>ENA-OUQW01000025-OUQW01000025.1-human-gut-metagenome-genome-assembly--contig:-NODE-25-length-171209-cov-5.741280_pt1 | contig 171209 bp, 151 predicted proteins | sample MGYA00248464_ERZ548849 | MGnify/ENA primary metagenome ERZ548849 (study PRJEB26491, sample SAMN04978193) | human gut metagenome | host: Homo sapiens | study: EMG produced TPA metagenomics assembly of... | reverse complement strand
GGGAAGGAAACGAAAGTAGGTCAGAAAAACTTTCGTTTCCCGACCTACTCGATTTTATTAACAACCATGGGCATGATTTTGGCTCATGTGAATTGTAATTTTGTAACTGAAAGTCATGGTGGCTTTTCTTGTTACTTTTAATCTTTATTGAATATGGGAGCTATAATAATGATTGTATGTGCGGTAGCATGGCTTGACCAGGCACTTAGAAGTGGCGCAAAACTGTGAGAAAGCAGCATCTTTAATATATTTTACGGAGGTTGGATTCGTCTTTTCGGCATGTATGTTTACGTAGCCATGCGGCAGCCTTAACTTGACAGAAGCCCGACATAATACCGTTAATGACGAGCCGGAGGGCCGGAGGAATAATTGATATTGAGGAGGGCTATTACGTGCTTCAGCGAATGCCGATTATTTTATGAGTCTGAAGCGAGAGCCGCCACCGGGGATTCTGTTTGATGTATTCTATGGTTTCCGATAGAATGCGGCTATTTTCCTGCGGATTGTTTACATCGCATGGCTGAAGATAGCGGCAGTCGGGATTGGTCGTACGAATTGAGTCGAGTGCGGCCATGTCCTGTCCTTCTCCGTGGTAAAGGGCTTTCAGTTCGTCGATACGTTGTATTTTTATCGGCGCATCTTTGGGAGATACTGTAATCCAGTCAATGTTATTCTCAATATCGTCAGATAAGCGGATTGACCCGTTGGTTTCTATATGGAGAAATTTACCAAGTGCATGCAACCGCTCTACAAGGTCGCATGAAAGCTGGATAGTCGGTTCACCACCGGTAAATATTATATGTCGTGCAGGATACTTCTGTATTTCGCTGATTATTTCCTCTGTCGTGTAATGCCGTCCATTCTGGTGATCGGTATCACAGAAGGCACATTTTAGATTACAACCGCTGAATCTCACGAATACTGCCGGAGTCCCGGTCCAATAGCCTTCACCTTGGAGCGAATAAAATATTTCGTTGATTTTCATGGAGATTCTCTTTACAGGTCAGGAATTTCGTAGATTGCCGTATTGCCCTCGCTTTCCTGCACGGAGGCTTTGTAGCATTGGGGAATCTGTTCGGTTACCCATCGGGCTATATTTTCAGCTGTCGGATTGAACGGCAGCAGCTCATTGAAATTACCATGGTCAAGATAACCGTGAATCCTGTCTTTGATATGTTTGAAATCGACTACCATACCGTCCTCATTAAGATGTTCGGCGCGGCAATATATGGTAATGACCCAGTTGTGGCCGTGCAGATTCTCGCACTTGCTGCGGTATGACAGACTGAGGGAATGGGAGCCGGCGATTTCGAGACGTTTGATTACGTAGTACATGTGTCGCGTTTATATTGTTTCAGACTGCAAAGTTAATATTTATCGGCAAAAATTCGGGCAAAAATTTTGATATTGATAGCTGTATAGTGAACCTTCGGGATTTTCTGACATTGAGATAACCGTTGGTGATAATGGCTTATTTTTATTACTTTTGTGAATTATTAGAAACGATATGAATATTGAAGAAGTAAGGGATTACTGTCTGGCAAAACCGTTTGTCACGGAGGATATGCCGTTTGGCGACGGATATGTCACATTCAGGATTGCGGGAAAGATATTTTGCTGTCTGCCTCTGACAAAAGGACAACTTGTGCAATTGAAATGGAATCCGGACGAATTTGATGAAGTAGTTGAAACACATGCATACGTGCATCAGGCATGGCATTGGCATAAACGTCACATGATACAATTCAATTTTGATGAATATCCAGTCCCTGACGGAGTGGTCAGACGGTTGCTTGACCGGTCGTACAGTTATGTCTACGGACGTCTGCCTAAAAAGATTAAATCACAGCTTGAGCCATGACAATTGCTGAATTGCGCGAGCGCCTGTCGGGGCGCATTCATGAGAACGACATATTGGAGATGCTGTATTATAAACAGGAATGCCCGGAAATAGCCGACGCTCTTTACGGGTATATGTTTGATAAGGATACAAAAGTGGCGTCAAATGCATTGTGGGTACAGACCTGGGATATGATAGACCGTACATTGCCTTACCGGGACAATCTTGTAATACTTGCGATAACGACACATAATACGACAATCAGACGGCTTGCGTTGACATTATTGGAAAGAATGGACTGGAGCAAGTCCGACATCAGGACAGATTTCCTCGATTTCTGTATGGAAAGGATTATGTCACAGGCAGAACCTCCCGGCGTACGCGCATTATGTATCAAGCTCGGATATCAACAATGTCGTCATTATCCCGAACTCATAGACGAGCTGAAATTATTGCTCGATTCATTGTCTGAAATGCCGATTACACCTGCAATAACAAGTGCACGGAAAAATGTGCTTAAGAAATTGCATCTATGAAACTACAGTTACATTTTTAGCTACTGTAGTATCGGTATTTGTCGTGTACAGAATAATTAATATCATTAAATTTGCAGTTGCAACTGAAATATAAATCCATTAACCTTATTTATCATGAAAATATCTCGATACATTCCTTTAGCATCGTGCCTGTTTACCGTATTTGTCATAGGGCAACCGGATGCGGCAGCTAAAGGACCTGATGGACCGGTAGCTTATCTGGTATCGGACGCGCATCTTGATACGCAGTGGAACTGGGATTTGCAGACCACAATACGGGATTACGTATGGAATACCGTCAATCGGAATCTCAACCTCTTTGACAAATACCCTGAGTACATATTCAACTTTGAAGGAGGCATAAAATATGCATGGATGAAAGAATATTATCCGCGTGAATATGAACTGGTAAAAAAGCGCATCGCCGAAGGGCGTTGGCATGTGAGCGGCGCAAGCTGGGACGCTACAGATGCGATAGTGCCCTCGGTGGAATCGGCCATACGCAACATATTGCTCGGACAGACGTTCTATCGTGATGAATTCGGAGTCGAAAGTACCGATATCTTTTTGCCGGATTGTTTCGGCTTCGGGTGGACATTGCCCACGGTTGCCTCGCATTGCGGATTAATAGGATTTTCATCGCAAAAACTCGGATGGCGTAACAATCCATTTTACGGCGACAGAAAAATTCCGTTTCCTATCGGCTTTTGGCAAGGTGTCGACGGCGCGCGTATTATGATGGCACATGGTTATGACTACACTACTCGATGGGGAAATGAGGACTTGACTGCCAGTCAGCTTTTAGCACAAAGAGCATCTGAGAGCCCGTTGAATATGGTCTATCACTATTATGGTACCGGAGATGTGGGCGGCTCGCCGACACAGACATCCGTCGCTGCGGTAGTCCGGGCTGTAAACGGAAGTGGCAAAATAAAAATTATCAGTGCTGCAAGTGACAAGTTATACAAAGATTTCGCGCCATATTCCGACCATCCGGAGCTGCCCGTGTTCGACGGGGAACTTACAATGGATGTACACGGTACCGGCTGCTATACTTCGCAGGCGGCAATGAAACTCTACAACCGCCAGAATGAATTGCTTGGCGATGCTGCGGAGCGCGCGGCTGTGGCAGCTGAAATGCTTGCCGGAGTGAATTATCCGGGGGATGCGCTTACTGACTCATGGCGAAGATTTATATTTCACCAGTTCCATGACGACCTTACCGGTACAAGTATCCCACGTGCATACGAATTTTCCTGGAACGACGAACTTATCTCACTAAAACAGTTTTCCGACGTATTGAGAGCCTCGACATGTGCCGTTGCGGAAAAGATGGATACCCGTGTATCAGGAATTCCGGTCGTTTTATTCAATGCGCTTGGCGATTATGTATCGGATATTGTGGAGCTCGCCTTACCGGCTGACCGTTGTCCGGCGAAGGTAACCGTCATAGATGCAACCGGACAAAATAGAGATGCTCAGGTGACTGGTTATGAGAACGGAACAGTTTATATCGTTGCGGAGGCAAATGCTCCGGCCAACGGTGGTATGATTGCGGATGTCAGACTTAGTGGAAAAGGTTCTTTGCCTGAACCGCAAACTGCCAACACTGTAGAGAATTCAAAATATAGAATCACAGTCGACAGTAACGGTGATATAGTATCGTTGATTGACAAAGATTATGACAGGGAGCTGGTCAAGGCCGGTAAAGCTATCAGGCTGGCTTTGTTCGAGGATAATAAGTCTTATTCATGGCCAGCATGGGAAATCTTGAAAGGCACTCTCGAACAGACTCCTGTTTCAATTACCGGTAATGTCACAGTCACATTGGTAGAAAAAGGCCCGTTACGCCACACATTGTGTATTGAAAAGGATTATAACGATTCGAAATTCCGTCAGTATATCCGTCTATATGAAGGCGCGTCATCAGCTCGAATAGATTTTTACAATGAAGTCGACTGGGCTACTGGAAATGCTTTGCTCAAAGCTGAATTCCCGTTGGCGATAGAGAATACTGCCGCTACATACGATCTCGGCCTCGGAACAATAAAACGGAATAATAATACTCCGACAGCCTACGAAGTGTACGCCCAACGTTGGGCAGATCTTACGGACCGTGACGGCGAGTATGGTGTCACCATAATGAATGATTGCAAGTACGGCTGGGACAAACCTGACGACAATACTCTCCGACTAACGCTACTGCATACCCCTGCCACGGAAAACAATTTTACATATCAGAGCCGGCAGGATTTCGGCCATCATACATTTACGTACAGTCTGTACCCGCATGCAGGTCCGCTCGACAAGACCAAGGCTTCGAAGGAAGCCGATATCCTAAACCAGCAGATTAAGGCGTTTATGACCGTGAAGCATTCCGGAGAGCTCGGTAAATCATTCTCGCTCGCACAGTCTGACAATCCTTCTATCGCTATCAAGGCATTCAAAAAAGCAGAAAAATCGGAAGAATATGTAATACGTATATATGAAACATCAGGGCGCAAGTCGCAGGCCGGAAAAATCAAGTTCCCTTATCCGATAAAATCGGCGGTCGCGGCAGACGGTACAGAAAAGACACTGGCGCCGGCATCATTCAATGGAAACAATCTGGATGTATCGGTAGTGAAAAACGGCATACGTACATATAAAGTCACTTTTGACATGCCGCCTACTGGGCGCGTCGATGATTTTGTCATGCTGTCTCTTCCTTTCGATAAAAGATGCTTCAGCCTGAACGCATTTGAAAGCGATGCGGATTTTTCCGAAGGCTTTTCGTATGCAGCAGAACTGATTCCCGATACTATAGTTTCTTCCGGTATCCCGTTCCGGCCGGAAACAAAATCGCTTCTCAATGGGAAAAAATGTACGGGAGATACTCTTATATTACCTGAAGGACAGTATGGGAGGCTGTATATTCTTGCCGCTTCGTCAATAGAAAGCGGTTCGGCCAAAGGCAGTATCTGTGCCGGAAGTTCATGCACCACAATCGAAGTGCCTTCATACAGCGAATTTATAGGTCAGTGGGGGCACAACGGCCATACAGATGGTTACCTGAAGAATGACGAGATAGCATATATCGGTACGCACCGTCATGCACCTGACGGTGATTGCCCGTATGAATTCACATACATGTTCAAGTATAATATCGATCTTCCGAAAAATACCCGACAGGTCATATTGCCCGACAATCCCGACATTGTAATTTTCGCTGCGACATTGTCGGCGGAAGCTCCGGAGAAATTTTTCGCAGTAAGCGAATTGTTCCGGACCTCGATTGTCAATAAATCCTCGGCAAGAGATTCCAGAGCTAAAACAGATGGGAAAAGTCTTGTAAATGCCGGGAATATGGTAGGATGGTCGGGATATGTAAACGAAAAAGAGCGTCCGGAGTTTCTGCATGACGGAAATCCGTCGACGAAATGGTGTGATACTTCCGGAATTCCCTCATACGTGGATTATGACCTTGGAGAACCACGTGAGATTTCCGGATGGTCGATGACAGGCGCTGCGATTGAAAATCCCGCGTACATCACATCGACATGTCTACTCCAGACCAGAAACAGTGTTGACGAGGACTGGCGCACCGCTGATGCAATGTTCGCCAATAAGAAGAATACTGTAAGGCGTATGCTTAAGGCTCCCGTGGCGGCACGATACGTACGTCTTCTTGTCGTGCAGCCCGAACAGTCGTCGGAAGGCAACGCTACCCGTATATATGAATTTTCAGTATATTGATATTGTCGGATAATGCATTAATCCGAAATAGTTTTTACTCCAAAATGGGCCTGGCACAGTTTTTCTTATGTGTCGGGCCTAAAAAATAATGTTTTTTCATTACCTTTGCAGTTAAAATAATCAAAACATATATCCAGATGAAAATCTTAGTTACCGGAGCCAACGGGCAATTGGGGCATGAAATGAGAAACGTGCTTGAAGAGAAGATGCCGGGTGTCACACTCTACACAGATATTGATGAGCTGGACCTGACAGATGCCAAAGCAGTGGAGAACTATGTTATAGATAATGATGTCACGCATATTATTAACTGTGCGGCATATACAAATGTGGACCGTGCGGAAGAAGATAAGCTGCTGTGCGCGTCAATCAATGTAAACGCTGTAAAGAACCTTGCTGCCGCCGCTGACCAAAATGGAGCAAAAATAATACACATTTCTACCGATTACGTCTTTGACGGTAAATCATATAAGCCTTACAGCGAGTCGGATAAGGTAAATCCCATCTCGCAGTATGGCACGACCAAACGTCAGGGTGAGACCTCTCTGCTGGCTCTTGCACCCAACAGCATAATCATACGCACGGCGTGGCTGTATTCTCCTTACGGCAAGAATTTCGTAAAGACTATGCTCAATCTCGGCGCGACGCGAAAGGAAATACGTGTAGTATGTGACCAGATAGGCACGCCGACCTACGCACGCGATCTCGCCGACGCTATCTATGCTATCCTGTCGTCGCAGCAGTGGGTCGCCGGCATTTACCATTTTACCGACGAAGGTGCATGCTCATGGTATGATTTTACAAAAGCGATAATGCGCATAGCCGGTCTGAAGGATTGCAAGGTCTGCCCTATTCCGTCGGAAGACTATCCTACGGCGGCCGCACGTCCTTATTACAGCGTACTCAACCGTACGCGCATAAAAGTGACATACGATATTGAGATACCCCACTGGGAAGAATCCCTTCAGGATTGCATCAAACGCATAAAGGCAGAGAATTAATGGCAGCATTGACAGAAGAAATTGAGCGCCGACGCACGTTTGCCATCATTTCACATCCGGATGCCGGCAAAACCACGCTGACTGAAAAATTGCTGCTGTTCGGCGGTGCGATACATATAGCCGGTGCCGTAAAGTCAAACAAGATAAAAAAGACGGCAACCAGCGACTGGATGGAGATAGAAAAGCAACGCGGTATATCGGTCGCTACATCGGTGATGGGTTTTAACTACAAGGATTACAAAATTAATATTCTTGATACCCCCGGTCACCAGGATTTTGCCGAAGACACTTACCGCACTCTTACTGCCGTCGACAGTGTTATTATTGTGGTCGACGTGGCCAAAGGTGTGGAAATGCAGACCCGCAAGTTGATGGAAGTGTGCCGAATGCGCAATACTCCCGTAATTATATTTGTAAATAAACTCGACCGGGAAGGCCGCGACCCGTTTGAGATACTCGATGAGCTTGAGTCGGAACTTAAGATATCCGTGCGCCCGTTGTCCTGGCCTATAAATATAGGCGCTAAATTCAAAGGCGTGTATAATATATATGAACACAGCCTTGACCTGTTCACTCCGAGCAAACAGACAATTTCGAGCCGTGTCGAGATAGATGATGTCAACGACCCCCGCATCGACGAGAATGTAGGAGAGAAAGATGCGGCAAAATTGCGTGAAGACCTTGAACTTATTGAAGGGGTATATCCTGAATTTGACGTCAATGAATACCTTGCCGGCAAACTGGCTCCGGTTTTCTTTGGCTCGGCGTTGAATATGTTTGGCGTGAAGGAGCTGCTTGACTGCTTTGTGGAAATTGCACCGTCGCCCAGGCCGGTCAAGGCTCAGGAACGTGAAATAAGACCGGAGGAAGATAACTTTTCGGGATTTGTGTTCAAGATACATGCTAACATGGATCCAAATCACCGCAGCTGCATAGCTTTTGTAAAGGTATGCTCCGGAAAATTTGAACGTAACGCCAATTATAAGCACGTACGCTCGGGCAAGATGATGCGCTTCGCTGCTCCCACTGCCTTCATGGCGCAGAAAAAGAGTATAGTCGACGAAGCTTACCCCGGCGATATAGTCGGTATTCCCGATACGGGCAATTTTAAAATCGGAGATACGCTCACATCAGGCGAGGAACTTCACTTCAAAGGATTGCCAAGTTTCTCCCCCGAAATGTTTAAGTATATCGAGAATACCGACCCGATGAAGTCCAAGCAGCTTGACAAAGGAATACAGCAGCTGATGGATGAGGGCGTGGCTCAATTGTTTGTAAATCAGTTCAACGGTCGAAAACTTATAGGGACAGTCGGTCAGCTTCAGTTTGAAGTCATACAGTACCGCCTGCTTCATGAATATGGCGCACAATGCCGCTGGGAACCGATATCGCTTTATAAAGCGTGCTGGATAGAAAGTGATGATGCCGAGGCTCTTGCCGCATTCAAAAAACGGAAGCACCAATTCATGGCTATAGACAGGGAAGGACGTGATGTGTTTCTTGCCGATTCCAACTATGTGCTTCAGATGGCCCAGAATGATTTCCCCAAGATAAAATTTTATTTTTCGAGCGAATTTTAGCTGAAACGTTAATAAAAACGACAAATTTATCACACAAACGTTAAAAATACTTTGTAAAGTGATATTTTAACTATTAAAAATAGTTATCTTTGTAAAGAGAAGCCGAAACGCGCATCCCGCACAATAAACAGACGGAAACCGGTCCGGAAACGGAAGCATCGGATTCACTGCTGCGATGACGGCATTTTTCACAAAAAGGTATCAGTACAAAAGGTATGAAAGTATTGAAATTTGGCGGAACATCGGTAGGGACACCCGCAAGTCTCCGCAATGTTAAAGATATAGTAGAAGGCTCCAGTGAGCAGGTCATAGTTGTCGTTTCGGCATTGGGCGGTATTACTGACCAGTTGATTAACACGGCGCGGCTTGCATGCAAAGGAGAGATTTCCTATCTTCAGCAGTATGCGTCGATTGTGGAGCGCCATCTGCGTGTCATTGATGAAGTCGTGGCCGAGGACAAGCGTCTTGACGTCAAGTCAATTGTAAATCCGCTTCTCGAAGAGCTCGGGAATGTGTTCAGAGGCATAAATCTTATCAAGGATCTCTCGCCCCGCACACTTGATGTGGTGGAAAGCTACGGCGAACGTCTGTCGAGTGTGATTATATCGCGGGTCATAGATGGCGCGACTTATTTCGATTCGCGTAATTTCATTATAACAAAGAAACAGTTCGGCAAGCATGTGCTTGACACGGAAGCTACCACGAAAGCTATACATGCCACATTCGACCATGCCGATTTCAATATCGCAATCTTACCTGGTTTTATTTCCACCGATAAGGATGGTGACATCACCAATCTTGGCCGCGGGGGCAGCGACTATACGGCTGCCATCATGGCTGCGACGCTTGATGCCGACTCTCTTGAGATATGGACGGACGTGGACGGGTTTATGACGGCCGACCCGCGTGTCATCGATAAAGCCTACGTCATTGACAACCTTTCATTCCCCGAGGCAATGGAGTTGTGCAACTTTGGTGCCAAGGTGATATATCCCCCTACGATATATCCCGTATTCCACAAAAATATACCTATATCAGTCAAGAATACGTTTAATCCCACAGCCAAGGGCACACTGATTTCATCGGCACGACACGGTGGCGAAGGGAAAGCCATCAAGGGCATTTCGTCAATCAATGATACGAGCCTTATCACGGTGAGCGGTCTCGGTATGGTCGGTATATACGGTATTAATGCACGTATATTCGACGCATTGGCGCGAAATGGCGTCAGCGTGTTTCTGGTTTCGCAGGCTGCGAGTGAAAACAACATATCTATCGCAGTCAAGTCATCTGACGCACCTCTTGCAGCAGAGGTAATATCTGAAGAGTTCAGGCTGGAATTGCAGCGGGGGGAACTAACAGGTGTCGAAATAACCGATGATCTCGCTACAGTAGCAGTAGTGGGAGAGAATATGAAGCATACGGCAGGTATAGCCGGAAAGCTATTCAATACTCTCGGCCGCAACGGTATCAGTGTGATAGCTTGCGCGCAGGGTGCTACAGAGACCAATATCTCTTTTGTCATAGAACGTCCGAATCTTACTAAAGCACTCAATGTAATCCACGACTCTTTTTTTCTGTCGGAAACGCAGGTGCTCAACCTCTTTATCGTAGGCATAGGTAATGTAGGCCGCAGATTGCTTTCGCAGATATGCCACCAGCAGGAAAAGCTGCTCAAGGAGAAAGCATTGCAACTTAAAGTTGTCGGTATAGCCAATTCCAAGAATGTAGTATTCGATCCCGAAGGTATTGATTTATCCGATTTTGAAGAGAGATTGAGCAAATCGACCATTAAGGCGACTCCCGAAAATATCAAAAACGGGGTCATAGGGATGAATATCTACAATCCTGTATTTGTGGACTGCACGGCATCCGTAAGCATAGCTGAATATTATGCCGATTTGCTTTCGAATAATGTCAATGTTGTAGCTGCGAATAAAATTGCGGCTTCATCCAATTATGACAACTATTACAATCTGAAGAAGATAGCGCGCAAGAAAGATGTCAAATTCTTGTTTGAGACCAATGTCGGCGCAGGCCTGCCGATTATAAATACTATAAACAATCTGATAAACTCGGGCGACAAGATATTGCGTATCGAGGCAGTAGTCTCAGGTACTCTCAATTATATATTCAATGTATTGAGCAAGGATATTCCTCTGAGCAAGGCAATAATCATGGCACGTGAAGCCGGATATTCCGAGCCTGATCCGCGTATAGATTTGTCAGGAAAAGATGTGATACGCAAACTTGTCATACTTGCCCGCGAGGCAGGATACCGCGTCGAGCAGGAGGATGTGCAGCGCAATCTTTTCATCCCTGAAAAATATTTCGAGGGCACAATTGACGATTTCTTCAATGCAATCAAAGATCTCGACGAGACATTCGAGAAAAAGCGTATTGAAGCCGAAAATAACAATGAACAATTCCGTTTTGTAGCGAAACTTGATGAGGACAAGGCTTCGGTAAGTCTGCAGATGGTCACACAGGACCACCCGTTCTATTCCCTCGAGGGAAGCAATAATGTGATTTCGCTGACTACGGAGCGCTATAAGGAATATCCTATTATTATAAAGGGATATGGCGCAGGTGCCGATGTCACGGCGGCAGGCGTTTTTGCCGATATTATAAGTATCGCCAATATCCGATAGCTTGAAATTTTTATACAAAAAATGATGAAACATATCATTATACTCGGAGATGGAATGGCCGACGAGCCGATTGGCGTATTGGACGGTCAGACTCCGCTCCAATATGCGGTGACACCGGGATTTGACTTTCTGGCAAAGAATGGTGTCAGCGGTACACTCAATACAGTGCCAGACGGTTATGCTCCCGGGAGCGAAATCGCCAATCTCGGCATACTCGGTTATGATGTAAGAAAAGTTTATGAGGGGCGTGGTTCGCTTGAGGCTGCCAGTATAGGGGTGGATATTGCTGATGATGAGGTTGCGATGCGATGCAACATTATCTGCGTGGAGAACGGGAAAATAAAAAACCACTCTGCCGGCCATATATCTACAGAGGAAGCGTCCCGGCTGATTGATACGCTTCAGAAAGAACTTGGCTCCGACACGGTTTCATTTCATTGCGGAGTGTCATACCGGCACCTGCTGAAGATAAAAGGCGGAAAAAAGGATTTGAAATGTACTCCTCCTCATGATGTGCCGGGGGCTGACGTAGAAAGCGTGCTGCCGGAAGCATTGACTGAAGAAGCTGTCCCGACCTGTGAATTACTCATCGGACTGATGAAACGGTCGTATGATATTCTGATGAATCATCCTGTCAACCGCCGCCGCGTCGAGGCAGGCAAAGATCCGGCCAATATGATTTGGCCATGGTCGTTGGGCTACCGTCCGTCGATGTCTGCGTTAAAGGAACTTTACGGCATAAACAAAGGCGCTGTAATTTCAGCGGTTGACCTTATCAAAGGCATTGGACGCTATGCAGGTCTTGATGTGATTGAGGTTGAGGGCGCGACAGGTCTCTACGATACTAACTATGAGGGCAAAGCGAAAGCCGCAATCAATGCACTGAAAGGGGATTATGATTTCGTATTCCTGCATGTGGAGGCAAGTGATGAGGCCGGACACGAGGGGAATGTCGACCTTAAGGTCAGGACAATTGAGTATCTTGACAAACGCATAGTGCGTCCGGTGATAGATGCAGTGGCGGAAATGGACAGCCCCGTGACTATCGCGCTCCTCCCCGATCATCCTACACCTTGCCGTCTGAAAACCCATACATCCGATTCGGTCCCCTTCGTCATCTGGCGTCCGGGCATGACGCCTGACAAAGTGGAATTTTTTGACGAGCAGTCGGCTAAGGAAGGTGCATACGGCAACCGCAATGTACTCGAATTTATACCATTGCTGCTCAATCGTTAATCATAGGCTTACAAGCTGCTAAAAAATATATACAGATGAAATATTACAGTACAAACGGAAATGCCCCTCTGGCATCACTTAAAGATGCAGTGATTAAAGGGCTTGCACCGGATGGCGGATTATATATGCCCGAACGTATATCGGTAATACCCAAGGCATTTTTTAATAATCTTGAAGGTATGACCTTTCAGGAGATAGCGTATGTTGTAGCCAATACACTTTTTGGCGAGGATGTGGAGTCCGACAAACTGAAGGCATTGGTCTATGATGCGTTGAATTTCCCTATCCCGTTGAAAAAAGTCGAGGACAATATCTATGTTCTGGAACTGTTTCATGGCCCTACCCTCGCATTTAAGGATGTCGGCGCAAGATTTATGGCCCGTCTTCTCGGCTATTTTAATGAGAAGGAGCATGACGGAAAGAGTGTCAATGTGCTTGTCGCCACATCGGGCGATACGGGAAGCGCTGTAGCCAACGGTTTCCTTAATGTACCCGGAGTGAATGTATTCGTGCTTTATCCGAAGGGTAAGGTAAGCCGTCTGCAGGAAATGCAGTTTGCCACCCTCGGTGCAAATATACATCCGTTGGAAATCGACGGTACGTTTGACGACTGTCAGGCGATGGTCAAGGCTGCGTTTGTCGATGACGAACTTAATGACCGGATGAAACTGACATCGGCCAATTCAATCAATCCCGCACGTTTCCTCCCTCAGATGTTTTATTATTTCTGGGCTTACGCGCAATTGCTCAAAACTACGGGAGACGAAAATGTCGGTGATAAACTGGTATTCTGCGTCCCCAGCGGGAATCTCGGCAATATATGCTCCGCTCTCATTGGCAACAGGATGGGACTCCCCGTTAAACGATTCATTGCCGCAAACAACAGAAACCGTGTCTTTGCCGATTATCTGTCAAGCGGCATATACTCTCCAAAAGCATCGATACTTACCGTAGCGAATGCAATGGATGTCGGAGCCCCGTCAAATTTTGCCCGAATACTTGACCTGTACGGGAAAGATTATGATAAAATATCTGCTGCAATCTCAGGCTACAGTTTTGATGACAAGGAGATACTCGATATTATCAATACAGTGTATCGCGAAGAAGGATACCTGCTTGACCCTCACGGTGCGACAGGTTATCTTGCTCTCAAAAACAGCCTTAAGGAAGGTGAAATCGGTATCTTCCTCGAGACTGCACATCCTGCCAAATTCAAGGAAACTGTTGAAAGCAGCATCGGTCAGACAATTGAGATTCCGGAAACATTACAGAAGTTTATAGCGCGGCAAAAGCAGTCAGTAAAACTGCCGGCAACTTTCTCCGCGCTCAAACGATATTTATTATCAACCAACTTATAAAATTAATTACCATGGCAAACAAAAGAAGTCTTAAAAAACAGATCCGCTATATATGCGGCGACATTGCAGGTGAATCACTGCTCGCAAAAACACTTATCCCCGGCGTTGATAAAGATGCGATGGCCGCTGTTATAATAAAGGCAGCCGAACTGCAGACAACGGCTTTGTGCCGTACCAACATCTCTTTCGACAAGGCGCCGAAAGATTTTGAGAACCAAGCTGATTACAGGGCAGCACGCAGCAAGTACTATCGCCAGGCATTCAAGAAGCTGTCGGAATCTTTCAACAATCAGGTTATGGAGGTTGTTAAAGATATGAATGCAGCGATGCCCAAAAAGAAATAGCGTAATTTAAATACAATATCAGGAGATATGGGATTTTCAAAATTTATATTGAAACTTGCAGGGTGGAAAGTATGTGTTACCGTGCCCGACTATCCTAAAGCTATCATCTGCGTGGCGCCCCATACCTCCAATTGGGATTTTATTATCGGGAAACTGGCATACGCCTCAGTAGGCCGTAAGGCCGGTTTCCTGATGAAAAAATCATGGTTCTTTTTCCCGTTGGGTTATATTTTCCGGGCTATGGGAGGGATTCCCGTGTCGCGTGGTGGAAAAGGCAACGAGTCATCTGTCGACAGGTTGGTTGACCTTTTCAACAAAAAAGAACGGCTTTCACTTGCCATCACACCTGAAGGAACACGAAGCCTTACCACACATTGGCGTACAGGCTTCCTGAATATTGCCCGTATGGCCAATATCCCGGTCGTGCTTGCCGTAATTGACTTCAAATATAAGGAGGCACGCATAGAGCAGACATTTTATCCTACCGGAGACAATGATTCGGATATGCGCGCAATAAAGGACTATTATAAATGCGCTGCCGGGAAATATCCGGAAAAATTTTCCACGGATTGAAAATTGCCCGCGGATTGTTTTTCCGCAAGGAAATCAGGACATTTATTCGCTGATTGTACCAACATCTTTTTATGCTATTATGCACCGATTGAAAATTGCAGTATTTCCCATGAAGATTGCATGGGCTGACCCCGAGGAAAATCTTCGAAGCGTTGAATCAATGGCAAGCCATGTCACGCCGGGTACGGATATATTGGTACTTCCGGAACTTTTCAGCACCGGTTTCATGCAAGATACTCAGGTTATATCGGCTCTTGCCGAATCAATCGCCGGAGCAACAGTGACAAGGCTGAAAGCATTGGCTCGACAATATGGCTTCGCTGTCGCCGGCTCATTCTTATGCCGTGTAGGTGAAAAGATATATAACCGTTGTTTTTTCATTGAACCGTCGGGTGAAGAGACATATTATGACAAGCGTCATCTCTTTTCGTTGAGTCTGGAGCATAAAGTATTCACCCCCGGGTCAAAACTTCCTCCTGTCGTCCGCTACAGGGGATGGAATATCTCATTGATAGTATGCTATGATTTGCGATTCCCTGTATGGTGCCGCAATAGCCGCCATTCATACGACATGATGCTTGTCCCGGCCAATTGGCCATCGTCGCGTGGCTATGCCTGGAAGCATCTCATGATTGGCCGTTCTATAGAGAATCAGGCAGTCTATGTGGGGGCTAACCGGGGCGGTTCGGACGATTTCGGCGACTACGACAATCTTTCGTTCATTACGGACGGATTGGGACGTATAGTCTCTACTGAAGATAAATCTTCCGGACTGGTATATGCTGAGTTTGACTTGGATGAACTTGTAAAAATTCGCGAAAAATTGCCTTTCGGTAATGATGCTGACGACTTTTCGATAGAATGTGGGGAGTAGCAGCGGTGCTGCCGCGTGTATTGTTGTAGCGCTATTACTTTATAGACTTTTGAGTATACCTTCCACTTGGGGCAGAATAGCGGTTTTACCGTTATTGTCTATTGTATATACACGAGGATGCGGATTGCTTACAGTAAAATTCTGCGCGTTTATTCGGTTCATGATTTCATCAACCGTGAGTCTGTTACGTTCCTGAATACGCTCGATTCTTACGTTGACAGGCGCAGTGACTTCAATAACGGCATCAACCATCCTGTCTATTTCACTTTGATAGAGTATGGCAGTTTCTACAAACTTAAGCTGTGACGGTTGTTGATTCTGCCACCTGACAATGTCTTTACGAACAGCTGCATGAGTTATCCTGTTAAGTATTGCCAGTTTGTCGGGTTCTTTGAATACAATCTCCCCGACAGTCTTTCGGTCAAGACAGCCGTTTTCGGATATGCAGCATCGACCGATGCATTCCACTATTTCATTTTTAATTTCCGGGCTATTGTCAATCAGTTGACGGGCGCGGCTGTCACAGTCATATACTTCATAGCCAATAGAGCGTAATATGCGTGCGACAACACTTTTTCCCGAACCTATACCGCCACTTATTGCAACAAGCATAATTCTTTCTTAATGATGTTTTGTCTCAGTTCCCGGCATCTGCCATTTCATGTGACGGATGTTCAATAAGATATTCTACCTCGGCAGGACTACAGTCAATATTATGGTAGTAATCGGGAATTTGAGTTATATTTACTTTTGCAGATGTGGAATTGAAATCAATAGCACGGTAATCAATTACAGCGACTGGAGTAGCTGCGTCATTCTTGAACATGCTCATCGGCACGAGATAACTCAACTCAATATTTGCAGGGAATATATGAACCGATGCATTTTTCGGAGCATTTATTATCTGTATGGGAAGAATTCGTTTTTTTGCCACGAGTGGTTCCACCGGGATTGTCACGGATACCGTGGAGGGTTCGACACGTGTGCCCGGAGGAGATTGCAAGGGGATTTCAACGGTTGTTGTGTCGGTAAGGTTGCGCAGTGAGATGTGTTCGGTCGACACGTTTAGCATCGACGAGGGTATGCCGTTGAGTGAGTATACCGTAACGCTGTCATATTTACACTCTATCGCGCCGTAAGCTATGTATTGCGGTTCGGTAGCTGTCGAAATATCGAAGAATATCGGCAGCCTGTCGCCGGGGCGCGTAGTGGTAATCAGATTGATGGAATCCGGACGTATTGACAGTATTTCACATCCGGAGCCGAAGGAATTTCGTATATTGTTGTTGAGCATTTCCTGATTGATGACAATACGGCTGTCACCTTTTTTTATGAAATCCCGGTATCTTATCCTGACCTTGGGCGGATTTCCCCAGTCATATTTTATCAATGCACGCCCTTTGTCCTTGACGCTGACGTCGATATATTGCGGGGGACTGGTTATGAAGGTAGTGCCGGCGGGTATTTCCGCAATCTCTATCGGCAATCGGTAATCGCGCTGTATTGTCTCGTTAAGAGTCATCATGAACCAGAATATTGTGGAAATAAGCAGGAATATCAAAAATGTAAATATTGAGCGTCCTCTTCCGGAGGTCGCTTTCTGTTTTATTTTTGACAGTAACGCTTTTATGTTCATGATGATAATACGATAAGTAAAGGAATGTGTAGCTTATAATTCAGACAAGGGGCACTCTTCTAAATGAGCACCCCTTGTGTGTACTTGTTGACTTCCCTCGGGAATTTATTTTGCCTGAGCGGCCTGAGTATCAGCAGCAGAAGGATATACAGATCCCTTGTCTATCTTGATATTCACGCCATCGCCTATGTTGATGATGAAAGTAGTGTCTTTCACACCGGTGATTTTTCCGTAAATACCGCCGGCGGTCACTACATGGTCACCTTCTTTGAGGGCTTCGCGGAATTTGCGCATTTCTTTCTGCTTTTTCTGTTGGGGACGGATAAGCAGGAAATAAAATACGGCGATAAGCACTACAATCATGATGAGGCCGCTATAATTGCTCGCTCCACCGGGTGCATTTGAACCGCTTTTAGCGCCGCTGTCGGCTGTTGTAGTTTGAGCCGAAGCCTGATTTTGGCTGCCTACGGCATTTTCTGTTTGGGCGGCAAATGAGATAAATGATGTTTGCATTGTATTATGTGATTTAATTGTTTTTTACAAAGATAGTTATTTATTTGAATATGGCAATATGGAATTATTTTTTATTCTCAAAAGATTTTTGCAACTGATTGTTCTCGCGGAGATAATTGATTACCGAAAAAAGAACACCGTTGACGAACTGACCGCTGCGGGGTGAACTGTAATAGTTGGCGATTTCGATGTATTCATTGAGGGTCACCGGCACTGGTATTGCCGGGAAGTTGAGAATCTCGGTAATGGCCGCTGTAAGTATTACAATGTCCATCAGGGCTATACGCTCGGTATCCCATTGTGACTCGTTGATAAATTTGTCAATCAGTTCTCGGTAATAGTCGGTATTGTTTATCGCGTCGACAAATAATGTTTCGCCGAATACTGCATCTTCTTCATCCTTGAACATCGGCATGAGTTCCATTTTATGGCTGCAGTCCGTGGCCATGCGCCGCAATGTCTTTAACACGAAAGTACCGACGATACTGATGTCATCGTTCCAATATACCGAACGGCTTTCAAGAGCTTCCGCCAAAGCGTCTGACGGCAATATTATATCCTTGAACAGATTGCGCCAGAATTCGCAGTCATTCTGGAAGTCCGACCCTTTCTTCGACATATAATTGCTGTATATGTCGCTTTTGAGAATGTTGTCAAGAAGTTCTTTTACGAGATAATAATCGTTGTCCCACGTGAATGGATTCTCTTTGAGATAGGCGTTGAGAGATTCCGACTCGCATATCGCGCATATAAGTTTGTTGTCTATGAACTTAAGATTGGGATTAAGATCGTCGGCCGTAGGCAGATATTTGTCTTTGGCCGTCTCAATCTGCTCCTCACGCAGGCGGGTTATATCTTTTGGCAAAAGTAAAAGTCCGGCATACAGTTTATAGGCTTGCTCAAGCGATTCCTGCAGGCTTCTGCGGGAGTTGACGATGGCTGACTTCACATCATAGAAATTGCGCAATGTGTCAATGGCCATCTGTATGCCGCTCTCAAATCCTGCGATGGTAAAATCATCATTACGGCGTGCCGCTTCAATGAATTTTTCATCTTTAAGCAAGATGGATTCCAGCATGAGTATCCAGAAATCGACATCTTCGCCGAGAGTTTTCTTGCGCTTTTTTGAGTAATCCTTGGCAGCCGATGAATCACAGATTTCGTCAAGAAGATAGTTTATGCAATCAGTGTATTGTGATAAATCGCGGTTATATTTTAGTGAAAGTTCCTGCAATTCGGAGTTTGAAGCCAGTGAGGATATCATTTTTGCAGTGTGAATTGCCGGCATAAGCTGTGCTGCGGGAGGATTTGGAATTACGTCTTTAGGCGAAATCTTGCGTCCGGATAGCTTCAGTATCAGCAGTAAAGTGTCAAGATACATAGCGTAGGCGAATTTGCTGTCGCGAGTTTTCTTTGACGGAGCCTCCTGTATGCGGAAATCGCTACGGGTCAGCATAAAGCTGTATAGCATTTGTATAACCTTAATGCGGATTAGAATGCGATTAATCATGAGTCTTTAAATGTGCTATTAATTTACTGTGCAAAGGTACAACATTTCATCGGAATTTTTAGCATTTTTAATAATTAAGTAGCTGGCAAAATTTCCTCCGGATATTGTCTTTATGTACAATATGATGATTTGATGGCAGTTGCATAACTCACAAAAAATAGGAACGCACTGTCTATACGCCCGATGATGTGCTGATAATCAACACGTGCTTTTGGACACACAGACCGAGTGTTCATCATCCATTAGCCGGAGTTTCGCAGTTTTGCACTTCGATTTGGAATCTTCATGCAGTTTTGCAACGCACTTATATGATACAGGACTCCCCCTATTTCAATGGATTCCAGCCTTGGGCTGTGATAGGTATTTCCGTGCCGTCACGTGTTATCATAGCGCAGCCGAGCGATTGATCTGTGATATGACCTATCACCTTTATGCCTGGAAGCGTTTTTATCTTTTCGTGGCAGTGGAGAGGTATGGTGAACAGGAGTTCATAATCCTCTCCCCCGTTCATGGCTGCCGTGACAAGGTTCATGTTGAGTTCTTCCGCCATGATTGCGGTCTGGTAGTCTATAGGTATCCTGTCCTCATATACCCGGCAACCGGTGCCCGATGCTTTGCAGATGTGAAGAAGCTCAGATGACAGGCCGTCGGATATATCCATCATTGCGGTAGGCAGTATGTCAGCTTTTGCAAGTTCCTCGATAATGTCTTTTCTGGCTTCCGGTTTGAGCTGGCGTTCAATGAGATATTCCTTGCCCTGAAATGCAGGGATAAAATCTTTTTGTCCGGCCGATGCGACTTTTTCTCTTTCAAGAAGCTGCAGCCCCATATATGCGGCTCCTAAATCTCCGGATACGCAGATAAGATCGGTGTCACGCGCGCCGTCGCGATATACGATTTTGCCTTTCGGGGCGTCACCGATGCATGTAATTGATATTACCAGGCCCGAACGTGAAGTAGTCGTATCACCCCCCACAAGGTCTACACCGTAGATTTCACAAGCAAGTCTGATACCTGAATACAGCGCTTCCAGGTGCTCTACGGTGAATCGTTTGGAAATACCGAGCGATACGGTGATCTGCCTCGGTATTGCATTCATGGCATAGAGGTCGGAGAAATTTACTACAGCTGACTTATAGCCAAGATGCTTAAGCGGCACGTATGTCAAATCAAAATGAACTCCCTCAATCAGTAAATCTGTGCTGACAAGTACTTCGGTATCTTTATAATCCAATACCGCGCAATCATCCCCTATACCTTTTATAGTCGATGTGTTCTTTATCTCAATTCCTTTTGTCAGATGGTCGATTAATCCGAATTCACCCAATGTGGATATTTCAGTCTGCTTTTCTTCCATAATATGCTAATTTAATAACAGGAAAGCGTTTGAGCGCTTTCCTGTCATGTCATGATTATTCGGCGGATGCCGGAATGATTATAATTTCTCGATGATGCCTTTGATAAGCTCTACCATTTTCGGTTCGGCTTTCTGTGCGGCAAGCTGAACTTCTTCGTGCGACGGAACTTCAGTGATGTCCTTTCCACCGAGGTCGGTTATTACCGATATGCCGTAGACTTCCATTCCTGCATGGTTGGCCACAATAACTTCTGGTACTGTCGACATGCCTACTGCGTCGCCTCCTATGATACGGAAATATTCATATTCGGCCGGCGTCTCGAATGTCGGACCGGGAGTACCTACATATACGCCGTGCATGAGCGGTATATCTTTTTCGGCGGCAATATCATCGGCCAGCTTGATTAAGCGGTGGCTGTAGGCTTCGGTCATAGCGGGAAATCTCGGACCGAGTTCGTTGTAGTTCTTGCCGCGCAACGGATTTTCGGGGAAGAGGTTGATATGGTCGGTAATCGTCATGATACTTCCTACCTGAAATTCTTTGTTCATGCCTCCGGCAGCATTGGATACAAACAGTGTCTCTACTCCGAGAGCCTTGAACACTCTTACGGGAAATGTCACCTGTTTCATATCGTATCCTTCATAATAATGGAACCGGCCCTGCATGGCGATTACGCGTTTGCCTCCGAGCGAGCCGATTATCAGGTTGCCGCTGTGGCCTTCGACTGTAGATACAGGGAAATTCGGGATTTCGGTATATGGGATTATCACCTGGTCTTCTATGTGATTACGCAGGCCACCTAATCCGGTGCCGAGAATTATAGCGATGCGAGGCATGTCGGCCACGCGTGTGCGAAGATAGTTCGCAGTCTGATTAATCTGTTCTATCATGGTTATTCTTAAAAAAGTGAATTAATGATATAGTTAAAACGTTAATGTGTAGAGTAATGTTTTGCGATGTACCGACAATATTGTGAACAATCCGCATGAATGACAAGCCTCATCTATCGGCTCTGGAGCTTCTCCGAGATTATCTTCTTCAATTCATAATCGAATTTCTCCGGGCGTATATTGTCGAATTCCACGACAATAGGCTGATAGAAGATTGCCGGTTTCAGATGTTGTGGGAAATACGGATTATTGGCAAGCCTGACAGCGTCTTTTTCCGTAGTAAGGATAATCTTGTAGTTTCCTTCCATCTCATTATAGCGGCGTTCTATTTCCTGTATGTCCTTGCGAGTGAAATTATGATGGTCAGGAAATACCTTTATCTTTACTCTCGGCGGATTGCGCTTAATCATCTTGACAAGCGGTTTCGGATTGGCGATACCCGATACTACAAGCACGGCATCGTTCTGGTCCATCCATTGCAATGTGGGGATATTGATGGCCTGTTCGGGAAATACCGGTTTAAGGGACGGATATGTATACCGCGAGAAGAATAGCTTCTGATAGGGGCACAACTCCAGATTGTTGTCAAAAATCCTGTACTCCAGCGGTTTTATCCGCTCAGGGCATTTGGTTATCACTACAAAATCTGCGCGGTAGATTGATTTGGGTGATTCCCTCAGACGGCCCAGCGGCAGCAATTTATCCATGAAAATGGGCCGGTTAAATTCCGTAAGGACTATGGAAACGGTCGGCTTTACATATCGGTGCTGGAATGCGTCGTCAAGCACTATTAGATTTATTTCCGGGTCAATACGCAGCAGTTCATCTATCCCCTCGCATCGGTTCTCACATACAGCCACCGATACTTCACGGCCGAATTTCTGAAAAATCTGATAAGGCTCGTCACCGAGATCCAAGGGTGTGGAACGGGAAGTGGCCAGTACAAATCCTTTGGTCTTACGTTTGTAGCCCCGGCTTATCACTCCGATGTGGTAGTTGTATTTCAGGAGATTGATTACGTATTCGGTATGCGGCGTTTTACCCGTGCCGCCCGCAGCTATGTTCCCTACTACAATTACAGGCACGTCAAATTTCCGCTGTTTAAGTATGTGCCATTTGAACATAATATTCCTTATACCCACTCCGAGCCCATAAAGCTTTGATAATGGGAGAAGTATAAAGTTGGATACTATTTTATTGGCAGCCATGCTATTTATGCTTGTTGAGAAACGTGCTTTATTGTCTTGCGAAATTATTTACAAAGATAATCTTTTGGCGTGTCGATTTCAAGTAATTATTAGTTTTTTTTGTTACGGAGTGTCATAATATTCTCCTTTTTAAAAAAAAACTACATATTGAAGCCGCGCCACCTGCAATGATTCTCAAAAAGTAAAATGAAGGGCAATGCGTAATCCGCTTTTGTCGACACCCGGTGTATTGCGGTATGACAGTCTCCATACATAATCTACGCGGAGCACACGGAATATATTGTCTATGCCGGCGGATATTTCCATATAAGGGGTCGATGTCATCTTCACCGGGTTGGCTTCAATCGGAAACTGTGGCAACCATCTGTTGTGTCGCGGATTGTTTTTATCACTTAGATGTCCCCATACGCCACGGAATGCGAATACTTCACGCAACTTCAGCTTCTTCAGATATGGTATGTAATTGAATATTGCACCGTTCGCCCAGTATGTCATATCGAATACAGCGTATGAGTCGGTAATGAATTCCATAGGTGACATAAGCGCGAAACTTTCCGGCTGTATGGTATAGGAGAGGTTGGCGTTAGGTATAAGCAGAGCCGTAAAGGGCGACGTGCTCCATACATGGCCTCCCTTTACTATCGCGTCGATATATCCGAATGCCGAGAGCCAGAACCGTTTCTGAAAACTCATTTCGGTTTTGTTGACCGTATATTTGCAGCCTCCGAATTTTCCTCCAGGAGCATACGTGTGAGAAATCTGGAATACCGGCGCATCGAGATTGACCGGGATGCGGTGGCTTTTGGTCTGCATGAATTTTTCACCCGGAGCGTATCGCAGGGTCAGTGTAAACGGCGTGAAATCCAGATGGCTCAACATGCTTCCGTCGCTGAACCGGAACGGAATGTAGCGTGTAGCTTCCTGCCGGATATGGGATGCCGACGCACTGACTGAAAAATTGTTGTCAAGTTCAAGAGTGTATTCAAGCGCTGTCGACCGCTGATATATCATAAGCGTGTCCTTCATGCGCTTCAGTGACAGGAATATATTGTCCGGATTTGTAAATTCGTAATCCTGACCTACTGCGTCTGTGTCATATTTGTGTCTCAATCTTATGGAGTGTACCGGAAATTCACGTGCATGACGTTTCTTTTCGTTGAACGAATATTCAATCTCGCCGGAGTATTTCCATTTGTGGTCCTTGGTTCCGTAAGCCACGTATCCCCTGCTGAACCAGTGTTTGCTGAGGTTGGCGGTCGTTACGCCGCCGATGCGGAAACGCGTACCCTCCACATCATTGAAGCTGACCAATGTATTTACAGGACCGAATTCTACTTTGTCACTTTTGCCCAACGGCACATATCCCGATACAAGTATTCCGATTGCACGTTCCACCCATTTATAGATTGAAACTGAGCGCAGGTCGGCAATCATCGATCCGATTTCACGCTCGGAAACACTCGTGCCGCTCCCGCGGCGCTCCTCCCAGAATGTGTCATCTTTAAGGAATGCATCGGCGGAGGCATACGTAGTGCCGAGTCGGTCATATAGTTCCGGGCGGTCGGATTTATCGAAATTATGGTTCCTGTATGTTGTATATTTCTGGGCATACAGCCCCTGTGTATTCGGGATTACTTCAAATTCCACGGTGAGTACGTCGGACGTCTTGAGCCGTGTGCCGTCATCAAGACGCTCGAACGTCTGGTCGATATGCAGCGATTTGACGAAGTTGACATTGGCCTTCGGCGATAATGTCATTGACGCATGGCGTATGAACATAGTCGGGTCGTGAAGAGCGACGGTAAGACGTCCTACAAATCCGAAAGTCGCATTGTTGCGCGGCACAAAACTCACTATGGCACAACTGTCGTTATTGACTACGATTGTGTCGGAGAGATAGTATTTGTAGAAATCAGGCCCGATTTTTGAGAGAGGGCTGACAAAGCGGTTGGTGAGCAATGTTATGTCGTTGTCATATAAGTTGATTTCACGGAAAAAATCCTCGAGTACGGTCTGAATAGCCTCCTGATTTGATATGTCGTCAAGACCTTTGCGGCGCAGTCCGGTTATAAACTCTCTCGTTGCACGGGGATCTTTCCGGTTGTAGATATTGGAAACCTTCTCTTTAATGCTCAAAGGCAGAATCGGTTTTTTTGTGACTTCTGAAGTGTCGACATACTCGTTGAGAAACTGGAATTTTTTCAACAGGCCGCCGTCGGTTCCGATGGAATCGGCGATGTCGTTGAGAGCTATCGTGATACGTTCGTAGCGCTCGAAATTATAATTGTCCTTGCGCATGGGGTCGCCTAACTCGGCATTCTCCCGTATGCGGCCTACGAAATCCACTGCCGGATTATTTTTCTTTGAATAATGCTCTTTTCCAGGCTTCACGGTCACTTCCTCGAGGTTGACCACTTTGGCAAGCGTGTCGGGAACGGCACTGACTGAAGGTGTAACACCCGATAACGATGATGCGCACCATATCATTATCAAAGAATACAGTATGCGCAACAAGGCATTTTTCTCCGGTATATTCTCTTTCTCACGTTTTTTTTTGCCGCAATTGCTGCTCGGGACGGATGATGCGCTGCGTACCATGCCACGCGTGTCTTCCCCGGCGTTTATCGAGTCTATTGCCGTCATAAGCCGCTGACGCTTTTCGCGCAGGCCCGGGACGGAAAACAGGTTCTGCTGTACCGCATTATGGCTCACAATCTCATTGACGGTCACGCCGGCTCTGCGGTAGGCATATCCTGGGCGGAACAGTGAATCAACCGCTCTGACGGCCGCCGATGTTATGGCCAAAGTATCGTCGGTAGCCTCGTCGAGTTGTATTGTTGTGCTCCCGAAATGTTGCGGCAGTTCGGGACGGAATGAATTTGTCTGAATGAATATGGTTACCGACTTCGCACAGCCGCCCTGTTCCCTTAGGCGGCGTGCTACTTTGGCGCTATAATCTGCGACAGCTTCCTTTAGCAGTTTGGGGTCGTCAATGGATTTTTTGTAACTGCGCGATGTGCAGATCTGCTTGTTGAGCGGTTCGGCCGCCTCATGGTCAATGCACGGCTCGCCATTTAGCTCGCGCCAACTGCGCTCTCCCATGACATTTATAATCTTACGCACTTCCGACAACGGCAATTCGGCAAAATCGAGAGCCGTATTTATATTATACTGACGCAATCTTTTCCCAAGTCTCCGGGCTATACCCCATACTTCATCGATTCCGGTCAACGCCAGCGCCTTACGGCGTTTATCATCATTGTCGATAATGCACACTCCACGGTAACCGGAATATTTTTTTGCAAATCGGGCGGCAATTTTGGCAAGAGTCTTGGTCGGGGCTATTCCGAGCGAAGTCGGTATGCCGACATCGCGCCGTACTTTGGACACAATCTTATGTCCGGTCTCGTCAAGCGCTTTCCCTTCCCAGAGCGACATATCAATGAAAGCCTCGTCGATAGAATATATATCCATTTCGGGGACAATTGATCCGATGGTCGCCATCACTCGTGATGAAATATTCCCGTACATACGGTGATTGCCCGATATGGTGGTCACATTGTATCTGTTTATGATTTGCCGGAGCTGGTATATCGGTAGTCCCCTTTTTATGCCCAGCGCTTTAGCCTCATTGGACATCGCTACTGCACAACCGTCGTTATTCGACATCACGACAACCGGCTTCCCGGTCAGGTCAGGCCGGAAAAGACGCTCGCATGAGACAAAAAAGTTATTGCAGTCAATCAATCCAATCATCGGTTATAGGGCGTTTATATTTCAATCATACTATGGGCGTATATGTCGTTTATCGGGGGGAAGTACGGTTAACGGCGACGATATTTCCTTTTGATTAAGTACGTAACCACTCCCCATATCTCAAACCGGTTGTCGGCGGTTATCATTATAGGGTCGAAAGTCTCATTCGCCGGGATGAGCCATACTCGGTCAGGCTCGATTTTTATACGCTTGAGAGTGAACTCACCGTCCACGCAACATACCGCCAGGTCGCCGTCGGCAGGCTCTATGGCGCGGTCTATTACTATAAGGTCGCCGTCATCTATCCCCTCGTCAATCATCGAATCACCGTTTACGCGCCCGTAGAAAGTGGCAGCGGGGTGACGTACCACTTCCATGTTGAGGTCAATCGTTTCAGATATGTAGTCCTGTGCGGGCGAAGGAAATCCGGCCTGGATGCCGTGGTCGGCATACGGGAGCGACAATCGTGTGGATGAATCGGCACGTGAAATTTCGATGACTGAGGCTGCTGACGGTTTCATTTGTATATTGTGATTGTGGAATATGATGAAAACTTGTCATAAAAATAGTTGTCGAGGATTTAACACCCGACAACTATTAAAGGTTTATAATCATACCTCAAGATATTTCCTGACAGGATATGATAAATTATAGAATGCAATCTAAGCCATTAGTAATTACGGGCAAAGATTACACGCTGGGCTGAAGGACGGCCGGTCACCATACATACGCCGGGAGTCTTGTCGCCGTCAAGGGGTATACATCTGATAGTGGCTTTTGTCTCCTCCTTGACTTTCTCTTCGGTCTCTGTCGTACCGTCCCAGTGTGCGAGGATGAATCCGCCTTTTTCAATCTCCACCTTGAATTCCTCGTAGGTATCGACCGTACGGGTCATGCTCTCGCGATGAGCCAATGCTTTCTGATATATATTGTCTTGTATTTTTTCAAGTAGGGATGCTACTTCCGTGGCAATTCCGGCAAAGGGCAACGTCTCTTTTTCAAGAGTGTCGCGGCGCATCACTTCTACAGTGCCCTCTTCGAGGTCACGTGCTCCGATAGCCAGACGTACAGGGATACCCTTAAGCTCATAGTCGGCGAATTTAAATCCGGGACGACGGTTTTCTGCGTCGTCATATTTCACGCTTATGCCTTTCGAACGCAGTTCGTCGACAATCGGAAGCACTGCTTTCGTGATTTCGGCAAGCTGCTCCGAATTTTTATATATAGGCACGATGACCACCTGTATCGGCGCGAGATGTGGAGGAAGCACGAGGCCGTTGTCGTCGGAGTGCGACATAATCAGTGCGCCCATCAGACGGGTTGAGACTCCCCATGAATTTGCCCATACATATTCGGGCTTGTTGTCCTTGTTGACGAATGTGACGTCAAATGCCTTGGCGAAATTCTGTCCGAGGTTGTGTGACGTTCCCGACTGAAGCGCCTTGCCGTCCTGCATCATTGCCTCGATTGTGTAGGTGTTGAGCGCGCCGGCAAAACGTTCGTTGGCGGTCTTGACGCCTTTGATTACCGGCATTGCCATGAATTTTTCGGCAAATTCGGCATAAAGATTGATCATCTGCACGGTGCGTGCTTCCGATTCTTCAGCTGTCTCATGTGCGCAATGCCCTTCCTGCCACAGGAACTCGGCCGTGCGGAGGAACATGCGTGTACGCATCTCCCAGCGCATCACATTGGCCCACTGGTTGCAAAGTATAGGCAGGTCACGGTATGAATGTATCCAGTTTTTGTACGTACCCCAGATTATGGTTTCGGAAGTAGGACGCACGATGAGTTCTTCTTCCAGCCGGGCTTCGGGGTCGACGATGACGCCGTTGCCGTTAGGGTCGTTTTTCAGACGGTAATGCGTCACTACCGCACATTCTTTGGCAAAACCTTCCACATGTTCGGCCTCGCGGCAGAGATACGATTTGGGTATCAGGAGCGGGAAATACGCGTTTTGCACTCCGGTTTCCTTGAACATTTTATCAAGTGTCTGCTGCATCTTTTCCCAGATGGCATAACCGTAGGGCTTGATGACCATACAGCCTCTCACCGCCGATGGCTCAGCCAGATCTGCTTTAACAACAAGTTCATTGTACCATTGCGAATAATTTTCGCTTCTTTTGGTCAAGTTTTTTAATTCCTTTGCCATTATGATTGGTGTTTAATTTTCTTTGATTGGAGGTGCAAATTTACTAATAATTATTTTGTTGGCCAACAAGTGATTCTAAAACTTGCTTCACTTGCGGCCATCTTGTTGTCGGATTATTTTTTCCCCGATTGTCTTGCCTGAGCCAGCAATTCTTGCGAAGGCACTATGAAAATTTCGAGCCGGCGGTTTTTCGCACGGTTGGCGCGCGAGGTCGATTCGGCAACCGGAGAACTGTTTCCTTTTGGAAATCCCACTATATTGTCGGGATTGAAACCGACCGATTCAAGATAATCAAGGACGGCAACCGTACGGCGCTCGGTAAGGTCGTAAAGATATTCCTCCGAACCGGTATCGTCGGAGTGTACGGCAATTACGATTTTGAAGCGGTCGTCGGGCACGGCATACTGCTTGAAATGCTCAAGCCGTTTATTTGCCGCGGGCATCAGCACGGTGTCATTGGGGGCGAACAACTCATCGGTAGGAATGACTGCGATGACTACTTCCCCTTCGCGCATCGTTTCTACGTCATAGCCTTCGCGGTATAGATTTTCGGCGATGGATTTCATATATGCGCGGACGTAGGAGCGCAGTTTAGGCCCTACCATTGGCGACCTCAGTTCGTTGTCGAATTCCTGCACGGCATTTTCTGCCGCTTCCTGCTCAATAAGCGATGACTGTGCGGATACTGCACCGGCCATTGCCACGGCTGCCGCAATAGATAAGATAAAGCGTCTCATACTGGTATGTTTATGTCTATAACACTGAGTCCTCATACGCGATTTCCGCTTCAACGATTACAGGAATGTCCTCAGCCTTAATTTGCGCATGCCGGTCTTTTTTCAGCATGCGCGTTATGTAGTCGCACAGTTCCCCCGATATGTCCTCATCGTCATCCGCTTCAAAGTCATCATCGATTTCAAGCAGTCCGTTTTCCTCATAATAATCCCATATCATGTCTATGACATTGAGAATCTCGTCGTCAGGATAAGCGTGGCTGCCTTTTTCTTTGAGTGCATTGTTGATATATTCAACAGCTTTATTCTCGTCGTATATCTCCATTATGTCTGTCGTATTTGTCAGTTTATATTATAATTTATATTTCCAGCAGTCCTGAAGGAAGTTCGACAGTGATATGACGTGCATCGGTGTCAATCTCTGTAATCAGTTCTTCCGCCACAGGTATGAGATGCGTCTTGCCGTTGTCGGCGGTCACGATGAAAAGCACGTTTTCGGTGGAATCGTCGACATCTGTAATAGTTCCGTTTAATGCTCCGTCGTCAGTCGATATTCCGAATCCGATAAAATCCTCGGCGTAAAACCCGTCTTCGTCATCGCTGTCCTCCTCCGCGACTTCTTCCGATAAGGTATATATCGTCTTATTGGCAATCGACATGGCTTTCCGCTCGTTGTCAATGCCGTCGACTGTCACGAGATAGGACTGAGCCCCGCGTTGTCTCACTCCCGAAATGAAAAAGGGCACAAAAATGCCATCGATATCCAATACGATACAACTCAAGTCATCAAGTTCTACCCCATCGGATATGATGGCGTTTATCTCCCCCTTGATGCCGTGGGGCTGATTGAAACGCCCTATTTCGGTTATTTCTCCTTCAGTAATCATAATTAACTGATATTGGTGGCTGCATGTTGTAGAGCTGCTCCCCGGAACAGCCGAAAGCAAAAATTGGTTATCAACTACTTGGCGGATGCACCGGGGTGCATCCCTACAACATAATGTGTCAAATTTCCAATAATTACATATTTTTTAGTCCTACGATACCATTTCCCGTCAAAAGGGTGCAGTCGTTATTTTTTCTTTTTCTTCTTTTTGCCGGTTGTGGCTACTGGAGCCTCCTGAAACTGGTGCAGCTTTGTCGTCTCCGGGTTAAGCCGTATCGCGCCGTGCGACATTTCGGCCAGGTCGCGGAATATTCGCTCATCCTCTACCCCGTCGGGATTCACGGCAAGCATCGATTTCTTCATGTGGTTGGCGATAAGCATTATCAGTGCGTCGCGCTCCTCCCCTTCAGGGTATTCGGCGGCATGACGGATCATGCTCTCCAGATATTTCCCGTAGTGGCGGTAGCCGAAGTCGCGGTCCTGATAATGGAGCGGCTCGGGAGTGGTATTGAGGCTTTCCGGACGTATTATCTCGGTCGGATAGTCTATGTCGAGCTGAAAATCCGACATTATGGCGAGATGGTCCCATAGCTTGTGGAGCGCGTCGTTATTTTTCTGGAGCTGCATCAGATTGCTCATCGCGGTGATGACTGAATAGGCGCAGCGGGTGCGCTCGTCGCGGTCCTCTATCGTAAGGCAGTGGTCCACCATCTTCTGTATGTTGCGTCCATACTCAGGCAGCACAAGACGTTTCAGTTGCGTATTATATTCCAACATTAATATTCAATAATTAAATTTATCTACAAAAATACGCAAAAAACTTTGTTCCTCATTAATTATAATGCTAATAAATCAAAAACGTAAAAAACTCCCGCCCTCAAAATAAACAGTAGCACAGTTGAACAGGCGAAATTTATCTATCATACTCCGGTTGATTTGTAGGGGCGCACAAAAAAACTCCTGTTCAGTTGTACTCTTGTTAAATAAAACAAGTGCACAAATGAACAGGAGAAAATTTTCTATTGTACGGTTTTTACATGTTCATGCCGCCGTCGACCTGGATAACCTGGCCTGTGACGTAGCTCGACATGTCGGATGCGAGGAACGTGGCCACGTTGGCGATGTCGTCGGTCTGGCCGCCGCGGCGCAGGGGAATTTTCTTGACCCACTCTGCGCGAACATCGTCGGGAAGAGCTGCTGTCATGGCTGTCTCGATGAATCCCGGAGCGATGGCGTTGGCGCGGATACCGCGTGAACCCACCTCCTGCGCTATACTCTTGGCGAGGGCTATAAGACCGGCCTTAGAGGCTGCATAGTTGCTTTGGCCTGCGTTGCCGTGTACGCCTACAACCGATGCCATGTTGATGATAGAGCCGCCACGCTGGCGAAGCATGATGGGGAGCACGGCGTTGATGAAGTTGAATGCGCTCTTGAGGTTGACTGCGATGACGGCGTCCCACTGGGCCTCCGACATGCGCATCATCAGGCCGTCCTTGGTGATGCCGGCGTTGTTGACGAGAATGTCGATGCGGCCGAAGTCCTTGTGTATCTCGGCTACCACCTCTTTGGTCTGGTTGAAGTCGGCGGCGTTGGATGCATATCCTTTTGCTTTCACACCCAATGCTGCGATTTCTTCTTCGGTAGCTTTACCGTTTTCGTCGATTACGAGGTCGGTGAAAGCGATGTTGGCGCCTTCCTGAGCGAATTTTATCGCAAGTGCCTTGCCGATGCCGCGTGCGGCGCCGGTGATTAATGCTGTTTTTCCTTCGAGTAATTTCATGTGTAAGATGAATTTATGTTATTATGGATAAATAATTAATTCGGACTTGGACTGTTGCCTGCGGTAGGTTTGCGCAGACCGTTGAGTATGAAGTCGGCCACGACGTTGGAAAACGATGCCTCGTCGACCCCGAGGTCGCGGTAATTGTTGCGCATGAACGAGATGTCGATACCCTGCTGCAACAGCGGCATCACCACTTTAAGCCGTGCGAGCTGGCGCCGGTCGATGTCGGGGTTGTCCATGCACTGGCGCAAAATGCTGTTGAGCATGATTTTCTCCTTCTCGAGCGCCAACTGTGTTATCTTTTCATACCGCTTGCTGTTGGAGGTGAAAAGCGAGCGTAACGACTCGGAAGGCGCGGTACTGTCGGATATCATTTTCAGTATCTCGAAACGTATGACCACAAACTGTCTTAACTTTTCTACAGGCGGTAAATCAAGCGAATATACCTTGCGCAGGCGCTCCACCATGTGCTCGCTTTCCGATTCTATCACTGCATCGTAAATGGCGCTTTTGCTTTTGAAATAGGTATAGACAGTACGCCGTCCTTTTTCCGACGCGTTGGCTATATCTACCATAGTAGTGTTCTCGATACCTTTTCTTGCAAAAAGGTGCCGGGCTACATCTATCAGTTTTTCGCGTGTACGATTGGCCATTTCCGGTGCATGAATTGTCGTATATTCATGCAAAGTTAATATTTTTTTTTGGTTGCGGCGCCATGTCGGTCAATATTTTTGCATGATGCATGGCCGCCAGCAAAGTTTGTAGTATATTTGTTATTGAAAAAACGAACTGACGGCATTCTGGCGTCGTTTTATCCCAAAATCAAATAATCCGTACAATGAAGAAAATCATATATAAAGTTACTGTTATGGCATTGCTTTCGGTCTCAACGATAGTGTCGCGGGCCGAACGGCTTAATTTCTACGGGCGCGACGCCGCAACAATAGGCGTATACGTCACCGACATATCCACGGGGCAGACTGTCGAGAAGGAGAATATCGATAAGGCCATGATTCCGGCATCGATACTTAAATCGGTCACATCGGCTACGGCATTAAATCTTTTGAAGGCTGATTTCAGGTACAATACCGATGTCGTGCTGCAAGGCGACGTGCAGGGGAATGTCTTGTACGGGAATCTTGTGGTAAAGGCTTCGGGCGACCCGACCGTCGAAAGCTCCCATTTCACCGACAGGGACGGCTTTGACGATATGATAGTCAGTGCGCTCAAGTCAAAAGGCATATCGGTAATCAAGGGTGAAATAATAGTGGACGAAGACATGTTCACCGATACCGGGCAATGCCCGCAATGGGTCATTGAGGACACGGGCTGGGACTATGGCGCCGGATTTTACGGCTTTAATTATAAAAACAATACGTTCAGATTATATACAGAAAGCCTGACTACTGTGCCCGAAGTCCCTTATATCGATGTGATTGTCGACCGGACTGCCTCGGGAACCGACATTGAGCGCGGGGTCAATTCCGACCTCTATATCGTCAGCGGACGGAATGTGGAGAACAAAAATTTCTGCATAACGACGACCATGAACTCGCCGTCAACGGTATTTATCTACAATCTCCGCAATCGCTTGCTTCAGGAAGGCATAGTCGTAGAGGACAATATCATTGAATCGTGCGAAAGCGAGACGTCGCTGCTTAAATACAAATCGCCCGTCAATACCGACATGCTGCGCGTCATGATGTTCAAGTCCGACAATATGATGGCAGAGGCGACGCTCAGGGCTCTTGCTCCCGGGCAGAATCGGGACGCTGCGATAAAGAAAGAGCTTGCCTTTTGGAAAAGTTGCGGAGTGTCGACTGATTTTATCAAGATAGCCGACGGCTCGGGACTGGCACGCGTCGACAGAGTGACACCGAAATTTATTGCTGACGTTCTTGTGCACATGGCAAAAAGCCCGTACGCCGATACGTATGTGGGTCTCTTCCCGAAAGTGGGTCGTGAAGGAACAGTTAAAAGTTTCCTGAAAAATACGGCATTAGACGGCAAACTGGTACTGAAAAGCGGCTCGATGAACGGAGTGCATTGCTATGCCGGATATAAATTGGACCGCAATGGGAACCCGACCCACGCGATAGTCATGATAGTCAACAATTTTTTCTGTTCACGCGACGCTTTACGCAAGGAAATGCAGCGTTTTCTGCTCTCCGTGTTCAAATAATCATGAAATATTAATCGTGTTAACGAAATTATTGTTAAGTTTGCGTGGTTAAATAATAATATGATGGAAATTTCCAATGCATATAGCAAGGCTCTTGAGCTGGAAGGACTTCTCATGCTGTTGAAGTCAGAGAATACCGATAATTTTAAAATCGACTTGATTTTCACACGCCTTTTTGAAAAGATGGATGAAATCAATGACAATCTGACCGCAATTCGTCGGCAATATAAGTTGGAACTGCTTCATGCGGCCGAACAGCATGTGAAGGAAAACTCTCGCATTGTTCCTGTGTCGGAGCCTGCCGCTGACTTACCTGTGATTGAAGACAAGACGTCTGAAAATATAAATATAGATGACAATACGATAACCCGTAATTGCCCGGCTGATAGTGACAGCCCGGAGCCCGCTGTACAGGAGCCAGAGTGTGCCTGTGGTAATGACGGTCTGATGACAGATGACGCGGTGGCCGACAGCGCTCTCTTTGAAGAAGAGGAGGATGCGGATATGGCTTCGCTCGACAATGGCAATGCCGATACAGTCGGTGCCGCTGCTTTGCCGCAGGAATGCGGTGAAGACGGTTTGCCTGAACATGCCGGAGCCGTCGTATCCGAAGCTACAGTTGAGCCGGAAGCCCCGGTGAATATCGTGATAGAGGATATGGGCGTAGATGTCAATCGGTCGGCTTTTGCCCTCAGTAACCGCGGAGACATTCGCAAGATGTTCACTCTCAATGACAATTACAAATTTAGACGGCAGTTGTTTTCAAATTCGCAGGAAAGTTATGCCGACACTTTGCTGAAAGTCGAGAAAATGAATTCGACCTTTGAGGCCGAAGATTATTTTTACAATAAATTGAAATGGGATAAGGAAAATCCCGACGTGAAGGATTTTATGTCCGTTATATCCGCATATTTTTTAGGGAAATAATGTCACCGGCCCAATGAATCAAGATTATGAAACCGTCAGGTAACAAAGGCAAGCTATACATCGTCCCTACTCCCGTCGGGAATTTGGGGGACATGACCCCGAGAGCTGTCGAGGTATTGAAAAATGCCGGCATGATATTGGCTGAAGATACACGTACATCAGCCCCGCTGCTTGCCGCTTTCGATATTGTCACGCCTTGTGTCAGCCATCATAAATATAACGAACATGACACTGTACAGCCTATAGTGGAGCGCCTCAAAGGTGGCGAATGCATGGCGTTGATATCGGATGCCGGCACACCGGGAATTTCCGATCCGGGCTTTTTGCTGGCGCGTGAATGCCGGCGTGCGGGAGTCGAGGTCGAGACATTGCCCGGAGCTACGGCTTTTGTGCCTGCGCTGGTCAATTCCGGATTGCCTTGCGACAGATTTTGTTTCGAGGGATTTCTGCCCCCGAAAAAGGGACGGCGCGCACGCCTTGAAGCCTTGTCGGCCGATGACCGCACGTTTATCCTGTATGAGTCGCCTCTCCGTCTTGTCAAGACACTGGAGCAACTTATCGAGGTATGCGGTCCTGACAGACCGGCATCAGTGTCACGCGAAATTTCAAAAATGCACAATACTACTGTTAACGGCTCGCTTACAGAACTGTACGAGTACTTCAAAGCGAACCAACCACGCGGCGAAATTGTTGTTGTTGTCGGCGGCAAGGTGGATGAAACTGTCAGGGTACACCGCAACAAATACCGCACAGACGATACTTCGGAATAACTCAAATTTGAACTTTATGGATACTACAAAATTAGGGAAATTAGGCGTCTTTGCAGCTTCAATAGTATTGCTGGCTGCTTGCGGCGATGAAAAAAAAGTTGCATCGACAGATGATACTTCAGTAGATCAGTTGGTGCAAACACGTGATTCACTACAACAGGTTATTGCGAATCAGGACAGCCTCCTGTCGCTGATCAATGAGCTTGGCGACGGCATGGAGCAGATAAAAATGCTCGAGAACATCCTGTCGTCGGAAAATCTGCAATCGGAAACGCCCGACCGTCGCGACAAAATCAGAAATGACATGGCCGATATTCAGCGTACGCTCAACGAACGCAGGCAGCGTCTGGCTGAACTTGAAGCCCGTCTTAACAAATCGAATGCTAATAACGCCCACTTGCGTCAGGCTATCACAAGTCTTAAGAGCCAGATTGCCGCGCAGGTAACGACTATAGAATCTCTCCGTAAAGATCTCGCGTCGGCTAATATCTATATCGACCAGCTGACTCAGAATGTGGATTCGCTTAACACCACCGTAGCAAATACCATTGAAGAAAAGAATGTGGTTGAGCAGAAGAACGAAGAACTGACCAACCAGCTCAATACCTGCTACTATGTGATAGGCAGCAAGTCCGAACTCAAGGCTCACGATATTATCGAGACCGGCTTCCTGAAGAAAACAAAAATTATGCCTGAGGATTTCCAGCGCAACTATTTTACGACTGCCGACCAGCGTAGCCTGACATCACTGCCGCTGCATTCCAAGAAGGCAAAGGTGCTCACAAGCCAGCCTTCCGATTCATATCAGATTGTCAATGACGCCAACGGAATGAAGGTGCTCAACATTACAAACCCCGAAAAGTTCTGGTCTACATATAAATACCTTGTCATACAGGTTGATTGATATATGTCCGTCAATCGTATGGCGCACATATAAGCCGTACAAAGATTTATCGCTTTGAATCTAAATCCTTCGACAAATTGGTAATGTCGAAGGATTTTTGTATTTTTGCATACTTTAATTACTGAAAAAAATAATGGGATTTTTCAAGAAATTATTTTCAAAAGAAAAAAAGGAAACGCTCGACAACGGTCTGGAGCGAACCAAACAGGGCTTTTTCGGCAAACTGACCCGCGCCATTGCCGGGAAGCAGAAGATTGATGATGAGATACTCGACAATCTGGAAGAAGTATTCATAACTTCTGATGTCGGTGTGGAAACCACACTTAAAATCCTTGACCGCATACAGCAGCGTGTGTCTAAAGACAAATATCTCGGTACCGCCGAATTAAGTCGGTTGCTGTGCGAGGAGATTACCGATATGCTTACCGAAAATGACAATGAGGAGCAGCTTGATGATTTCGAGGTGCCCAAATCGCATCACCCGCATGTCATAATGGTGGTAGGCGTGAACGGAGTAGGCAAGACTACCACTATCGGCAAAATGGCGTATCAGTTCAAAGCGGCCGGCAACAAGGTCATGCTTGGTGCCGCCGATACGTTCAGGGCTGCCGCCGTCGAACAACTTGATATCTGGGGCGAAAGAGCCGGGGTGCCTGTCGTAAAGCAGAAACTCGGTGCTGACCCTGCCGCTGTGGCATACGATACCCTTCAGTCGGCAGTCGCCAATGACGCCGATGTTGTTATTATCGATACCGCAGGACGTCTGCACAACAAAAAAGGATTGATGGACGAACTGACAAAGATAAAGAACGTAATGCAGAAAGTCGTGCCTGACGCTCCGCATGAAGTGCTTCTTGTGCTTGACGGCTCGACAGGTCAGAATGCATTTGAACAGGCGCGCCAGTTTGTCGCCGCCACAAAAGTCAACCAGCTTGCCATCACTAAACTTGACGGAACGGCCAAAGGCGGGGTGGTCATCGGCATCAGCGACCAATTTAAAATACCGGTGAAATATATAGGCTTGGGCGAAGGAATTACCGACCTTCAGGTGTTCGACAAAAAAGAATTTGTACAGTCGCTTTTCGGTGATTCTGTAAAATAAGCGCCCGGCGGGATTAATCAGTATTTCCTCATGGCAAAAAAATCTCAAAATAAAGGAAGCGGCATCGGGCTAAAAGTCGACGTAGTCACTCTCGGCTGTTCCAAAAACCTTGTCGATTCCGAACGTCTGATGCAGCAGTTTGCCGACAACGGTATTGCCGCCCGGCATAATCCGGAGGATAGTAAGACGGTATCCCCTGTCGTAGTGATAAATACTTGCGGGTTTATCGGAGATGCAAAAGAGGAATCGATAAATACGATACTTGAATATGCCGCCTTGAAATCGCAAGGGGCAGTCGATAAAATTATTGTCATGGGCTGTCTTTCGGAGCGCTACCGCAAGGAACTCCCCTCCGAACTTCCTGAGGTGGACGCGTGGTATGGAAAATTCGACTGGGTAAATCTCATCTCGGATTTGGTCGCTGACAGCAAATCGTGCGCAGACTATCGCCGTGTGCTTTCCACGCCACCCCACTCGGCCTATCTCAAGATAGCGGAGGGCTGCAACAGGTTCTGCGCATTCTGCGCGATTCCGTTGATAACCGGACGTTTTAAATCCCGGACAATTGATGACATAGTCCGGGAAGTAGAATCTTTAGCGGCAAAAGGAGTGACGGAGCTGAATGTTATAGCTCAGGACCTTTCATCGTACGGACTTGATGTCTACGGCAAAAAATCCCTTGCCGACCTTGTGACAGAAATCAGTAAGGTTGATAAAATAAAATGGATACGCCTTCACTATGCCTATCCGGCCGATTTCCCGTACGACATCCTTCCGGTAATGCGTGACAATCCGAAAGTGTGCAAATACCTTGATATCGCACTTCAGCATATTTCTGACAAAGTGCTTGATAATATGCGGCGTCACATATCTGCCGACGAGACGCGTTCCCTTATACGACGCATACGGGAGGAAGTGCCCGGAATACACCTACGCACCACTCTTATGGTCGGGTTCCCCGGAGAGGGAGAGGCGGAATTTGAAGAGCTAAAGGATTTCGTAGCTGAAATGCGGTTCGAACGTATGGGCGCGTTTGCCTATTGCGAGGAAGATGATACCTACGCCGCACGCAATTTGCCCGATACAATCGCCGAGTCAGTGAAGCAGCAACGTCTTGACGTGATTATGGGCATGCAGGAGGAAATCTCCCTCGAAATACAACAGGAAAAGGTAGGCAAGGTTTTTGAAGTGGTGGTCGACCGGGAAGATGACGATTATTATATAGGCCGCACTCAGTTTGACTCACCCGAAGTAGACCCCGAGGTGCTGATAAAAAAAGATACGGCTTTATGTCCAGGACATTACTATAATGTCCGCATCGTTGACGCATTGCCGTTTGAATTAATCGCGGAAGTTTGTCAATAGTGATTATGGAAGAACAGGCTGATGATGTGTCGTCTTTGGTCTCGTTGCTGAACCGGAGAATAACCTTTGCGGCATACTCCTTGCCCGGCAACGTAGCTTTGAATTATATCGTCGACGACAATGTCTCTCCGATTGTCTCCTCCCGCAGGTTTGTCATAACGGCTTGGAATGGAGAAACTGTCGAAATTTTTGACAGGGCTGATATATCGCACGTCGCCGCGTCACAATGCGGTCGACATGCCCCTGTGCAAAGTATATCGACATCATGGGCTGATTATGAATCGGCTGTCAACCGTGTCGTCTCATTATTGAAAACCACTCAGGGCAAAGTTGTAATATCGCGCCTGAAAATATTGTCGGATTCACGTCTTGACTACTTGCTCATTGCCAAAAGTTTGAAAAAAATGTTCCGGAAATATCGGAATGCTTTTTGTGCAGTATATTATACTCCTGCTACAGGTGCATGGTGTGTATGCTCTCCGGAACTACTTTTGCACATCGACAAAAAATCGGGCGAACTGCACACGGTCGCTTTAGCGGGAACGCGGCGATATGATATTGATGGAGACTGGGATGATAAAAATCAAAGGGAACACTCCTACGTAGTCAGATACATAGCCGATACGCTTGCATCCATCGGTATAAGACCGGCTATAGGGCGGCGCGAGACAATGGCTACAGGTGACATCAGGCATTTGCTTACACGTATTTCAGCCAATATAAATAATTCAGGCGAGAGAATGCCGGTTGAAAATATATTGGCAGCACTGCACCCTACTCCGGCTATATGCGGTTATCCTGTGGAATGGTCAAGGAATGTGATTAGTGAAGTGGAGACACATGACCGTGAATGCTATGGCGGCTATATCGCTGTAGAGGATGATGAAATGTTCCTGTCGCATGTAAATCTACGGTGTTTTGCGTTCGAGCCGGGTAGATGTCGTTTTTGGGGAGGTGGCGGCATTATGAGCGATTCGACGCCTGAGACAGAGTGGAACGAAGCATCATTAAAAATTGACGCGACCCTCTCATGTCTGAGGGAGGAATTGCAATAATGTACATAGCCAATACCGATACGCTATTAAGCTGATTTAAGGTGAGCAGGGGCGTCTTGCCCCCGTAGTATTCTTCATATGCACGGAAAGTTACATAGCTACCTATAAAAATAATAACGAAAAAGACCGACATACGGATTATACCATAATGTCGGTCTTTTTATAAATTCCACATCAAAGGATGCGATGAAACTCCGAATAGACAGGATTTGAGAACTCGCCGTCCTTTGTAATCCGCCTGGCATGAAAGCATTCCTTTGCAGGAATTGGGGCCCGCCATCAGACGACTAAGCTTGTCTCGGCATTTCATAATAATTTGAAGAGTTTCCCAATCTACTTTGATGTGGTATGTCAATGTTCTGTGACTTTGTTTCTATAACACAAAGATAATTGTATTTGTTTTAATATGCAATTAAACTGCAATTTTTTTTAAGCGTAAGTCAACGGGCAAATCTATTTAATTAAGTTTTGATACGGCATATAATTGGTCTATTTGTCTTAATATTTGGTTAAAAACAGAATAAAAGCTCATGCATAAATCAATAAATTATTGATTTACTGAAATTTTTATTAATTTTGTGTTATAAAACATATCCTTATAGCATGATCAAGAGTGCCCTCGAGAAAGTTGTCAGTGAAGATTTGGCTGAAATTTGGTCGATTTTAACCAATGAGGAAAAGCATCGTATAATTAATGCTTTTGAGATTCACAATTTCAAAAAAAATCAGATTATTTATGCTGAGGGCGAAGCCCCCGAATACCTATGGTGTCTGTTGAAAGGTAAGGTGAAAAAGTTCAAGGAGGGTGTGGGCGGTCGTGTTCAGATTTTGCGCCTGATACGCCCTGTGCAATATTTCGGTTACCGTGCATATTTCGCACAGGAGCCCTACGTGTCAAGCGCCGGAGCGTTTGAAGCGTCGACTTTAGGTTCCGTGCCAATGGAGCTGGTCATGGAACTTATCCGGAATAACAACAATCTCGCGCTATTTTTCATCAAGGAACTGTCACGCAATCTTGGAGGCTCGGATACAAAGATTGTCAATCTCACGCAGAAACATATACGCGGTCGGCTTGCCGAGGCTTTGATTGTATTGAAGGAAAACTATGGATATGAGGATGACAACTCGACATTGAAAATATATATGGCAAGAGAGGATCTGGCTAATTTGTCGAATATGACAACATCCAATGCCATACGCACACTCTCAAATTTCGTCAACGAAAAAATCATAACCGTCGACGGTCGCCGTATCCGCATCCTTAATGAAGCGATGCTCAAAAAAATCTCGAAATTCGGCTGATACTTCGTAATATACGGCCTAATCTATCGCAATATTCAAGTTATAGGTCCGGATTATAACCGTTCCCGGATTATTTTCCCCGACGAGGTATGTCTGATCTCGCTGACAATTATCCGGGCCGGACGTTGAGCCTTTGATTTTACGCTGTTACGTGCGTCAGCAAGGAGTTTGTCCATATCTTTGACTTCTTTTGAAATGACTATAACCGGCACCTCTCCCCATTTTTCATCACTTTGCCTGGCTATATAGAATTCTATGTCGGCTGGTATTATCCGGTGTAGTTGCAGTTCAATTTCTTCGGGGTACACTTTGATGCCACCGCTGTTTATTACATTGTCAATCCTGCCTTTCCAGGAAAAATGGCGTTCATCCTGAAGATCGACAATATCATTCGTGTATAATTTCTTGAAAGACCGGCTGTCTGACCGTATTATAAGGCAATCCCTTGTATCTTTCGAGAAATATATATCGGGCATTCCTTCGTAAATTTCTTCCGGAGAATCTTCCACCTTGCGCAGTGCCACATGGCTGCATGTCTCGGTCATTCCATACGATACATACGCCTTTATGCCCGATTCAACGATACGCCGTGACAAACCTGACGACAGTTGCGCGCCTCCTATCAGTGTATATTTTATATTACCGAAAATATCCGGATTGCTGAGGATATGGTTGACTTGCGACGGTACAACAGCAATTAAATCTATTTGACCGTAGTCACCATGCACCGGAGTATTGTCTGGGTGCTCTATCCATAGCTGCGCACCTGCCATCATGGCTCTCACAATCATCATTTTACCGGCGATATAATCGGCCGACAGCGGACAAAGTAATTTCGATTTTTCAGTGATTCGAAAAAAAAGGTTAGTGCTCATTGCCGATACCCGCATGTCGCTTTTCAAAAGGCGTATCGGTTTAGGACGTCCGGTGGAGCCTGACGTCCTGGCAGTTATATATGGCGATTCATCAAACCACTTTTCAATGAAATCAAGAGCCTCGGGAGTGCAATTGTGTATATTGGCTAAAACGTTATCAGGTTGAAGTTCCATATATTTCCCGGAAGAGAAGTCAGATATTCGCCGTTCAGTATGAGTGGCGAATCAATATTGTTTGAGTATAATTGTCCGGTACCGAGTCCCTGCGGTATAGTCACATTATGCGTGGCCGTCCAGCGCGCGATTGCATTTAATCCGATATTTGATTCCAGCGCTGAAGTCGCCCACCAGCCGATTCCTCGTCTTTCGGCGATATCTATCCATTCATCCGCCTGTGCGAAACCTCCGCACAATGTCGGTTTTAATATGATAAATGCCGGGCGGATTGTGCTGATAATGTCGCATTTTTCATTGAAGTCATTTAATCCTATTAGTTCCTCGTCAAGAGCGACGGGAATTGGACTATTGCGGCATATCGCGGCCAATTCACGCTGTTGGCCGGCTTTGATTGGCTGTTCTATGGAATGGATTCCAAATATTGCAAGCCGTTCGAGCCGATGCATGGCGTTATCGGGCGTGAACGCACCGTTGGCATCCAGCCGTAGCTCCAGTACGTCAGGACTGTACCTGCTTCTTATGCTCCGCAGTATGTCAAGCTCGTTTTCGAAATCTATTCCTCCGATTTTCAGCTTAAGGCACTTGAACCCATGGCGCAACTTGGTCTCTATTTCGTCAAGCATGAATTGTTTGTTGCCCATCCATATCAGGCCGTTTATGCGTGTGGGTGGAATTACTCCCTTATAAAACGGTTCATGCCTCCCGCCATTCCGCAGGTCGGCCAATGCCGTTTCCAGCCCCATCCTTATTGCTGAAGATGGGACTGACTGAATATCCGTTTCGTTGATTGACGCGCAACACTTATCAAGCAGGTCGGTAAAGTCAGGAGTATCGTCAGCCGATAGCCCCCTGAATAGTCCCGCTTCGCCATATCCTGCAATACCGGGATTTTCAGTGTCGACAATTTTTATAAAATATGTATCCTTGACATCAAGCACTTCGCGTGACGTCCGTGATTGCCGCAGAAAATCAAGCGTATATCTTGTCCATACCGCTTTCAGCATCAGCCGGGAAATTTAGGGAATTGGTCGAAATCGGGATCTCTTTTCTCAAGGAATGCATTTTTGCCTTCCTGAGCTTCTTCCATAAGATAGTACATCAATGTCGCGTCGCCGGCAAATTCCATCAGGCCGCGTTGACCGTCAAGCTCGGCGTTAAGCGCACGTTTTATCATGCGTATAGCCATCGGTGAGCGTTGCAGTATGGTCTCGCACCATTCCACGGTCGTCTCTTCGAGTTTATCGAAAGGCACTACACAGTTTATCATGCCCATCTCAAGAGCCTCCGCCGCGGTATATTGCCGGCACAGGAACCATATCTCCCGCGCTTTTTTCTGTCCTACGCAACGTGCGAGGTAGCTCGACCCGAATCCTGCGTCAAAACTGCCGACTTTGGGCCCCGTCTGTCCGAAACGCGCATTTTCCGAAGCGATTGATAGGTCGCATACCACCTGCAGCACATTTCCTCCGCCGATGGAATAACCGTTGACCATGGCTATTACCGGTTTGGGTATCGAACGGATTGCTTTGTGAAGGTCGAGGACATTAAGACGCGGCACTCCATTGCTGTCGATATATCCGCCGACACCTTTTACATTCTGATCTCCACCGGAGCAGAATGCCTTGTCGCCCGCTCCCGTAAGGATTATCACCCCTATTTCGGGTGATTCGCGGCAATATGCCATAGCGTCGAGCATCTCCATATTGGTCTGCGGACGGAACGCATTATACACACGCGGGCGATTGATTGTTATTTTGGCAATCTTGCCGTATTTTTCAAACAATATGTCCTCATATTGTTTTATCGGAGTCCATGTTATTTCTTTGCTCATATCTTTTTATATATTTCTTTAATTATGTTCCTGTATATTTCGCTGTTCCCGGGAGCGGTCCGTACAGTCAGCATCGATGCACGGCCTGTCATTCTGAAAAATAAGGGAATAACTTTTGAAAGTTCCTCATTGTCTGACGCCTCGAAATAATCCATCCCGACAGATTTGGCAACATCTTCCCATTTTACGGTCGGGATATTGCAAAGCAACTGTTCCCTGTGTTCATAATCTCTGGTAGCTTTGGTGAGCCTGAATATTTCGCCGCCGTCGTTGGCGAGGACAACCATTTTGAATTTCTGTGTAAGCTGCCCGGAAAACAGGGCTGATATATCGTAAAGTGCGCTCATGTCGCCGGTAACAAGCAACGTCGGCGTTTCTGCCACACTTGAAAATCCAAGTGCGGTCGATGTAGAGCCATCTATACCGTTAACTCCACGGTTAGCGTACAGCTTATGCCCGTTTACTCCGGTCAGCGACATATACCGTATTGACATCCCGTTGGAGCACTGAATATTGTAATTTTCAGGAAGTTGCTTCAAAATCATGCTGACAGCTGCAATGTCGCTCCACTGTGCCGACGCCATCAGCGTAGTTTTGATTGCCTGTGCCCTGCGATATAGGTTGAGCCATATCTCTTTGTATGATGGCACATCATGCTTGGGTATATTGTCGGCGAGGCATTTGAGAAATGTCGGAGCATCAGCAACAATTGTTCGCTCGAGATGATTGTATGTATCCTCTGGATCTGGTTTGTCGTTGATGCGCCAGTGGTTGTATCCGTCGATACCTCTAAGCCATTCTTTGAGATTGCGGCTCACGGGTGAAGTCTTCCCCAGTGTTATCAATGTCTGAGGCCGGAATCTGACTGAGTCCTCCCGGATTTTACCTATTATGGATTCTATATCGGCGATTACACCGGCAGCACGGCAATTGCTTACAATATCGGCAATCACCACGACATTGGGGCACGCCGATAATTGCTCCACAATCATATCCATATTGCTGTCGGGAGGCATCTGGCCAAGGAAAACGAGTATTTTATTATGCGCAATTTCCTTAATATGGCGCGATAAGGTGCCGTCCGACAGGGATAGACCCGCAGGCGCCACCGGCAAACTGTCGTATGGTATGCTTTTATATGTGAGTGCGTCATTCCCCTCTTCGAGATGAAGGTTGATATGTACGGGGCCTTTCCTTGGCGACAAAGAGAAAGAAATTGTCCGGTTTATAATATCGAAATCATCTTTGGTGCATGGGGTCGTGGCGTCAATATCTACAGATGCTTTTACTATGTTGTCAAGTGCATGATATTGATGGATTGTCTGTCCGTCGTTTATATCTATTACATTGATAGGACGGTCGGCTGTAATCACAATAAGCGGAACGCCGCGATAATAAGCCTCGGATATGGCGGGAGCGTAATTAAGCATGGCCGAACCTGACGTACATACAAGAGCTACAGGCTCTGACACGCAGTCACTGATACCGAGTGCCGAAAACGCGGCAACCCGCTCGTCAATAATCATGCGTACTGTCAGACCCGTATGTCTGGCAGCGGCTCTAACCATACGCAATGACCGCGAACCCGACGACGCAACGACATGCCTTACGCCTGAACGATAGAGGATTTCTGCTATTGTATCGGTTGACTCTTCCATTTTCATATATGCAAAATTAGTAATAATTGAGGATAAATACGTATATTTGCGCTATCTTTTATATAACGCAATGCGACCTTTCTACTCGGTAATAATATTAATCTGTATATGTATCATTCCGGTCAATGCAGCCCGGGTCGAGACCGACACTCTTAACCATTGTGACAACGACACTATGATGCAGTCCGACAGTGTCTCGCTAAAAAAACAGAATATCATTCAAAGGATAGTAAAATATTTTGACGATACAAACAAGCCTCACGACCACAAGAAAGTGGACTATAGCTTGATCGGTGGACCCGCATACTCGAGCGACACCAAACTCTCACTCGGGATATTGGGCGCGATGTTGTATACTTCCGGAGGTAACGACTCCGTCACTTCGCAGTCTAACGCGACACTCTACACGGTGTTCTCAAGCACCGGATATTACAATATCGGCTTACGCGGTATCCATTTTACGCCTGGCGACAGGTGGCGCGGAAACTATAAAGTATCTTTTTTCTCGATGCCGACATATTTTTGGGGTATCGGCTATGACTCTGCATCACATGACGGCAATAAGACGAAATACCTGCAGTTGAACGCCGAGATAAGGGCCTCGTTTGACTATCATATTTTTGAAAATTGCTATTTAGGTCCTATTTTACACTTTAATTACATGCAGGCAAAAGATGCCGACAGTTATGCTTTGTGGAACGGCGAACCGCTTCATACCTTCAATTATGGGGCCGGCATGAATCTGTATTATGATACACGCGATTGTCTGACGGCTCCGCATAAAGGTTGGTACATCGGTCTGATTCAACGTTTTTACCCTCGCTTCCTGTTTAACAAAAGCGCTTTTTCGAGTACCGACATTGCGGTAAGTCACTATTTCGGTGCATGGCGTGATGCAACTGTCGCCGTTAATCTTCACGGATTATTCACATACGGTAATACGCCGTGGACCATGCTGCCTTTTGTCGGCGGTAGTTATACGATGAGGGGCTACTATGAAGGGAGGTATCGCGATAAGAATGCAATAGACGTTACAGTGGAACTGCGGCAGCATATATGGCATCGCAACAGCGCTGTCGTATGGGTAGGCGCAGGAAGTGTATTCCCGAACTTCAGTGATTTGCACTCACGCAAAATTTTACCTAACTTTGGCATTGGCTATCGTTGGGAATTCAAAAAGAATGTGAATGTACGGCTTGATTTCGGTCTTGGCAAAGGCGAATCGGGCATTATCTTCAATATAAATGAAGCGTTCTGACAAGTCTCGCCGCCCAATATGCCGGGCAGATAAAAATGCCCGACATGAGATTATTAGTATATCAATATTTAGAAAATAAATACCAATGAACCGTTTCGGTAAATCAGTAAGGAATTTTTTTGATAATATAAATATTCTGGCAGTCATTTTTCCGTGGCTGATGATTATACCTAATATCCTGCTGGATATTACGGAACAGATGTCATTTACAGCCAAGGCTATAAATATCATAGTGCCGCTATCGTTATATTATCTGTTGATGAGCGCCCGTAAGAATGCCGGCGTTACAATGCTGTGGCTCATTATTTTCATGATAATGAACGGATTTCAGATTGTCGTGCTTTATCTGTTCGGCGAGTCGATCATTGCTATTGACATGCTGATTAACTGCGTGACGACCAACGGTTCGGAAGCGGGTGAACTGCTCAAGAATCTTGTGCTTCCGATGCTTATAAGTGCCGTAATATATCTTCCTGTCATAGGCTGGGGTATATATAGCGCGGTCCGTAAACTTACTACGTCTGATAAGTTCAGAATCCTATCACGCCGATACGGGCTTATAGGTCTTGCTGCCGGTATTGTGCTGTCGGCGATAGCAATGATTGCTCCGGGCGATTTCAACCCGGCACGCCATATTTATCCGCTCAATGTGATATCCAATATAGCTACCGCTCTACACCGCACATATCAGAGTGCGAACTATCACAAGACTTCGGCCGCCTTTGCTTATAATGCAAAAGATACACATGACAACTCGCAGGAGGAGATATATGTGCTTGTAATCGGAGAAACGTCACGTGCTGTCAACTGGGAACTTTTCGGATATGACCGTCCCACTAATCCACGCCTTTCACGTCGAGACAATCTGATAACATTCCCGCGCGCCATCTCCCAGTCCAACACTACGCATAAGTGCGTGCCGATGATGCTGACACATACCACTCCCCTTTCGTTCGATTCGATAATGTATCGTAAAAGTATCATAGCGGCATTCAAGGAGGTGGGCTATAACACCGCGGTATTCTCCAATCAGGCAAAGAATCACTCCTACACGCAATATTTCTCGGAAGAAGCCGACGAAGTGAAATATCTCGAGGGCGCCGACCATTATGACATGAATCTTGTAGGACTTTTACGCGAAAATCTGTTGAAAAACCCGGGCAAAAAACATTTCATAATACTCCACACCTACGGTTCGCATTTCAACTATAACGAGCGTTATCCGGAGGATATGTCGTATTTCAGGCCCGACGACGCCTCGCAGGCCAATATCCGCCACCGTCCGCAGTTGCTTAATGCGTATGATAATGCGATACGCTATACCGACAGCGTGCTTGATGACATCATATCGCTTCTTGATGCCACTGATAAGAAGGCCGTAATGATCTACACTTCCGATCACGGTGAGGATATTTTTGATGACGAAAGGGGACGTTTCCTTCATGCGTCGCCCGTACCGACATACTATCAGCTGCACGTGCCCATGCTTGTCTGGACCTCTGAGGAATATGACGCTGCATATCCGCAGATACGTAGCTCAATGACCGGCAACAAGGAGCTGTACGTGGCGCCTTCGCAGTCCATTTTCCATACGCTTCTGCAGATTAGCGGTATCGAGACGCCTTACTTTGATGCGTCACAGTCAGTAGCCTCTCCGGCCTATGCCTCTCCCGCTCTACTGTATCTTAATGATTATAATGAAGGACAGCCTCTTGAAAAGTCCGGCATCAAGGAGCATGACGTTGAATTATTTAAGGAAATTGGTATCTTGTAGTCATAATGGTTTTTAGTTTTTAAAAACAAAAGTCAAGGTTTTAAAATTAAAAGTTTTCCAAAATTAAAATTAAAAGTCTTAAGTATTAAATACTTAAGACTTTTAATTTTGTGAAAAGTTTTCCAAAATTAAAAATTTATAAAATTTTATTCATGTAAAAGTTGCACCGTTGGGATAAGTTTTATACATTTGCAATGTTTTGGCGATTTCACTCGCAGGACGCCGCCTATACACCTTGAATTATATTTACCCTATTGTTTTTATCTCTCCGATAATCACGAAAACAAAATTTAAAACCAATGATACAAACCGTTCTCAAACGCGATGGTCGCGTCGTGGGCTATAATGAAGAAAAGATTAAAGCCGCAATCCGTAAAGCCATGCTCCAGACTGAACTTGGAGAAGATGAAGCGTTGATTCACAAAATTGCTGACCGTATCGGCGTCACCGGCAAGGAGCAGATGTCGGTAGAGGAAATTCAGGACCGAGTGGAAGTCGAGCTCATGAAGAGCCCGCGAAAAGAAGTCGCCAAACGATATATCGCCTACCGCGACAAGCGCTCTATTGCACGTCGGGCAAAGACCCGCGACATGTTCCTTGAGATTATCGAGGCCAAAAACAATGACATCACGCGCGAGAACGCCAACATGAACACCGACTCTCCTGCCGGCATGATGATGAAATTTGCGAGCGAGACGACCAAACCTTTTGTCGACGACTACCTCCTTTCTGACGAGGCGCGTGATGCTGTCAAAAACGGTTATCTCCACATCCATGACAAGGACTACTACCCTACCAAAAGTCTCACCTGCGTGCAGCATCCGCTCGACCGCATACTCAAGTCCGGATTTATAGCCGGTCATGGTGAATCGCGTCCGGCCAAACGTATCGAGACCGCCTCGATTATCGGTTGCATATCATTGGAAACCGCGCAAAATGAAATGCATGGCGGCCAGGCTATTCCTGCATTCGACTTCTATCTTGCGCCCTACGTGCGTTCCTCTTATATTGAAGAGGTAAAATGCATAGAGCAGCTTTCAGGCGAGGATTATTCGCAACTATACAACGCTGAAATCGACGACTTCATAAAACGTCCGCTCGATGGCCTTAAGGGTGCGGACCGTGCCATGCAGCACGCCATCAACCGCACGGTAGGCCGCGTTCATCAGGCTATGGAGGCATTCATTCACAATATGAACACAATCCATTCGCGCGGAGGCAATCAGGTTGTGTTCTCATCCATCAACTACGGCACCGATACTTCAGCCGAGGGCCGTTGCATCATCCGCGAGCTGCTCCAGTCGACCTACGAGGGCGTAGGCAACGGTGCGACTGCGATTTTCCCGATACAGATATGGAAGAAAAAGCGCGGTGTCAACTATCTGCCCGACGACCGCAACTATGACCTCTATCAGCAGGCATGCAAGGTGACGGCTCGCCGTTTCTTCCCAAATTTCGTGAATCTCGACGCCACCTTCAACCGGCATGAGAAATGGGATGCCAACGATCCGCATCGTTATCAGTACGAAGTAGCCACAATGGGATGCCGTACGCGTGTGTTTGAAAACCGTTACGGCGAAAAGACATCAATCGGCCGAGGCAATATCTCGTTCTCGACAATCAATATCGTGCGTATCGCCATCGAGTGCATGCAGATTATGAATCCGGAAGAGCGCATCGAGCGCTTCTTCACAAAACTCGACGAGGTACTCGAGATTACCGCCCGACAGCTTAACGACCGATACGATTTCCAGAAGACTGCACTCGCTAAGCAGTTCCCGCTCCTTATGTCGCGTCTGTGGAACGGCACTGAAAATCTGAAACCGAACGACACCATCGAATCGGTCATCAATCAGGGCACTCTCGGTATCGGCTTCATCGGGCTTGCGGAATGTCTTGTGGCATTGACCGGCAAGCATCATGGCGAATCGGACGATGCTCAGAAACTCGGACTGCGCATAGTCTCGCACATGCGTAGCCGTGCCAACGAGTTCTCGGAACGCTACGGACACAACTTCTCCGTTCTTGCCACTCCGGCTGAGGGCCTTTCGGGAAAATTCACGACCAAAGACCGCAAGACATTCGGAGTGATACCGGGCATTACCGACAAGATATACTATACGAACTCCAACCACGTGCCCGTATATTACCATTGTTCCCCGCGCAAGAAAGCACAGGTCGAGGCTCCATATCACGAATTGACTCGCGGCGGTCACATCTTCTATGTGGAGATCGACGGCGACGCGACTCACAATCCACAGGCCATCGACGACATCGTAGCTCTCATGGACCAGTACAATATCGGCTACTGCTCGGTCAATCACAACCGCAACCGCTGTATGGACTGCGGCTACGAGGACGCACAGGACAGCCTTGACGAATGCCCGAAATGTCACTCAAAGAACATTGACAAACTGCAGCGCATCACAGGCTATCTCGTAGGTACTACCGACCGTTGGAACAAAGCCAAACTCGCCGAACTCAACGACCGCGTAGTCCACAAATAAAATAATAATGAGGGAGTTATAATATTCAAATTTTCTAAACCGCGGCAACTATCTGACAGCGTAGCATAGTAGCCGCGGTTTTTAACCGCGGAATATTAAAGCATTGATTATATTCTCATAATGGACCAACCTAAAATTCACGTGATGGATATTGTGCCGGGAACATCGGTTGATGGTCCCGGCCTTCGCACATCAATCTACCTGTCCGGCTGTCGTCACCAGTGTCCCGGCTGCCATAACCCGCACACATGGGATTTCGCGCAAGGCTCACCGATGACCGTCGATGAAATCATGCGGATAGTTGAAGAAAACGGATTTAATGTGACCCTGACCGGCGGTGACCCGCTTTACTCACTCCCCGCAATTATTCCTCTCATACAAGCTATCAAAGCAGCCGGCTATTCTATATGGCTATACACCGGCTTCATATACGAGCAGCTATTGTCGCTTCCCGGCATCGATGCAATCTTGCAGTCGCTCGAGGCAATTGTCGACGGACCGTTTGAGCAGGACAAAAAAGACCTGTCATTATGTTTCCGCGGCTCCTCCAACCAGCGGATCATTGACGTCAGAAACACATTGGCATCCGGAGAAATCGTAACTTTTGATTATTAATAATAATGGCAAAGGAAATAGAACGCAAATATCTTGTCACCGACGATTCATACAAATCAATGGCGACACACAGCCATCATATCATCCAGACATACCTGTCGACATCCCCCGACGCGACCGTACGGCTGCGTATCATTGACACCCGTGCATTCCTGACGGTAAAAAGCCGAAACAAAGGCTGCTGTCGCGGAGAATGGGAATATGAAATACCCCTGACAGATGCCCGCGAGATGATTGACAGTTGCAACATAGCGAACAACACAATAGAAAAAACACGCTACTACGTAACCTTCGACAACCACACATGGGAAATCGACGAATTTGCAGGCCGCCTGACAGGCCTCACAGTAGCCGAAATCGAGCTTCCCACCCCCGACGCCACCTATACCCTTCCCCCCTTCATAGGCACAGAAGTAACCGACGACCCCCGCTACTACAACTCCGTTCTCACTACCCTCACCTACCCATTCCAACCATAACCAACCCAATCCAATAAAAATTCCCCCTCCATTCTCTTATCCTCATTTCAAACTCGCTCCCTATACGCCGTAAACAATCCACGACGAATGGAATTATAGCCAAGTGATGAGGCGTAAGCCGAATAATCAGAAAACATTATAATCCGAAACTGTTATTTCTTTGATATTAACGAATTAATTGTCTATTTTTGCATCGTGTGACCTACAGCAAATGAGTTACTAAAAACAATAAAGAATTTATAATGGAAAATTTGAATCTTAGGTTCTGCTTAATTGCATTACTCACGCTATTTGTAAACACGCCTTCATGGGCTAAAAGAAATGTAGAAGACGAATTAACGCTGCCTATTGATGCTTACTGGGACTTTGATCAAGATCGCACTGTATATTTGTCAAATCCTGGAGAATTGGTTTTAACAATAGAATATTGGGACACCTTCAGTAATCCTGCAAATAATAGCTATTCATTAAAACTACATGGCTATTCCAACACCTCCAGAAGTGTAGATTGTACTATTTTTAATAGTCATCTAAGTGGAGCTTCTCCGAGTGATGTTAAACGAAACAAATGGGGCAATAATACATGGTGTGAAAAGTATAACGGTCCGAACGGGGTAGAACATATAATATATCTAACTTGTAATAATTTATGGGAGACAAGATGTGGATTGTTTGAAAACGGTAATATATGGATAACGTATGGGCGTCTTACAGATGATGGTTCGTTAAAATACACTAAATCAATACGTATTAAAGGAGGTATAGAAACATGGAATAAATTGGCCCAATTCCTGCGAAAAGCACACAGTTTCAATATTGGAAAAACTATTTAATGAACATAAGTATTCTGTCTTTTCGTAACACATTTCTATCTACAACATTGTGACAAAAACGACAATGTTATGGACTGGTTAATTTTAACTTTGTCGAAACGATACTGAACCTATGGTGCGTGCAACGTTCACCATCAACTCGGCTTCCGATTTCAAAGAAGATGTTGACATTGTGGGGCTATAACTGACGATACGTTCTCATTCGTTCCGTGAGAGATGCCGTTTGACGTGAACCCTCCCATCCACATAAATGCGTCAAAAAGTTACAGACCATTGATAAAGTATAATTGAACATAGGCATGGAATGATACGTTTTATATTAAAACTCAATCCTATGAAAAAATTTGTCCTTGTAATTCTTTCGTTAATCGTTATATCAGTTAGCGTATCGGCAATAAATCTGAAAGAAGCATACACAGCTCTTTCAAATGTTCCTAATATAAATATGCGTCAGACTGATGCCAATCTTCCTGTCATTGATGAGCTAATTATCAATGGCCAGATAGCCGGAGCATATAATTTGGACGCCACAAAAATTTTTGAGACCGGCACATCGGTATATACGATACTCAACCAAATACCGATGTCCTACATGATTAATGGAGGAAACAATAATCAAGTCGCGGCATTCGTTTATGCAACGCCCAACGAAGCAGGGACAAACGACATCCTTGTCGTTGTTATGTCAGGCTACCGGGGTTTAGTCGTTTCAATATTCGGCACAGCAACTGACGAGACGGTCGAAGCTATTAAAACAGCCCCCTTTGAAATGAAGGGCTCATATTTGAATTTATCAGCCCACGTTCCCAATATCGGAGAGTTCAACATCGTCCTAAACAAAGGAAGATAACGCAGTCTTTCCGCAAAATATATAAGATATATAAGGTCTATAATTTGTAACTGATTACCACAAATTATAGACCTTATATATTAAACCTATCGTTTCCCGATGCAAAAATAATCAGATTCAATTCGGCCTACTATATATAGCAATAAAATAGCCGGTTGCCCCGCTTAAAGCTAAGGCACCGGCATTCCCGAATTAACTGTTTTTCTGAGAACTATTTGCTCGTTCTGGAGGATTGGGATTCTTTTGAGTCGCGCCATACGCGGTTCACTTTGTTCCCCCCGAAGTTATACGTTATGCCGAATATCACCTGTGACTGGTGGCTGTCGAATGTCTGACGGAGGGTGAAGTCGCGGAATTTCTGAGTGGAGCGCGATTTATTCCATCCGAAAATATCATTGGCCGAGAGGCGTAGGTTCAATCGGTTGTCGAGCAGTGAGTATCGGAGCGTGAGGCTCAGCAGTTGCAGATCTTTGTACTCCACCAGACTGTCGTGCCAAGGGAAATAATGCGTAAAACGGGCGTTGAATGTAAGCGTTTTCTGCTGATTGAGCATCCAGTTGCCGCTGACTTCAATTTTGCCTGACCAGTCGTCGAATGTCGGCGTCTGAAAATCAGCTCTGTTGCCATGAGCATGACTGTGGAACACCTCTCCCCCGACGTTCATCTCCCACCATTGGAATATGTTGCGGCGATAGCTGGCGTAGAGTCCCGTTTTATTGGTCGACAGGCAGTTGTAAGGGATTGTGCTCTTGACTCCGTCGGCGTCAAACTGACGGACATAGCTAATGGCATCCTCGGCAAACGAGGTATAGAGCACGGCATATAGTCCGCCGAGTCCGTAATAATTGATTTCCGCGTTATGGTAAAGCGTCGGCTTGAGATCGGGATTGCCTGAGGCGTAATCGTCGACGGCCTGATAGAAGCGGAACGGATTCAGATCCCAGAAATTAGGACGTCCCATCCCCATCGAGTAACTCAGATTGAACGAACCGATTTTATCCTTGTTCCATGACAGATTCAGTGTCGGGAACAGTCGTCCGTAGTCATCTCGGTTTGTGAGAGAGTTGTTCCGCAGATAGCTTCGCGTCCAAGTATATTCGTAGCGCAATCCGATTTTACCCCACAGTCCGCTGCCGAGGCTTCTCGAAGCCGACAGATAGGCGGTGCCTATACGTTCTCGATAGTCAAACGCATTTGACTCATTCGTATTTGGTACCCATGCGTTCCCGATGCGGTCGCTCAGGTCCAGCGACGACGAGTTGTCGATGTCGGTGTATGCGATGCCGGTCTCAATCTGCGCCCATTTATAAGGAAGTTTGAAATCTACCTTACCGCTGTGGAATGTGTAGTCATTGATGCTGTTCTCGGCAATACCTACGTCACCGAGTTCAGTGATGTCATAGAGCGTGGATACGATGGCACGGCTTGGGTCATGCTTTGTGAAAAGATTATAGGTCAGCTGCAACTGCTCGCCGTTATTACCGAAAGTCCAGTCATAAAATCCGGTCACGGTCAGAGCGTTGACCGGCCGTTCCTTCGTGTCGGAGTGCGAGACTGACGTGTAATTTCCATAGTCGGTGTGGCTGTCCCTCTTGCCTGACACATTGTCATATTTGTAATTGACTATGGCGCCGGCACTCATTGCCGATGAGAATTTGTAGCGGAACAGTGCGTTAAATCCGGTATTGAGAATATGGGAGTCGCTGCGGGAACGCGACAGCCTGACGTGGTCAGCAAAGCGGTATTCGGCGTCAAGGTCGTTGACGACCTTGAGATCGTGCAGGTTGGCATCAAGCGACAGTTCTACACGGCGTGTCGTATGGTTTACACTTCCGCTGAGATATTCGCTCAGTTTGTCGCTGAAATTCAATGAGCCGTACATGCTTCCTCTCGTGCCAAGCGTCTCATCCTTCGTGACGATTGACAGATAGACGGCGTTCGGCTCTACGGCATATCTCGACGGCGGTGTGGAAATCAACTCTATCTTCTCGATATTGTCGGCCTGCAGGGCGCGGAGGCGAGTAGCCATGGCTTCGTCATCAAGTTCCATCAATATGCCGTCGATTATATAGCGTACCTTCCCCTTCCCGGCAACTTTTACCGAGCCGTTTTCGACCGCTACCCTTGGTATACGGTCGAGCAGTGTGAGTCCGTCGAGTCCTTTGCTGTATGGGTCGTTCTTGACGAGGTATACGAGTTTACCCTCCTGTTGCTTGACGACCGGACGTCGTGCCACAACGACTACTTCGTCAAGCTGAAGCTGGCGCTCCCATGCCGCCGCGATTGAATCGCAGGCAATGGAGTCGGTCTGTGCCGTCGCGCTCAATGTCGATAGTGCACACACGATGATTGAAAATACTGATTTCATAATGATAAATTGATTTGGATTGGGTACAGCAATGGCTCCCTCCCGCACTCGCGGGAAGTTAACACATTGCCAATAAGTTTATTAAATTATTTCGTTTTCAGGATAAAACGGTTATTGAGATTGTCACCGACGATGAATTCTATCTCGCTGGCGCGAAGTGCGCCCAATGCGGCGCGCGAGCTCAGATGACCGTTTATGTAGATGCGTGGAGCGGGCGTGTTTTTCGGCAGGTCAATTTTGACACCTGTGACATTTCCTTCGTATGTATAGGCGATAGCGTGCGCCTCCGAGCCGTCGGTTGAATGAACGATGCTGTAGCTCACTTCATTTAACTGCGGAGCAAATACCGACGCACTGTCAATCATGGATAATGGTTCAGCCAAAGCGGAATTTCTGACCCCGGCTACGACAAGAAGCACCGCAGGGAGCAATATACCCGCAAATATCCGGCGCGAAGCACGGCTTTCGGTCGACATCATCATCTTGATTCTTGACTTCAGACGGCTGTGCGTCAGACTGTCGACAAAACGATGGGAACCGGCCGCAACGGCATTGCGCAGCAACAGTATCTGATACTTTTTCTCGTCATAGCCCATTGCCACAATATCATTGTCGACTTCAAATTCATGTACATCCTGCACCTCTTTCGCTAAAAGATATGCCGCCGGATTAAACCAGTTGAATATGACCATCACCTGTGCCACGGCAAGATCAATCCAATGACGATGACGCAAATGACTCCGTTCATGGTCGATTATCAACTGCATGTCGGGTTCCGCGACTGAGGTCGGCAACACGATATACCGTCCCCAGCTGAATGGCGCATACCCGCTGTCGGCGACCACTAACGTATAGCCGTCGCACTGCGTGTGCTCCCCTCTCCGTATTACCCGCATTATGCGGAATACGGAACGCCCGGTAAAAACTGTCGCCACCACAACACCGACAACGTAGACCAAAGCCAGAACCTTGGGCCATACAGGAGCCGGAGTGTCGGAAAGCATGCTTATTTCTTCCATAATATAATTGACACCTCCCGTGGCTTCTACATCAGGCATTGCCGTCAATGCGTCGTAAAGCGGCACTCCGAGCAGGGAAAGAGCATAGCATCCCATAAGCACCATCCTGTTGAAGCGGAAAAATGTCGCCGAAGCAAGCGTCCATTTATACACGAGATAGAATACCGCCAGCAACAGCGCTACATAGAATGCATATATCGTAATCGCTCCCATTTCGCCTATTTTTTCTTCTCAATCATATCGATAAGCTCGCGCAACTCGTCAGCCGAGATTGATTCGTTGCGCGTCAGTGTCGACACAAGATTTAACGACGAACCTCCGAAAAAACGGCTGATGATATTCTTCAGCGAACTCTCGCGATATGGTTCCACATCCTTGATTGCACAATAGCGGTTGGCATTGCCTACCATCTCTTTTTTTACCCACCCTTTGCTCTCAAGACCTTTGAGGAACGTTGCAATCGTGTTGAAATGAGGCCGCGGCTCAGGCAACTTTTCAACAATCTCACGCACAAAGAGCGGCCCGTTATTCCAAAGCACACTCATAATCTCCTCTTCTCGTTCCGATAGTTTTTTCATAATGTAGTGAATTTATTACACCACAAATATATTACTAATATTTTAGTAATGCAACTAATTTATTAGTAATTTTCAAAATTTTTTAGTACACAACGCCAATATGCAACATAGTTTTCAAAATCATGCCAATCACCGGCCAAACTGGAATAGCAGTACATAATTGGATAGCAGTGAATTATAGTAGCCGCGGTTTTTAACCGCGGAAAGTTTAGTTTTGCGACGCCCTCGATTTACATCATATCACGATAACTTCTGAAAAAATATCTATATCCTGTATCTAACGTACCATAAATAATTCTTAAATTTGTCCGTAAAAATTATCCGATCATGACATCTAATAAAATAAAACGCAATATTTGGTGTGCACTCGGCATACTATCGCTTGCCGCGACAATTGACAGGTCAATCCGTCTGGCCGATGGTAAAATCGAATGGTGGGAAGTATGCTCGGCAGCTGTAATAACAGCCTGCTGCGTAAAATGCTATCTGTCCTATCGTAAAGAAGTCAAAAACGGAAATCTGACAGGCAAAGTCAATCCATTCAGATAACGGCAGCTTCTCTCGTCCACTCTTCCGATGCGTATTTGAGGATAATTATCGGAGTGACTGAATAGTCTGTTTGAGTTTTTCTCTTTGTAAAGGAGTTGTTCCAAATTCGACCTGGCGGATTATGCCATCTTTATCGACCACTACCGTCATCGGATACCCGTTGCTTCCGATATAATTTTTGAAAATCGTATCGTTGACCAGAGGAATCCAGTTAAACTGCTGTTTTTCCAGTACGGGACGTGCGGTTTCAGGACGCTCGTAAGTCGAAGAGAAAAACATTACATCGGGCATCTCATTTTTCCATTCCGACAGTTCCGGCATCTCCGCACGGCACGGACCACATCCCGTAAACCAGCAGTTAAGCACCATCACCTTACCGTCCGTATCGGCATTGCTCCATTTCTTACCCTCTATATCCACTGCATTAAATGGCGGAAACTTCTCTCCGACTTTCAAAGTCTCTTCTTTTGACATAGTGAGTCTTATCGCGCCCGACTTTTTCTCATTGAATTGTTCAAGCAAAATATCCGCTTCCGGAACAGAATCAGCCGGTATGGCATATTTGAGAGCATCCGCAGGTAACTCATCCTGCAGTATCAGTCCGTAAGCTCCGGTACCATTGGCGGTTTTGATGGAAAGCAAACCGCATATCATATTCTTATCCATAGGTATTTCCTTGAAAAAATATCCGTCGATAATATAGATTTTGCCCGGTTTGGATGCATTTTGTCCGGAAGCACCAACAATTGATGCCGTTGCGATAATAGCAAGAATATACTTCGTAATTTTCATAAATCGAGAGTTGATAATGGCCAAATTTACACAAATTTTCCCGAATGCATTACAAAATTTCAACTTTTCATGAAATAAAATATAGTGAACTAACGTAATTATTAGGCCTACTCAACGTTTAATAATAAAACAGGAACCCTATGAAAAAGAAAGTAAAATTCAGCACATACAGTATAATCATTACCGTCATCATACTTGCAGCACTAATCGGAATACTGTGTTGGCAGGCACATGAAAATGTCGGATGGGCAATCTGGGCCTTGTTCGGCGTGATAGTACTCTTTTGCTCGTTGGCTCTTTTCTATGCGCCGATCTCAATTTCGGTGAACGACAGATATCTGTATATCAATCGCACGCTACGCACAAAACAAATCCCACTCTCCGAAATAAAATCCGTAGAATTATGTCCTCCGACCGTGGCCGAAAAACGAATATGCGGAAGCGGTGGATTCTTCGGCTACTGGGGCCACTTCACTGAGCCCTCCATCGGCAAATACTTCGCCTACTACGGCAAAGCCTCCGACTGCTTCCTCATAACCCTCACCAACAACAAAAAATACCTCCTCGGCTGCCGAAACGCCCCCGAAATAGTCGCCTATATCACCTCCCGCCTCAAATATAAAATACTCGCCTAAATTAGTACGTACAATCATTGAGGTCGGAAAAAGAAAAGTCCATAACTTGTGGTTGTTTTGCACAAAGTTATGGACCGTATGAGGTGTGCGAAAAGACGCTTATTTTATGAGAAAATCGTAAAATGGAGCGTAGTAAAAATTGTTTGGCTGTAAATAGAGCAGATTATTCTTAAAGTCAATAAACATATTGAAGCGTTTAAGGAAATTGTTACCAATCATACCGTCTATATCTTCTTTGCTCTGCATACCAGATGTAAGTGTGGAAAATGCACCGGCTACTCTTGGCATTATATAAGGGCCTACAACTACTTCATCGAAAAATACATTTTTCAATTCACCACTACCCCCGTCTGAACTTGCAATGCGAGAAATCGCAAAAGGTTTCTGCGTTTCAAGAAGATTGTTTTTATTTACGAAGGGGGTATTTAAGTCTATTATGCGGTCGGAACCGGTATCAACTTCAAGGAGAAGATTATGAGTTATACCATTTAGTTTAACAGGCAGATTGATAAACGGCACATCATATTTATATACAAAAGGAATTGACACGTAAGAATTTTCAAAGTTCAAAGTATCTTTTGGATAGCAGTAAATTTTGAAATCATCATAATTGATTTCTATATTAAATGCAACTAAACCATTGAGTCCAAAAACACCGTCCCAGTATTCAGGAGGATATGGTATATGTGCGCACCCGGCTTTGTCGTACTGTATCGAACCAACTTTAACGGAATTGTCGTTGCTATATGTTATGGTATTTACTCCGGAAGTTCCTAAATTATCGGCGATTTCTCCATCGTGAATATAGTTTTTGAGTTTTGGAGAGTTGGTGTTAAGCACTATTGAAGATGCACCGGTATCAACAAGAAAACGGAGCGAATCAGAACCATTTACAAAAGCAGTAACGTATATACGACTATCTCCGGCTATGGCAAAAGGTATTTCTCCAATAGGAGTATCTTTTATCATTCTTGCGCTTGCGTTGAATGACATCAATAAGAAAAAGAATACCGCGAAGATGTATTTTATTTGTGATTTCATGACGCAAAGTTACGCATTATTTGCGAAACTATGGCTATCAAGCGACTATAAAAGTACTTCGAGGTCGTTGACGCGGAAGTTTGACGCGGAAGTACAACTTCACAACAGAATTATTCACGAAAAGGCATTATTATTCCCGGGATTTTTATATATTTGCATATATAACAAAATCAAAGATAAAACCATGGGAATGACTACTGCGGAAAGGATTCAGCGATATAATTCTTTTCAGGAACGGTTTCCGATAGAGAAACTGGAGGAAATGACTCTTGAAGAATACACTAATCTCGACAGGTCGGATTCGTTCTGCTATTGGATAGAGAGCCGTACCGGTTCGTTAGGCTCGTTCTGGGGCGGATCTTCTTTCAAATTCGGCATCTACTGTTATAAGAACAGGCCGTCGGATACGCGTGTTGTATCGGATGACAAATATGCTTGGTATACTTCTCTTAAAGCGGGAACAGCACAGGAGGCTTTTGCCAAAATCCGCAATACGGTAGTAAAAATTGCCAATGCCGCGAGAACCGGCGACTTTGAAGTAATTGACGGCGTAGAGGAATTAGGCCCTTCATATAAATGGAAGATTGCATTTCTTTACTCCGATTTCCGTCTCATTCCGATATACAGACGTGAATATCTCGTTGGAGCTGCGGAAGCTATGGGCATTGCGAACGCCGCGAGCATGAAAGTATCTGCCATACAACGACGTCTCATGGAAATGGCAGGAAATCAGAATATCTTTGATTACTATGATTTCCTTTGGAAGAACAGAACTGGTACCCGACAAAAGCAAAAATCCGAGTTGGCTACCGAAGCAAAAGATACCGAATCGGCCGTTATCACGGATGGCAGCAAGGTAAACTACTGGTGGCTTGTGGCCAGCCCGAAATACTGGACGTTTTCCGACATTAAGGTCGGCGAACAGGTAGTGTACACCGTCAAGAATGATAAGGGCAACAAACGGCGCATTCCTGCAAATTTCGAGCAGGCCAAAACAGGCGACATAGTGATTGGCTATGAGGCCAATCCCGTGAAATGTATAGTCGCGCTCGCCAAGGTATCAAAAGCGAGCGACGGCGAGACCATCAGTTTTGTCAAGACCGAGACATTGTCAACTCCCGTTTCCTGGTTCGATTTCAAAAACAGTCCTGAAATTGCCGATATGGAGTTCATCAGGAATCCCAACGGTTCATTTTTCCATCTCACTGAAGATGAATATAATTTTCTGGTCGATTTAATCAGACAGGAAAATCCGGAGGATGACAATCCGTTGCTGCCGGTCGATGCTCCCGAACTTTACGATGATAAAAAATTCCTCTCGGAAGTCTTCATGTCGGAATATGACCTCAGTAGTCTGAAAAAGCTGCTCCGGCATAAGAAAAATATCATTCTGCAGGGTGCGCCGGGCGTAGGCAAGACCTTTTCTGCGAAACGGCTTGCTTACGTGATGATGGGAGTGACCGACGATTCACGCGTGAAGATGGTACAGTTCCATCAGAACTACTCGTATGAAGATTTCATTATGGGATACAAACCGACGGCATCCGGATTTGAACTCAGGGAAGGCGTTTTCTATGAATTCTGTCGCAAGGCCGCCAACGACCCCGATCGAGATTATTATTTCATCATTGATGAGATAAACCGCGGCAATCTGAGCAAGATATTCGGAGAACTTCTCATGCTTATTGAAAATGGTTATCGTGGCACGACCGTTCAGCTTGCCTACCGGAAGGAAGAATTTGCCGTACCGGAAAATCTATATCTCATAGGCATGATGAATACCGCCGACCGCTCGCTGGCAATGATTGATTACGCCTTGCGTCGCCGCTTCAGCTTCTTCACCATGCATCCGGGCCTTGATACCGCAGGATTCAAAGCCGAGATAAGCAGGTATGATGACAAACGCGTCGAAAAAGTCGTCGAAGTTATACGTCAGCTGAATTCCGCAATAGCAAACGATGATTCGCTCGGCGACGGTTTCCGTATCGGTCACAGCTATTTCTGCAATCATGACACCTCGACTGATTGGATTGAGAATGTTGTCCGGTATGACATCTGCCCTATGCTCGAGGAATATTGGTTCGATAATAACGACAAACGGCAGGCCGCCGTCAACCGCCTGCTTGACGCATTGAAGATATGACCGACGACAAAGGCATCCTTATAAAAAACATATACTACATGCTGACCTATGCTTTTCAGGAGCTTAGGCATAACAGCTATGAGAAAATCGCCGGAGAGAAATTCGACGGCATCTACGACCTGTTTGCTGAAATAATATATCGGGGCATCTCTGTTCAGCTTAAGCAGGGACTACACCGCAACTATGTCGGCCATAAGGATATAATGCCCACCCTCCGCGGACGCCTTGATGTACCCGGAACCATAAAAAATTATGCGAATACAAAGCGTATGCTGTCATGTGAGTTTGACGAATATTCCGAAGAAAATGAGTTCAATCGCATCCTAAAGTCAACAATCGCGCTTTTACTCAGGCATCCCGATGTCGCGGCCGACAGGAAAACATCCCTGCACAGACTGCTCCCGTTTTTTGCCAATGTCGGAGAAAGCGATTTGAAACGGGTCAGATGGAACGCGTTCCGCTTCGACCGTAACAGTCGTACATACCAGATGCTGATGTATATATGTTATTTTATAGTCGACAATCTATTGCTCACGACCGATGCCGGCGATTATAGCATGAATACCTTCTCAGACGAACACTTATGTCGCCTGTATGAAAAGTTCGTGTTGGAATATTACCGTCGTCATCATCCCGAGTTCAAGGCCTGCGCACGACAGATTGATTGGAATATCATCCGGGAAGAATCGTCAGTCAATATACTGCCGATAATGCAGACCGACATCTTCCTCACTATAGGCGACCGCACGCTGATTATCGACACCAAATACTATTCGAAGTCGATGACTAAGAATTTTGACAAACTCAAAATCCATTCCGCCAACCAGTATCAGATATTCACCTACGTGATGAATCATGACCGCAACCATACCGGCAAAACCGACGGCATGCTGCTTTACGCCAAGACACAGGAAGAAATCGTCCCTGACAATCAGGCAAAATTCGCCGACGGCAACACCATATACTACCGCACTCTCGACCTGAACCAAGACTTCGATTCCATAAAATCCCAACTCGAATCCTTAGTACGAATCTAATCCCCTTAAAATATTCTATAATTAAATATCAACCAGAATTATGAAAAAGATACTGCTCTTACTCGCGACAGTTACAGCGATTGCCTCTTATGCACATGAACCCAAACACGCGACTTGTGCAGGCGCGTCATGCTGTAAAACCAATCAGTGTGATTCAATCAATATACCGGTATTTATTGTTGACGGCGTAGAAGTCCAGGATATAAGCGGCCTCGACAACGACGACATAATCAAAGTTGATATAATCAAATACCCGGCAATAACAAAAATTTTCACCCCGCGATTAGGCGGCATAGTTCTCATAACCACCAAATCCAAAAAATACCTGACCCCACTCTTAAACGACTACAACAAACTGACCGAAGAGCAAAAACAGCAACGTATCCCCGGTCAACTCCTTATCCGATAAACTCTCCCCAATCCCAATCTTTAATAAAATAGCCGTTATAGCTATACGTTAATTTAATTTTAAGAGTTGCACTACTTCTTCTTTTAATTTTGGAAGGTCGTTGATTACAATATTCCAAATAATATGCGGTTCGAGAGTATCGTAGGCATGTACGACATAATTGCGTGTGCCTTTTATGTTTTTCGCATTGGTTATTGCAATATCAGCATCCAGTTGAAGAATCTTTGACATTGCCTCACCGATAATACCTATATTCCGCTCAATGGCTCTTTTAAACATGAGATCATCGAGATAAACATGATACTGTCGTGGTCTTTGACTAAGGAAAAACTCAATCTCCTCTATTGCTACAAGTATATCATGAAGATATTTTTTAATTATTCTATCCATAAATCAACTGTTTGGTCTCATTTAATTCTTCTATAAAGTATGGATTTTTTAAACAGTCTTCATCTACGAGATCTATTTTACGTCCCAACAAATCTTGCAATCCGATATAAAACTGAATTCTATTTTCACCCGCTACCAACGGGTCATCTTCGGGATGAAAAGTAGCAGAGAAATCCACATCGCTTTTATCATTGAAACGAGGAGTAAGTATTGAGCCGAACACATATAGAGTCTTGACCTTATACTTTTTGCATAAGGCAATAATCTTCTGTAAGTTGTCTGTAATCAGATGCATATCATAATTCTTGATTTAAAAGAATAAAAGGCTGTGAAGTTTAAATCCACTAAGACAAAACTTCACAGCCTTTCTTCTTCAGTTACGTAGATTTCAGAAGACGCTTACTCTTCGATGGCAGCCTGCGCCGCAGCTACGCGGGCGATGGGCACGCGGAAGGGTGAGCAACTTACGTAGTTCATGCCGAGTTTTGCGCAGAACTTGACTGACGAGGGTTCGCCGCCGTGCTCGCCGCAGATACCTACTTTGAGTTCGGGTTTGGTCGAACGGCCTTTCTTGACGCCCATTTCTACGAGCTGGCCTACACCTTCCTGATCGAGTACTTCGAACGGGTCGGTCTTGATGATACCGTGCTCTTTGTAGAATTTGAGGAACTTGGGAGCGTCGTCGCGTGAGAAGCCGAATGTCATCTGAGTCAAGTCGTTGGTACCGAACGAGAAGAAGTCGGCTACAGTTGCGATCTGGTCGGCAGTGAGAGCTGCACGGGGCACCTCAATCATCGTACCTACGAGATAAGGCAGGCTCTGTCCTTTTTCCTCAAATACCTTGGCGGCAGTGATATTGATGATGTCAGCCTGGTTCTGGATTTCCTTGAGCGAACCAACCAGAGGTATCATGATTTCGGGATGAACGTCGATCCCGCGTGCTTTACATGCGAGGGCAGCCTCGATGATGGCGCGAGTCTGCATCTCGGTGATTTCGGGGAATGTGATACCGAGACGGCAGCCACGGTGACCGAGCATGGGGTTGAATTCCTCGAGAGAGTCAACTTTTGCCTTGACTTCAGCGAGTGTGATGCCCATTTCATCGGCCAGTTCTTTCTGAGTAGCGGTCTGGTGAGGTACGAATTCGTGCAACGGGGGATCAAGGAGACGGATAGTTACGCCGTAGCCGTTCATTGCCTCGAAGATACCCTCGAAGTCGCCGCGCTGCATGGGGAGAAGTTTGTCAAGTGCGTGACGACGGCCTTCCTCGTCAGATGCGAGAATCATTTCGCGTACGGCCTTGATACGGTCGCCTTCGAAGAACATGTGCTCCGTGCGGCACAGACCGATACCCTGGGCGCCGAAGTGACGGGCCTGCTTGGCATCGCGGGGAGTGTCGGCGTTGGTGCGGACGAGAGTTTTTGTATATTTTGCAGCGAGGTTCATGATTGCGCCGAAGTCGCCGTCAAGTTCGGGTTCGGCTGTAGGAACCTGTCCGTCGTAAACTTCACCGGTCGAACCGTTAAGTGAAATCCAGTCACCTTCCTTGTAGACTTTGCCGCCCATTTCAACGGTTTTCTTCTCGTAGTCGACCTTGATTTCACCGGCACCGGATACGCAGCATTTACCCATACCGCGGGCAACGACAGCAGCGTGTGAGGTCATACCGCCACGCATGGTGAGAATACCCTGAGCCACGGCCATACCGCGAAGGTCTTCCGGAGAAGTCTCGATACGTACGAGCACTACTTTTTTCTTCTTTTCAGCCCAGGCCTCAGCCTCGTCGGCGAAGAACACTACCTGACCGGTAGCTGCACCGGGAGATGCGGGAAGACCCTTGGCTACGACTTTCGCACGCTTGAGAGCTGCTTTGTCGAATACCGGGTGGAGAAGTTCATCGAGCTTCTGGGGTTCCATGCGCATGAGCGTGGTCTTTTCATCGATTTTACCGTCGCGGAGCAGGTCCATGGCGATTTTCACCATAGCGGCACCTGTACGTTTGCCGTTGCGGGTCTGGAGCATCCAGAGCTTGCCGTCCTGGATAGTGAATTCCATATCCTGCATGTCGCGGTAGTAATCCTCAAGACGGTTGGCGATTGCGATAAGTTCGGCAGCGCAAACCGGCATCGACTCCTCGAGTGAGGGATATTTAGATGCACGTTCCTCTTCGGAAATGCCCTGAAGGGCAGCCCAGCGGCGCGAACCTTCCACCGTGATCTGCTGCGGCGTGCGGATACCGGCAACCACGTCCTCACCCTGTGCGTTGATAAGGTATTCACCGTTGAATATGTTTTCGCCGGTAGCGGCGTCGCGTGAGAATGCCACACCTGTAGCGGAGTTGTTGCCCATGTTACCATAGACCATAGCCTGTACGTTGACAGCAGTACCCCACTCTTCGGGTATCTGGTTCATGCGGCGGTAGATGATGGCACGTTCGTTCATCCAGCTGTCGAACACGGCGCAGATGCCGCCCCAAAGCTGTTCCCATGCGCTGTCGGGGAAGTCTTTGCCGGTGAAGTCCTTCACAGCAGCCTTGAAAAGACGTACGAGCGACTGAAGATCTTCAACATCGAGTTCGGTATCGAGTTTCACGCCCTTCTCCTCTTTTACTTTTTCCATGATGGCTTCGAAGGGATCGATGTCGGCTTTGCTCTTGGGTTTCATGCCGAGCACCACGTCGCCGTACATCTGAACGAAACGGCGATAGCTATCCCATGCGAAACGGGGATTGCCGCTTTTTTCAGCAAGCGAAGCAACCGTGGCATCGTTCATACCAAGGTTGAGCACAGTATCCATCATACCGGGCATCGACGCGCGGGCGCCCGAGCGGACTGACACGAGGAGCGGATTTGCAGGATCGTCAAATTTCTTTCCGGTAAGGCTTTCTACATGAGCGATGGCCTTTTCTACATCGCTTTTGATGCGTTTTACAACTTCATCTTTGCCATATTGGGTGTACTCCGTACACACTTCAGTCGTGATGGTGAAACCGGGAGGAACCGGCATGCCCAACAAATTCATCTCAGCGAGGTTGGCGCCTTTGCCGCCGAGAAGGTTTCTCATCTCGGCATTGCCTTCAGCTTTTCCGTCGCCAAAAGTATAAACTCTTTTCATTGTGAATTTTGTTTGTGTTTAAATATTATGAATATTTGTATTGATTGTCGTTCTGATAGGAATACGGGCGAGAGAGGTTGTATAGGTAGTGGATTATAATATTCCGGTTAATCAGATTATCGGTTAACGTTTCCTATCTGCAAATATAATGAATATGTTGTCAATCGCAAAACAATTCTGCATTTTCGTAATTTTTTTAAAAATTTCTCAGCTTTGATGTCAAATTGTATGTTCAATTCCATTATTTATAACTAATTTTGCGGCAATCATTCATAATAAAAATCACAGACATTGGCACGTAAAAAGAAAGAACTCCCCTTGCTTGAAGGGATAGAGATAACAGATGTGGCAGCAGAAGGGAATGCCATCGCGCGCGTGGATAATATGGTTGTATTCGTACCCTACGGCGCACCCGGCGATGTCGCCGATATAAAAATCGACCGGAAGAAACATTCATACGCCGAAGGGCATATCGACCGGCTCGTCACGCCGTCGGCCATACGCGTCACACCGCGTTGTGAGCATTTCGGCACGTGCGGTGGGTGCCGCTGGCAGCATCTCCCCTATCAGTTCCAGATAGAAGCGAAGCAACGACAGGTCAAGGACGCGCTCGACCGTATAGCCAAAATAGAGTATCCCGGCATAATGCCGATACTTGGCTCAAAGACAATCTACGGCTACCGCAACAAGATGGAATATACCTTTTCCAACCGCTGCTGGCTCACATTCGAACAGATGCGCTCCGGCGAAGAGTTCCCCGACCGCGATGCTGCCGGATTCCATATACCCGGTGCATTCGACAAAGTCCTCGATATAAAGCAATGCCATCTTCAGGACGACCTCGGCAACCGAATACGTCTCTTTGTGAAAAAATACTGTAAGGAAAACAATCTGCCTTTCTACGACCTCAGGGCTCAGCACGGATTTATGCGCACCCTGATGATACGTATCGCCTCCACCGGAGAGGTTATGGTAGTGGCTGTCACGGGCAGCGACGATGTGGCCGCAATCGAGTCGATGCTCAATGCTCTCAATGCCCAGTTCCCGGAAATCACGTCGTTACATTATGTAATCAACCTTAAGGTCAACGACTCTATTGCCGATCAGAATGTAATCCATTTTTCCGGGAAGCCGTACATTGAGGAAGAAATGGAAGGCCTTAAATTCCGTGTCGGCCCGAAATCATTTTATCAGACCAACTCCCTGCAGGCTTACGAACTGTATAAGGTAGTTCGTGATTTCGCGGATTTAAAAGGAGATGAGCTTGTATACGACCTTTACACAGGCACGGGAACCATCGCCAATTTCGTAAGTTCGCACGCAAACCATGTCATAGGTATCGAGTATGTGAAAGAGGCGATTGACGACGCGATAATCAATTCAGAGGCCAACGGCATTACCAATACGGAATTTTATGCCGGCGACATGAAAGATGTGCTTACCGACGAATTCATTGCCGGGCACGGACAGCCCGATGTAATGATTGTCGACCCGCCGCGTGCAGGAATGCATCAGGATGTAGTTGATGTGATACTCCGGGCCAGACCCGGACGTATAGTCTACGTAAGCTGTAATCCGGCTACCCAGGCCCGCGACCTCCAATTGCTCGACGAAGCATACAAGGTGGAAGCGGTCCAACCTGTCGACATGTTCCCTCACACGCACCATGTAGAGAATGTCGTCAAGCTGACACTCCGTTAAATACATCGCAAAAGGAAATATATGGATAATAAGCAATATATAACGCGCCTCTCCCGTCGTGCCTCATTGAACTATAAAGAGACTCAGCAGCTTGTCAGTTCAACGATTGCAATGATAACTGACGTACTGTCGCAGGACGATATACTCGCAATCCCGGCATTCGGGACTTTTGAGGCGGAAAAACATGATGAATATATAGCAGTTGACGAGACCTCCGGCAAGCGCATGCTTTTCCCACCCTCAATTTCCGCAAAATTCTCTCCAGGAACAATCTTAACGAAATCAATCGGTAGCCAGCAATGAAACAGACCATAGCCATATCGGCATTCGCTGGGATGCTTGCCCGACAGTCGGGTTATACCTCCGATTTCTGTGAGCATTTTGTCCTTGAGATGTTCAAGACTGTAGCCGATGCGTTGAAAGAATCAAATGAGGTGACAATCAAAGGTCTTGGGCAATTTTCGGTCGACGAGTCAGGGAATGTGGAATTCTCTCCCGACCCGGTTTTCGCGGCTGATGTCAATGCGCCTTTCGACTGCTTTGAGCCTGAGCCTCTTGATGAAGACGTTACCGACGAAATATTATCGGCCGACGAAGAAAATATCTCCTATGACAGTAGTGCGAAGGCAGTAGAAAATGAAATGGAGGTTGCAACTCCCGAAAATCCGACCGACATACAGTCCGTCAATCAGACAGATTTGACTTCTGAAGATATGCCTGAAGATATGTCAAATAATATACGACCGGAGCTTGTGGATGATGAAATAGTAACCGATGAAAACCATAATGAGGACAAAAAATCAGAGCAAATGACCGATGTCGGGACTTCCGAGCCTGTATATGAGGCAGAACCGCCATCGGCCGATACTGAAATAACCGACGAGGTCGGTGAAGACAATGTTCACATTTGTTCTGCACGGCACCGTAAATTCCCGATATGGACATTTGTATGCGGTATGGCTGTCGGAGCAATTGTAGGAGCTGCCGCTACATATTTCATTCTCGTGCCGCGCGGACAGGCAGAATCTGCCGTGGAGATAAGGAGTGACGAACAGAATGTAGCGGAACTTCTTGGAGAGAAAACAACTGCCGCATCAGCAGATACCATGTCAGAAGTCCGTCCTGACACCATCACTACGCCAACCGTCCTAACTGAAACTACGGTTCCGGTTGCAGAAAAAGATACAGTGATTTATGATACTGTCACATCCACATTGGCCCAATTGTCAAGAAAACATTTCGGCTCATACGAGTTCTGGGTATATATTTACGAAGAAAATCGGGATGTGATCTCCGATCCTGACCGCGTTGAGCCAAATACGCGCGTACGCATTCCCGATGCAAAAAAATACGGTATTGATGCTAACGATAAGTCAAGCATAAAAAAAGCGCTTGCAAAATCAAGCGAAATTGCCAACGAAAGAAAGCGAAAGAAATGAAAGCGTAAGATATTATACCGGTATTACAAGCATCGGTATATCGGTGTGTAAGAGTAATCTGTGGGCGAGGCTCGGGTTGAAGAAGCGGAAAAATACATTCCGCTTTTTATTTGGCAATGCCACAAGGTTTACTTTGTGTTCACGCGCTATACGGCGATAATCATCCCCGAGAGTGCCGAGTGCAATCTCGTCGGAGTTGAACGTAAATGACGGATAGTGGTTCCTGCAATACTCTACGAGCGATTTTATCGCTTTGCGGTCGCTGGATGAAAGTTCCTTTTTCCCCGGCACATGCACAATGGTAATTTCGAGAGGCGTGTGTACGAACAGCCGGTATATGGCTTCAATAGCCAGAAGATCTTCCTGCTCGAGATTGCTGAAAAAAATCAGATGTGAAATATCGGAAACTCGTTCGAGCGAGATGTTTTCAGGTATGCTGAATACCGGGAACTTGCATGAATCGAGCACCTCGGCAGTGACGCTCCCTATCAGTTCTTCCTCTTTACGGTCGGCGCCTCGCGTACCCATTACTATCAATATCGGTGAAAGGGTCTTGGCCGTTTCGTTTATCACATCCTCCGGAACGCCTTCGGTAATGAGATTGCTGAATTTTACGGGCGGGATTTCCCCGTCTTTGATGCGTTGTCTCAGCTGCGTCTCGAAAAGATCCATTGTAATGCGTGCCGCCCGCATCAGCGCGTTGCCTACTTCCTGACTTTCCGCAAGCTCAAAAGAAAAAGAATCGGTAAGCTGTACCCGTTTCGACAACGCAGGATTTATAAATGAATGGAGGAGCATTATGCGCGCCTTATGCCTGTATGCCACGTCAAACGCCATGACAGTGGCCTTCATTGAGTAATCAGAGAAATCGACAGGCACGAGTATTATAGGTTCGGCATCGTCCGATGTACGTGCGCACTCCTTCTTCGGAGCAAAAATCTCGGAGTTTTCGATGATACGCAATGCCTGCGGAAGATCTGACTCCTTGATTCTTACACGTACTCCCGATGACACCACCGGTGTGGAGAGATTGACATTGTGTAAAACAGCGGTCACGCCCTCGCGCTCAAGCATGTTCTTGAGCGCGACTGCGTGATCGTAAGTATGTATCGCTACAGTTATTAATCTGTCTTCTTCCATACCGGTAGAAAATAGAGATCTATGTCCCTTTGTTTAGATATAATTTTGCGATTTGTATCAATTGTTTTCCTGCTCCTGGAGGATTTCCACGGCCATATCATAGATGGTAGTGTCGTCAAGCACGACTATACCTCCGTCGGGACCCGGCTCGATATGTACGCCACAGTTTTTACCGAATTCATAATTAGCTCCACCGAAATAATTTCTGACGGTCTGGACAGTGATATTGAGTTTATCAGCAATACGATGTGTCGCGCCGTCAGGCAAACTGTCTTTGAGACGGCGAAGTTCATTGAATGTGATTGTTTTAGTCATGATATTTAAATTTTAATTAGTAAATATTTTTCTTTGAAAAAATAAAAATGATACGATAAAGTGGATATTTTCTTTTATTCCGCTCTAAATTATTAATATAATCTGAATTTGCCAAAAAAAGTTGATAGAGATTTTTATGTTTTACGGCATGTTTTGGAGCTACGCCCCATATTATCCGTAAATTATCGTAATATTCGGCAAACAAAAAAGAGTGAATTCAAAGCCGTATTCACTCTTTTCCAATATTATATTATTTCGATGGCTTCAGCATCTATCCATGCGCGGTTGTCGCCGGCGGCCTCCACTTCTATCCATTTTTTGACACGCGGGTCGTTGGGCGTCGAGAGTTCACGTATGACTTTGACTTTGCTTCCCTCATGGAGCAGCATCGCCTTCTGCGATTCGTCAAGCGGACTTGAAGGCGAAGTTGACAATTGTGTAGACTTAGCCGTAACGATGGCCTCATTATCGCCGGTTACCACCGAGGATGCATTTATAGTTATGATAACGCTTACGACATTGATTAGCAGAAGTATCAACGCGGCGAAAAAGTAAACTTTACGCAAACGTATATTCCGGCTGAAGATATATCCTGCGGCAAGCGACAGAACTCCGACGAATATTATGACCGATATGATTGCCCACCCGTTGGGCGAAAACATCTGCATTGATTTTTCCACAAGTACATTCGTAATACCGTTGGCTGACTGGGCGTCAATTATCTTACCGTTGACAAAATCAAGGTTAGCCCTGATGTCCTTATCGGTCGGATCGAGACGCAGCGCGCGTTCGTAACAAATTATGGCTTTTGCCAATGAATCTACCCTATAATAGGCATTCCCGAGATTGTAATATATTGCGGCCGAAGTGCCGTCTTTTTTTATCGCAGCGTTATAAAGCCTTATTGCTTCGAGATAATCCTCTTTCGTGCCACGCATATAAGCATCATCGGCGGCACGGTCAAGATTCGTGACGGATGAATCGGAACTGATGGAATCAATGCTGCCTTCGGCCGGTAGTGAATTGTCGCGCGATGCGGCATCTGATACATTTTCCTGTGAGTAACCGGGCATCGCCGATGCTGATATTGCCAGGAATATTAATAATTTATATATCGTTTTCATTGTCGTTTATTTTACAGATTGAAGGTCGTTCATAGCGCTGAATGCAGAGTCATAGACCTCTTTCAGCGGACGATTGAGCGATTCGGGAGTATAGCGCGCCATCTCGCATTCATCAAGGACATTTATGACATGGGCGATTGTTTCCTCGTCAGCGCCGTAACGTGTCAGTTCTTCGCTGACATTGCTCCTTGTCAATGCCGACATCGGGATGCTGAGCTTGTCGCTGATATATCCCCACAGGGCTTTAAGCACAGCGTCGTAGAATGCCGCACTGTCATTCTTCTGCATAAGATTATATGCTACTGCCAGACGCTTCTTTGCCATTTTTCCGGCTTTCGATTTGCGCATGCCAACCACATCTGAATTTGCCTTATGACGTTTAATCGCAACCAGCGTGATTAAAACAAGCAGCAATGTCATAGCGGGATAAATCGCCCAATACCATACGGTCTTTGCATAAAGTGTATGGGTATGCGAAAGAGATTTGTCTCCGGTCTTTATATGGCGGATATCGGTATTTTTTACTTTTACGGCTTTCTGGTCAGACTCCTGGCTACCTCCTCCTACTCCTTTTGCCACACTTACGTTGTATGACGGGAGGTCAATAGTCACATACTCATTTTTTGAAGGGTCAAAATACACGAACGGCGAAGCTTTTATTTCAAATTCACCGACTGCATCCGGGACAAATGTATATTCGATATCCATCTTGCCGGTCACATTTGCACCCGACACACGGGCTTCGACATTCTGATTGGGTGAATATTGCTGGAACTCGTCGGGAAATGTCACCGCGGGAGCTTTAATATATTTGATATTGCCTGTGCCGGTGATTGTATACTTCAAAGATGCAGCTTCATTTGTGCGCAAATTCTGCGAACTCAGACTGCTTGTCACATCAAACCGTCCGACAGCTCCATTAAAGTCGGCAGGGGCAGGCGACGGCAGCGGGCGCACATTTATCACCACATCGCTCGACGGCAGTTTTACATTGCGCTCGACGGGGCGTGTCATGTAGAAATAACCGTTGTCTATACGCTCATACTGCTGCACGACCACATCGTAGGCACCTGTTTTAAGCGTAAGTTTACCTGATTTCTGAGGGAAGATTATATATTTGCGCAGCACTACGACACGATAATTCTGTCCGTTGTAATGCTCAATATCCACCGGATTATTTTTCATGTCGACTTCCTCGATTAGAAATCCTTCGTATGATTCGGGAGTAGTCTGTGCGAAAGATGAAATACCGTCATATTTGGTATATAGTTTCAACGTGCATTCAACCGCCTCCTGTTCGTAGACCGACGACTTGTTGAGCGACGCTCTCACAAAAATGTCATTGCCTGTAATCTTTCGGTCAGGTGTCTGGGTAGAAATATCGCCGGGACGCGCTGATGACTGTCCTGATGAATTGCTGTCGGCCGGGAGCACCGTAAATGATGTTTCACCGGTGTGCAGTTTCTTGCCGTCAACATCTATGGTAGCTGCCGGGATGACATACGTACCGGCATTGTCGGCGCGGTATACGTATGTATAATCAACAGTCGAGTTGGAGGTTGACACTCCGTTGATGACCTGATAAGACTGTGTCGTCGAGCGTGACGGACCGTAGAGAAGCTGACAGCCCTTAATCTCACCTACTGTCGGATTGCCGGCCTGCGCGTTCGACAGGCGATACACTACCTGGAAACGCTGTCCCGCAATGACATTGCGCGGTGGAACGACATTAAATGCCACCTGCGCCATCGAACCCAGCGCAATCAGGCATATATTTAGTAATAAAAAGCTAAAACGTTTCATTATCAAGTCGATAATATATTTTAATATATTGAATTTATATTTTTATAAATATAAGTGTGCAAATGAACGCAAGTCGTTACCAAGGCTTGCTGTGGTATCGCGGAGCCACGGGTACCTGCTGTTTTTCCAGACGTTGCCGCGTCTTTGATTCGTTTTGCTGGGCTGCATTCAGGATGTTTTCCGAATTGGACTGTTTTTGCTGAGGCTGCTGAGGTTGGGGCTGTTGTTGCTGTTGTGGTTGCTGCTGCTCATCCTCTTTATCTTTCTGTTCGTCCTTGTTGTCTTTATTCTGGTTATCCTGATTGTCTTTGTCATCCTGATTCTGCTGTTGCTGCAACCGGAGTTGTGCGACCCGCAGATTATGTCGCGCATTATCGTTGGCCGGGTTAAGTCGCAATGCCTTTTTGTACTGTTCGATACTTTGAGCAAGCTCGTTCGCACTGAAAAGCAGATTGCCCGAGTTATAGATCGAGTTCTCGCGGGTCAACTTGTCGGCGCTTCCGGCATAAAGTTCATTGAATATCTTATCGGCGCTCTGTTTAAGACCGATACTCAGCGAATCGGCGGCATTAGGCGAAGCCGGACTTATATTCTGCTCGTTACCGCCGGCGCCCCCGATTTCATCGGCGCGTTTCACCATAGCGACAGCAAGATTGTATTTCGCACGTTCGCTTGCAGGGTTTATTTCAAGAGCCATGTTATAAAGCTCAATGGCCTTTTCGTAATCCTTGGCTTTGAAAGCCTCGTTGGCTTTCAATATCATGTTGCGCTCTTTGCGTGTGGTCTGTGGCTCGGCCGCCATCAGTTCTACCGACGCCGACGCGCCCATCAATATTAATATGAACAATATAAAACGATGTTTCATTTTACAGGCTTGCTAAAGAAGTTAATTTTACTCAGCCAACCGATTTTGCGGTCGAGGATAAAAATATCAGCGATAATAAGCGCGAATGCTATCCACAGGAATATGTAGAAGCGTTCGGCCGACGCTTTGTATTTGACGGAACCGAGATCGGCCTTGTCGATTTTGTCAAGCAACTTAACCATTTGCTGGTCGGCATCTGTATCATTACCGTTGATGTAGTTTCCGCTTCCGCTTTCGGCAATTTTTCTGGCGGCGTCGGCATTGAAACGGGTAGTTACCGGCGTGCCGGTCTCATCTTTAAGGAACTCCGACGAACCGTTGCCGATAGGGATAAGTGCGCCTTTCGCTGTACCGACACCTATGACGTTGACCTGGACTCCGGCCTGACGGGCTTTGTCGGCTACAGCGACTGCCTGTTCCTCATGGTCCTCCGCATCGGTAAGCAATATGATGGCACGGTTTACATCTTCGTCGGAAGAAAAGCCCTGAAGAGCCATGTCGATAGCGGCGCCAATATCCGTACCCTGCTCATTAATCATTGAGGTAGACAAATCGTTGATATAGATTTTGGCGGAAACGAAATCATTTGTTATAGGCAGCTGCAGCGATGAATTCCCTGCAAAAACTACAAGACCGACCTTGTCATTCTCAAGGCTGTTGATGAGTTTGTTGAAAAGGAATTTGGCGCGGTCGAGGCGGGAGATTCCCTTGGCGTCGTCGGTCGATGATGCAAGCATCGAACGCGACACATCGACCGCTATCATTATTTCGATACCGGCGCGCGTTTCCGTTATCTCCTTTTCACCATGCCGGGGGCGGGCCAATGCTATTATCAGCGATGCCACGGCAAGCATTATAAGCACTATTTTAATAGCCGGTTTATATTTCGATGCCTCCGGCATGAGAGATGTCAGCGACTCCGTATGTCCGTAACGCGCAAGTTTGCGTCGGCGGGCATAACGTGCAAGCAGATATAGTGCCAGAATGACCGGCAGCAATATCAGAAGATATAGTATTTCGGGATGAGCAAAGTCCATGTCAAAATAAAATTAGGGGATTGTACGCAGATATGTGTTGCGGAGAAGTACCTGAAGCAAAATCAGCCCCAGCGCAATCCACACCAGCAGTTCATAGTTGTCTTCGGTATGCGAGAACTGACTGACGTCGATACTCGTGGTTTCAAGCCTGTCAATTTCATCAAAAATTTTATTAAGCATTTTCTGGTCCGTGGCACGGAAATATTTGCCATCGGTAAGAGAGGCAATCTGCTGAAGGGTGGCCTCGTCAATGACTACCTGCGACGGCACGTACGATACGCGTCCGAAATAATCAATCTGTGGGAAGTCGGCGGTACCGTTCGCGCCTATGCCAATCGTATAGACTTTTATACCGTGCTCTTTGGCGATTTCGGCCGCTGTGAGCGGTGCCACCATGCCTGAATTGTTCGTTCCGTCGGTGAGCAGTATGATGCTCTTGCTTTTGGCTTTTCCTGAAATGATACGGTTGATGGCAGTGGCAAGGCCGTCGCCTATCGCCGTGCCGTCGGCGAGCATACCCTCACGCACGGTGCTCAGGTAGTTCACGAGAGTCGCTTTATCTACAGTCATCGGTACGCCTGTCAGTGCCTCCCCTGCGAAAATCACGATACCGATATTATCGTTTTCTCGGTTTGAGATAAAACGTGTGGCGACCTCTTTGGCGGCCTCCATACGGTTCTTTTTCTCAGGCTTGCCGTTATAATAGTCATGTGCGAGCATCGAGCCCGAAATATCCATCGCCAGGACTATATCCGTACCGTCGACCGATGATTTGCGCCAATGGTCGTGGGTCTGAGGACGGGCGAGTGCCACTATTATGCACCCCAATGCAAGAAGCTGGAGCGCAAAAAGCAGATGACGGCATGATGCTCTGAACGACCGCGGCAGTTTAGCAAAGGGACTCGCCGATGAAATCTTCATCGCCGGATATGAATTGCGCTGTTTGATGATATACCATGCTATAAGCGGCACGTATACAAGAAACAGCCATAATATTTTTGGATAAGCTAACTGCATATTTTAGTCTGTTATATTATTTACAGGTGACAAAATTTACAGGAAACAAATTATATCTGTCGGTCACCGGGATTATCGTAAGGATTTTTATCGGTATTTACTTTCGGCAGATTGCTGACGGAGTTATTCTCTTTCCCGTCTGACGAAGTTGGATCCTTGGTTTCGGGGTTGATTTCAACCGGCTTCGTGTCCTCGACAAAACGGCGGGCGGCCTCAAATGCCTTGACATTGTCATCGCCCAGAGGCTGGGCTTTTGCGAATTTGACAAAATCGGAAATCTCGAGAACCTGCTCCACAAGTTGTTTCGACATGATTTCATCGCGGGAATTGTTAAGCGCATGACGTATCTGGGTAGATGTCATTTCCATCGCGTTGATACCGAAGCGGCGGTCAAGATATTCACGCAGAATATCGGTAAGGCGCGTATAGTATTCTTTCTGCAGACCGTGTTCGCAAAGCTGTTCTTCGCGCAGTTTTGACAACTTGGCGACAGCGACTTCGTAGGGCGGTTCCGGTTTATTCTGAGGAAGGATGTTGATTTTAACCTTTTTGGTCAGAAGAAGGTAAGCGCATATTCCGCCGGCAATGATTACCAGTCCGATAACGATAAACAGCCAGTTGTCAACGAGCCAATCAGGAAGATAGTCGATTAATTTGCGCTTATAAGGAGGCAAAATAGTGCTCATGGGCATAAGGTCGCTTGCCGCAGTGATGGTGTCGACAGGATAAACCCTGAGAGCCACGCTGTTGGAAAGTACCGTGTCATGTCCGTTGGTATAAATCACGGGCGGGATAATGTAATCGCCCGAGTCAAACGACTGAATCTTTATTGTCGATTGCAATATATTCGAACCGTTCGCGTTGGCTGCCTTTTTCAATGCCGGATTATTATACCCTTCCACGACTTCCACTCCGGGAGTCAACAGGAAAATAGCGGATTCGGAATCCTTATTTTGATCATTCTGAGCGGTGGCAGCCGAGTCCGGACATAGAATGAGTCGTGATATATCCGAGGCCGCAGCATCATTGACCGTAAGATTAAGGCCCACAGTATTTCCCATAAGAATCGAAGATGAGTCAACACTCATCTTCACGACAGGCCGGGCGGCACTCACGGCGAGAGCCGAGGCTGCGAGCAATGCAAATGATGCTATGGAGTTTTTGTTTATCGTCATAAATCGAATAAGATGTATTTATATAATGACAATACATGAAGTGCGGAAAACGGGCGAATATCCGAATGTAGAGTACGATGCATAATCAGGATTACCGCGCCGTACGTTTTCTGAACAGCCCCATAAGTGGTGTGACATAATCCTCATCGGTGGTAACCGATACGAAATCCACTCTGCTTTTACGCAAAGTCTCGACCATGGTCTGCTGACGCTGGTACCACCATTTTTCAAACGTCTGCCGCACTTTCTTTGAGGACGTATTAATCCATCGGTCAGCACCTGTCTCAAGATCGGAAATGCGCATCAGTCCGACATTTGGCAACTTGCTGTCACGCTTGTCGTATACCTGAATGCCATAGATGTCATGACGGTTGGCGGCCACACTGAGTGCCCTGGAATAGTCATGCGAATCTATATAGTCCGAAATCAGGAAAGTAGTACAACGTTTTTTCAATGCGTCGGAGAAATATTTCAGCACCACGGAGAGATCGGTACCCTGACTGTCGGGGGTAAAATCAAGAAGCTCGCGGATTATGAGCAATATATGCTTGCGTCCTTTCTTTGGCGGAATGAACTTTTCAATCTTATCGGAAAAGAATATTACGCCGGCCTTGTCATTGTTCTGAATTGCCGAAAATGCAAGTGTGGCGGCAATTTCGGCAATCATCTGACGTTTCTCCTCTCCTACCGCGCCAAAATAGCGGCTGGATGACACATCTATGAGGAGCATTACGGTCATCTCACGTTCCTCTTCGTAGACTTTCACGTATGGGTGGTTATGACGGGCAGTGACGTTCCAGTCAATATCGCGAATGTCATCGCCATATTGATATTCGCGCACTTCGGAGAATGTCATGCCTCGACCCTTGAATGCAGAGTGGTACTCTCCTGCAAAGATATTGCGGGAGAGTCCACGGGTCTTTATTTCTATACGTCTTACTTTTTTAAGAAGTTCGTTAGCGTCCATAGTTTTATTGTCTCAGGCCGGAACTTTCATCGTGCGTTGCCCGGGGAGGGAAACGGCAAAGTCAACCGGCCATCATATAGTGTCATTTAAGAGATAGTCCCATAGGTCACGAACGGCAATCCGCCATGCGGGCATCAGGGCACCTCTACCTTGTCAAGTATATTGGAGATAATCTCGTCGGCAGTTATATTGTTGGCTTCCGCCTCGTATGTCAATCCGATACGGTGACGCATCACGTCGTGACATACGGCACGTACATCCTCGGGGATAACATATCCGCGGTTGTGGAGGAATGCGTATGCGCGGGCCGCTTTTGCGAGCGAGATGGAGGCACGGGGTGAAGCGCCGAAAGCTATTATATTGGTAAGATCGGCAAGTCCGGCCTCTTTTGGATAACGTGTGGCAAATACGATGTCAATGATATATTTCTCAATCTTTTCGTCGACATATATCATTTCGACAATCTTCTGCGCCTCGATTATTTCCTGCGGTTTTACCAACGGCAGAATCTGAATTTTCTCGTTTGAGATGTTCTGACGGATAATCAGACGTTCTTCCTCACGCGAGGGATAACCGATGACGACTTTCAAAAGGAAACGGTCGACCTGTGCTTCGGGGAGAGGATAGGTACCCTCCTGCTCGATGGGGTTCTGTGTAGCCATGACGAGGAACGGCTCATCAAGCGCGAATGTGGAGTCGCCGATGGTGACCTGACGCTCCTGCATCGCCTCGAGGAGTGCTGACTGCACTTTGGCCGGAGCACGGTTTATTTCATCGGCAAGCACGAAATTGGCAAAAATCGGACCACGTTTAATCTGGAATGTCTCTTTCTGCACAGAATAAATCATGGTACCGAGCACATCGGCCGGCAGCAGGTCGGGCGTAAACTGGATACGGCTGTATTTTGCATCGATGAGTTGGGCGAGGGTCTTGATTGCCAATGTTTTTGCAAGACCCGGCACACCTTCCAGGAGGACGTGTCCGTTGGAGAGCAAGGCGATAAGGAGTGATTCTATCAGATGTTTCTGACCGACAATCGTCTGGTCCATCCCTTTGGTAATCAGCTTGACAAAATCATTTTTACTTGCGACCAAATCGTTTAAATCACGAATGTTGACCATTTTAGTTGGAATTGTGCTCATGTGGATGAGATTTATTTATGTGTTATATTATTTTTTCCGCATTTATAAATTGCATTTACAAAGTTATATAATAAAAACGTTGTATATGTGAAATTTGATGTTAATTTTAGCTATTTATCCTTTCTTTATTTTAACATTTATGCACGGCTGAAGGTTTATGTTTTTTCCGTCATGACATTATACATGCGTCGCCTTGTGCCGTCCGGATACCGATGGACAATCATTCGTGCACGCGATTGTTAATAATACCAAACATGAGGGACGCGCCTCGGTTTTATTTTGGATTATGCTCCAGAATTCCGTATATTTGTAAGTTAATTATATATTCAGATTTCAGAATGAATTTCAAACTTAATTCCCAATATAAACCTACCGGCGACCAGCCCGAAGCAATCGAACAGCTGGCCAAAGGCGTCATCGACAACCTGCCCGCACAGACTTTGCTTGGCGTCACCGGTTCAGGCAAAACCTTTACCATAGCCAATCTGATAGAGCGTGTCAACAAGCCTACGCTCATACTGAGCCACAACAAGACACTTGCCGCGCAGCTTTACAGCGAATTCAAGTCGTTTTTTCCTGAAAACTCCGTGCAATATTTCGTATCATATTACGATTATTATCAGCCGGAAGCATATATCCCATCGGTCGACAAGTATATCGAAAAGGATTTGATGATAAACGATGAGATTGACCGGTTGAGACTGTCCACAACTTCCGCGCTGCTGTCAGGCCGACGTGACGTGATTGTCGTTTCATCCGTATCGTGCCTTTACGGTATCGGTAATCCCGAAGATTTCCACAGCAATGTGATTGACGTGAAAGTCGGCCAGAAGATTGCCCGCAATGCCTTTCTGCGGCGTCTGACCGAGGCGTTGTATTCGCGCAATGAAGTGGAACTTTCGCGTGGTACGTTCCGCGTGAAGGGCGACACGGTCGACATTCGTCTTGCATACGAAGAGATAGTATTGCGCATAGTGTTCTGGGGAGATGAAGTGGAATCTATCCAGACAATGCATCCGATGGACGGAGTGTCGCTCGGCACTCACGATACATTTAAAATCTATCCGGCAAATATATTTGTCACGACCAAGGAGCGTCAGGCTTCAGCCCTCGCCAATATGGAAATCGACCTCGGCAAATGCGTGGAGATGTTCAACAAGGAGGGCAAGCCACTTGAAGCCAAGCGCTTGTACGAGCGCACGAGCTACGACATCGAGATGATACGCGAAGTCGGACACTGCCCTGGCATCGAGAACTACAGCCGCTATTTTGACGGGCGTGAGCCCGGTGTACGCCCCTTCTGTCTGCTCGATTATTTCCCGAATGATTTCCTTACGGTAATCGACGAGAGCCATGTCACGCTGCCCCAGATACGTGCCATGGCAGGCGGAGACCTTTCGCGCAAGTGCACACTGGTGGATTATGGTTTCCGACTGCCTTCGGCGATTGACAACAGGCCTTTGCGTTTCGAGGAGTTTGAATCGCTCACACCGCAGGTGGTCTACGTAAGCGCTACCCCCGCCGACTACGAACTAATAAAGAGCGAGGGTGTGGTTGTGGAGCAGATAATCCGGCCGACAGGATTGCTTGACCCGACAATCTCGGTGCGCCCCACGCTCAACCAGATTGATGACCTGATAATGGAAATCGACCGTCGTCGCGAACTTCACGAACGTGTGCTCGTCACGACACTCACAAAGCGTATGGCCGAAGAACTCAATGACTATTTCGGTAAACTTGACATCAAGGCGGCCTACATTCATTCGGACGTCGATACCATGGACCGCATCAAGATACTTGACGACTTGCGTGCCGGTGTATATGACGTGCTGATTGGTGTCAACCTGCTCCGCGAAGGTCTCGACTTGCCGGAAGTGTCGCTCGTGGCAATACTTGACGCAGACAAGGAGGGATTCCTGCGGTCGCACCGTTCGCTGACGCAGACTGTAGGACGTGCGGCGCGCAACCTTAACGGAGCTGTAATAATGTATGCCGACAAGATTACCGACTCCATGCAGCTGACCATCGACGAGACCAACCGCCGCCGTTCGCTCCAGCTTGCCTACAACGAGAAGCACGGTATCACGCCGAAAGCCATTGTAAAAGCGCGCAACGCCCTGATAGGATTTGAGGCGGACGAAGCTGATATGACTCCCGTATCGACAAAAGGCCGTCAATCAATGCCGCAGTCTATACCGTATGCCAGCGAATACCGGACGACATCGGCCAACATCGCCGCCGACCCGGTGCTCCCCTACATGTCGGACAAAGATTTGCAGGCCCACATCGAAAAACAGCGTGCGGCCATGCGCAAGGCAGCCAAGAATATGGAATTCATCGAAGCTGCACGTCTGCGCGACGAAATTATAAAACTCGAAGAAATGCTCGCCGAGAGTGTTAACAATTAAAATGCCACAGATGTCACAATATATAGGGACAAGTAATAGAATTGGGACTGATGTCTCTCCGTCAGCCTTTCTCCCGACGTCAGCTAAGGAGGTAGAGGCTTTGGGATGGGATTACATCGATGTCATACTCTTTTCGGGTGATGCGTATGTTGACCATCCGTCATTCGGAGCCGCCGTGCTTGGACGCGTGCTGCAGTCGCGCGACTACCGTGTGGCCATTGTGCCGCAGCCTAACTGGCGCGATGACCTTCGTGATTTCCGTAAGCTGGGTAAACCGCGATTGTTTTTCGGAGTATCTGCCGGCGCGATGGATTCGATGGTCAACCATTACACCGCCAATCGCCGGCGACGCTCTGACGATGCATATACCCCCGGCGGAAAGTCGGGAATGCGTCCTGACTACCCCACAATAGTCTACACAAAAATACTGCGTGAGCTGTACGGTAACGATGTGCCGGTTATAATCGGCGGTATCGAGGCCTCGATGCGGCGTCTGTCGCATTACGACTACTGGCAGGACAATCTGCGTCAGTCCATTCTTGTGGACGCCCCCGCCGACCTGTTGATGTATGGCATGGGTGACAAGGGTATAATCGAACTGGCCGACAGCCTTGCCGCCGGAGCGGACGTCCGCACACTTGAAAACCTGCCGCAGACAGCCATCATTCTCCCCAAAGAAAAGATGCCTCGTCCCGACGAGAACAATATCATACTTCACTCGTGGGATGAAGTGAGAAAGTCAAAGCGGTGTCAGGCTGAGAATTTCAAACATATCGAGCAGCAGAGCAACCGCCGCCACGGAGCCACGATATGGCAGCAGATCGACGACAAGCGGGCTGTAAAAGTCAATCCGATGTATCCCCCTATGACTACTGCTGAGATTGACGCATCATTTGACCTGCCGTACACGCGTCTCCCCCACCCGCGTTACCGCGGTAAAACCATTCCCGCGTATGAAATGATAAAGCACTCTATCAATATGCATCGCGGATGTTTCGGAGGCTGCGCGTTCTGCACCATTTCGGCCCATCAGGGCAAATTCATAGCATCGCGTTCCAAGGAGTCCATCGTCAAAGAGGCCAAGGCTGTTATAAATATGCCAGATTTCAAAGGGTATATAAGCGATTTGGGCGGTCCGTCGGCCAATATGTATGCCATGCGCGGCAAAGATGAAACAATATGTGAAAAATGCCTGCGACCGTCGTGCCTCCACCCGAAGGTATGCCCCAACCTGAACACCGACCACTCGCAGCTGCTCGACGTATATCATGCGGTCGATGCTCTGCCGGGCGTAAAGAAAAGCTTTATAGGGAGCGGCGTACGCTACGATCTGTCGATGCACCATACCGGCGACAAACACGTCGACAGCGTGAACGCCCGCTATAACGAGGAACTTATCGCAAAACATGTGTCAGGGCGCCTGAAAGTCGCACCCGAGCATACCGAACCGCATGTGCTCAATCTGATGCGGAAACCGGAGTTTGAACAGTTCTACACGTTCCGTGACCTGTTCAACCGGGTTAATACCAAACATAGTCTCAACCAGCAACTGATACCCTATTTCATATCCTCACACCCCGGGTGCAAGGAGGTCGACATGGCCGAACTCGCGGTAAAGACACAGCGCATGAACATGCATCTCGAGCAGGTGCAGGACTTCACTCCCACCCCAATGACGCTATCGACCGAGATATATTATACAGGCATACACCCATATACGGGCGAGAAGGTTTTCACAGCGCATACACCGGAGCAGAAGCTGTCGCAACGCAAGTATTTTTTCTGGTATGACCGGGAGTATCACCGCGATATAGTAAATTCGCTTAAATCCATGCACCGCGACGATCTACTCGCTATGCTTTATCCCCGCGGCGTACCTCAGACGGGCGCAAACGACAGCCGATACCGGGCGTCTCAGGACAAACCACAGTCCCGAGGGGTCGGTAACAGCCGGAATAAAGCGAATAAAGGAAATAATGGTGTCACCGGCCACAACGGATACAATGGAAACAAACGTAACAAAAAATAATTCAACTAAAAGTTTTATTTATGAACAAAACATTAACAACAATTGCAATGACTGCTATGATAGTGGGCGCTACAGGTTGTAAATCGTCGGATGAGAATATTATCGAACGTCCGGAATTCAAATCGGCCGACGGCATTTTCTCAATCGATGCACTCGAAGCACTCGGACGCGTGACCGATCCTCAGGTGTCGCCCGACGGCAGCAAGGTACTTTTCGGCATCTCATACGAAAGTGTGGAGCAGAACAAAAGTAACAACGAGCTTTATGTAATCGACATCAAGGGAGGCGAGCCGCAGCGACTCACCCGCACGGCTGAATCTGAAAATTCGGCAGTGTGGATTGACAACGGCAACAAAATCGCCTATCTTGCCTCCGACGGCGAGTCGACACAGCTCTATATAATGAGCGCTGACGGAAAAGGCAGAACAAAGGTCAGCAATGTAGAGGGCGGCATCGAAGGCTTCCTGTTCTCGGCCGACGAGAAGAAAGTAGTTATGATAGGCCGTGTAAAATATGACCGCACTCCGGCCGACGTATATCCCGACCTTCCCAAGGCCAACGCCCGCATCATAGACGACCTTATGTACAAGCACTGGGACCAGTGGGTTACCGAAATTCCCCACCCCTTCGTAGGCGATTTCGACGGCAACAAGGTGACGAATGTGACCGACATCATGCAGGATGAGCCTTATGAGGCGCCGATGCGTCCGTTTGGCGGTGTCGAGTCATTCGCATGGTCGCCCGACTCAAAGCAGCTGATCTATGTAAGCCGTAAGAAGACAGGCATGGACTATGCAGTGTCGACCAACAGCGATCTCTACCGCTATGACCTCGAAAGCGGAAAGACCGAAAACCTTACGGAAGGAATGATGGGTTACGACACTGCGCCGGCATATTCTCCCGACGGCAGATATGTGGCATGGCTCAGCATGGAGCACGACGGCTATGAAAGCGACAAGAACCGCATATTCATACTCGACACTACCACCGGCGAGAAAACCGACCTGACAACCGAATGGGATTACACCGCCGACCTCATTGCATGGGCCAAAGACGGCAAAAGCATCTACTTCACCGCGGCTTACCTCGGTGAAGAACCGATATTCAACGTGAACCTCACCACCAAAGAGGTTAAACCTGTGATGGAAAATGCCGGACTATTTGATTACGCCGCGCTTTGTCCGGTCAATGACAATACATTGGTGACTATGCGCCACTCCATGCTGCAGCCCAACGAACTTTGCGTAGTGGAAAACGGCAATGTGCGCCAGCTTACCGACGTCAACAAGGATATTTTCGGACAGCTCACCATGCCGACCGTAGAGAAAGTGATGGTGCCGACCACCGACGGGAAAGAGATGACCACATGGGTGGTTTATCCGCAGAATTTTGACCCGAACAAAAAATATCCCGCGATATTGTATTGCCAGGGAGGTCCGCAGCAGGCAGTAAGCCAGTTCTGGAGCTATCGCTGGAACCTCGCACTGATGGCCGCCAACGGATATATCGTAATCGCACCCAACCGTCGCGGACTCCCCGGCTTCGGAACCGAGTGGAACGCACAGATTTCCAAAGATTATCCAGGACAGAATATGCAGGACTATCTTTCTGCCGTTGATTTCATGAAAGAAAAACCATACATTGATGCCGAGCATATCGGTGCTGTAGGCGCAAGCTACGGCGGCTTCTCCGTATATTGGCTCGCAGGCAACCACGACGGCCGCTTCGCCTGTCTTATCGCACATGCCGGCATATTCAACATGGAGTCGCAGTATCTCGAAACCGAAGAGATGTGGTTTGCCAACTGGGATATGGGCGGCGCATTCTGGGACAAAGACAATGCGGCAGCACAGCGCACATTTGCAGCATCGCCCCATAAATTTGTCGACAAATGGGATACTCCGATACTTGTGACGCACGGAGAATATGACTTCCGCATCCTCTCATCACAAGGCGAAATGGCATTCAACGCAGCCCGCCTGCGTGGCATTCCCGCCGAGATGGTGATATTCCCCGATGAAAACCACTGGATACTGAAACCCCAGAATGCAATCCTCTGGCAACGCGTATTCTTCCGCTGGCTCGACAAATGGCTCAAAGGCGCAGACTACACCAACCCCGCCCTCCTCGCCCCCGCCGCAAAACAAGAGAATTCGGCGCAATAGTATAATCTTGAAGTGAGAGTGTTGTAACATGTGAATTTTTCGCATCGAGTATGCAACACCTCACTTCTTTAAACCGTTCTCAAAGATGAAAAAAACAGGTCTTACAGTATTGTCAATTTACGCTGTATTTGCGTTATATTCTTGTAGCGACGGTAATAAGTCAGTTACAAGCGCAATCTTCGGCAATCCACATGAAAGCACCGAGGAAATTAAATCAAATGAATTAAAAGCGTATAATTTAACCACACACATTGTATATGGCGCGTCCGAAGATGATATAACCATGAACTTCATCTTTTTGCCGGATGATGGGTGTGTGCTATGGACCGGTATTTCTCAAATGGGATATGAAGTTCCATTAGGATTTGGATCGTATGATAGCAAATCTGGAGAAATAATGTTTAATTCTTCAAATCCTCTCAATGACCTGTGGTATCTGAAAGACAATCCTATCATTAAGATAAGAGAGAATGAAGATGGTGCCACCATGTACATCGTTGAAGGTGATTACGTTAAAGAATTATTTAACAGCGGGACCAAATTCAATTTAAAAAGAAATGATGTTCCTCAATTAGATAATGACCTTGTCAAAACGAGATGGAGAGCAGAAAATGAAGCTGGTAATGACAACCGTGAGATAGTTTTTATTTCAGATTACAAAGCGAAGATAGGTGACAAAGTATGCCTGTATATCTATCGTAATAATGAGATAGCCATTACCAACGGGGACAATCCCATTGATGATGAAGTATGTGTAGGGCGTAATAATCAGGACAATACTTTCAATATGAGGAGAGACGGATTGATTGGCGATTCTTCATATAAATTTACATTAAAAAAGCTATAGAATAATACACATACAAAAAAGCTACTGCCGATATAAAAGGCGGTAGCTTTTTTGTTTATATGCGTAAGTTTTTGTTATTTTGTAATGTAAATAGGCTTATGGAGCATCAATATGTCGAAAACCTCATTAAAGAAAGAATTGGCCGGATACAGTAAGGAGCAACTTATTGAAGTCGTTCTTAATCTGTATGAGTCGCGGAAGGAGGTGAAAGAGTATTTCAATTTTTTCCTGAATCCTGATTCAAAGAAACTTTTTGAGAAGTATCAGAAAGCTGTCTACAAAGAGTTCGCCCGCTCGAAATGGGGACGGTCAAAAGCCCGTATATCGGTAATAAGGAAGCTGATAAAGGAATTCGAGAGTTTCCATCCCGACATTGAGTATAAGGATATGCTTTACCTGGCAGTCATACGACTTGCCCTGCAATATGAACAGCACAATAATTTCTCCGATACTTTATATAACGGAATTGATTATATAGTGGGCGAATATCTTGCATTTGCCGACAGAAACGAAGGACTTGACAAGGCATTGGACTGCGTCAACAGCCTGATACAATACGGAATGCCCGGCAGCCGTTATTTCAAAAACAAAATATCGGAGGCTTGCCGGACATACATCGAAAGCAAGAGTATATAAGAGACAGATGAAGACGAAAATGAAACGAATATCAATAATATTCCTCTCCGGCATAATCGGCGCCGCAACAATATCAGCGCAGGATACTGCAACAAAGAAAATGCCCGAAATAACCCAGAAATCATCGGCATGGCGTATTGTCTCTCTTCTCGGCGAACGCGAGGTGGCACCCGTCGACACCAATTTTCTGAATTACGCCCAGCGGTCAGTACCCTCGGCACGCAGCATAGCATACGCCACGACAGGTAATCTCGGGAACGAGGGATATAATCTCATATATTTCGAACGCCCGGCTGCATCTGACTTCTTTTTCCGGGACGCATTGCGGGCGTGGCTTCCGTCGCTGGAGACCCAGCGATTCTATAATACGCGCATACCGATGACTTTGGCATCATACAACTTCGGCGGCGGTAAGGAATCGGCTCAGGACCGTCTGAAAGCTGATTTCTCCGGCAACATTAACGCCCGCGCGCAAGTGGGTGCAATGGTCGACTATCTGTATTCAAAAGGTTCATTCAACTATCAGGCATCGAAACATCTTTCATGGGGACTTTCCGGCTCATATATCGGTGACCGGTTTGAGTTCCAGGGATTCTTGCAGCACTACAATGCAGTGAACAAAGAGAACGGAGGAATTACCGACCACCGTTACATAACCGACCCGGCGGAAATACAGGGCGGCTCGACATCGGTGGATTACAAGACAATCCCTACCCGACTCAGCAATGCCCACAACCGTCTGGTGGGAACCCAGATCTATCTCAACTCCCGCTATAAAGTAGGGTTCTATAAAGATGTCACCGACGGCGACAGCGTCAAGCAGGAATATGTTCCCGTATCAAGTTTCATCTGGACTCTTGACTACAAAGATACCCGTCATACATTCCGCAACGAAAACGTGAATGAAGCGCGTGAATTTTGGGAAAATACTTATCTCGACCCGCTCGGCACCAATGACAAGACGAAGTACAACAGTATACGTAATACTTTCGGAGTGAGTTTGCTGGAAGGTTTCCATAAATATGCCAAAGCCGGACTGGCTGTGTTCCTCACGCATGAATACCGGCATTTCAAGCAGGCAGAAGATACGGTAGACCGCGAACTGCCACTGCCGGAAACACTGACGCCCCTGCCATTTACGAATGTACCGACTACCAAGGGGGAGAACTTCGTATGGGTAGGAGCCCAATTGACACGCCGTCAGGGGAAAATACTAAACTACGATGCGACAGGACGTATCGGAATACTCGGCGAAGCAGCCGGTGAAGTAGAGGTGAACGGAAACATATACACGCATATACCGCTGTGGGGCGATACGCTCAACGTAAGCGCATACGGTGACTTCTCGAATACAAATATCCCCTATCTGCTGCAACACTATATCAGCAACCATTTCGCATGGGACAACGATTTCGGAATGACGCGCCGCCTGCGTTTCGGAGGCCGGATAAATCTGTCGCGCACTTCGACCACGGTCAGTGCAGGAGTGGAGAATGTACAGAATTTAGTATATTTCAACGAACAGGCATTGCCGACACAGTGCGGTTCGAGCGTACAGGTGTTCAGCGCGTCGCTTGAACAGAATCTCGAACTCGGCATATTCAACTGGCAGAACAGACTCACTTATCAGACATCGTCGGACGACGCCGTCATACCTATGCCGAAACTGGCCGTATATTCAAACATGTTCATCAAGTTCAAGGTTGCACAGGTGCTTGACGTGCAGTTTGGAGTTGACTGCGACTATTATACCAAATACAAGAGCGTGTCATACCAGCCGGCTACGATGTCATTCTACAACCAGCGCGAGAAGGATTGCGGCAACTACCCGTTTGTCAACGCCTACATAAACTTCAAATTGAGCAAGACGCGCTTTTATGTCATGTTCTCGCACGTGAACCAAGGGCTTTTCGGAGGCGACAACTGGTTCTCGATGCCGGGTTATCCCCTCAATCCGCGACGCTTCCAATTGGGACTGTCGATTGATTTCGCCAACTAAAGCGATAACTCAATTGTTATCGATAATATGTCGTGACCGGTCTGCCGCAACCGTAATGCGCCGCCCGGCCATATCTTATAATCTATCTGCGATATGGAACAATTGAAACTGAAAAAAGGACATATCATATTATATTTAGGATTGCTGGCCGCAGTGTTGCTGATAATGATTTTCACCAGAAATCTTGCAGCGAAAGGCAATTCCGACAAGGCGTCCGTCCAGGCTCGCGATTCGTTGAGAGTGGCTATACAGATTTCACCAATCGGAATATCAACGCATGGCGATACCCTTGACGGATTCTATTACGACATGATACGGCAGATGGCTCAAAAAGAACATCTTGCATTAAAAATCGACGGATTCACTCAGGTAAAAAATGCACTTGACAACCTTGAAGAAGGCAAGTGCGACATTGTAATTTCCGATATCCCGATTACTTCTGAATTGCGCGACAGATTTCTTTTCACCGAGCCCATATACACCGACCGACAGACTTTGGTACAACTTACAGACTCTGTCACAGGTCTACCTCCTATCAGAACTCAGGCTGACTTGCGCGGCGATACCGTGTATCTTGCCGCACAGTCACCGTTCATATCGCGGCTACGGAATCTTTCGCATGAGCTCGGCGACACCATCTACATATTCCAGGACCCTCATTACGGACCGGAGCAAATGATGTTGCTGACAGCAATCGGACAACTTAAAAATGTAGTAGTCAATGAGCAGACCGCCCGCAACATAGCAAAGGATTATCCGCAGCTTGACATATCGCTGGCTCTCTCATTCAATCAATTCCAGTCATGGGCGGTATCTGCCGACAAGCCGCAGCTGCTTGACAGCCTGAATGTATGGATAGCCCGCTTCAAGAATACTCCGCAATATGAGAAATTGGTCGACAAATATTTCAACGAGCACCCGATAAAAATGTAGGAGAGAGAGGATAAAATTATTTAAAACGGGTTATCGCTGTGGGTCGGATTTTTCACTACATCTGACGTAAAATTAAGATTTATAATACTTTGGATAGCATATACATAATCGTCAGCACAGTGCCTGTTCGGGAAGTCCATCAGTACAACACCTACAGCTACGGGACGCCGGCGCGTAAAATGTGTCAGTGACCAAAAAAGCTCCTGCATTGCCGATTCACCGTCACCCAATATGTCACGCCCCCAGGCAAACATCCATGGAGTCGTTAACACATTAGTCGCTATACTGTTGAAGGTGATATACATATCCCAGTAATTTGTATTTTGGGAAGCTTCGTCCATATTGTTGTAAACGTAATCTGACTTTTTGTATACGTCAAATTCATTGAAATTGTCCTCGACATGGAAGCATATCTCTTTGTCATCGCCATAGAATGAGCCGGTGGTATTGTCGGGCCAATTGTCATAGCAGTTCCATCCAAATTGTGTGCCCTCGGGAACTTTAAAACGGCGAAGAAGGATAATTTTACCTCGAACCTCACCGATAGTCGGGCATTTTTTGCCTGTATAAATGCGTTTAACGAGATCCTTGTTCGTGTTATAGAAATTCATGAACGGAGTATAAATTTCTCCGGCATCCTCTTTGACTGACATGAATATTACCTCAGACGGGTGCGCATCAAGGAATTTATTAAAGCTGTTGAGCACATCGGTGAAAGTCGTCCCGCATTTAAAAAGATTACTTCCATGGATGACCTCAAGATTCTCATTGAGCCTGATATCGAAGGCGCGCAGACCTGATGTCAGCTGGTGGTCGTAATTATAATTCTGACACTTTGCATCGCCGGCTCCGAGTCCGAATGTACCGGTGTCGTGGGTGCCGGGCACACTGATTTTTGAGACATATGTGTAACTTGGTATATTTTCCATCCAATTCAACGTGCCGGTATAAGGCTTGAAGGTAATCAAAAAAGAGCTTGACGTACCGGAAGGATTAGAGATATAAAGGTCATTACCGAAGTCGGTATGATTACCTATTATATCACCGTCTTTCAGGCTACCAAAGATTACATCATCATTGCCACCCGAGATATCCTTCATTATCTTAAATGAAACTCCTGAAGGGCATGAGACCTTATAGTAGGCATAATAATAGCCGAGACCGAAATTCTGACTTGACCTGTTACTTTGGCCGCTAAGCGGTGAACTTGAACTTGTCACATATACGCAGCCTTCTTCGGGATTGAACGCAGAATAGGTGACTATGAAATTGTCTTCCGCCCCTTGCGGATTGGCTATATACAGCTTGTCGGACTCATAAAATGGAGTTATTGCGCCGTTGTACAGATTGTCGGCCATGACTCCGTCTTTCCCCGTCTTGTCAATCCATACACTGAATTTCACGCCTTCAGGACAATTCCAAAGAATCGAGCCGGTGTTGTTCATCCCTTTTGTGGAAAAATTACCGCTTGACCGATGATCTTGCTTTGGCTGGTGCGTCGGCTCACTCTCGATAGTACGTATAATAGGGTCACTCTGTTCATTTGCACCAAATTTGTTGTTGACATGATTCCATCCCGGTTCTTCATCATCATCGTCACATGACTGAGTAAACAATGCCCCGGTGATTACCAGTGCCGATATAAAACAGAATTTAATAGATGAATGTGGCTTTAAAAATCTCATTTTGTCGCTGTTAAAAATTTTTGAATTTATATATTTTATATATTACAGAATAATGATATGCGCTTGAATTTCATGGCAGGACAGGCGATGCATACGTATCAGTGCTCACGGCATCGTTTGTCAGAATCCGTGTGCAAAATTAAAATCTTACTGAAAAAATCGCGTGAATCTCACGACGCAGATGTGAATCTGGCGTAAAAAACGGATTTATTTAACACTTTAACAGCATGATTTATGCCCACATGGACATACTCATATTTCAAAATGGAATCCATCGGTCAGTTGACAGTCTGTCTCACGCTCCCTTTTCTTTGCGTTTATCAATGCAAAACGGTCGCGAAACCCGGCGGCCTCGGCCACTTCGTCGAGAGTAGCCTTCGGATTGGCCTCTTTGTAGAGACGTGCGTGTTCAAGCCGGAAGGCATTGACAAAATTATAATATCCTACTTTTGTGAGATAACTCTTTGCCTGTGTCTTTCTTCCATACTCAACCATATCTACGACTTCCTGTTTCTGCAGTCCGGAATTCCTATACATTTTCCCGACTATAGCCACAATTTCTCTGCGTATACACTCCTCTCCTGTATTATCCGTTTCCGAAACCGGAGGAATTTCCGTAATGACTGCAATTTTAAGGTTCCGCCTTACCTCACGGGCACGCTGCGGGTGCAATATAACAGCCAGGAACAGAACCATGCATGCGGCAAAAATAATATCGACAAAAAACATGAACCAATGACTGCCCGATATAAATATTATCCACATGGCAGCAAGCCATATCAGTGGAGTATAAACTACCCTTTTAGCAAAAAGGAACGGGAAATCGCGCTCGCATGAAAAATTATCGTAATGAAACTTGTCAATCTTAAGTTTCAGCCGGTGTGCCACTGATATAAAATACACCATTAGAAGAAATCCGACCACACCGGAGATGATGTAAACCTTGGAAGAATATGCCACAAGCCAGCCCCCGGCCAATTGCGACACGATGCCCAGCACAATTATTGCGGAAAACGGAATGGCGATATATACAAAACCGTTCCAATTGTTATACAGCCGATGGCGATCAAAGTACCTTCGGAACAGCATAGCGAAGCATGCCGGATAGTAAAGCACTCCGAATGCGCGGATATATATCCACGTTGCGGAATCGACAGGCGACAACACATAGGGGAACTGCAAGGCGATGGCTGCAAAAAAGAACGTCGTCTGCCGCCGTGCGGGGTAATAAAAATCGGCATGGTGTCCGTAGGGGTGACACACATGCAGCCATCTTATAACCGCACAGAAAATGCCGGAAAGGATAAACACCAGACATGCGTCAGAAAAGCATATCTCCGATACGGAATTGAACTTCATCATCTAATTTATTCACAATACAAAAGGCCGTGCCAACATATCGCGACACGGCCTATATAATTTTTATGTGTGTACCTCTGTCACGTTTATGACAAGGCGGCTATTGAAGCGCGGATGTTGGCGAGCTTGCTCTCGGCGTCGGACTGCTTTTTCTTTTCACCTTCAACCACTGCCGCAGGCGCATTGTTGACAAAGCGCTCATTGGAAAGTTTTTTCATGACGCTTGCCAGGAAGCCTTCAAGATATGCTTCTTCCTTACGCAGACGTTCAAGTTCGGCCGCAGCATCAATCTTACCCGAAAGCGGGATATTGAATTCGACAGTGCCTACCATAAAGCTGACGGCGGAAGCATCCTTTTCTGCATTGTAGTTGATTGCCTCGATGTTGGCAAGTTTCTTCACAAGGTCATCGGCCATTTCTGCTTCTCCGGCCACAATGTTGAGCGTAAGCATATCCTTGAGCGGGATATTCTTGGAAGCGCGGACGCCGCGTACTCCGGTGATGACTTCTTTAGTAAGCTCCATGCGCGCAAGAATCGCAGCATCGTACGCCTTAGGCTGAGGCATGGCTGCATACATTATTGACTCGCCTTCGCGACGCTGTGCAAGGTGCTGCCACAGCTCCTCGGTGATAAACGGCATGAATGGATGTAGCAAGCACAACAAGGCATCGAAGAACGCGAGTGTAGTCTGATATGTGGCCTTGTCTATCGGCTGGCCGTAGGCCGGTTTTATCATTTCGAGATACCATGACGAAAATTCATCCCAGAATAACTTATATACCGCCATCAGTGCCTCCGACAAGCGGAATTTACCAAAGAGGTCGTTGACTTCCTCGATAGTAGCCGACAGTTTGGCTTCGAACCATTCGGCGGCCACGCGTGAGCTTTCGGGACAGTCGCAATCAGATACCTCCCACCCTTTTATGAGTCGGAATGCATTCCATATCTTATTACAGAAATTACGCCCTGTCTCGCACAGCTTGTCGTCAAACATGATGTCATTTCCTGCCGGAGCCGACATCATCATGCCCATGCGCACACCGTCGGCGCCGTAAGTGGCGATAAGATCGAGCGGATCGGGTGAATTGCCTAACTGCTTTGACATCTTACGGCCAATCTTGTCGCGTACGATACCAGTGAAATAGACATTCTTGAACGGCATGTCCCCTATAAATTCATAGCCTGCGATAATCATGCGCGCCACCCAGAAGAATATGATGTCGGGACCGGTGACAAGGTCGGTCGTGGGATAGTAATATCTGATTTCCTCATTGCCGGGATTCAGTATGCCGTTAAAGAGCGTAATCGGCCAAAGCCAAGAGCTGAACCATGTGTCGAGGCAGTCCTCATCGCGACGCAAATCGCTGAGCTGCAAAGAGTCGTTGCCTGATTTTTCACGAGCGAGCTTTAATGCGTCCTCCTCGTTCTCCGCTACTACGTAGCCTCCTTCGGGGAGATACCATGCAGGGATGTTATGTCCCCACCACAGCTGACGGGAAATACACCAGTCTTTGGTATCGGTCATCCAGTGACGGTAGGTGTTTTTGAACTTCGGGGGGAAGAATTTGATATTGTCGTCCATGACGGCATTGAGAGCCGGGACAGTCAGACGGTCCATCTTAAGGAACCACTGCATGGAAAGCTTGGGCTCGATGACAACTTTTGTGCGCTCGGAATAGCCTACCTTATTGTCGTAGTCCTCGATTTTTTCAACGAGGTCGGCAGCCTTAAGGTCTTCGATAATCTCTTTGCGGACATCGAAACGGTCCTTGCCGATATACATGCCGCCGGCTTCGGAGATAGTGCCGTTGTCGTTGAATATGTCGATTGACGGCAAGTTGTATTTCTCGCCGAGCATGTAGTCGTTGACATCGTGCGCAGGCGTCACCTTGAGGCAACCCGTACCGAAATCCATCTCTACATAATCGTCCATGATGATAGGCACCTCGCGGCCTACGAGAGGTACGATGACGCGCTTGCCCCTGAGCCATGTATAGCGCTCGTCATTCGGATTGACGCATACGGCGGTATCACCGAGAATTGTCTCGGGACGGGTGGTCGCCACAATAATATATTTATTATCCTCACCGACGACCTTATAACGCAGATAGAACAGTTTAGAGTGTTCGTCCTGATATATCACTTCCTCATCTGACAAAGCGGTCTGTGCGGCGGGATCCCAGTTGACCATACGCACCCCACGGTATATGAGGCCCTTGTTGTAAAGATCGACGAATACCTTGATGACACTCTTTGAGCGGAGTTCGTCCATCGTGAACGCCGTGCGGCTCCAGTCGCATGAGGCTCCGAGTTTACGGAGCTGCTTCAGGATGATGCCGCCATGCTTCTCGGTCCATGCCCAGGCATGTTTGAGGAACTCCTCGCGTGTGAGGTCGCTCTTTTTAATGCCTTCTGATGCAAGTTTTGCCACCACTTTGGCTTCTGTCGCAATGGAAGCATGGTCAGTACCGGGCACCCAAAGCGCGTTTTTCCCCTCCATTCTGGCACGGCGTGTAAGAATATCCTGGATAGTATTGTTGAGCATGTGGCCCATGTGAAGCACACCTGTGACATTTGGCGGCGGGATTACTATTGTATACGGTTCGCGAGCGTCGGGGACTGAACGAAACAGCTCATGCTTCATCCAATAGTCATACCATTTATCCTCCACTTCCGAAGGATTATACTTTGTGGCTAAATCTTCCATTGCTATAAAATGATGGTGTATAACTTAATAATTTTCTATCAAACCGAGGCAGTCGGGCGAGAGAAAACCCACAGGGGCAGACGGCCTCAAATTATCCGACTGCAAATTTACGAAATATTTGTTATGAATATTGACCTTTTTAACTCAATCTTAGCTGAAAATATGAAAATAAAAATGTAAATTTGCAAAAAATATCAGTGACCGATGACATCAACCAGCCCGAAGCCATATCGGATAGGCGTAGCTTTAAGCGGAGGTGGAGCAAAAGGTTTTGCCCACGTAGGCGCTCTAAAGGCTTTGGAAGAGAACGGCATCAGGCCCGATGCGGTTGCCGGCGTAAGTGCCGGTGCCATCGTGGCGGCACTATATGCGGCAGGCGTTCCGCTGGATAAGATGATGAAACTGTTCACCGATGCGAAGTTTCGCAATTTTTGCGAATTCACAGTCAAAGGCGGAGGCTTTTTTAAAATTGACAAATTTAAATTATTTCTAAGGCATGCCATAGGTGACTACACTGACATCAGTGAACTTCCTGTTCCGGTCTATATCGGGGCGACTGATCTGGACCACGGCACACCTGCCGTATTTGACAGTGGCGACATAATAGAGGCTGTAGCGGCATCGTGCAGCATACCCATATTATTCCGTCCGGTTGAAATAGACGGGGTCAGGTATGTTGACGGCGGTGTACTGCGCAATATGCCTTCATGGATATTGCGCGACAAATGCGAATGTCTGATAGGAGTAAACTGCAGTCCGTTGCCCGATGAAGATTATAAAAACACGGTCATGGACATTGCGCTGCGTACATACCGTCTGATGCTCAAAGCCAATGTGAAGGATGACATGATGCTGTGTGACCTCGCGGTCGAGACTCCCGAGATAGCCTCATATAAGGTGTTCAATCTTAAAGAAATACAACAGGTTTATATCAGAGGATATGCCGCTACAAAAAGTGCGCTTAAATCATGGCCGTTGCTTGACAGATATAAAATAAATCAGATTATTCAATGAAAACGAAACCAATCATATATCAGATGCTCCCACGGTTGTTTGCCAACAACAATGCAGACTGCATACCAAACGGCACAATCGAGCAAAACGGGTCAGGTAAAATAAATGACATCAACGCCACCACACTGAGGGCGATAAAAGACCTCGGCGTCACCCACGTGTGGTATACGGGGGTTATTGAACATGCCCATGACGTAGACTATACCTCCTACGGGATTCCACGGCACAACCGACATGTGATAAAAGGCAAAGCCGGCTCGCCGTATGCCATTACCGACTATTATGACATTGACCCCGACATCGCCACAGATGTGGAGCACCGTCTTGACGAATTTGATGCGCTCGTGAAACGCACACACGACGCAAGGCTGAAAGTGATAATTGATTTCGTGCCTAACCATGTCGGACGTCAATACCATTCCGATGCCAAGCCGGCAGGCATAAAAGATCTCGGAGCAGATGACGACCAGACAATGTTTTTCTCGCCGACCAACGATTTCTACTATATAACACGCCAGCAGTTCTCCCCTTCAATCGACCTTGGAGAAGGCGACGACGCTTATATCGAGTTCCCGGCAAAAGCATCGGGCAATGACTGCTTCAACGCTTTCCCCAACCAATATGACTGGTACGAGACTGTCAAGCTCAATTACGGAATTGATTACGGCGACCATACCCATCATTTCGACCCCATTCCACCCGTATGGTTCAAGATGCTGCACATATTAAGGTATTGGGCATCGAAAGGTGTCGACGGGTTCAGATGCGACATGGCGCACATGGTACCAATCGAATTCTGGCGGTGGGCTATCGCCAATGTCAAGGAGCGCTATCCCGAAGTTATTTTCATAGCCGAAATCTATGATATACATCTCTACCGCGATTTCATCAACATAGGCGGATTCGACTATCTCTATGACAAAGTCAACCTCTACGACACACTGCGCGGCATTCAGTGCCACAATGTATCGGCAGCCAATATAACATCGTGCTGGCAGACAGTGGAAGGAATCTCCGACAAAATGCTCAATTTTCAGGAGAACCACGACGAACAGCGTTTCGCTTCGCCGCAATATGCCAATGACGCACGCGCCATATTTCCCTCGATGATAGTCAGCACTATGCTGTCGACCGGGCCCTACATGGTATACATGGGACAGGAACTCGGTGAAAAAGCGCCTGATGCCGAAGGATACAGCGGGCAGGACGGGCGTACCACCATATTCGATTTCTGGTCACTTTCGACTATTCGCCGCTGGCGCAACCGCGGCAAATGCGACGGCCGGATGCTTTCGGATGAAGAGAAGCAGCTGCGTGATGACTACCGCAAGATACTCCGTCTGTGCAACAACGAGAAAGCCATCTCGATGGGACGGTTCTTCGATGTGACATACGTCAACTACAATAATCCGAAATTCAATCCTCACCGCCACTACGCTTTCCTGCGCAGTTATGATGACGTTACTTTGCTTATCGCGGTAAGTTTCGACACTAAACCTACGGAAATCGAAATCAATATACCGCAACATGCTTTCGATTTGCTCAACATCCCGCAAGGTGTGGCTAAGGCGACAGAACTTCTCTCCGGAATATCTACAGAAAAAGCCTTTGCGTCCGATACCACATTCAAGGCTTATCTCAGCGCTCCGTATAACGCCGTTATATGGAGAATAGAGCATAAAAACGTGACACCGCGGTTGAAAAAGCGCAAATCAATGACGTTGTCAGAATAATCCGGATATATATCAGCCAACTTATACCAATCATTCTCAATAATAAATCCAATGAGTACAACAACACTTCCCCCGTTCAAGGTTTTTTCGGGAACCAACTCTCGTTACATGGCAGAAGAAATTTGCAAGGAACTCGGAGTAGAACCCGGACAAATGAACATTCAGCGCTTTGCTGACGGTGAATTTGAAGTATCGTTTGAAGAGTCAATTCGCGGTCATGAAGTCTATCTGGTGCAATCGACGTTTCCCAACAGTGACAACCTGATGGAACTGCTGCTGATGATTGACGCTGCCAAACGTGCTTCCGCCCGCTCGGTAATTGCCGTCATGCCCTATTTCGGATGGGCACGTCAGGACCGCAAAGACAAGCCCCGTGTGTCAATCGCGGCAAAGCTTGTGGCCAATCTTCTGACTGCTGCCGGCGTAAACCGTGTAATCACGATGGACCTGCATGCCGACCAGATTCAAGGATTTTTTGATGTACCTGTCGACCACCTTTATGGTTCGTCGGTATTTATCCCCTACATCCAGTCGCTCAAACTTGAGGATATGGTTATCGCCACTCCCGATGTAGGCGGAGCAAAACGCGCCAACAATTACGCCAAATATCTCAATGTACCTCTCGTGCTCTGCCATAAACAGCGCGCAAAAGCCAACGTTGTTGCTACAATGACTGTCATCGGCGACGTCAAGGATAAAAACGTCATTCTTGTGGATGACATGGTAGACACCGCAGGCACCATAACCAAAGCCGCCGACCTGATGCTTGCCGAAGGTGCGAAATCGGTGCGCGCCCTCGCCTCACATGCTATCATGAGCGACCCGGCTACGCAGCGAGTCAACGAGAGCGGACTGACGGAAATGATTTTCACCAACTCAATACCCTTCAACAAGGATTGCAGCAAGGTGACCGTGCTGTCGATAGCAGGAATGTTTGCCGACACTATCCGCCGCGTGCACGAATATCAGTCAATCTCGTCGCAATATCTTATCAAATAAGGACAGATACATAAGAATAATAAACCGGAGGTGATCATTAAATTGCCTCCGGTTTATTTTTTATAACTACAGTTTATTATAGATTTTCAGAATAATATAGCTTACCGTAATGCGTCGGCTGCCCGCTTAAGATAATCTTCGGCAGTGGAAGCAGCCCGCGACGCGGCATCTATTTTTGTCTGGTACCGGTCCATGGCACCGGCTGCACTCCGGTAACAGTCTCGCGCCCTGTCATATTTTTTGTTACGAAGATAGTAGGCGGCATCGCTTTCTTTCCGCTTGGCATCACGGAGATAGCTTTCGGCATCGCGTTGATAACTCTCAGCCTGACGCTGATAATATTCGGCCTCTCGCTGATAACGTTCGGCGGCCGACTGATCCTGTGCCATAGAGCCGTTCGCGGCACACAAACAAAATACGATGGCAATAAAGACTGATTTCATGGGTAAAAACAATTATAGAAAAAGGTATTGTGGATTAAAAAAATGGCTCGTGACATATTTTAGAGGAAGATGGCTGTCACTCAATCTCAGACAGTTCAAGCCAACGGAGTTCTTTCTCGTCAATCATGTTTTTGACTTCTTCATAACGGCGAGAGGCATCATTTATATCTCCGGGGACGGTACCCGAAAATATTTTTTCAAGCTGCTGCTTTTCATCTTCAAGAGCGGCGATTTCTTCAGTAAGCGCTTCCAGTTCGCGCCGCTCCTTAAAGGATAGTCTGCGCGGACGCTCGGCGCGTTTCTGTTGAGCACTCTCGTTTTCGTCCTGTTTCTTCTTCTGTTCGGTCAGCGACTGCCGTTGCTGCTGTTCCTTTAACTGACGGTATTCGGTATATGTGCCCGGGAAATCCCTTACCACCCCGTTGCCTTCCATTACAAAAAGATGGTCAACTGTCGAATCAAGGAAAAAGCGGTCGTGTGACACCACTATCAGACATCCTCCGAACTGTTCAAGATAGTTTTCAAGGATACCGAGTGTGACGATATCGAGATCGTTGGTCGGCTCATCAAGAATAAGAAAGTTTGGGGAACGCATCAGCACTACTGCAAGATGCAACCGGGCACGCTCACCGCCTGAAAGTGTATGTATGTATTTCTGCTGGTCGGCTGGCGAGAACAGAAAATGCTGCAGAAACTGCATCGGCGAAAAATGCAGCTGATTGTTGACAACGACATCTTCCGCAATTTCCGTTACGGCATCTATCACCTTCTTTTCAGGATTGAAGCTGATGCCATCCTGACTATAGTAACCGAAACGCACTGTCTCGCCTACGTCGAAGTGTCCGCTATCGGGAGCTACAAGTCCCTGCAGGAGCTTTATGAATGTGGATTTCCCCACACCGTTCTCCCCTATTATGCCTACTTTTTCGTAGCGGGCAAACGTGTAATTGAAATTGTCAAGTATTATCTTATCGCCGAAGCGCTTGGACACACCTACGGCATCAAATATCTTTGACCCGATATATGATGAATTGACATTGAGGTTTACCTGACGTTCCCTTAAGTCGACACGCGAGCGTTCTTTCAGGTCGTAGTAAGCATCGATGCGGTATTTGGCCTTACCGGCACGCGCCTGGGGCTGACGGCGCATCCATTCAGTCTCACGGCGCAATGTATTCTTTACCTTGGCAAGTTCAGCCGCCATGGCATCTATTCGTTCCTGACGCCGACGGAGATAATAATCATAATTACCGTCGTATGTAAAAATCTGCTGACGGTCAATCTCAATGATTTTGTCGCATACACTGTCGAGGAAATATCGATCGTGCGTGACCATGATAAGCGTGACACGCTGATGCCGCAGATAACCTTCAAGCCATTCTATGGTCGTTATATCAAGATGGTTGGTAGGTTCGTCGAGAATAATTACGTCAGGCTTATCGAGCAACAGGCGGCATAACGCCACGCGTTTGCGCTGTCCTCCCGACATGGTGGATATTGGCTGGCTGAAATCGGTAATCTGCAATTGGGTCAGCATCTGACGCACATTATCCTCCAGATCCCACGCCTGCAACTGGTCAAGCTGAGGTATCAGCTCCTGCATTGCGGCGGTATCATCGGCGGCCAATGCATTCTCATAGCTCAGCACAAGGCGTCCTCTCGCAGTGGAATGGTCAATGCACGCTTCTATTGCCGTAGGGTCGCCCTCAAACACCGGCGTCTGCTCCAATATACCGATATTAAGATTTGTACGGGCAACAACATTTCCCGAATCGGCACTTTCTTTCCCTGCGATTATGCGCAGCAATGTTGATTTTCCGGTACCGTTCTTGGCTATGACGCCAATTTTGTCCCCTTCGTTTACTCCGAAAGTCACATCCCCGAACAAAAGCCGGTCACCAACACTCTTTGTAAGACGGTCAATCTGCAGCAGTACGGCCATACTATCCAAAAATATAAAATTTTCAGCCGACAACCGGCCAAAGTAACGTGTAAATAAAAAAAGCGGCTACCAAACTGACAGCCGCTTTGCCGAGTAGCGAATCCGGGAATCGAACCCGGGTCTCCACCGTGAGAGGGTGGCGTGCTAGGCCACTACACTAAATCGCCGTTTAGCTAAGCCTTCGCTTTCGACACCACAAAGGTAAGAACAATTTTTATTCTGACAAAATTTTCACGATATTTTTTTCAATAAATTTTTATTTCCCCATTTTTGCATTTGTTGTCAGGGTTATTTTTACTACATTTGTCTGTACAATAACATTTGAAAATACAATGAATTTAAAAACAATATTTATGAAAAAAGTATTTTTTATCTGCGTCTCAATCCTGTTGTTCATGACAGGGTGTTCCGGCAGTTTCAATGAGGAGAAAGCAACGGGACTGATTGAAAAATATTACCATGACAGTGAAAATTTCACTGAAGCTGATGCGAATGAAATGGTAAAGCAACTGGAATTGCTTGACAAGGAAATAACACCCATGATACAGGATTATAAGGAAAATGGCACCGACAATCTCTCAGAAAGAAACCGCTTGGCCTCTATCAGATATGAATTGTCGCGCATTACTGAATGGGAACTTGCAAAAGAATACCCTGACATCGCAGAAAAAAGCCGACAAATATCCATAGAATACGGTAAATTCTTAAACAAAGAATAATATAAACAGATATAATAATAAGTCAGAGGCGATACACTCAATCGTGTGTATCGCCTCTGACTTATTAAGTTAAGTGTAATAAAGCTCGGCGTTTATTCCGAGTCGTCATCGGCTTTGATTACAAGCGACACTGTCGGAGAGGGTTCGATATCGCCTTCGGTGGGTATATCGCTTTCCGATGCCACTATCTTGACAGGATATTCCATATATCCTACACATGGCGAGTAGTCGACGGCGTAGATGCTGACTTTGATCTGCAGCAAATGGTTTCCGAGCTGGACACCCTCAGTGTTAATTTTCATGCCGTAAGGGGCTACGATAGTACCGCCAAGACGGTAGTAATCCCAGAAATAACTTGCCGAACCTATCACTGCACCCTTCTTGGTGTTGTCAATCAGGTTAATGGATTCTATGTCAATTGTCTCGCCCGATACGACATACAGCGTGTGGTCGACGCGTGTGACGCCTTCGAATGTGGCCGACAGCGATACGTCGGGCACATCATCGTCGTCATCGCACGATGTCATTCCTATTACCGGCAATGCCATCAATAACAGATAAAAAAGTTTTTTCATAGTCGTTAAGCGTTTTTTCAGTTTTTAAATATTAATTCATCGCCTTCGACATCAATGACAATCGGCTTGTCCTTGTCGACCTTCTGGGCGAGGATATCCTTTGACAACCGGTTGAGGACCACACGGTGGATGACGCGCTTTACCGGACGGGCACCGAATTCGGGGTCATATCCCTCCTCGGCAAGATAGTGGAGAGCCTCAGGAGTTACTTCAAGAGTTATGCCCGACGTGGCAAGCATCTTCTGGATAGACTTGATCTGCAATCCGACGATTTCCTCAATCTCTGTTTCATTGAGCGGCGTGAACATTATAATCTCGTCGATACGGTTGAGGAATTCCGGACGTATCGTCTGCTTCAGCATCTCAAGTACCTCCTCTTTGGTCTTTTCTACGGTCTCGTCCTTGTTCTCGGGCGTCATTTTCGCGAAATTGTCACGGATGACGTGTGAACCCATGTTGGAGGTCATGATGATGATGGTATTCTTGAAGTTGACCATACGGCCTTTGTTATCCGTCAGACGACCATCGTCAAGCACCTGCAGGAGGATATTGAATACATCGGGATGCGCTTTCTCTATCTCGTCGAAAAGCACTACCGAGTATGGCTTGCGGCGCACCGCCTCGGTGAGCTGGCCGCCTTCGTCGTAGCCTACATATCCCGGAGGCGCTCCTACCAGTCTCGACACCGCATGCTTCTCCTGATACTCACTCATATCAATTCGGGTCATCATGTTCTCGTCGTCAAACAGATATTCGGCAAGCGCCTTGGCAAGTTCCGTCTTACCGACACCGGTCGTACCGAGGAAAATAAATGAACCGATAGGACGGCGCGGGTCGTTCAATCCCGCACGCGAACGGCGGACGGCATCAGCAATAGCCTGAATGGCTTCGTTCTGCCCTACCACACGGTTGTGGAGCTCGGCTTCAAGATGGAGGAGTTTTTCCTTCTCGCTCTGTACCATCTTGTTGACGGGAATACCGGTCCATCGCGACACCACATCTGCGATATCCTCGGCATCGACCTCCTCCTTGATGAGGGCCTTTTCACCCTGCATCATCTTGAGCTGCTCCTGAATGTCCTTATTCTCCTGTTCTTTCTGCTGTACTTTAGAATAGCGTATTTCAGCCACCTTGGCATAATCGCCTTCGCGTTCGGCACGGTCAGCCTCGAAATTGAGCTGCTCGATGTCGACCTTGTTCTGCTGGATGCGGTTAATCAGGTCTTTCTCGGCCTTCCATTTGGCCGTATATTCCTTTTCTTCCTCCCGCAGCGTAGCGATTTCCTTCTCTATATCCTTTACTTTGGCCTTGTCGCCCTCGCGTTTGATAGCCTCGCGCTCGATTTCCTTCTGTGCAATCATACGGGTAATCTCATCAAGAGCCTGAGGCACTGAATCGATTTCGAGTCGAAGTTTTGAAGCTGCTTCATCAACAAGGTCAATGGCCTTATCGGGAAGGAAGCGGTCGGTTATATATCGTTCGGACAACTGCACGGCAGCCACGACAGCCTCGTCGCGGATACGCACGTGGTGGTGGTTTTCGTAACGCTCTTTCAGACCGCGAAGTATCGAGATGGCGCTCATCTCGTCGGGCTCGTTGACCATCACTTTCTGGAATCGGCGCTCAAGAGCCTTGTCTTTCTCGAAATATTTCTGATATTCGTCAAGTGTCGTTGCGCCAATCGAGCGGAGTTCGCCTCGTGCCAGTGCAGGTTTAAGTATATTGGCGGCATCCATCGCGCCTTCGCCTTTTCCGGCACCCACAAGAGTATGGATTTCGTCGATAAACAATATTATCTCACCGTCGCTTTGGGTCACCTCATTGACAATCGCCTTGAGTCGTTCCTCAAACTCACCTTTATATTTGGCTCCTGCGACAAGCGCGCCCATGTCAAGCGAGAAAATCTGTTTCGAGCGCAGGTTCTCAGGTACGTCGCCTCGTACGATACGCTGTGCCAGCCCCTCGGCTATCGCGGTTTTACCGGTGCCCGGCTCGCCGATAAGCATAGGATTGTTTTTGGTACGGCGCGATAATATCTGGAGCACTCTCCTTATCTCGTCGTCACGGCCGATTACCGGATCAAGTTTGCCGGCGCGCGCCCGTTCGTTAAGATTGATGGCATACTTGCTGAGAGCATTGTATGTGTCCTCGGCACTCTGGTCGGTAGCTTTTTTACCTTTACGCAATTCAGCTACGGCGGCATCAAGTTCCTTTTCGGTCAGCCCGGCATCCTTAAGGATTGTAGAGGCCGACGAATTAATCAGGAACAAGGCAAGAAGCATGGCCTCGAGCGTAACATATTCGTCGCCTTGCTTTTTGGCGATGTCAAGTGACTTCTGCAGCACATCGTTAGACGTGCGGCTAAGATACGGTTCGCCGCCGCTTACCTTCGGCTGGCGCGCTATCTCGTAATCGACCTGACGTGTCACGATTACGGGATTGGCACCAATCTTCTGGAAGATAAAATTGATGAGTGACTCGCCCTCTGTCATAATGCCTTTCAGAAGATGCACCGGCTCAATCTGCTGCTGTCCGGCGGCGCGGGTTAACTCTACCGCCTTCTGAATCGCTTCCTGAGATTTGATAGTGAAACTGTTGAAATTCATATATAATGAAATTTAGTTATTGCTTGATTAAAATGGCTTGATAATAACATTCTCTTTTATTTCTTTAACAAACAATATGCCGTAATGTTTTGAAGTCAACCAAACTTACATTAACTTTGCATATAACTTAGGCCGGAAAGAGCCAAACTCTTTACCGGCAATATAATTGACAGCTATTTCTACCGTATATGAAATTTCGTAACGCAATAATCGCGCTCTGCCTTTTTGGCAGTATGACATGTCAGGCACAGGCCGATGGCACTTCCGACAAGCTGTTCGCCTATCCCGAGCCGCCGGAGGAACTCGTCACGCTTCAGGAGCGCACATCGTATCTTGTAGCCCATTTCTGGGACCGGTGCAACATGCAGAGCGCGATACTCAACCGGGAAAAATTCAAAAGCGCATTCATGGACTACATATCCTTCATGCCATACGCCGACGCCGCGACTGTCCATGAATCCATCTCTCGCCTTATTGCATCATACGAGAAAGCTCCCGACCATCTCCTCACGCTCGGTGAACTTGCCGAAGAAGCCGTATACAACGGAGAGGCGGAATTCCTTTCGGATGAAATCTTTCTCCCGTTTGCAAAAGCGGTAGTGGATAACAAAAAAATATCAAAGACAAAAAAAGCGCGTCTCGCCCATGAGGCAAAAATTGTGGAGCAGACTCAGGTCGGTCTGATCGCGCCCGAACTTAAATATACGCTGCGCGACGGCAGCACATCGCAGTTGAGCGATACGCGCGGTGCCCACGTGCTGCTGTTCGTTAACGACCCGGACTGCGACGAGTGCAGTATGACGCGCATTCGTCTCTCCGCCGACTACAATATCAACCAGCTCCTTGATGACGGACTGTTGCGTATTGTAAGCATTTATCCTGACGACTATACCTCCGAATGGGCTCAGGACGTAGCCGGCTACAACCAGCGGTGGATTGTGGGGGCAGCTCCCGACATTGACGAGATATACGACTTGCGGCACACTCCCACACTGTACTACCTCAATCCCGAAGGTGTGATTTTGTCGAAGTCTCTCGACCCGGATAATCTGCTTGAGGCTTTTCATGTCGCTAATTCAAAAATGACGCGCTGACATGAATATCGCAGTATTGATTTCAGGAGGTGTGGACAGCGCGGTAGCTGTGCACACACTGCTCGAGCAGGGACATGACCTGCACTTATTCTATATACGCATCGGCCTTGACAATGGTGAAGGTGACTGTTCGGCGGAGGAAGACATCGAGATGTGCGGTTATATAGCGAAAAAATACAATCTGCCGTTCGATGTGGTCTCGCTGCACAACGAATACTGGGATAACGTGATGGAATACGCGCTCAACTCAGTGCGCGAAGGACTCACCCCCAACCCCGACATCATGTGCAACAAAATGATAAAATTCGGATTCTTTGAGGAACGGTGGGGACATGAATTCGATCTGACTGCAACAGGCCATTATGCCACCACCGTGATGCGTGACGGAAAAAAATGGCTCGCCACCGCAGTCGACCCCGTCAAGGACCAGACCGACTTTCTCGCCAGAATAACATATAAGCAGCTCGAGCACGTGATATTCCCCATAGGCGACCTACCGAAATCGCGCGTGCGTGAAATCGCCGTCGAGACAAAAATGCCCAACGCCTACCGCAAAGACTCGCAGGGCATCTGCTTTCTCGGTAAAATCGATTATAACGATTTCATACGGCGTCATCTCGGCGAAAAACCGGGCGCGATAGTCGAACTTGAGACCGGACGTAAAATAGGCACCCACCGCGGCTACTGGTTCCACACCATCGGTCAGCGCAAAGGATTAGGTTTGAGCGGGGGCCCGTGGTATGTCGTAAAAAAGAACATACGCGACAACGTGATTTACGTAAGCAACGGATACGATACTGAAAAGCAATACGGCAACAATATACATTTGAACCAGATGCATTTCATATCGGGCAAGCCATGGGGCGACGATGTAAATGACGTCAAGGTGACATTCAAGAACCGCCATACACCCGAATTTTTCAATGCCACACTCCATCGCATCGATGATGACGAATACCTGCTTGAATCGGAACGCAAGGTGCAGGGCATTGCCCCCGGACAGTTCGGCGTGATATACTCCCCCGACAGCAAGATATGCTACGGCAGCGGAATAATCACGGGTCAGAATTTCACCGGAAAACATATCGGATAACACAATAAGGCCAAAGACTCTTCAACAGCATGAAAATGGAAGACAAAATAAAACTGAAGGTAGTGGGCCTCACCTACTCGCAAATCCAGTCAGGCGCTTATGCGCTGATACTCGGACAGGTCGACGGACCGTACCGCATCCCTGTTGTCATCGGCGCTCCGGAGGCTCAGTCGATAGCCATAGAGCTTGAAGGCATCATACCGCCCCGTCCGATGACCCATGACCTCTTCGAGAGTTTTACTCACGCATTCGGAATAAAATTGCTGCAGGTATATATATATAAATTCGAGGACGGCATTTTCTATTCGGAACTTACGTTCAGCGACGGCGACCGCCAGATTGTGCTGGATTCACGCACATCCGACGCAATTGCCATCGCTATCCGTACAAAATCGCCTATTTTCACAACTTCCGAAATACTTACCACTACCGGATTTGTTTTTGATTCAGACAGCAATCCCTCCCTGCGGGCCGACAAGGACGAGGATCTGGGTATAAATGCCGAACCCAAACTCGAAAACTACGCTATTGAGGAACTTGAATCACTACTCGCAAAACATATAGAAAACGAGGAATATGAAGAGGCTGCAAAAATTCAGGCAATAATCAACGAAAAAAAAAATAAAAGTAAGGAATAAAATCCCCTTTGCTATTTATGAATTCATGTAATAGAGGCATATAAAGAAATTACATACAAACAGAAATCAGAATGAAAACAGGAACTAAAGTAAAAATTAAATTGGCGGCAATGAATTATCTGGAATTTGCCGTCTGGGGCGCCTATCTGACTTCACTGGGCACTTTCCTGTGGAATAAGGGTATGGAGGGCAGTATCGGCATTTTTTATGCGATTCAAGGCATTGTCTCTCTTTTCATGCCAGCAGTAATCGGCATTATCGCCGACAAGTATATCCAAGCCCAACGAATGCTAAGCCTCTGCCATTTTATAGCCGGTGCCTTTATGATCGGAGCCGGTTTTTATGCGCTGACAGCAGGTGACAATCTTCAATTCGGGCCATTGTTTATACTCTATACTATATCAGTTGGATTCTATATGCCGACCATTGGTCTCGCGAACTCAATTGCATACACTACATTAAACAAATATAATCTTGACACGATAAAACATTTCCCGCCTATCCGTGTATTTGGCACCGTAGGTTTTATCTGTGCCATGCTGTTCGTTAATTTTACAGGGTTCCAAAATACATATAACCAGTTATTCACATCCGGAGTATTAAGCTTAATCCTTGCATTTTACGCAGTGACACTAACCAAATGTCCTGTAAATAAATCGTCCGGGAAGAAATCGATTGTTCAAGCTCTCGGCCTTGACGCGTTCAAACTTTTCAAGAGCAGACAGATGGCGCTGTTTTTCATTTTCTCAATGTTCCTCGGTGTATCACTGCAAATCACCAATGGCTTCGCCAACCCGTTCATTAAAGGCTTTGCAGAAATACCGGAGTACGCTTCAACCTGGGGAGCGAACAATGCCAATGCGCTCATTTCATTGTCACAGATGAGCGAAACCTTATGCATACTGCTCATACCGTTTTTCCTTCGTCGTTACGGCATCAAAATCGTTATGGCCATGTCAATGTTCGCGTGGGTATTCCGTTTCGGATTTTTCGGCATTGGTAACCCCGGTGATGGTGTATGGCTCTTTATCCTTTCGATGATTGTATACGGTATCGCATTTGATTTCTTCAATGTATCAGGTTCTTTATATGTCGACCGCAATACAAATCCGTCAATGCGCTCGAGCGCTCAAGGTTTATTTATGATAATGACGAATGGTCTCGGAGCAACAATCGGTGTTCTTGGCGCCCAGGCGGTAATAGACCATTTTGTAACCAGTGCCTCGACAGCCACAGACAAAGTAAACGGCTGGCATACTTCCTGGTTTATATTCGCCGCCTACGCACTTATTGTAGGTCTACTTTTCCTCGTGCTCTTTAAATATAAGCACACACCGGAAAAAGAAACAGTTCCCGAGAATATTGTCGAAGAGGACATCGACGACCCGGAAGGCCTGATAAAATAAGTATCTTTCTCTTAATACACAAAATGATTGAAGAATTATGATACAATTTTATGCCCCCGACATATTGACCAATCCGCTGTTGCCTGAAAGTGACTCGCAACATTGCATAAGAGTATTGCGCAAGCAGCAGGGTGATATTATCGATGTAATAGACGGTCGGGGGCATAGATTGAAATGCCGCATACTTGACCCGCACTCCAAGCATACGCTTGTTGAAATCGTGGAAACGGAAGAAATAGCGCTTCCCTGGCAGGGAAACATCACTATCGCCGTTGCCCCGACAAAGCATATTGACCGCATGGAGTGGCTGCTTGAAAAGCTTGTGGAAATCGGCATAAACCGCTTTGTACCGCTGCTGTGCACACATTCAGAAAGGAAAGAAATAAAGGCTGAGCGTCTCGAAAAAATAGCTGTATCCGCAATGAAGCAGTCGCTCAAGACGTGGATGCCGCAGATTTATGGCATTACTCCTCTCAAAACTTTCATTGACGAATTCCGTCGCAGCAATGCCTCGCGATATGTAGCATATTGTGATCCTGACATACCGCGGCGTATTCTCGCAAAAGAGATAACGCCGCAATATGATACTGTAATCATGATTGGTCCGGAAGGCGATTTTTCTCCTCAGGAAATAAAAGAGACTATCGGCTCCGGCTTCATACCAGTCAGTCTTGGCGACTGCCGGCTTCGTACCGAAACAGCCGCATTGGCCGCATGTCAGACAATACATGCAATCAACCAGCTTAATCTCCCTGTTTGAACTCACGCACCTCTACGCACTACAAATCTCAGTCCAAACTAATAAGATAACCAATCATTGAGATAATTAACAAGTCAAAAGATACATTTATGACAGACATAAACCAATATTTGCATTCCTCGACGACCGGCAATTTTTTCCTGCTTGCCGGCCCCTGTGTGATAGAGGGAGAACAGATGGCGATGGACATCGCCGGACAAATCAAGGAAGTCACCGACAAGCTCGGTATACCCTACGTGTTCAAAGGCTCATACCGTAAAGCCAACAGGTCACGACTCGATTCCTTCACCGGGATAGGCGACCTGAAAGCTCTTGAGATACTTGACAAAGTGCGTAAGACATACAATATTCCTGCTGTCACCGACATACATCAGCCCGATGAAGCTGCTTTCGCGGCTCCGTTTGTCGACATATTGCAGATTCCGGCATTCCTGTGCCGCCAGACCGATCTGCTCATAGCAGCTGCCCATACAGGCAAGATGGTCAACATCAAGAAAGGCCAGTTTCTCGCGCCCGGAGCAATGCTCCATGCGGTAAACAAAGTACGAGACGCGGGCAACAATAATGTCGCCGTGACGGAGCGCGGCACGACATTCGGCTATCAGGATCTGATAGTCGACTTCCGAGGAGTGCCTGAGATGCAGAAATTCGATTGCCCGGTCATTGTCGACGTCACCCACTCGCTGCAGCAGCCCAATCAGGCCGCAGGAGTGACAGGCGGACGTCCCGACATGATTGAGACAATGGCACGTGCGGCCATCGCCGTCGGTGCTGACGGACTTTTTATAGAGACCCATCCCGACCCGTCAGTGGCAAAGAGCGACGGCGCCAACATGTTGCGCCTCGAGTTGCTGCCCGGTCTGCTTGAACGTCTGACTGCAATACGCATGACTGTAAATAAATTCTGATTGAACACGCAATGAAAACAATATCAAAAATCATAATTACATCCTCGATACTTTTAGCCCCGGGATTAATTAACGCACAATCAGCTAAATCACAGGAAGTGATTGATGCTGTTGAAAAAGTATACAACGAAGAGCTTCAGGAGGACGCGCATAATTACAATGTATATTTCCGTCGCGCTCATCTTTATTACGGTCAGAACCAGTACATGAGAGCCTTGTCTGATATTAACAACGCAATAAAATACACTCCTGCCGACGATAAGGACATGCTGTCGCAGGAATATGCGTTGCGCGCCAATATCTACATAATGACCGACCGCACGGAAGACGCCCTCGCCGATATAGACAAGGCTCTTGAATATGAGCCTACTTCATATTCGCTGATTTACCAGAAAGCCAATCTTGAATATGAACTCGGCAATTATGCCGCGGCCAAAGAGAATTTCCAACGTCTCAACCGACTGCGCAACCGTTCACTCGAGTCATTGATCGGCCTGGCAAGAGTCGCCGTGAAGGAAAACAATCTCGGGCTTGCCAATGAATATGTGGATGAGGCTGTAAACCTCTACCCTGCCGAAAGCGAAGCCTATCTGCGACGTGCCTCCGTACGCCAGCTCATGGGCAACAACAACGGCGCCGTAGACGATATGATACTTGCAATCGCAGTCGACAAGAAAAGCAACAAAGCGATATCGGAACTCGTCAATATGGCGAACACCGATTACAATGCGGTCATATCCGGCCTAAGCAATGCAATCACTCAGGCACCGAATGTCGGCGTTTATTACTACATACGTGCCATGATTGCACAAGCCCATTACCACTACAAATCAGCAATCAGCGACTACAATACCATAATCGACAAAAAACTGTACAATTATCACGGCATACACGCAAAGCTCGCCGAATGCTATTATTATCTGTGCGATTTCACATCGGCTCTCGAACAGATAAATATTGCATTAGGCACAAACCACAACAATCTGTACTACCTGACAAGTTCAAAAATATATCTTGCCTCAGGCAATACGGATATGGCGAAACTCTATGCCGAACGCGCGTTGCTCAATGCTCCCGACAACCAGCAGGCTCTTACGCAGATGGCCTTGAGCACGCTTGCCGAAGGAGACTATGCCTTGGCTTCAAACCAATTCGGCGAACTGATAATCAACAATCCCGACAATCCGGTCAACTATATAATAAGGGCATGGATAATCGGTGACAAGATGAATCAGCAATCAGATGCGATAGGATTCCTTACGCGGTGTGCGGCGCTCGAATACGATGAGACAAATTACCGCTCATATCTCGGATTTGCGCTCAATCTGATGGGGCAGAAAGAGCGTGCTGCAGAATGGATGGATAATATTCTTGCCGGAAAACCTGCCGATATTGACGGCCATATACACTATCTCGCAGCTGCACTTTATAGCCAATTGGGCGATTTCGACAAGGCTTTTGAATGTATGCGCCAGTCGCTCGAGCGCGGATATGCCAATCTGTATGACTGGAAATATTACGACATAGCAAATCTGTCAGTCGCACCGCTGCGTAAAGATGCCCGTTTTGATACGATGCTGGAAAATTACGGTTATCTGTTCAATTAGAACTGTACAATAATCGGAATATATTGAAGTCATTTAAACTTTTTCTTAAATGACTTCTTTGAAAAAAGAAAAGAGATTAAGCTGATAAAAAAAGTAATGGGACCCCGCAATCGGAGTCCCATTACTTTTTTATCAGTGATGAAATATTATTTCACACGCTCTACGTATGAACCGTCACGTGTGTCAATTCTTACCTTGTCACCGGTATTGATGAAGAGGGGTACACGCACCTCAGCGCCGGTTTCAACTGTAGCGGGCTTAAGGGTGTTGGTTGCAGTATCGCCTTTCAGACCGGGCTCGGTGTAGGTTACTTCAAGGACAACGCTGGTAGGCATTTCGCAAGTGAGGATTTCCTCGGTAGCGGCCTGTACCATAGCCTCGCAGATGTCACCTTCCTTGAGGAACTGAACGCCTTCGATGCTCTCGCCGGGGAGGGCTACCTGCTCGAATGTTTCGGTATGCATGAAGTTGTAGCCCATCTCATCTTTGTAGAGATACTGGTAAGGGCGACGCTCGATGCGCACTTCGTCGACTTTCACGCCGGAGTTCCAGGTCTTGTCGAGGACACGGCCGGTGCGGACGTTTTTCAATTTGGTGCGTACGAAAGCCGGACCTTTACCGGGCTTTACATGAAGGAATTCAACAATAAAGAAGTAGTTACCGTCGATATCGAGGCACATTCCGTTTTTAAAGTCAGCAGTAGTTGCCATAAACTGTTTATCTTTTGTATTGTGATTATGATATTTCGAGACCGCAAATTTACAAAATTTTCTCCGATTTCACATATATCATTCTCTAATTTTTACTTTTTTGATGACGAAATCCATTTTTAAACAATATTTTAAATTAATATTGAGAAGATTTTGAATATATTTCGTAAATTTGAAAAATAAATTGCAAATATAGTAGACCGTGGGGAACAATTCTTTTGACATGGCCCTGCGATATGATTCTATATAGTTGAATGTTAGCCTAATGAACGAGAAATCGCTTAGCCAGTTATATCTTAAGGATACAGAATTTCAGCGGCTCATGCAGCGCCGCATTTTTAACGTACTCCTTATAGCATCGCCCTATGATGCCTTTATGATGGAAGATGACGGCCGCGTCGAGGAGCAGCTGTATTTCGAATATGTCGCTCTCAACTTGAGTTCACCTCCCCGCGTCACCCTTGTATCGCATATCAATGATGCGATGTCGGCGCTCGCCAAAAAGCATTACGACCTGATAATAGCGATGCCGGGAGTGGATATTTCGGAAACATTCATAGGCGCCCGCGCCATTAAGGAAAGCTATCCCGACATCCCGTTCGTCGTGCTTACCCCATTCTCGAAAGAGGTGTCGCGAAGACTGTCACATGAAGATTTTACCGGCATTGATTATGTATTCTCGTGGCTCGGCAACGTAGAGCTGCTGCTCGCCATAATCAAGTTGCTCGAGGATAAGATGAATGCCGACAACGACATTCTCGATGTAGGCGTCCAGATGATACTGCTGGTAGAGGACTCGGTACGGTTTTATTCCTCCATACTCCCCCATCTTTACAAATATCTGCTCAGGCAGTCGATGGTGTTCTCGACCGAAGCGCTCAATGAGCACGAGCAGATGCTCCGCATGCGCGGACGCCCCAAGGTAATGCTTGCCCGTGACTATGAGGAGGCGATGAGCCTGTATGAAAAATACAGCGACCATATCATGGGGGTGATTTCCGACGTGTCATTCATGCACGAAGGTGTCAAGGATGCCATGGCCGGACTGAAACTCGCCCGTGAATTTCACCGCCGTGACCCTTATCTGCCCATCATCGTCGAATCGACCCAAAGCGAACTGCGTGACAGCGTCGACGATTTCAACGGCATTTTCCTTGACAAGAATTCCAAGAAACTGCCTGTCGACCTCGGCAAAGCCATCACCGACAATTTCGGATTCGGTGATTTCGTATTCCGAAATCCGGCGACCGGCGAGGAGATAATGCGCATAAAATCGCTCAATGATATGCAGAAACATATCATGAAAGTACCTGCTGACTCGCTCTACATGCATGCTTCCCACAACGACATATCGCGTTGGCTTTACTCCAGGGCGATGTTTCCGATTGCGGAGATTATCAAGGCTCACCGTTTCACTTCAATTGATGAAGCCCCTGCCGTAAGGCAATTGTTTTTTGACCTGATTGTCAAATACCGCAAGATGAAAAACCGCGGAGTTGTGGCCGTGTTCCGCAAAGACCGCTTCGACTATTATTCCAACTTCGCGCGTATCGGACAGGGCTCATTGGGTGGCAAAGGCCGCGGTCTGGCATTCATCGACTCGATAATAAAAGCCAATCCGGTGTGCGATGATTTCGACGGCATAACTATCTCCATACCGCGTACAGTCGTGCTGTGCACCGACATATTTGACGAGTTCATGAGCACCAACGACCTGTATGCCATTGCGTTGAGCGATCGGAGCGACGACGAGATACTACGGTATTTCCTCCAGGCACGTCTGCCGGAGCGTCTGATTGAGGATTTCATGTCGCTGTTTGAAGTAGTCGACCGGCCGCTTGCCATCAGGTCGTCAAGTCTGCTCGAGGACTCCCACTATCAGCCTTTCGCCGGCATTTACTCCACCTATATGATACCGCATGTCGACGACAAATACCGAATGCTCAAACTGCTGTCAGATGCCATCAAGAGCGTCTACGCGTCGGTATTCTACCGCGACTCCAAGGCATATATGACAGCAACGTCCAATGTAATCGACCAGGAAAAGATGGCCGTGATAATACAGGAGGTTGTCGGAGAAGAAACCGACGGATATTATTTCCCGTCATTCTCCGGAGTAGGACGCTCGCTCAACTACTACCCTATCAATGACGAACAGCCTGAGGACGGAGTAGCGGAAATAGCCGTAGGACTCGGCAAATATATAGTCGACGGCGGCCTGAGTCTGCGTTTTTCGCCGCGCCATCCGGATAAGGTACTCCAGACATCGGAACTTGATCTTGCGCTGCGCGACACGCAGACGCGCCTCTATGCCCTTAATCTGAAAGAAGTGAACGACGATTTCAGGGTCGACGACGGTTTCAATATAGAGAACATGCGCATACAGAAATTTGCCGGCACCAATGCTTTAAAATATCTTGTCTCGACATTTGACCCTCAGGACCAGGTAATCCGTGACACCGACTTGGGATTCGGGCGCAAAGTAGTCACTTTCGCGAATATGCTTCAGCACAAGGTATTCCCGTTGGCCGAAGCCATAGAGTTCATGCTTGTCAACGGTCAGGAAAAAATGCAGCGTCCCATCGAGATAGAGTTTGCCGGCATAGTCGACCACACCGGCAAAACAAAAGGGAAAATATACTGGCTGCAGATTCGCCCGATTATCGACCGTAAGGAGCTTGTCGACGACACAATACTTGAAATTCCCGACGATAAGCTTATACTCAAGAGCAATACTGCCCTCGGCCACGGTAACATAGAGAATGTATCCACAATACTTTATGTGCGCCCCGACAATTTCTCATCGGTCAACAATCAGAAGATAGCCGAAGAGATAGAACGTCTGAACAGAGATTTCACCGCCCGGCAGAAAGGATATATACTTATCGGCCCGGGAAGATGGGGGTCGTCGGACACAGCTCTCGGCATACCGGTAAAATGGCCGCATATATCTAATGCAAAACTAATTGTCGAGGCTTCTCTCAGCAATTACCGCATAGAACCAAGCCAGGGCACGCATTTCTTCCAGAATCTGACATCATTCGGAGTCGGATATTTCACTATCAATCCCTCGTCAAATGATGGCATCTATGACATAAACTATCTTAACTCTCTCCCAGCTACTTACGAAAGTGAGTATTTACGTATCGTTGAATTCACTAATCCCCTTACTATCGGCATCAACGGACGGAAAGGTGTCGGCATTGTAAAGAAAAACGATTGATCAGCCATGGCTTTTTTTAATAAATTAAAATCGGTATTCGGATTTTCAGGCGAAGAATACGAAATCGAAGAAAATGAATTATCGCAACGCGATGCAACAGTTACGCCGCTTGCACAACGCCGGCAGGCAGCCTCAGCCTCGGCCAAACCCGGCGAAAAGGTCGTGACCCCAGGCGGCTCCGCAGAGGTTGCCCCGTGCGAAATACAGACTTCCGAATTGCAAAAAGGTAACTGCCCGGAAGCCATATTCAATAAAGTAGTGGAGATTTTCAATGAGTCACTGCCCCCGTTTCTGCGTGAATGTGTCGACCCGGAAAAGCAGGCCAGATACATACATGATGCTCTTGACGACTCAATGAAGAGTTATCTGGCGCAAATTGACAGAGACGCGGACTCGCGCATGAAGGTAAAACTTGAAAACGGCCAGTCGGCCTTGCGTCAGGAAATAGAAACATTGCGGGAAAAAACCAAGAAAATAGAAGACACAAGCGCGGAATGGAAGGAACAGAAACTGTCGGCCGAACGCCAGAAGCGCGCACTGAGCGAGCGTGTACATGACCTTGAGAAGCAGGTCGACTCTTTCAACGCTGAGAAAGAGCAATACGAACTCGAAAACAAGAGCCTTGTAAACAAACTACGCGCCCTATCGATACAGGACAGCGACATGGATGCCCTGCGGAGTGAGAATGAAACGCTCCGGAATGAAATCAAAATCCTGAAAGAAAATGCTCCGAAAACTATTGTGCCGGCGGTTGACCAGGAAACGCTCAAGCAGCTCGACAGACTTAAAGACAGCGTAGACGACCTTGCAGCACAAAAAGAGACTCTTATGCGCGAACGGAATATCCTTGCAAACGATATTGTTGTCCTTAAGAAAAAATGTGAGATTTCCGATGTGATGCTGAATGACCTCAATCATAAAGCCTCGTCGGCCAAACTGGCACTTGCGGAAAAAGAAAACCAGTACAACGAGCTGTTGTCAAAATATGATGCTCTCGTTGCTGCCGACGCGCAGAAGCCCGATATGGAACTCCGCATGCAGGAAGTATTGTCAACAGCACAGGAACGCCAGAAAGAGATTGACTCACTGCATGAAAATCTGGAAAGCGTCCATACCGAACTCATGCGTGTCAACAGCGAACTCCACAACGAGTCGGCAAAGGTGCAGCAGCTCACCGAAGAGCTACGCATTGCAAAAGAAACCATAAGTCAATCTGCTGAAAATAACTCGGCAGAAGAAATATCGTCGCGTGATGCCGTTATAGCGCATCAGCAGAATGAACTGGCTCAGCTGCGTACAGAACTGAAGGAAGCGAGAGAGGAAGTCGAGGAAAGCCGATCCTCTTTAGCAGCCTTCGAGGAATCCCTCATAAAAATTGATGAAATCAACGAATCCCGTCAAAAGCGCATCGCCGAGCTGCAGCAACAATTAAAAGAAAAAGAAAGCGAACTTGAAGCGACCTCCGGTCAACTTTCCGAACAGGCCAAACTGATTGAAGCAAAAGACGAAGAAATATCATCTCTTAAGGCAACCGTCGACAACAACATACAATTGCAGGCTGCATCTGAAGCTTTGCTTCGTGAAGAGATAGAACGATTGCGCAAGTCGCCCGAATCGACGCCGAGAGCCAAACGGAAAAAGACAGCACAAATATCGTCAATTGATGAATCGCTTGACGATACCAACTGGCTTGTATCCACTCCACCCGAGGGTATCAACGCCCGTCCGGGCGGCGTATCTGACTCTGAATTCGGATATCAGGCGCCTCAGCACCGCGACGAGCCGAACAATCCCGCGCAGATGTTGCTCTGGTAACAGGATTTGATTTAGCCGATTCCCTATTGTCAGCTTTTTGATATAAAAAGATTTTACGGCCATAGGTTATAATTAGATTACGCTATATTATTTTGATTATGAGAATAAAAGCAAATATATTCGCCCCTCTCTCCATGGCAGCTGCCCTCCTTCCTCTTTGTGGAGCAGCAACCAATCCTATAATAGTCGACATTGCCCCGTATGTGTATCCGGCCAATAGACCGGACGCCGCGCCTACAATGAAATTCATGCCGGACGGATTGACCTATCTTGCGGGTTCGCCGGACAACACACGTATCGTAAGATATGACACAGCGACCGGAAAAGAAATCGAAACGGTGTTCAATTCTGCAAAAACAAGAGAAGCCTCTATAAGCAGTTTCGACAGTTTCTCCATAAGCCCGGACGGAACCAAACTGCTGATTTCACTCGACAAAGAGATGCTCTACCGTCGTTCGTTCAAGGCAAAATATTACGTATTCGAAATAAAACGGAATATTCTTAAACCGCTATCGAAGGAGCATCCGTATCAGCAGATACCGCAATTCTCTCCCGACGGCAGATCGGTAGCATTTGTGGCCGACAACAATATTTACCTGAAAAAGCTGGATTATGACACAGAAGTCGCCGTAACGACCAACGGTGTTAAAAATTCAATAATTAACGGAGCTACCGACTGGACTTACGAAGAGGAATTTGTCAGCACGTCCACTCTTACATGGGCTCCTGACAGCGAGACGCTGTCGTATGTAAGTTTTGACGAGACAGATGTGCCATTGTACAATATAACACTCTACCAAGGGACTTGCGAGCCCAAAAACGAGTATGCCCTTTATCCCGGACAAATGTCATACAAATATCCTGTCGCCGGTGCTGTAAATTCGACCGTGACGCTCCACAGCTACGATGTCGCCACCCGTAAAACGAAAGATATTCAACTGCCGGATAGCGAAATAGAATATATACCGCGCATAGATTATGCATCCACGGCCGAACAGCTTCTGGTAACGACACTTAACCGCGACCAGAACCGTATGGAGATATACAGCGTCAACCCGAAATCGACGGTAGTAAAATCCCTGTATGTCGAAGAGTCAAAGGCTTGGATTGCACCTGCCACATACGAAAATCTCGTAATTACGCCCAAATCCGTGATTATAAACTCAAGTCGTTCGGGCTACAGCCATCTGTATGAATACAGTCTTGCCGGCGCACAGTTACGACAGATTACATCGGGAGATTATGATGTAAAACAATGCTATGGCGTCGACAAGGTCGGAAACGTGTATTTTCAGTCAACAGCATCCGGACCGCTCAACCGCGTGGTAAGCAAGATTGATGTCAAAGGGAAAATCATTGATTTATCGCCGCGCGATGCTTTTTCTTCGGCTGAATTCATCCCCGGTTGCGAATCGTTGATATTGACAGTGTCCGATATTGCGACACCTCCAAACTATACAATGCTTGGTTCATCGGGTAAAAAAATACGTGACATCGGCAACAATAATGAATATATGGGGCGTTATGCCGGGCTGCCGGAGAAAAAATTCATAACCGTCAATTCCGACGGCAATCTGCTCAACGGCTATGTCATTTTGCCTCCGGGATTCAGAGAATCGCAGAAATATCCTGTCATTATGTGGCAGTACAGCGGACCGGGTTCACAGGAGGTGCTCAACTGCTGGAGTCTTGACTGGGAATATTTTGCAGCGAAAGAAGGCTTCATCGTGGCATGCGTCGACGGTCGTGGCACAGGCAGCCGCGGTCGGGAATTCGAGACTTGCGTATATCGTAATCTGGGATATTATGAGACCATCGACCAGCTTAATGCGGCAAGATACATGGCGTCGCTGCCTTACGTGGATGCCGACCGCATAGGAATATGCGGCTGGAGCTACGGCGGATATGAAACCCTTATGGCCGTGTCGGTGCCCGGCAATCCGTATAAAGCGGCAGTAGCCATTGCGCCCGTGACAGACTGGCGTTATTATGACACCGTATATGCCGAACGATACATGCTGACTCCGCGCGCCAATGAAGACGGATATAATGCGTCGGCACCCATTAATAAAACAGCCGACGTGGATTGTGCGTTACTTATAATGAGCGGTACCGCTGATGACAATGTCCATCCGGCAAATACCATGGAATATGTATCACGGCTGCAATCAGACGGAATACTGTGCGACATGTTGCTGTTCCCCAATATGAACCACTCTATCAACGGCTGTGGCGCACGTGCCGTCGTATATGGCAAGATGATTGATTTCTTCAAAAAGAATCTGTAATCGCCATATATCACAATTATAAATATTGTATTTTAAGATATTGTTTCTCATACAGTTTTAATATGACTTTAATCAAAGCCATGATAAAAATGTTTTTATAATGTCACATACTCATCAACGTCGACAAAATCTGGCTCAAGGAATATTCTCCCTGTGGGCGAACTGGGCTATCGCAGTAGGATTTCTCGTACTCCCGATAATTATTACGCCATTGGTCTCACCTCGGCTGCTGCCTGTCATACCTATCGTCATGGTAGGGATTCTTACTTTGCTTGACCGGCGCAACCGCCTGCAGATGTCGCCCACCTGTTTCCGTATTCCACACTTGGTTCAGGTAATATTGATATCAAGTGCTGTCGTATTATTGATTGACATAATATATAAGACACATATCGAGATTAACAGTTTTATCGGTCAACCTGTCAGTCTGACAAATCCGGTGATTCCGGTACTCGACATATCGGCGGTAGCGGCAATAGTATGCTTTTGGGGCATGTTGTGCGGAAACAATCCCAGGTCCTGCCGCTCATGCCGTAACCGTCTCGGCGAAGCTATCGACCGTGGTCTTATAGGCATGCTTTACAGCCGCGAATCAAAATTGCAGATAAAATTCCTGTTCTGGCTGTCACTCGGACTCGCCGTATCCTCATGGCTCTATTACATATTTTTCTATATCAATGTCAACATCAACAAGACCGACAGCTATTTTTTCATATTATGCCCGCTGCTTTGTTACGTCATCTCACTGATATATTTCGGGGTGCGCTATTACACCATGTGGGTGTATTACTGCCAGAACAATGCCACCGCCAAAGTCATAGACTCTCAGGGCACCACTATCAGGTACCTTGTAGTTTGCGAGGACAAGATACTGCTGAATATCCCGGCCCCTACAAATGATGTAATATTTTCTGACGATTTGAAGATTGATGTGCCGCTGAAAGTGTCGCTCCCGTTCAAAGAGACCGTGTCGGAAATGGAAGCTCATAACTATTTTGTAGATGCATCCGAAATGAAGGATGCCGACACGCGGCTGATATTTCAAAGCTGCGACCCGGGCATGTACAACAACATATTCCATTATGTGGCTTTTGTAAAAGATGCCGACAAGACAGCCGAGACCCTAAAAGGACAATGGTTCTCTCTTGCAGATACAAATGAAATGATACGCGAGGGACTTGTGGCAATGGCTCTCGGCGCTGAATTAAGCCGTATCTACACAATAACTATGGCCTGGAAAGCGTACGACAAAAGCGGTCACCGTCTCTATGAAATAAAGCATTACAAACCGACATTCCGTCTTAAGGATATGCATACGTGGGATGTCGATTATAATGATTCCAACTGGCTTTATGTCGCTGAAATCAATGAGGACAAGCCATTCTACCATCTGCGCAGGCTTTGGCATAAAATAACCAAAGGCCTTGGTGAATAACAATATAACGATACGCAATATGTGCCATTACAATTCCTCGCCCGACATGCCTCTCATTGCTGTTATCGGCCCGACTGCATCTGGTAAAACACGCCGTGCGGTCAGTCTGGCCGCTGCCATTGACGGAGAGATCGTAAGCGGAGACTCGCGGCAGGTGTACCGGGGCATGACTATAGGCACAGGCAAGGATCTGGACGAATATGGCAAAATACCTTATCATCTGATTGATATTGCCGATGCAGGAGACAAATACAATCTGCACCGTTTTCTTAAAGATGCAACCGACGCAATCGACGGCATAAGACGCCGTGGACATCACCCGATAATATGCGGCGGAACGGGTCTGTATATCGAGTCACTGCTCAACGGTCTGAAACTTCCGGATGTCCCGGAGAACAAGGATTTGCGTGCCAGACTGTCCGGAAAATCACTTGAAGACCTGACCGGCATCCTCGCCTCGATGAAGCAGCTGCATAATATCACTGACGTCGATACGGCCAAACGAGCCATACGCGCCATCGAGATACAGACATATTATGCCGAACATCCCGAGGAGGCGACAAATACCCTACCGTCGCCTGTCGATGCCATAGTAATCGGTATAGACATCGACCGCGAGGAACGGCGCCGGAAAATAACCGCCCGTCTGCACCAGCGACTCGAGGAGGGCATGGTCGACGAGATAAGAAGTCTGATTGCTTCAGGCATCTCACCCGACGACCTTATATATTACGGCCTGGAGTATAAATATATTACTGAATTTGTGATAGGCCGTCTTTCTTATGATGAGATGGTAAGGCAGCTTGAAATCGCCATACACCAGTTTGCCAAACGGCAGATGACATGGTTTCGCGGCATGGAACGGCGCGGATATAAAATACACTGGCTTTCCGCCTCTCTCTCTGACCGTGACTTCATTCTTGAGGTAAAAAACATCATTGCGGAACATGCGGCCTGCCAAGTATAAATTGTACATGTCTGACAGAATCACATCCATCTACTCAGGATTGCTGTTATTGCTTGCATTGCTGTCAAGCCCTATGGCAGTAAACGCTTACGTGGGTGATTATGACGGATTTGTAGAGATTAAACCGGTCAGCGTAAAAAGCGGTGACATATTCAGTTTCGATTGCACGGGCAATGATGTGGAACGTCAGCGGATTGAAGTCGGTATAAGTCCGGCAAGTTTGGGCAAAACCGACTGGAATCTGACGCTTAACGATACTGTGTGCAATCACGTCATTTGCATCAATACAAAGCGATTTGAACGGAACAAATTCGATTTCGACCATGACGAAAGCATAGTCATCTCACTGAGTGTCGACGGTGAAGAGTTATTGGAAAAGGATTTCGGAAAACGCCTGCCCATATCGAAATCGCCGATATATCTTCGTGTGCAGCTTGACGGGAAGGAAATCATTTTATCGGCAGGAGGCAGTACACTCGAAATCGCAGGTAAAATTGATTATGAAGGATTCACGGATTATGCCGTAATATCAGGTAAACATGATATTACAATCACCAGGCATTCATTCTTATTCGTACCAAAGCCAATAATTCCGCAGTTATATGACGATGAGACATCCGTCCGTGCGGCATTAGCAGGCTGCACTGACAGCCGATGCGGGGTATGGGATTTTTTTGATGAGGACGTCGAGACAAGGACTGCGCTTAAAGGCGGAAGATACAGGCTTGCGATGCTTCCGTCGAACGACGGTGGTTACGACCTGATATATCTGTCGGGAGCGGAAATAGAGCCATTCAGATGGAATGTCGGAGCGCTTAAAGGTCATATCAGCCCCACTCCCTTTGCTGATACATTCACATTATATTGGATTGACAGCACCGGCAAGGAAATAAATGACGGTACGCCGTACGCAGCGATTGACGGTGCGCTCATGTCACTTGTATTTCCCCTCCAGAAAGCAAAATTCCGATTTGTAAAAAGCAAATAGACCGATTCGGCGCTATTGCCGCGGGTATCGAGACGGTCAGTTTTTCCTGGTTATTTCATCCGTGGCAATATTATAATTGAGGTCGGAATCGAGCAACCTTACGAAATAGTTTCTGGTATCACGGCTTACTGCATATACATTGTTAAGCTCCTCAATGGCCTGAAGGTGTTCGTATAAGGCGGGCGGCAACTCGTCGAACAAGAGCATCTGCGGTAATGTGCCGCCATATCCGTTTATCGACATCCAGCGGTAGCTGTTATTGAATGTGATTGCCGCACTGTTGCGCAGACGCACATGGTAACCGTCGTCGGTGCTCCCATATTCCGCGACATCCTGTTCCGGGAAATACCTTGATACAAATTCCACTATCGGTGCCGGCATTTCATCCCATACAGAGTTATGGCATGACTGAAAGCATATCCCGGCCAACAATGCTATAAGAATTAAAAACCGACGTCTCATATTGTTATAATCTTATATAAAACAATTTAAAACAGTTAAATATTTAACAATATATCAGTCGGGAATGTTGACCTGACGGCAGTCAATTGGCGGCCGGAAACATAGGATGCATCTGCCACCCACGGTATTTTGCGCCCATTTTCCTGACAACTTTGTGCCAATAGGAATCATCGCTGTCGGTAAGCATCTGTTCAGGCGCCAGAGGATTGGCAACTGCCCAGACATGCTGACGTATCTCCTGCTCGAGCTGACCTTTGTCCCATCCGCTGTAACCGATAAAAAAGCGTATCAGATCATCGGCCGGATAGCCGTCGCGTATATATTGCAACACCTGTTCGTAATTACCTCCAATCCATAGTCCGGGCAATATCTCAACCGAACCTGAAAACAATTCTCCCAACCGGTGTATGTAAAACATACGGTTGCGAGACATCGGGCCGCCGATAAAAACCGGTATATCTATACCGTCGTCGAAACCCTCTACCATCTGCCCGAGCGTATAGCCCGAGGTTCGGTTCATCACAATACCCATCGTATTGGCACCCGGAGCATAGTCAATCAATGTTATAACGGCATGATTGAAATATTCGTCAGAGAGAAACGGTTCGGCCACGAGGAGCGAGCCTTCGCGGGGTGCCGGTGTCGATATGTCGATGCCAAACAGTGTGTTATCCAAATCTTTCATGCCAATATTATAAATTAAGATGTAAATATACGATTTTTTCGTTTTAAATCAAACCCGTAAAATATCAAGAAAAGCAAAAGAGAGCAAGTCTTCGTAACCGGAAGGCTCACTCTCTTCTGATGTCGGGTCATTAGCCCTCGATTGCCTTTTTATTGATGTAGCCTGAGACTGCTTTCCAGCAAAGCACGGCTACAATGGCGCCGATACAGGGACCTACGACCATAATCCAGAAATCGCCGAATGCACCGGGGCTGAATACTGCGGGACCGAAGGAGCGGGCCGGGTTGACCGAACAGTTGTCGACAGGAATTCCGACGATGTTGACGAGTCCGAGACCAATACCGATTGCGAGACCGGCAAACTTGCCTGCCCCCACTTTAGCATCGGTAGCGCCAAGCACTATCATTACAAAGAAGAATGTCAGCAATGCCTCGGTTATAAGAGCCATTCCTGAAGTAGCGCCGGGCTGGAGCACGTTGGTAGCAAGCGAATTTTCACCGGTGATACCGCCGAACTGATAACCATCACCCGATTTGTAAAGCAAATAAAGGAATGCGGCGCCAACGACGGCTCCTATCAACTGTGAGATGACATATCCCACACATTCTTTGCCGCTCATACGGCCGCTTAACCATACTGCCAGTGACACTGCCGGATTGACATGGCAACCTGAAATATAGCCAATGCAATAACACAGACAGATAAGCACAAGTCCAAAGCACAATCCGATGCCGAGAACACCTATTGCAGGCCCGGCGAGAACAGCGCTTCCGCACGCGAGAGCACAAGAAACATTGTGCCGACTCCTTCTGCTAAATACTTTCTCATAATTTAATGATTAATGAAACAATTAGGTAAATTAACGTTTATAATAAAAAACGTTTTTTATTTAAAAATAGTTGACTAATTTTACGCTATGAATCATACTGCAGCAACAATAGAACGTCACCCCTGGCCACCTTTTATTCCGCAGGGAGCGCGCATTTTAATCATGGGTACATTCCCACCGGGAGAGCATCGGTGGTCTATGCCGTTTTTCTATCCCAATCCCATCAATGACTTCTGGAGAGTGATGGGCATAATATACTTCAATGACAAAGATAAGTTATATCTGCCTCATCTCAAAACTTTTGACTTGGAGAAAATTAAAGAGATGCTTGCAGCGCACCATATCGCGCTCGGTGACACCGGTCTGGAAGTACGCCGTCTCAAAGGCAATGCTGCCGACAAGTTTCTTGATATTGTCACGCCGATACCACTCGCGGATACTCTCGCGTTAATGCCTGAATGCACGGCAGTAGCCACTACCGGCGAAAAAGCGGCGCAAGTCATTGCCGAAATAACCGGTACGGAAGTGCCTAAGACAGGCACATATACCGAAACAGATTTTGCCGGACGTCATTTGAGGATTTACCGCATGCCGTCCACCTCAAGAGCCTATCCCCTGCCGTTGGCTAAAAAGGCTGAGATATACCGCAATATGCTTTCGGAACTGAATCTTTGCGACTGAAGATGTTATTCCACTAATGCTTGCCATGCAATATGAATGACTCAAAGCCGTGGACATATACTGTTGCGGAATAAAAAAAAAGAGCTACATTTGCATAAAATTTATAAACGTAACATAATCGCCCGCGTATGGAGGAATTAACTTTGCCCCTTTCGATAGGCTTCAATGCCCTGGACATAATCAATTTTGTCGACGCCCATGCCAGCTACCTGTTTGTATTTCTGCTTATGGCAGTCGAGAGTTCGTTCATCCCGTTTCCGTCGGAAGCAGTCGTGCCTCCGGCAGTATATTTTATGCTCGGTGCCATAGGCACGTTCAATTTCGGAGTGGTGCTTCTGATTGTGGTTGTAGCTACAGCGGGAGCTTTAGTCGGCGCGCTGGTCAACTACTACCTGTCGTTGTGGCTCGGCCGTCCGATTGTATATCGGTTTGCCAACAGCCGCGTAGGGCATTTCTTCCTCGTCACTGAAGATAAAGTAAAGAAATCGGAAGCCTATTTTGACAAACATGGCCCGATAGCGACTTTCATCGGCCGGCTTATACCTGCTGTGCGCCAATTGATTTCAATCCCGGCCGGACTTGCACGCATGAACATCGTGAAATTCTGTACATTCACCTCGCTTGGCGCTTTTGTATGGAACTGCATTCTTGCCGGACTGGGAGTGTGGCTGTTCACTGCCGTAGACCGCCAGGCTCTTTACGCTACAGTCGAGAAATATAACGGATACCTCACAATCGGTGGCCTGTGCCTCCTTGGTGCCTGCATTCTGTATATGATCTACAAGGCTGTCACAGCTAAAAAGAGCAAGGCGAATGCCTGACTGGAGATTCCGGACTTCTCCGTTGATACATAAATACGTCACATCAATTAAAAGTTAACTCATAATGTTAGTGTCCCCCTCTTTATTATCGGCTGATTTCGGCAATCTCGACCGTGAAATCGAAATGCTTAACAAGTCCAATGCCGACATGATACATCTTGATGTGATGGACGGAGTGTTCGTGCCGAATATCTCATTCGGATTTCCTGTGATAGAAGCTGTGGCCAAAAGGACATCGAAACCACTTGACGTGCATCTGATGATAGTACGCCCCGAAAATTACGTAACGCGTATGAGGGATGCCGGAGCTACGATAATGAATATCCATCAGGAGGCATGCCTGCATCTCGACCGGACAATTGACGCGATAAAGAAAGCCGGCATGAAAGCCGCTGTCACGCTCAATCCGTCGACTCCGGTAATAATGCTCGAGGACGTGATATCCGATCTCGATATGGTGTTGCTGATGTCGGTAAATCCGGGGTTCGGCGGCCAGAAATTCATACGCAACGCAGTCGACAAGACCCGCCGTCTTAAAGAACTGATTCTAAAATCAGGCTCTAATGCGCTGATAGAGGTAGACGGAGGCGTCAATGGCGAGACAGGACGCCTTCTTGCGCAGGCCGGAGCCGACATACTGGTAGCCGGAAGCTATATTTTCAACAGTGACAATCCTGCGGCCAATATCGATTTGCTGAAATCTTTATGATTTCAGGAGCATAGGAAATTTTGTGAAAAATATTATCGGATAAAAGCTGAAAATTAGATGTTATTTTCGTAACTTTGTCAAGAAACACCCAAACATTACGAAAATTTCATACGCATTTACATAATGAATGACTATTCATATTCGGGAACAGACTTTGAACCCGACAGAAGGGCGCGCGGCGACAGGCGCCCCGACTTCGCAACCGCTGATTCTGCATCATCACAGCTTAACGACTACGACCGGCCCCGCAAACGCCGTAAACCCGGCATGACAACGCGTGAGGAGGCCGAATCGGGACTACCACGTTTTATTTCCCGACCGATAGCATTTTTTACAAGCCGTAAAATGAAATCGGTAGTGGGTATAGCCCTGATTCTTTTGGCCGCATATCTTTCGGTAGCGGCTCTGTCGTTTCTGAAAAATAGCGGCACAGACCAAAGCGAAGTCGTGACACAGACAGTGGAACAGATGGCGCAGACACAGGGTGCGGTGGAAAATATCGCCGGCCCGACCGGAGCAAAAACATCACATCATCTGTTTGTCGAAGGACTCGGATTGGGTTCCGTTGTCCTTATAGTTTATATGGTAGTGCTCGGACTGGGATTGCTCGGATTAAAAAAGATAAATTTCTGGTCGCTTACTTTCAAATCGCTGATATTTGCCATCACAATATCATTTGTGCTCGGGTTGCTTTCCATCAATTCCACGGCCAATATACCCCCCGGCGGATACCACGGACGTTACATCAACATCCTTTTGATATCACGCATAGGCTGGATTGGCGCATTCATAGTGAGTTGTATGCTCGTGGCCGTACTTGTCACTATATATATTGCGGAACTTACCCGTTTTTATCAGAAATCAAGGGAAAAGATTCGTATCGTGCAGGCAAAAAAAATACACGAACAGGATCGGAAAGTATACGAACAGGAGGTCATCGACACAGCTCTTGCCAACGGTCCTATCAATGTGGTCGTAAAGGAAAGTGAAGATGAAAAACCGGCAGGTCTAAACACGCACACATCAGATAATGACCGGCGCCAGAAATTTGACAACATCGAGTCAAAGGCTGCGTTCGATAATGACGACCGATATTCCACCCGGGCAAAGGAGCCTGCGGCAAATGCCGGTCGTATGGATGACAATGCTGCGAACGCAACTGTGCAAAAGGACAGTGCCCCCGAAGACAATTCACTTTCATCCCCCGGTTTTGAAATCAATGCCGCCTCTGAAATCGAACAGGCGAACCATGACGACAGCGCACTGAGACTGCAGGGTCCCTACGACCCGCGTGCCGAACTGTCACGCTACCGGATGCCCACACTCGACCTGCTGCACGACCGTCCGCGAAAGACCAACTCTGTGGATTTGTCGGAACAGGAAGAGAACAAGGAGCGTATCACCAAAACGCTCAACGACTACGGCATACAGATTGTAAAAATTGAAGCCACGGTAGGCCCTACTGTCACATTGTATGAGATTATCCCCGCCGAAGGAGTGCGTATCGCACGCATCAAGCGGCTCGAAGATGACATAGCCATGAGCCTTGCCGCGCTTGGCATACGTATCATCGCGCCTATACCCGGCAAAGGGACTATAGGTATCGAGGTGCCGAACAAAGACCCTCAGACCGTATCAATCAGGTCCATTCTCGGCTCGCGTGCGTTTCAGGAATGTAAATACCCCCTGCCGATGGCTCTTGGTGCTACCATATCAAATGATGTATATATTGCCGACCTCACAAAAATGCCTCACCTGCTTGTCGCAGGTGCTACCGGCCAGGGTAAGTCAGTCGGTCTTAACACCATCATAGCATCATTGCTCTACAAACGTCACCCGTCGGAACTGAAATTCGTGCTTGTCGACCCCAAGATGGTTGAATTCAGCCTTTACGCACGTCTGGAGAAACACTATCTTGCCAAGCTTCCCAACGAAGAAGAACCGGTAGTGACCGACCCCAACAAGGTAGTAGACACTCTCAATTCGCTGTGCGTGGAGATGGACTCACGGTATGCGCTGCTTAAGGATGCGGGATGCCGTTCGGTGATAGAATACAATGAGAAATTTGTCAACCGCCGTCTGAATCCGGAGAAGGGACACCGCTACATGCCTTACATTGTGATGGTGGTCGACGAGTTCGCCGACCTTATCATGATGGCGGGCAAGGCGGTCGAAACACCCATCGCCCGTATAGCGCAGAAGGCCCGAGCCGTGGGTATGCACATGATAATCGCCACGCAGCGTCCGTCGACCAATGTCATAACCGGTATCATCAAGGCGAATTTCCCCGGCCGTATAGGATTCCGCGTAAGCCAGATGGTCGACTCACGCACCATACTCGACGCCCCGGGAGCCAACCAGCTGATTGGCCGCGGTGATATGCTCATATCGACCGGAGGAGTCGTAGAACGTGTGCAATGCGCGTTCATCGATACTGACGAGGTCGATGCAATATGCCGTCATATCGATGACCAGATTGGATTTGAGCACGCCTATCTGTTGCCCGAACCGCCGTCGGAAGCCGGAGAAATACCTGCCGGATCGCTCGCCGAGCGTGATGCGCTCTTTGATGAGATAGCCCGTCTTGTAGTACAGGGCAACACGGCTTCGACCTCAAATATCCAGCGCAAATACTCAATCGGATATAACCGTGCAGGTAAAATCATGGACCAGCTCGAAGCCGCCGGAATCGTAGGTCCTGCACAAGGCGGGAAGCCCCGCACGGTTCTGGTCGACCCGACTCAGCTCGAAATGATGCTTGACTCGCTTTAACTTTTATTATATGACGCCGGCGCAACCTTTTGGCTGCACCGGTGTCATATATAAGATAAGTTTTCAGAAGAAAACAGCAACAGCCGTTTACATAACAGCAACACTCGTATATATGAAAATTAAATCCATACTGATTTTGCTCCTAATAGCTGTCGGAGTGAATTACGCGGGAGCGGCAATCAGCGCGTCGGCCTTTATGAAAGAAGCATCCGCTCTGCTGACTTCATCAAAATCAATAACCGCATCCTTCAGGATAGAGAGTGTGGGGCAACAGCCCGTCACCGGGGACATAGCTGTCAAAGGAGATAAATTTGCTGTCACTACAACAGTCAGCTCCACAATATTTGACGGTAATACCCAATGGACAATTTCGGCCAATGACCGTGAAATATCCATATTCGAGCCAACCGCCGACGAAATAGCGCAAATCAACCCGTTCGCCATAATTAAAAGCTACGAACGCAACTACAATCTGAAAGTATTGTCATCCGACAATTCTACCGTCAGGATGCAACTGCTGCCGAAGCATGCCGACTCGTCAATAAAAAAAATAATAATAGTATTCGGTGCGACATCCAAGCTGCCGAAACAGATGACAATCGCGCTTGATGACGGCACAACCCTCCATGTGACGATAAATGACATCAAAACCAACGCCGGGATTCATGACTCCCGTTTTGTAGTCGCCACAAAAAATTATCCCGGATATGAAGTCATTGACCTCCGTTAAGTCCCGGAAATTTGTACTTATAAATAAAGCATATAAATAAAGCATATAAATAAAGCATAATATACAACCACAATTATAACTATACCTACATCATGGAAATATCAAAATGTCTGATTATCGGTGCCGGCCCGGCCGGATATACCGCCGCAATATACGCCTCCCGCGCCAACCTATCCCCTATCCTCTTTGAAGGCATGCAGCCGGGAGGGCAGCTTACCACCACTACCGAAGTGGAAAACTTTCCCGGTTATCCCGACGGTGTCACCGGTCCGGTGCTGATGGACGACCTCCGTCGGCAGGCTCTCAAATTCGGTGCCGACATAAAACCGGGCAATGTAACCGGAATAGATTTTTCCAAGCGTCCGCTGGAAGTGACGGTAAACGGAGCCGACAAATATTATGCACATACAATCATCATTGCTACCGGTGCGTCGGCACGCTATCTCGGACTACCCGACGAACAGAAATATATAGGTATGGGAGTATCGGCATGCGCTACCTGCGACGGATTTTTCTATCGCGGCAGGACAGTAGCCGTAGTAGGGGGAGGTGACTCGGCCTGCGAGGAAGCGCTCTATCTGAGCAACATCGCCAAGAAAGTGTATCTTATCGTGAGAAAACCGATGTTGCGTGCATCAAAAGTGATGCAGCAGCGTGTATTGAAAAAAGAGAACATTACCGTACTGTTCAACTGCAATACAATTGGATTGTTTGGCGATGAAGTCCTTGAGGGAGCGAAACTGATGGAACACAAAGGCACCGAGATGGAACAGATATTCGACATAGCCATCGACGGTTTCTTCCTTGCCATCGGACATACACCCAATACAAAAATATTTGAAGGCTCCGTCACACTCGACAATGAAGGCTATATCGTGCTGAAAGGCAATACTTCGGCCACTAACATCGCCGGTGTTTTCGCAGCCGGCGACGTAGCCGACCCGCGTTACCGCCAGGCTATATCGGCAGCCGGAATGGGTTGCCGCGCCGCCCTCGACGCCGAAGCATATCTTTTAGAAAACGACTTATAAGGGAAAGATGCTGTCGGACAATTCGATAAGACTTAGGGCACTCGAGCCTGATGACCTCGACATGCTGTATCTGTGGGAGAATGACACGTCTATATGGCGCTACGGCAACAATATGGCCCCATTCTCCCACAAGATGCTTGCCGACTATATCGACAGCTATGACGGCGACATATTCAAATCGCTGCAGCTCCGGTTTATGATAGTATCGGTGGATACGGACGTACCGGTAGGAATGATTGATTTATATGATTTCGATGCCGTCAACCGTCGGGCCGGAGTAGGCATAATGGTCGATGAAGCACACCGCACAAAAGGATATGCAGCCAATGCGTTGAACCTGCTCTGCCGCTACTGCTATGACCGGCTTGGCATGCATCAGCTCTATGCCATGGTGGCGATTGACAATGCCCCGAGCATATCGTTGTTTCAGAACGGCGGATTCAAAATATCAGGTAAATTGCGCTCGTGGCTGAGGCAGGGTGAAAGCTATATCGACGCATACATCCTCCAGCGTCTTCTTACCAGAGACATGTAATACCCGTAAAATTGTATTTATTGATTTGATATATTGCCCTAATTCCTGACGTTATTATCGCTTGAACGAATCAGCAAAAAGTGTGCGGTTGACCAGTGAACGTCCGAGCGTCACTTCATCCGTGTACTCAATTTCATTGCCTATAGCCACACCGCGTGCAAGTTGGGTTATCTTGACGCCGGTAGGTGCAAGCAGCCTGTATATGTAATAATTGGTGGTATCGCCTTCCATTGTGGCGCTCAGCGCGAGGATAACCTCCTCCACATCATTGTTTTTAACCCGTGACACCAGGGAAGCTATCTCCAGCTGGTCGGGACCGATGCCGTCCATAGGTGAGATAAGCCCGTTGAGCACATGATAGAGTCCTCTGAACTGGCCGGTGCGCTCGAATATCATCACATCGTTTATATTTTCGACTACGCATACCACCTTTGAATCACGAGCCGGCGAGGCGCATATCTGGCAGACATCGGTCTCCGATATATTGTGACAGACCGAGCAATATTTGATTTCCTTGCGGAGCTTTATTATTGACTCTCCGAGTTTTACGCTCGTCGACTCATCCTGACGCAACAGATGCAGCGCAAGCCGCAGGGCGGTCTTGCGCCCTACCCCGGGCAACCGTGATAATTCCGTCACGGCATTCTCAAGCAAAGAAGATGATAATTGCGAATCCATCAATCAATAATTTTTGTATCAGTCAACTTATTTTTTTGTAAAGTTACGGATTTATCATGAATAAAAGCATAATGTAGGGTATATTTTTCGGTTTATGAATTGCCAATTGCAGATTGTTTATTACCTTTGCACTCGTATTTATAAATACAAGTAAAATGGAGATAGTAAGAACAGTCAATAATATCTCGGAGCTATGCGCCCGAGCCCGCGAAGAGGGTAAAACCATCGGCCTCGTGCCTACCATGGGCGCGCTCCATGCCGGACATATCTCGCTTATCGAACGAGCACGTAAGGAAAACGACATCGTAGTGGTAAGCATATTTGTCAATCCTACACAATTCAACAATCCGGACGACCTGCGCACTTATCCGCGTACTGAAGAAGCCGACTGCGAAAAGCTTGCGGCAGCAGGTGTGGACTATGCGTTCATACCCTCAGTCGAGGAGATATATCCCGAGGAGGATACACGCGTATTTGATCTCGGCCCGGTTGCCGAGGTGATGGAAGGCGCCATGCGGCCCGGTCATTTCAACGGAGTGGCACAGATTGTAAGCCGTCTGTTTGCAATGACTAATCCCACTCGCGCATATTTCGGCGAAAAAGATTTCCAGCAGATAGCGGTCATACGCCGCATGGCCGAGCTCGAGGGCTTTGACAATCTCGAAATAATAGCATGTCCTATCAAACGTGAAGCCGACGGACTTGCTCTCAGTTCGCGCAACGTGCGGCTGACGCCCCAACAACGCGAGGTAGCGCCCATCATACACGCCACTCTGGAATTAAGTTCACGGAGAGCGCCCTCAAAAAATGTGGAGCAGACCATAAAGACGGTCATTGACAAAATCAATTCATACGATGATATGGAAGTGGAATACTACCAGATTGTCAATCCTGTCACCATGCAGCCTATTTCCGACTGGAGCGAGGCTCCCGACGGAATTGCGGTCGGTTGTATAACTGTCTATCTCGGAGATGTACGTCTTATTGACAATATAAAATATACTGTAAAGTAATGGTTCAGGTACAACTCGTCAAATCAAAGATACATCGCGTGACGGTAACCGAAGCACGCCTTGACTATATAGGCAGCATCACGATAGATGAAGAACTGATGGAGGCTGCGAATATATTTGAAGGCGAACGCGTATATATCGTCAACAATAACAACGGAGAACGGTTTGACACCTACACGATAAAAGGCGAACGAGGCTCCGGAGTAATATGTCTGAACGGCGCCGCGGCACGCAAGGTGCAGCCCGGCGACATAGTCATAATCATGGCATACGCAATCGTGCCGATTGACGAGGCAAAAGACTTCAAGCCTACCGTCATCTTCCCCGACACAGCTACCAACAGAATAATTAAGTAATACCATATCCCCTTTCGATATATGTTTGAAAATCTAAGCGAGAAACTTGAACGCAGTTTTAAGATACTTAAAGGCCAAGGTAAAATTTCGGAAATAAATGTTGCGGAAACATTGAAGGATGTGCGCCGCGCGCTCCTTGACGCCGACGTCAACTACAAAGTAGCCAAGACTTTTACCGACACCGTCAAGGCAAAGGCTATCGGTCAGAACGTTATCAACGCCATCAAGCCTCAGGAACTGATGGTCAAAATCGTTCATGACGAGCTTGCCGCCCTCATGGGAGGCGAGACCGCTCAGGTCAACCTTTCCGGCAATCCTACCGTCATACTCATGTCAGGTCTGCAGGGCTCGGGTAAGACTACGTTCTCCGGAAAACTCGCCAGGAAGCTCAAAAGCGAGAAGGGCAAACGCCCGTTACTCGTGGCATGCGACGTATATCGTCCCGCCGCCATCGAGCAGCTGAAAGTGCTCGCCGGACAGATTGATGTGCCCGTATATACCGAGGACGGCAATAAAAACCCCGTTGAAATAGCGGAGAATGCAATAAAATACGCCAAGCTCAACCATCTCGACCTGGTAATTGTCGACACGGCCGGACGTCTGGCCGTCGACGAACAGATGATGAACGAGATTGCAGCCATCAAAAAAGCCATCAAACCGCAGGAGACACTATTTGTCGTTGACTCGATGACAGGTCAGGACGCTGTCAACACCGCAAAGGAATTCAATGACCGGCTTGATTTTGACGGCGTTGTCCTCACCAAACTCGACGGTGACACCCGCGGCGGTGCAGCTCTCTCGATACGTACAGTGGTGACCAAGCCTATCAAATTCGTAGGTACGGGCGAGAAACTCGACGCAGTCGACCTCTTCCACCCCTCGCGTATGGCCGACCGTATTCTCGGCATGGGCGACATCGTATCGCTTGTGGAAAAAGCCCAGCAGCAGTTTGATGAGAAACAGGCACTGGAACTTCAGCGCAAAATAGCAAAGAATCAGTTTAATTTCAACGACTTCCTCGCCCAGATACAGCAAATCAAAAAAATGGGCAACCTGAAAGAGCTCGCTTCGATGATACCGGGCGTGGGTAAGCAGATAAAGGATATGGACATTGACGACAACGCGTTCAAGAGCGTTGAAGCCATCATCGGTTCGATGACAGCCGCCGAGCGCCAGAATCCGGCCATCATAAACGGCAGCCGCCGCAAACGTATCGCCAAAGGTTCCGGAACAACGCTTCAGGAAGTCAACCGTCTGCTGACACAGTTTGAGCAGACTCAGAAAATGATGAAGGCGGCTACATCAAAAAATCCGCTTAAGGCAATGAACGCCATGCGCCAGATGCGTCGCGGACGTTAAGAAAGCGTTTGAATTTAAATCAAGCACTCTCTAAAAAACAATTATAATTCAAAGAGGATATATATGCAACTAATCGACGGTAAGAAAATTTCGCAGCAGCTCAAGGAAGAAATCGCTGCACAGGTTGAGAATATGGTAGCAGCAGGACGTCGTCGTCCGCATCTTGCAGCCGTTCTGGTGGGCCACGACGGCGGTTCCGAGACATACGTCGCCAACAAGGTAAAAGCCTGCGAGGCCTGCGGCTTCAAGTCAACCCTTATACGCCGCGAAGACGACATCACCGAAGATGAGTTGCTTTCAATAGTTGATTCTCTTAATAAAGACCCGGAAGTCGACGGCTTCATTGTGCAACTGCCCCTTCCCAAACATATCTCGGAGCAAAAAGTGATAGAGGCCATAGATTACCGAAAAGATGTCGACGGATTCCATCCGATTAATGTCGGCCGCCAGTCGATTGGCCTGCCATGCTTCCATTCGGCTACTCCTGCCGGCATTCTCGAACTTCTCGCCCGCTATGAAATCCCGACAAAAGGGAAACATTGCGTGGTGCTCGGACGAAGCAATATCGTGGGTAAACCTGTGGCAACCCTGATGATGCAAAAAGGCTATCCCGGCAACGCCACCGTCACCGTATGCCATTCGGCCACTCCCGACATAAAAGAGATATGCCGCACAGCCGACATTATAATTGCAGCCTTAGGTCAGCCGGGATTTGTAACGGCCGACATGGTGAAAGACGGCGCGACTATTATTGATGTCGGTACAACCCGCGTGCCCGACGCTTCGAGAAAAAGCGGATTCCGTCTATGCGGTGATGTCGATTTCGAAAATGTCGCGCCGAAATGTGCGTACATCACCCCCGTTCCCGGGGGCGTAGGCCCGATGACAATCGCATCGCTTATGAAGAATACCCTTCTTGCCGCCGACGGACAACTGTTCAAGTAATCTCAGATTGCAACATATAAACGGTAATTCCCGATGCCTCTCCCGCTGATAGCAAGTCTGACAAAGACAGTCGTAGCCTTATTGGCGCAATCAGAAGCCGTGCTGCTTTTTGCGGGCGATGCCATGCAGCATAAAGCACAGCTTGACGCGGCTTCGTGTGGCGACGGCACGTATAGTTTCACAGAATGCTTCGAACCGGTAAAAGATATTGTCGGCAGTGCGGATTACGCCATTGTCAATCTGGAGACACCTCTCGGCGGACGCCCGTATCGCGGCTATCCTTGCTTCAATGCTCCTGACAGCTATGCCGAAGCTCTTGCAGGAAGCGGGTTCGACCTGTTGCTTACAGCCAACAACCATACGCTTGACGCTCGCGACCGCGGACTGAAACGTACAGTCCTGGCACTTGACTCCATGGCTATATCGCATATCGGGACATATACAGACGCCGATTCACGTGCAAAAGAAATCCCGTTTGTCGTAAACATAAAGGGATTTAAAGTAGGATTTCTGAACTATACTTACGGGACCAACGGAATAGAAATCCAAGGCGATGCCGTAGTAGACTATATCAACCGCAATGTCATAGCCGAAGACATTACAGCCACGCGCAATGCGGGGGCGGAGATACTGTGTGTGGCAGTACATTGGGGCGATGAATACAAATTATTACCCAACAACAGCCAGAAAAGCCTTGCCAAATGGCTGTGTGACCAAGGTGTCGATATAATCTTCGGCGGTCATCCGCATGTCATACAGCCGATGGAACTGGTCGACAATCCGGCTACCGGCCGCAAGAGTGCAATATTCTATTCGCTCGGTAACTTCATATCCAATATGAAGACGCGCGATACTCGCGGAGGAGCAATCTCACGCGTAACCTTAAAACGAGATTCCATAGGACAGGCTTACGTGGACAATCTGAGCTATCAGCTTGTATTTACCGTCCCGCCTACAAAACCGGGCACAAACTTTGTACTCTACCCTGCCGATCACGCCGTGTTCACGTCGACTCCAGTGCCCGAGCAATCCGGAAAGACAACCGCTACCCCTCTTCCCGCATCGGTAATATCAAACAGAAATGCATTCGTATCTTCGGCAAGCAAAATATTCGGCAATCACAATAAGAACGTAACAGTCTATAATGTAGCGGAATAATAAGTTTGCTTGATTTTTATGCAAATTAAAAATATCTTTTAGGCTAAAAAATTGACAAAAAGTATTGCGAATTAAAAATTTATTCGTACCTTTGCAGCGTTGAAATCAAAGACACCGGTCAGCAACAAGATTCAAGTGAATTTGATATTGACACATACAAATGGTGAAATTAGCTCAGCTGGTTAGAGCGTCGGATTGTGGTTCCGAAGGTCGTGGGTTCGAAACCCACATTTCACCCCAAGATTTCAAGCTGTCTAACTTTTTAGGCAGCTTTTTGTTTAATTACATGAAACGTATTTCCAACTATAGAATACCATGCTTCAGTTCATAACATCCACTTCAGACAAATACAGTATCGCAGAAGAAGCCCAGATGGCCATTGAGGGCGGATGCCTTTGGATTCAGGTATCGCAATCCTTGCCTGACGGCGTCACACAAAAGGAAGTTCTTCAGGAGCTACAGCCCGTATGCGAGGAAAACGAGGTATTCCTGATGGCCGACTCGGATGTTGAGCTTGCCAAGGAAATGCGCATACATGGAGTGCATCTGAAAAAAGACGATATGAAGCCTGCCGAAGCGCGCGAACTGCTCGGGCCGCACGCCGTAATCGGCGTTGACGCCGACACGGCTGCCGACATCATTGCGCTGAGAGGTCTTGACATTGACTATGCAGTGCTTGATTTCGACGACAGACACAGCATTCCGTCCATACGCGAGATTATAAACGAGGTCAGAAAAGAGGGAGTTGAAATACATATCGTAGCGAGAGGACGGTTTGCACTTTCCGACTTTTCAGAACTGAAACAGGCCGGAGTGAACGGATTTGCCGTTTCACGGCAGATTTCCGATACCCCCGACCCCGTTGCCGCCACTGCGGAGATACTGGACGCAATAAGCCGTTAGTCCGTTACTTCCGCACCTGTTCACGTTATCTTCCGACCAATCAACCCAATCCATTGATGGAATTAGGCAGCCGCAGCAAACTCATGCTTAAAATCCTTATTCCGGTAGCAATCGGGATAGGCGTCATCGTATGGCTTTTCGGGCGCGAGTTTGATATAAATACCCTCAGAGAAATAAAATTTACGCCTGAAGTCGTTACAGGGCTTTTGCTTGCGTTGTTATCGGTATTCGGCCGCGATTTCGGTCTGGCATGGCGGTTTCATCTCCTCTCCGACCGTAGGCTGTCATGGAAATCATCGGCCAAAGTTACGATGCTTTGCGAGTTTACCTCGGCCATCACCCCTACTTCGGTCGGCGGAAGCGCATTGTCAATGGTGTTCATGCAGCGAGAGGGAATAAAACTCGGGCGCGCCACGGCCATAACATTGACCACGCTGATGCTCGACGAAGGATTCTTCATGGTATTCTGTCCGCTGCTTTTCATACTGATTACACCGTCATCCCTGTTCGGATTCGCCCACGGTGCGGCGGCACACGACCTGCAGGTGCTGTTCTGGATAGTCTACGGTGTGTTGTGCCTGATTACAATCATGCTGTATATCGGCATTTTTAAATCGCCGGCTACTATCGCCCTGATTCTTTCCAAAATATTCTCCCTCCCTATATTACGCCGATGGCGGAAATCGATAGACGAGCTTAACGAAAGCCTTATTTCCACCTCCGGAGAATTGCGTGGAAAACCGCTGAAATGGTGGGCTGCTCCGATTGCCGCGACAGTCGTTTCATGGATTTCACGTTTTGCGGTAGTCAATGCGCTGATGCTCGCGTTCATACCCGAGGCCGACCAGCTGACAGTCTTAGGACGCCAGTTTGTCGTATGGGCATTGCTGACCTTCACCCCGACTCCCGGCGGAAGCGGAGTAAGCGAGATGCTTTTCAAGACATATTATTCCGACTTCATTTCCGGACCGATAATGATGGTAATAGCCATTATTTGGCGAATATTCACATATTATGTATATTTGCTAATCGGTTTCTGTATGATACCGACATTCTTAAAATCAAAGAAATGAACAATCTCACATTCACAGCAATAATTCCCGCGCGCTACGCTTCGACGCGTTTTCCGGGCAAACCTCTCGCCCGCATCGGAGCCCAAAGCATGATAAGCCGTGTATACGGCCAGGTAAAAAAAGCGGTCGACGATGTCTGGGTAGCTACCGACGACCAGCGCATCTACGATGAATGCACCCGCATCGGCGCCAAAGTGGTGATGACATCGCCCAATCACCCGAGCGGTACCGACCGTATCAACGAAGCCGTGCGGCTCATCGGCTGTAAGTCAGATGTAGTGATAAACGTACAGGGCGACGAACCGTTTATCAATCCACAGCAGATTACCGACCTGAAATCATGCTTCGACGATGCCGATACGCATATAGCGACACTGGCTCGCAAATTTGACGTCGCCAAAGGTTTCGAGGCTCTCTTCGACCCCAATCTGGTAAAGGTCGTTTTTTCCCGAAATATGCAGGCGCTCTATTTCTCGCGTTCGATTATCCCATACGTAAGAGGGGCGGAATGGAAGGAATGGCTGGACAAAACCACGTTCTATTCCCACGTCGGTGTCTACGCCTATCGTCGCGAAGTCCTCTCGCAGGTCACGGCACTACCCCGTTCAAGCCATGAAATCGCCGAATCACTCGAGCAGTTGCGCTGGCTTGACAACGGCTACAAAATTAAGGTAGCCGTAACGGAGCATCCGACAATAGGCATCGACACTCCCGCCGACCTTGAAGCCGCAATTAAATTCGCATCTGAAAACAATCTACTCGATTAGCGCCAATGACCTCTTCCATCGACCGCACCAAAGAACCGCCCGTAAAAGGATTCCCGCCACTCGTCATACCGCATCCCGCAGTCACACGTCTCCCCAACGGAATTGAACTGTATGCACTTGATGCCGGCGACCAGCCAATCAACCGCATCACGGTCAGCTATTCCTCCGGACTCATGGAGACACCCGTGCCCGATGCGCTACAGCTGGCGGCGCAACTGCTGAGAGAAGGGACCGCATCATATTCGGGCAGCCGGATTTCAGAAACGCTCGACTATCACGGCGCGTGGCTGAAAAGCGAGGCTTTATCACACAACACCTCGGTAGCCCTATGGTCGCTCAATAAGTCGACAGTCAGCCTTCTGCCATTATTGAAGGAGATACTTTGCTCGCCGGTCTTTCCTGAGAAAGAGTTCATGACTCTGCGCGACAAGCATAAGGCCCGATACCTGCTGTCGCAAAAAAACGTCTCATACGTGGCGTCGCAGATTGACAAGAAGATGGTATTCGGCGAGAAGCACCCTATGTGTCGCACGCTCAATGCCGATGAGATAGACGCGCTTACTGCCGATGACATACGTGCGGCCTACACGCTCGCATTCTCACAGGTGCCTAAAGTGTTTGTGACAGGCGACATCTCCGAAATCCTTCCGGAGATAACCGATTTCTTCGCCCGGCTTGATTACACGGAAACTCCGGACGCATCTCTGCATGTCATGCCGATGAACCCTCTTCACGGAGGGAAAACCGAGACCTGCGACGTGGATACCGAACATCAGGCCGCAATTGCCATATCCATTCCGACAATCGACCGCACCCATCCCGACTATATCCCGCTGCGGCTTGCGGTAATGGCTCTTGGCGGATACTTCGGAAGCCGACTCATGACCAATATCCGCGAGGAGAAAGGCTACACCTACGGCATACAGGCCAACCTGCTCGGCTACCGCGAAGGGGGCGTAATATCCGTGCTCACAAACACCGCGCCGCAATATGTCGAGCCAGTCATCGCGGAGGTAAAAAAAGAGATGCTCCGACTATGCGACGAGCTGATGGGCGCCGAAGAACTTTCCATTGTCAAAAACAACGCGATGACTTCGCTTGCAGCCATCCTCGATACGCCGTTCTCCATCATGGACCATCATATCTCACATTTCCATACGGGTACTCCGCCCAACTATTTCGAGAAACAGATTGAGGCAGTCAACTCCCTGACATCAACCGAAATAATGCGTCTGGCAAAGCAATATTTCAAAATGGATAACATGATGGTATCCGTTGCCCGTCCGGCAGCGGGACAGCAGTCATGAATGACCGAGTAAAAATTTATTAAATTTTGTCGGGTTATAGTTAAAAAACACAAGCAAAATATCATCTTTTTGCTATTTTATTTGTAACTTTGTGGAAAGTTTCCAACGTAATATATTTCTAACTATCAAAAAATAAAACATGGAAAAAAGTGCTCTGCAAAAAGCTCGTGCAACGTACCAGCCCAAGTTGCCGATTGTATTGACCGGTGCGGTCAAAGCAGTAGAAGGTCAGCCCACCCACTCGGTTGCCGACCAGGAAGAAATCAAAAAACTTTTCCCCAACACTTACGGTCTCCCCGAACTCAAATTTGAAAAGGATCCGGCTCCTGCAGCCCGCAAGCCCATCAATGTCGGCGTCATCCTTTCCGGCGGTCAGGCTCCCGGCGGACACAACGTCATCTCAGGTCTTTTCGACGGTATCAAGAAAATCAACAAGGAGAGCCGCCTCTACGGCTTCCTCATGGGCCCCGGCGGTCTCGTTGACCATCAGTATGTAGAGCTTACTTCCAATATCATAAACGAATTCCGCAACACCGGCGGCTTCGACATCATCGGTTCAGGCCGTACCAAACTTGAGAAAAAAGAGCAGTTTGACAAAGGTCTCGAGATACTTCGCGAACTCAACATCTCGGCTCTCGTAATCATCGGTGGTGACGACTCCAACACCAACGCCGCTATCCTCGCCGAATACTACAAGGAAATCGGCGCCGGCGTACAGGTAATCGGCTGCCCCAAGACTATCGACGGCGACCTCAAGAACGATGTTATCGAGACATCATTCGGCTTTGACACCGCTACTAAAGTTTACTCTGAAGTAATCGGCAACATACAGCGCGACTGTAACTCGGCAAAGAAATACTGGCACTTCATCAAACTGATGGGCCGCTCGGCATCGCATATCGCACTCGAGTGCGCACTTCAGACCCAGCCCAACGTCTGCATCATCTCAGAAGAGGTTGAAGCCAAAAACATGTCGCTCGACGATGTTGTCAACTACATAGCAGGCATCGTGGCCGAACGTGCCGCACGCGGCAACAACTTCGGTACAGTCCTCATCCCCGAAGGCCTTATCGAATTCATCCCCGCAGTCAAGAAGCTCATCGCCGAGCTCAACGACCTGCTCGCCAAGAATGCCGACGAGTTTGCAGCTGTCGACGCAGCCGACCAGCGTCAGTATATCATCGACCACCTGTCGGCCGCCAACGCGGCTATCTACGCTTCGCTTCCCGAAGGCGTCGCACGTCAGCTCTCACTCGACCGCGACCCCCACGGCAACGTACAGGTTTCGCTCATCGAGACCGAGAAACTCCTCAGCGAGATGGTAGGCAAACGCCTCGCCAAGATGGCCGAAGAGGGCAACTACAACGGTAAATTTGCAGCTCTTCACCACTTCTTCGGTTACGAAGGCCGTTGCGCCGACCCCTCCAACTTCGACGCCGACTATTGCTATGCCCTCGGATTTAACGCATCATGCCTTATCAACGCAGGCGTGACCGGTTATATCTCGTCGGTACGCAAACTTACCAAACCGGCCGTACAGTGGATTCCCGGCGGTATTCCTATCACCATGATGATGAACATGGAGCGCCGTCACGGTGAAATGAAGCCCGTTATCCAAAAGGCACTCGTTCGTCTCGACGACGCACCCTTCCAGAAATTCGCATCAATGCGCGACGACTGGGCCTTCAACACCGACTACATCTATCCCGGTCCCATCCAGTACTTCGGGCCCGCTGAAGTATGCGACCAGCCTACCCTCACTCTCAAATACGAGCACCAAGGTTACAAGGACCGTCACTAATTGATGTCATCAATAATTTATTATCCGACCCAACATTTATAAGCCTTTGCGACTTATAATATAAAGAGATAATAAATTATCAGGATATTTACCCGAATCTCAGCTTGCAAGACCTGCCTCGGGGGAGCAATTCCGCTCTCGGCAGGTCTTTTTTTATATTATAGCAAAAAAAGTCATAGCAAAACTAAAATTAAAATAAATCGCGTCCCAACGTAGTTTATTGGGACGAAGCAGAATGGAGCGGGTATTGCAGAACTAAACTTTCCGCGGTTGAAAACCGCGGCCACTATGCAAATTCTCTTGATAATCAACTGCGTAGTAGCCGCGGTTTTCAACCGCGGTCAGCTAAAATCGAGTTCTGCAATACCCTCGGTAATTTTTTTTATAAATGATAATACCACGGGGACGAGACGTCCCCGCTCCATTCTGTATATAAACTGCATCGAAACCTGTTTCATCTGTGTCAGACAGCAAAAGAGACACATAATTTCAACTGAAGACTCCGTATATCAGCGAAAATATATAACTTTACGGCGACATCGACAGATAATTGCTGAAATGAAAAATATAAACATTATGAGAAACATCTTATTGATTTTGTGCATGGCATTTTTGCCAATGCATATAATGGCTAATACACAAGATACAATTATTGGCCGACCATTGAAATCTTTTGATCTTTCAGCATTCTGCTCTTATAACAGTTTTCATCCAAGCGAATATATAACAGATAACAATTGGGATATTCTATGTGCCTTTGTTCAGCCCGGTTCCGTCGCTAAATTGGACTCACTTGGCATCACTTACAACAAAAGTCAACTTAGATTGCTTGAAGTTGGCGATCTATTGATGTGCAATAACGAGAATTATATTACAAAAATGCACATTTTCGGGAAAAGCGAGACACAACAAATCCGCCGACAGTCAAAAGAGTTTGCCGACAGCATTTTCCCTATAATTGAGCCGGAAATCAAAGAACTGATTGCTGCCTATGAGAATAACGGGTACTTAAGACAGACTTATAGCCTTGTTTTCTCATATCTCCTCGACACTTATATATGGGACGATGAGCGGTTAGGCTCACCAATAAGCTGTGAAGACCACGGGACATGGACAGGAGCTTATTGGGCGATGTACGAGAACCGAAGCCATGATAAAATAGGAACTAACGGCTATGGCCCACTGATGCAGAACTGGACTGATAACTTGGGATATTGGCTCAGCTCAAAGAAGATGATAGCATTTGCAAAAGAATTGATGCAAACTAACGGAAACCGCATCGATAACCGAGACATAATACAATCCATTGCCGGGTGGGGGCTTACAGATGAGAATGGCAATATTCTCATACCTGTGATGCACAAAAATAACGGCGATAACATTGACAGACTATGCAAGAGCATTACTGACAGGCTTAGTAACGGCGTGAAACAATATTGTATATCATGGGCTCCCGCTCACAACATTTCTTCCCCGAAACTGGGTCAAATCATATTTTACCATGAAGTGATGTGGGATTTGCTTGATATTCTTGAGTCAAAATGTATCATATCAATGCCTGCAATCCTGAAAGGCGAGGAAGTCGGTAAAGAACACTTCGGTGACATCTGTTTTATAGTCTTGGATTCCTCTGCCGAGTAAATTTCGGCTCACGCCGAAATTGCAGTGCATGAACAATATGGCAATTGCCGGCTTTATTGTCCGCGGTTGAAAACCGCGGCTACTACGTAATTGATTCATAGTGCGTTATAGTAGCCGCGGTTTTCAACCGCGGAAAGCTATATTAAATGGGAATGGAATATGCACTGAAATTTCGGATTGACCCTAAATTTCGGCCTGAACCGATAATAGCCAAACAAATCGAAACCCTCCATTGTCTAAGCCGGGATAAAAAAGATAGCACGAAAAACGTCAAAACAAGATTTTGTAGTTTTACTACGCCCTAAATTTAGTTGTAGCATCTTCAATCAAAAAATTGATTGAAGATAGTGTCAGTTGGTTCTTCTGTGGTAATTGAAGGTACTGTAAGCATGGGGGCTACGGGGGTTGTAGATGCCGGGGTTGGTGAGGGTGCCGGGGAAGTTGGCTTAGCCGGTGTGGGACGTGGACCCGGGGTTGCGGGGATTTCGGTGTTCTCGATGGAGGCAGCTATGGAGTCAACCTGCATTTCTATCAGTTCGTCCACTGAAATTGTCGGGGTGCCGACGGGAGGGGTCAGGGTTACGTTCCCGCTGTTTTTATCTGGCGTAACGGGGTTGCTTTTGGCTTCGGCGTTTTTTGACTTGGATTTGTTTTTCTTTTTACCGTCGCGCTTGGCGGAGGCATAAATCTGATGGATTACTTCGGGGCGCCCCGATGAATGGTAGCGTTTCAGATAATAGTTTTCAGTGAGATTGCTTATGATGACGCCGCGCGACGATGAGGCGTGTATGATGTCGCCGCTGCCGATATAGATTCCTACGTGGCTCACGCGGTTGCGGTCGGAACCCGTAGCAAAGAACACGAGATCGCCGGGCTGGAGATTTTCTTTCCTGATATTGATGCACCACTGCTGCTGTTCGCGCGAACTGCGCGGCATTTTCACATTGAGCGTCTTGAGAAATACCTGCGATGTCAGCCCCGAACAGTCGACCCCTTTTTTATCATTGCCCGCATATTTATACGGCACACCGAGCCAGCGTGCAGCTTCCGCAACCAACGCACCAATCTGCGGAGTATCGTAATGACGTGACTCCACGTCCGACTTCATTTCCTTATAGTCGGCCTTACGAACAGGCACGCCGCTATTCCCTCTTACTGTTTTCTTGGAAGAGTGACATGCCGCTATCCCTATTGCCATTGCCGACAGAAGGATGAGCTTCAACAATGTGCGTGCTGTCGTTCTCATTATGATTGATTACACAAATTTAATAAAATTTGATTTAAATCACAGGGGTGTAATATTAAATATATTTAAGTGTAACAATTTCGCACATAATCTCTCTTTTTTATCGTTATATTTGCACATACCTAATTCATCAACGATTTATCAAAAATTTTTATTGCAATGAATTTGAAAGATTTTTCAAGGAAAATATTTGTACCGGCACTTCTTGTCGGTGCAACGACCACAGCATCGGCATTTGAGAACGTTGATTTTACCCGTGCGGCCGAAGCCACAGTCAATTCTGTAGTTTCAATCAAAAGCTACGTAAAGCCTACCCCGCAGCGGCGCAGTTCCGATATGGGCGGCTTCAATCCGTTTGAGGGGGATCCGTTCTTTGAATTTTTCTTCGGCCCGAGCCAGCCCCGCCACCAACAGCCGCAGCGCAAAGAGAAAGAGGGAGCCAAAGAGGAACCGCAGATGCGTCAGAGCGGATTGGGCTCAGGCGTCATCATCAAGGACAACGGTCTCATCATAACCAACAACCACGTAATCGACGGCGCCGACCGACTCGAGGTCACGCTTAACGACAACCGCTCGTTTGACGCGACTGTCGTCGGCACCGACGCCACCACTGACCTTGCAGTCATAAAGATAGACGCCGACAGCCTGCAGGCTATCACGATGGGCGATTCAGAAAATCTCCGCGTGGGCGAATGGGTGCTTGCCGTAGGCAACCCCTTCGGATTCACATCGACCGTCACGGCCGGTATCGTCAGCGCCAAAGCTCGCAATATCTCTTCGACTACAGGCTACCGCTCACGTCAGGGAGTCGAGTCATATATACAGACCGACGCGGCAGTCAATCCCGGCAACTCGGGGGGCGCCCTCGTCAATCTCAACGGCGAACTCGTTGGCATCAACACTGCCATCTATTCGCAGACAGGCAACTATGCCGGCAACTCTTTCGCAATACCGACCTCGATTGTCAGCAAGATTGTTGACGACATCGAGAAATACGGCACCGTGCAGCGCGCACTTCTCGGCGTATCATTTACCGAACTCAATCCACAGGTCGCCAAAGAGAATAACATCACAGCCGTACCGGCAGGTATCTTCGTAGCCGAAGTTGTCGAAGACAGCAGTGCCGACGAAGCCGGCATCCTCCCCAACGATGTCATCACTTCAATCAACGGCAATCCCACCACCACTACCGGACAGCTTCAGGAAGAAATCGCCAAGCACCGTCCCGGCGACACAATCACTTTGTCGGTAATCCGCGACAACAAGCGCCGGAATATAGAAGTGACTCTCAAGAATGCCAAGGGCGACAGCGAAATCACTACGAAAAACGATGTATCGACATTGGGATGCAGCTTCAAGGAAGTCGATGAAAACACTCTTGCCAAACTCCGTATCCCCTCCGGGCTGCAGGTGACCGACATCACCGACGGCAGATTCAAGAAGGCAGGCATACGCGACGATTTCATCATAGTCGACATCAACAACGTCTACGTCAAGTCGGCCGACGACATGAAGAAACTCTACGACGCCATCATCTCAAGCGACGAGTACGACCACGTCATGTTCATCTCCGGAGTATATCCCGGCTCTCCGCGCAAAGTATACTATGCCGTAGATATTGCACAGTAATACATAAGTTATTATTACAATAACAATTATAATGACGGAAATTGAGAAAAACTCAATTTCCGTCATTATTTTGTTACAAAATAACTACCTTTGCGTATCTTTTGTAGTTATATGCCACCAAAAAGGCAAAATCAATTTATTATCATAAAACAATGGATATAGTAAAAGCAGACCATGTCTCGAAGCAATTTGTCGGTCATAAGGCACTTGATGATGTGTCACTGGCAGTGCCCGAGGGATGCATCTACGGCCTCCTCGGCCCCAACGGAGCAGGAAAAACAACCCTGCTGCGTATCATCAACCACATCACGGCCCCCGACTCGGGAACAGTTTATTTCTGCGGACACCAATTGACCCAAGCCGATGTAAATTCCATAGGTTACCTCCCCGAAGAACGCGGTCTTTACAAAAAGATGAAGGTAGGCGAGCAGGCGATGTTTTTCGCCCGACTCAAAGGCATGTCGAAACATGACGCATCGGCGCAGCTGCATCATTGGTTCGACAAATTCGGCATCTCAGAGTGGTGGAATAAAAAAGTGGAAGAACTGTCAAAAGGCATGGCACAGAAAGTGCAGTTCATCATCACGGTGCTTCACAATCCGAAGCTGCTGATTTTCGACGAACCGTTCTCAGGATTCGACCCTATCAACGCCAAACTGCTCAAGGACGAGATACTCGAACTCCGCAAAAACGGTGCCACTATAATATTCTCTACCCACAACATGGCGTCGGTAGAGACTCTTTGCGATGAAATCACACTGATAAACAAATCGCACAATATCCTGACCGGAAATGTCAACGAGATACGCCGTCGCTTCGGCTCCGACCGCTATCAGTTCACTTTCGCCGGCGACGAGCGCACCCTCCTTGCAGCATTCGGCGACAGCGTAGTGTCAAACATCGCATCGGAAAAGACCGACGACGGCAACACCCGCATGACTCTCCGCTTCGCTCCCGGCACCAGCCTCCACGACCTTATCGCCACTGCCAACGATACCGTGGCGTTAAGCTCATTCTCCGCCGACCTACCGTCGATGGACGAGATATTCATCACATCAGTTGAAAACAATAACCGCAAGTCATGAACAATATATTACTCGTAATAAGCCGCGAATATACGCAGCGCGTACGCAAGAAAGGATTTATATTCACCACGCTGCTCATGCCGGTGGTCATGCTGGCACTGATGTTCGCGCCCGCCCTGCTGAGCGGCATCGGAAGCGCGCCTGAGGTTATCACCGTAATCGACCAATCGGGGAAAGTCGCTCCGTATCTCGTCGACCATTATTCACTGCCATACGCCATTTCCCCGCTTCCGGTCGATTCAATCAAGACCGATACCGATATCAGCACATTCCTTGTCATCGGTGAGGATATTATCGAAAACCCGACCTCCGTATCCCTATATCACCGCGGAGGCGGTTCAATCGAGACTGAAACGCTTATTAAGGACGACATCAAGAACGCCATCGAGGCTCGTCGTCTCGAAGACCTTCAGCTCGGCAACCTCAAGGAAATGCTTGGCGAAGTCGAGGCCGATGTCGTAATAAGCTCCCATAAGATTGACGACGAAGGCAACGAATCGTCGTCCGATTCACTGACGAGCTACCTCATCGGCATCGCAATGTCATTCATACTCTACATGTTCATTATCATTTACGGACAGCTCGTGATGATGAGCATCATCGAGGAGAAAAACAACCGCGTGCTCGAGATAATCGTCACATCAATCAAGCCTACACATCTCATGCTCGGCAAAATAATCGGCATCGGAGCCGTAGCCATAACCCAGGTGATTATATGGGCATTGCTGATTGGCGGATTCATCACTTTCATACTCCCCGGCATCGCAGGCGACCAGATGTTTGCCGAACTTGCCGCACTTAAGGCCGGTACGCTCAATCCCGCCACCGCGACAACCGATCTCGGCGTGCTCCAGGTGATGGCGATGCTCAGCTCACTCAGCTACATCTTCTCCATATTCGGTTATCTGATACTCTTCCTTATCGGCGGCTTCATGCTTTATGCATCACTCTATGCAGCCATCGGCGCATCGGTCGACAATGCGCAGGACGGCGCACAGCTGCAGGTGTTCTGCATCGTGCCGGTGATTGTCGGGCTGATGTTCGCGATGACAATCGGTCAGAACCCCGACTCCTCGCTCGCCACGCTACTCTCGATGATACCGTTCACCGCCCCGATGATAATGATGGCGCGCATACCCTCGGGAGTGCCGGTAGGAGAAATCCTGTCCTCTTTAGCCATACTCTACGCATCGATAGTTGTAATAATATGGTTCACCGCCAAGATATACCGCGTAGGCATATTCATGTACGGCAAGAAGCCCAACATCAAGGAGCTGATCAAATGGGCGAAATATAAATGATAAGCAACTTATAACTGTCAATATCCGCGATGCGGACATAACGATACAGCCGGGTACCGTGGCATGACAAACACGATACCCGGCTGATTCTTTATAGCGTTAATAAGTTATGTTAAAAATGCAATATTTGGTTAATCGTAGCGTTATTTTCATAGTTTGAATTGTTATAAATTCATTATTATTTTATAAATTTGCAGTTTGTAAAAACTATCGATAGAATATGAGACAACTGAAGATTACCAAATCGATTACCAATCGCGAAAGTGCATCTCTCGACAAATACCTGCAGGAGATCGGACGCGAAGAGTTGATAACTGTCGAAGAAGAAGTAGAACTCGCCCAGATGATACGCAATGGCAGCGAGGCCGAGCGTCAGCACGCTCTCGACAAACTCACCCGCGCCAACCTTCGTTTCGTGGTATCGGTAGCCAAGCAATACCAGAACCAGGGCCTGAGCCTCCCCGACCTTATCAACGAGGGTAACCTCGGCCTTATCAAGGCCGCCGAGAAGTTCGACGAGACGCGCGGGTTCAAGTTCATTTCGTATGCCGTGTGGTGGATACGCCAGTCCATACTCCAGGCCCTGGCGGAGCAGAGCCGCATCGTGAGGCTCCCCCTGAACCAGGTGGGTTCTCTCAACAAGATCAACAAGGCCCTCGGGAAGTTCGAACAGGAGAACGAGCGCCAGCCGTCCACCGAGGAGCTCTCCGAGATGATAGACATTCCCAAGGACAAGATAGCCGACACGCTGAGGGTTTCTGGACGCCATGTGAGCGTCGACGCCCCCTTCGTCGAGGGCGAGGACAACAGCCTTCTGGATGTGCTTCCCAACGACGATTCCCCGAGTGCCGACAAGGGGCTCAACAACGAGTCTCTGAGCACCGAGATCGAGCGTGCGCTGCAGATACTCACCCCGCGCGAGCGTGAGATAATCAAGTCGTTCTTCGGCATAGGCTGCCAGGAGATGACCCTCGAGGAGATAGGCGAGAGGCTCGACCTCACCCGCGAGAGGGTGCGCCAGATCAAGGAAAAGGCGATACGCAAGCTCAAGAAGCCGGCCGCAAGCAAACTCCTCAAATCATATCTCGGATAGGATGACGGCAGAGAATTTCATAGCCGCGAAGGCCTCAGAGGCCGTCAAGGCGATATACGGGGCGGACATAGAGGCGTCGTCGCTCCAGGTGCAGCCTACGCGCAAGGAGTTTGAGGGCGACTATACGCTTGTCGTCTTCCCTCTGCTGCGCACCACACGCCAGTCTCCCGACGCTACGGGAGACGCTATCGGCAGCTGGCTCGTAGGGAACTGCAAGGAGATCAGCGCCTACAATTCCGTAAAGGGCTTCCTTAACCTGAGCCTTTCGAACGACTACTGGAAGGAGGCCCTGGAGCAGGCCGCTTCCGACCCGTCTTTCGGCCAGCTCCCGCCTACCGGAAAGAGGATAATGGTCGAGTTCTCGTCTCCCAACACCAACAAGCCCCTGCATCTCGGGCATGTGCGCAACAACCTGCTCGGATTCTCCGTGTCGGAGCTGCTCAAGGCGGCCGGCAACGAGGTGATCAGGGCCACGCTCGTGAACGACAGGGGAGTGCACATCTGCAAGTCCATGTACGCCTGGCAGCAGCGCTTCGACGGCGCCACTCCCGAAAGCACCGGCAAGAAGGGCGACCACCTCGTCGGCGACTGCTATGTCGAATATGCCAGGATGGAAAAGGAGGATCCTACCGTCATAGACAAGGTGCACGAGATGCTCGTGAAATGGGAGGAAGGCGATCCCGAGGTACGGGCACTGTGGCAGATGATGAACGGTTGGGTGTTCGACGGTTTCGAGCAGACCTACAAGGCTCTCGGCATAACTTTCGACAAGACCTACTACGAGCATGACACCTACCTGCTCGGCAAGGAGCTCGTGCAGAAGGGGCTCGACATGGGTGTGTTCACGCGCGACCCCGACGGTTCCGTCTGGTGCGACCTCACCGCCGACGGTCTCGACCGCAAGCTGCTGCTGCGTTCCGACGGCACTTCCGTCTATATCACCCAGGATCTCGGCACTGCCGAGAAGAGGTTCTCGGAATACAGGCTGGATTCGCACATCTATGTCGTGGGAGACGAGCAGAACTACCATTTCCAGGTGCTCAAGCTCATACTCTCCAAGCTCGGCTTCGCATGGGCGGACCAGATATACCACCTCTCGTACGGCATGGTCGAGCTCCCCGAGGGCAAGATGAAGTCGCGCGAGGGCACGGTGGTGGACGCCGACGACCTCATCGAGAAGATGTACCAGGAGGCGAAGGCCACTTCGGAGGAGAGCGGCAAGCTCGACAACGTCTCGGACGAGGAGAAGGACAGGCTCTATTCGATGATAGGGCTCGGGGCGCTCAAGTATTTCATACTCAAGGTCGACCCAAAAAAGAAGATGCTCTTCAACCCCAAGGAGTCCATAGACTTCAACGGCAATACCGGCCCTTTCATCCAGTATACTCACGCCCGCATCCAGTCTATACTGCGCAAGGCGGCCGAACAGGGCTTTGCGGCCTCTGCCGCTCCCGGAGTACAGCTCAGCCCCAAGGAGACGAGGCTCGTCAAGCTGATATCCTCGTATCCCCAGAAGGTCGGGGAGGCTGCCGCATCGCTCTCTCCCGCGCTCATAGCGAACTACTGCTACGAGCTCGCCAAGGAGTTCAACCAGTACTATCACGATACCAGCATACTGCACGAGCCGGATGCAGGCCTGCTTTCCATGAGGCTCGAGCTGATCTCCACGCTCGCTTCCGTGCTCCGCAGGGCAATGAAGATACTCGGAATTGAACTTCCTGACAGAATGTGACATACCCACTTCCGCCAAGGAGGTGCAGAAGCTCGGCTGGGACTACATCGACGTCATCATCTTTACAGGAGACGCCTTTGTGGATCATCCGAGCTTCGGTACTGCATGCATAGCCCGCTACCTGCAGAAGCACGGCTACCGTGTGGCCGTGGTCCCGCAGCCCAACTGGCGGGACGACCTGCGCGATTTCCGCAAGCTCGGGAAGCCGAGGCTGTATTTCGCGGTGAACGCCGGAGCCATGGACTCTATGGTCAACCACTACACGGCCGCGCGCAGGCTCCGCCACAACGATGCCTATACCCCCGACGGACGCTTCGGACAGCGCCCTGACAGGGCCGTTACAGTCTATACGAAGATACTCAAGCGCCTCTGGCCGGAGGTGCCGGTGGTGATAGGCGGCGTGGAGGCATCGCTGCGGCGCCTGTGCCACTATGACTACTGGGCCGACCGACTGATGCCCTCGATACTGGTGGACAGCGGTGCGGACTGGCTGTGCTACGGAATGGGCGAGCGGACGATGCTTGAACTCACCAAGGCAATGGAAGCCGGACGGAATCTGCACCAGATAGAGAAGATTCCGCAGATCGCGTTCCTGCGCAGGGGGACATGCAAGGTTCCGGACGCACGCCTGCTGCATTCCTTCGAGGCCTGCCTTGCCGACAGGAAGGCGTTCGCCGAGAACTTCCACGATATCGAGACCTGTGCCAACATGCTGCATCCCGGCGTGCTGGTCGAGCCTGTCGGAGACGGCTATGTGCAGGTCAATCCTCCTCTTCCGCCTGCCACTACGGAAGAAATGGACTCTTTCTGGGACCTCCCGTTCACCAAGCGGCCGCATCCGCGCTACAAGGGCGGGCGCATTCCCGCCTACGACATGATAAGGGATTCGATAATCACCCACAGGGGATGTTTCGGCGGCTGCAACTTCTGCACGATAGCCGCCCACCAGGGGAAGTTCATCCAGTCCCGTTCCGAGAAGTCGATACTCGAAGAGGTACGCCGGCTTGTCGCGATGCCGGAGTTCAGGGGCAATATCTCGGATCTCGGCGCACCTACTGCCAATATGTACGGAATGCGCGGGAAGGACGCCTCGAAATGCGGCGTGTGCCGGCGCAAGTCCTGCCTTTTCCCCTCGCCATGCCCCAACATGGACCGCAGCCATGTCCGCCTGCTGAAGCTCTACCGCGATGTGGACGCCGTGAAGGGCGTCAGACACTCGTACATAGGGAGCGGGGTGAGGTATGACCTTTTCCTCGACGACAAGGGCTTCAACGCCGAGGGAGGCAGGGAATATCTGCGCGAGCTGATGCTCAGGCATACTTCGGGCAGGCTGAAAGTGGCCCCGGAACATACCGAGGAGCATGTGCTCAGATACATGGCCAAGCCTTCGTTCAGGCTTTTCGAGACCCTGCGCAGGGAGTTCGACCGCATAAACCGCGAGGAGGGCACTCATACCGGGCTCGTCCCGTACTTCATCTCCTCGCATCCCGGCTGCACCTTGCAGGACATGCGCCGCCTCAGCGCGAATCCCTGCCTCAAGGGCATCTGGATGGAGCAGGTGCAGGATTTCATGCCTACTCCGATGACCACCTCGTCGGTGATGTTCTACACGGGCCTGGACCCGCGCGACATGAAGCCGGTGTTCGTGGAGAGGGACCCGGAAAGAAAAAAGGAACAAAAATCTTTGTTTTTCAGAAAATAGTGTCATATTTGCATTCCGTTTAGAATACTTATATGGGACAGGACAACAAGAAACGACACATCATCAGCTATGAGAACATGCCCCGCGAGCTTGCCGAGGCATTCGCAGAGAAGTATCCTAAAGGGTTCAACGACTATCTTCCGGATCTCACGAAGTATACGAAGCCGGACGGCACGCCTTTCTATGCCGTGATGCTCGAGCTTCCCGAGGACATCTACCTTGTGAAGATAAAGGTCAAGATCGACGATGCCGACGACATCAAGAGCTGGCTCGAGGGCGAGGAAGAGGCCGAGAACGAGGAAGTCGCGGGAACGAGCGGTTCCGTCGTCGACGAGGAAGGCACGCTGCCCGACGACAATATAGCGCAGTACGGCACCGACGACGATTCTTCCGATTCAGGTGAATAGATCCCGTCTTAAAATATCTGACCAGAAAATACTCCTGTTTCTGAGTCTGGCGGTCGGCGTGCTCTCTGGGTGCGCCGCTGTCATCCTCGACCGGGCCATAGAATTTATCAGCGCCATTCTCGGCGAAGGTGGCGACGCCGGCAATGCCTACCACTGGAGGTACCTGATGCTCCCCGGCATAGGCATGTTCATATCCCTGATGCTGCTGAAGTTCGTGGTGCGCGACAATATCGGCCACGGCGTGACCAAGGTGCTGCTGGCCGTCTCCCGCAACGAATCCAAGATCAGGCCGCACAACACCTGGTCGTCGCTGCTGACTTCCGCCTTTACGATAGGCTTCGGCGGCTCGGTGGGTGCCGAGGCTCCCATGGTATATACCGGAGCCGCGATAGGCTCCAATCTCGGCCGCGTGTTCGGCCTCTCCTACAGGCAGATTACCGTGCTCCTGGGCTGCGGCGCGGCCGGAGCCGTGGCAGGCATATTCAAGGCCCCGCTCGCCGGAGTGCTCTTCACCATGGAGATACTGCTCTTCAACGTGTCGATGAAGACCATGCTGCCGCTGCTTATATCGACCGTGTCGGCTACCGTGGTGTCGTATATCTTCAGGGGGCAGACTCCGGTGTTCGCCTGCGCCCTTACGCCCTTCTCGCTGCCGAATATCCCGTTCTACATAGTTCTCGGCGTGGCGGCCGGCTTCTTCTCGCTCTATTTCACCAACGGTACGCTTTGGCTCGAGGACAAGCTGTCGCACCTGCGCAATCCCTATGCGAAGTGGGCCATGTGCGCCGTAGGGCTCGGACTGCTGATATTCCTTTTCCCGCCCCTGTACGGACAGGGCTACGATGCACTGCACACCCTGCTCAACGGCCGCGAGTTCGTCCTCGAGAGAGACACCCCGCTGTCGTTCATGATGAGCAGTGCGTGGGGAGTGCCGCTGTTCTTCCTGCTTATACTCTTCTTCAAGATAGTGGCGATGACGCTGACCAATTCCGGCGGGGGAGTCGGAGGAACCTTCGGCCCCACGCTTTTCGCAGGGGCGGTGCTCGGCTTCGTCGTCGCACGCTGCTTCAACCTCTGCGGGCTCGCCGTACCGGAGCAGAACTTCGTGCTCGTAGGAATGGCGGCGCTCATGGCAGGAGTCATGCAGGCGCCTATGACGGCAATCTTCCTGATTGCCGAGATTTCAGGCGGATACGAGCTGCTGATACCGCTGATCCTGACTTCAACCGTGTCGTTCGGAACGGTAAGGATATTCGAGAGCTACTCCATATATACGAAGCGTATCGCCCAAAGCGGGGACCTGCTCACGCACGACAGCGATCAGGCGGTGCTCACCCTGATGAAGACCAACGACCTTATCAGGGACAAGTATCCCAAGGTGCAGATCGACGCCACGCTGCGCGAGATCGTGGACGTGATTTCGAACTCGGACGCTGCCGTGCTCGCAGTGATAGATTCGAGCGGACGCTTCCAGGGTATGGTGGACCTTGCGGCGGCGAGGAAATACCTGTTCAGCCCGGAGTGCTACGACACCGTGCATGTCTACAACATGATGGAGACTCCTCCCGACTATATCTACTACGGAGAGAAAATGGACTCCGTGATGCAGAAGTTCGACCGGACCGGTGCGTGGAGGCTGCCCGTGATAGACAGCGAGCGCAAGTATCTCGGATTCATCTCCAAGTCGAGGCTCCTGACTGCCTACCGCAACGAACTCAAGGAGATTTCCGTGCAGGACTGACGAGCCTCAGCGCGATGCGCGACCTTTCCGTATCGACGTTCTCCACGACGACTGTCACTTTCTGGTGCAGTTTCAGCACTTTGGCGGGATCGGTGCCGCGGGGCCCGAGCCGTGAAACATGTATGAGGCCGTTCTCGTGTATGCCTATGTCTACGAAGGCCCCGAAATTGGTTATGTTCGTGACTATGCCCGGAAGTTCCATGCCCGCCTTCAGGTCTTCGAGTTCCCGGATGTCTTCCGCGAACCTGAACTCTCCGGCCTCTCCGCGGGGATCGAGCCCCGGCTTGGCCAGTTCCCTGATGATGTCGCGCACGGTGGGAAGCCCTGCATCGCCGCTCACGAAATCCTCCGGATTTATTCCGGCGCACATCTGCGCGTTGCCTACGAGATGCGAGACATCTGTTCCCAGGCTTCTGGCCATCTTTTCCACGATTCCGTAGGACTCGGGGTGCACTGCGGAGTCGTCGAGGGGGTTCTCTGCGCCCTTGATGCGCAGGAAGCCCGCGCACTGCTCGAAGGTCTTGGCTCCGAGCCGCGGCACGTCCGAAAGCTCTTTCCTGCTCTTGAAAGGCCCGTGGGTATTCCTGTAGTCTATGATGTTCTCGGCAAGGGCCGTCCCTATGCCGGACACATATGCCAGAAGGTAGCCGGAGGCCGTGTTGAGGTTGACGCCCACGGCGTTGACGCAGCTCTCGACCGTGGTCTGGAGCTTCTCTTTGAGCAGGTTCTGGTCTACGTCGTGCTGGTACTGGCCTATGCCTAGGTTCTTGGGGTCTATCTTCACGAGTTCGGCAAGGGGATCCATTAGCCTGCGGCCGATCGATACGGCTCCCCTTACCGTGACGTCTTCGTCGGGGAATTCCCGTCTTCCGGCCTCGGATGCGCTGTATATCGATGCGCCGTCTTCGCTGACCGTCCATATCCGGCAGCCTTCTGGAAGGCGTATGCGGCGCATGAAGTCCTCCGTCTCGCGCGATGCCGTGCCGTTGCCGATTGCGACGGCCTGTATCCTGTATTCCGACAGTATCCTCTGCACTTCCGTTATCGCCTTCACCTTCTCGTTGCGCGGAGGGTGCGGATAGATTATCGTGTGGTACAGCAGCCCTCCCTGTTCGTCGAGGCAGGCGAGCTTGCAGCCGTTGCGGTAGCCGGGGTCAATGGCGAGCGTGCGCTTCTGGCCTACCGGGGCGCCGAGCAGCAGCTGGCGCAGGTTCTCCCCGAAGACCCTGATGCTCTCCTCGTCGGCCTTATGCTTGGCTTCCCTGATCACTTCCCCGCTGATCGAAGGATAGAGCAGGCGCTTGAACGAGTCGGCGGCCGCCAGCCGTATCTCGGAGGCCAGTGCTTCGGAAGGGTAGCCCTGTGCCTTGCAGAAGTCGTAGTATATCTTCGATGTGCATTTCTCGGGGTCGGCGTCTATGCTTACGCTGACGAACCCTTCGGCCTCGGCCCTGAGTACGGCCAGCAGGTTGTGCGAGGGAATCCTGTCGAGCGGATAGCTGAAATCGAAATAGCTGCGGTACTTCGCTGCTTCGGGATTCTCCCTGCCGGCCTTCGTGACGGCGGACCTTATGCGGCGCGTGCGGAAGATCGCGCGCTGGTTTTCCCTGATCTGGGCCGTCTCGGAGAGCCTTTCGGCTATTATGTCCCTTGCACCCTGGAGTGCGTCTCCTGGGCCTGGAACCTCGTCGGAAGTATACTTTGCCGCTTCGGAGAGCGGGTTGCGTGCGGCGAGCGTCCACATGGCGTCGGCGAGCGGCTCGAGTCCCCGCTCCCTGGCCTGGGTCGCCCGGGTGCGCCTCTTTGGCCTGTAGGGAAGGTAGAGGTCTTCGAGTTCGGCGGAACTGAGGCAGTTCTCGATCCTTTCCTTCATGGCCTCGTCGAGTGCTCCGGCCTGCGAGATTGCGGCAAGTATGGTCTGCTTGCGCTTCTCCATTTCTCCGAACACGTCGCACAGGTGCTTGATTTCGGCCACGGAGGCGTCGTCCAGGCCGCCCGTCTTCTCCTTGCGGTAGCGGCTTATGAAAGGTATGGTGTCTCCCTGAGCGAACATCTCCACGCAGTTCTCCACCTGCCAGGCCTTTATTCCGAGCAGCCCGGCTATATGTCTGATGTACAGTTCCTTCATTTCGCTGCCCTCGTGAATTTGCGGAACCTCAGGGCGATTACGCCCCAGAAGGCCTCTCCGAATATGCTTCCTGACATCTTGGACGTGCCGGCCTTGCGGTTGACGAATATTACCGGGACTTCCGCTATGCGGAACCCGAGCTTGTGGGCGGTATATTTCAGCTCTATCTGGAAGCCGTAGCCCTTCATCCTTATCTTGTCGAGGTCGATAGTCTCGAGCACCCTGCGCGAGTAGCATACGAAACCGGCGGTGCTGTCGAATATCTTGAATCCGAGCACCGTTCTGACATAGATCGAGGCGCAGTAGGAGAGCAGTATCCTGCCCATGGGCCAGTTGACCACGTTGACGCCGTCGCAGTAGCGGGAGCCTACCGACATGTCGGCTCCTCCCTGCGTGCATGCCGCGAGCAGCCTCGGAAGGTCGGCGGGGTTGTGCGAGAAGTCCGCGTCCATTTCGAACACATAGTCGTAGTCCCTGACGCAGGCCCACCTGAAGCCCGCGACATAAGCCGTGCCGAGCCCCTGCTTGCCGCTCCTGCACAGGAGGAACAGCCTGTCGGGGTATCCGGCCTGCATCTTCCTTACCGCGTCGGCCGTGCCGTCGGGGGAGCCGTCGTCTATGACCAGTATGTGATAGCCGTCTTCTATGGCGAAGACGGCCGGGACTATGCGCGAGATGTTCTCGATCTCGTTGTAGGTAGGAATTATGACCAGTTTCTTTTCCATCAATACAAATTTAGTATTTTTGTCGGGACTTTTATTGTTTTCCGCCTTAATTGCACGATATGTCAGTTTCTGTCTTCAATATCCCGCCGCGTCCTTCCACCGGCGACATACGCAGGATAGCCTCCGCATGCAGCGGAGAATACAGTTTCATATGTACCCGCACCACGCTTCCGGAATGGGTTGCCGGAGGAAGGGAGCGTATGCTCAGGCTTGCGGACGACACCGGGGCCGTGCTCCTGTATGCCGACCGCTTCAACCGTGTGGACGGCTGCCTCGAACCTTGGCCTGTCATCGACTGGCAGGAAGGCTCGCTGCGCGACGACTTCGATTTCGGCAGCGTGCTGCTGGTGAGGAACTCCGCGCTCGTGCAGGCGGCCTCGGAAATGGATGCGGACTACCGCTACGCCGGTCTGTACGACCTGTGGCTGCGCCTTTCGAGACAGGGGGAGTTCGTGCATATTGGCGAATACCTCTATTACGAGGACAAGGAAGACCTGCGCAGCTCCGGGGAGAAGCTCTTCGACTATGTGAACCCCTCGGCGCGGGAAGTGCAGATAGAAATGGAGAGGGCCTGCACGGCTCATCTCAAGGCCGTAGGCGGCTACCTGGCCCCGGTCTTCAAGGATGTCGACCTCGGCTCCGGAGGCAGCTTCGAGTTCGAGGCGTCGGTCGTGATACCCTGCCGCAACAGGGTGCGCACCATAGGCGACGCCATACGTTCGGCGCTCTCCCAGAAGACGGACTTTCCCTATAATGTAATAGTGGTCGACGACAATTCCACCGACGGAACGCCCGAAGTGATTTCGTCCTTTGACGATCCACGCCTCGTGTACATAGCACAGGAACCCGGATACCATGCGATAGGCGGTAACTGGAACGCCGCCATATGGCACCCTTCCTGCGGGAGGTTCGCCCTGCAGCTCGACTCGGACGACATGTATTCCGACGACGAGGTGGTCACCCGCTTCGTAAGGGCGTTCCGCGAGCAGGACTGCGCTATGGTCATAGGCAGCTACAGGATTACCGACTTCGACCTTAACGAACTGCCTCCGGGAGTAATCGACCACAGGGAGTGGACCGAGGAGAACGGACGCAACAACGCCCTCCGCATCAACGGGCTCGGGGCTCCGCGGGGTTTCTGGACTCCGCTGCTGCGCAGCATCGGAGGCTTTCCCGTGACCAAGTACGGCGAAGACTATGCGGTCGCGCTCCGCATAAGCCGCGAGTACAGGATAGGGCGCATCTGGGATGTGATGTATGACTGCCGCAGGTGGACGGGCAATTCCGACGCCGACCTGAGCGTAGACAGGGTTAACGCCAACAACCTCTATAAGGACCGTCTGAGGACCTGGGAGCTTGCCGCAAGGCGGAGACTCAACGCCGGTAAAAAATAGGAGAATCCTGCGGATACTCTTGCAGATTCCGTTTCTTTGTCATATCTTTGTCGTGTATTAATAAACTACTACACGAAAGCATATGATAAAGATCGACAACCTGGCGTTCAGCTACGGAAAGAATCAGGTCCTGAACAATATCAGCCTGACACTCGGGGAGGGCAGGATTTACGGCCTTCTCGGAGAGAACGGCGTCGGAAAGACGACGCTGCTGACACTGTTGTGCGGGCTGAAGGCTCCGCAGCGGGGAACCATACTTGCAGAGGGGGAGCAGCCCTCGCACCGCAGCCCGGCATGGCTCGAGCAGATTTCCTACCTGCCCGACGATGTCGCTCCGGTGAACGACAAGGCTCTCGGGTGGGCGCGCAGCCGGGGACGCTTCTGGCCCGGCTTCTCTCTCGACAAGTTCGTCTCCGTGATGCGCGAGTTCGAGACCGACACCGAGCAGAAGCTCTCAACCATGTCGGCCGGACAGCTCAAGAAGACATACATCAGCTTCTGCCTCGCCTGCAACACTAAGTACCTCTTCATGGACGAGCCCACCAACGGCCTGGACATCCCGTCCAAGGCGCAGTTCCGTTCTGCCGTGCTGAAATATACCGACGAGAACGCTACGCTCGTGATTTCCACGCACCAGGTCCGCGACCTCGAGAATGTCATAGACCCCATAATCATACTCGAGCCCCAGGATGTGCTGCTCAACGCCTCGGTAGAGGAGATTTCGTCAAGGCTTTTCTTCGACTACGGCTCCGAACTGCATCCGGAGAGCCTCTACTCCGAGCAGCTTCCCGGCGGCTTCATACAGGTGTACCCCAACAGGGACGGCCGCGACAGCAAGGTCAATATCGAGGCCCTGTTCAACGCCGCGCACCGCAACAGGGAGGTGATAAAGTCGCTTTTCAGCAAATAAACAATGTCAAAGATTCCGACAGATATGAACAATATATTCAATTTCAACCGATTCGGGAGGTATTTCTCATACGAGCTCCGCAATGCCAGGAACTCGTACGGAATGACTATGGCGGTGGTAGGACTGCTGCCCGCGATACTGCTCGGCATATTCGCCCTGCTGACACTGATTTTCAACATATTCGATGCCGGAGTGGACTTCACCCCCGCCGCGAGGCCGGTGGCCATAGGCGCCGCCCTGATAATCGTGACCTTCGGCTCTCCCGCCGCCATCTACGGCTCCGTTACCGACCGCAGGGCAGGTACGGACTACCTGCTCGTGCCCGCATCGACTTTCGAGAAGTGGCTTTCGATGATACTGATGATGTGTATCGTGGTACCTGCGGTGCTGTGCGTGCTGCTTTTCGCGTGCGACTCGCTCCTGGCGCTGCTTCTGCCCGACACCTACGGCTGGCCTCTATGGCAGCTGGTCGGCTTCAATCCTTTCAATATCGTGCTTGACGAGGAGATATCCGTCAATCTCGCCTACCCCGTGTTCCTCGGGACGGCAAGTTCCATGCTCTTCATGACCCTCGGGGCGATCTTCTTCAAGAAGTCGAAGATAGCGAAGACCATACTCGTCGGACTGCTCATAAGCGTAGTGCTCAGCCCCGTCTCCATAGGAGTCGTCGCAAGTGCCGACACCTTCAGGTACCTTGACGACCTGTCTTCTCCCTACGATGCCGCGCGCATCTTCAACACCTTCATGAATGTCGTGCTGTGGGGCCAGATCGTAATCCTCGCCCTTGCGGTATACTTCAGGCTCAGGTTCATCAAACATTAGCGGCTTATGATGATATTTGACGAAAACAAGCCCATATACATCCAGATAGCCGACGACATCAGCGACAAGATATTACGCGGCGAATGGAAACAGGGCTCCAGGATCCCTTCCGTGAGGGAGTGGGGGGCGCAGATAGGCGTCAACCCGAACACGGTGGCCCGTTCGTACGAGATACTTTCGGACAGGAAGATAATAGTCAAGCAGAGGGGTGTGGGATTTTTCGTGACGGGCGACGCGGTAGACGTCATCAAGAGTACGGAGAGGACGAGGTTCCTCGAGGAGGAACTGCCCGCCTTCAGGGACAGGGCGATGTACCTTGGGTTGGATTTGAATGAAATTCTAAAGAGATAGTGAATATGAAAAGGTATTTCATGCCGCTTGCGGCGGCAGTGTTGTGTGTGCTGGGCCTCGGCTCGTGCAGGGTATTCAGGTTCAGTCCTGATTTGGCGGAAAGGGAGGTCGTCACGGCCGAAGGCGAGAGCGTGACCAAGGCTTTTGACTCTCTTCCGGAGTTCCGCGCGGTGGAGTTCTCCGTGCCTGCCGATATCAGCTACAGTGCGGGAGAATGTGCCCTCAGTGTCACGACCGCGCAGAATGTGCTCGACAAGCTGGATGTAAGGGTTGACGGCGACGTGCTCGTGGTAGGACTCAAGCCCGGAGTGGCGAGGCTCAGGAACGTAAAGGCCTTCGATGTGGTACTCTCCTCTCCGGAGCTGCGCGGCGTGGGCATAGACGGGGCCGCGTCGTTCAAGGCCGTGAGCGGGGTGCTTTCGTCGGAAGACTTCTATATCGAAGTCAACGGTGCGGGAGACCTCAGCCTCGCCTCCCTCCGTGCCGCCGATGTCGGTATCGAGATAAACGGAGCCGGGAACGTGACGGTTGCCGGGGTGGACTGCACTGATATCGATATAGAGATCAACGGAGCAAGTTCCTGCACCGTGGCAGGGAAAGCCGTATCGGCCTCCGCGGAAATAAACGGAGCCGGAGATATCGACCTCTCGGGACTCGACACCCGGGAGCTGGATTCTTCCGTGAACGGCATAGGGAGCATCAAGAGGCCGAAAGGCCTCAGCCGTTAGGCTCTGCGCGGTGCATGGGCCTGTGGGCGGCCTGCCGCGTGAGCCTGAGGTTCCTGTCCATTTCTGCCTGGCATTCCCCGGGAATGCAGCAGAGGCGGAACTTCTCCCAGATATAGTCTACGGCTATGTCCCTCGGGTGCACGAGGTCGGCGGCATAGAAGCGGTAGTCGCGCAGCTCGTCCAGCAGCAGTTCGTAGGCCGGGAAGTACGAAAGTCCTTCCCGGCTTTCCAGTATGCCGTCGACCGCCAGCTGCAGCGTGGCCTTCGAGAGGGTGTTCTCATGTGCTCCGCCGCCGAGATGCCTGATCGGGGAGACGGTGAAGATGAACTGTTTCTCGGGATGTGAGTGGACTATATCCCCGAGAAGCTGAGAGCACCGGGATATGTCGAGGCGCTTCCTGCCGAACTCGTATCCCGGGCGCTTGAGGCAGTTCGACACGACCTTGCCGTCCCGCGTCCATACATAGGCCGTACCGAGGGTTATGACGACCCTCGTGCTCCTGAGCCAGAACGCGCGCGCCGATGCCAGTGCCGAATTTGCCGCATCGAGGAACTCTTCCCTGCTGCTGCGTGCGAACGAGGTATGGTGCTCGAAGCTGCATACGAGTCCGGCTCCGGCGCCCATCTGCACGCAGTCCGCTTCCGTGTAGCTGTCATCGGAATCGAGCCGGGAGACGGCGAGGGCAATCGAGGCCGGGTTGTACAGAGTTCCGAAAGGGTTCACCAGCACATCCATGCCGGCCTCGCGCATCCTGCTTCCTATCCCGTCGGTGAAACAGCTCCCTATGAGCACGGCAGGGTCGTCCGGAGAGACCTGCACTCCGGACTTCGACAGCTTTATTTCGGTCGTGAACTTCAAGGCGTATGGGTTTTCATGAATAGACAAAATTATAACTTTTTCGCGTAATCTGCCCGTTTCTTGCTATTTTTGCGTCCGTTAAGGAGAATATATACGCTTATGAAGAATATCAGATCCAGATTCCTGTATGCGCTGCTGGGCGCCGCTCTGCTGCTCGTGCCCGGAGCCTTGTCCGCCCGCAGCCACAGCCTCTATGTGGTTACTACCGGCGATGTGCACGGCTCGTGGTTCGCCGCCCCCTATGTCGGGGACGGCTCCGCCAAGACCAGCCTGATGTCTGTCAAATACTATGTCGACAGCCTGCGCGCCGCAGTAGGCGGGGACAACGTGCTGCTGCTCGACGCCGGAGACTGCCTGCAGGGCGACAACGCCGCATACTACTATAACTATGTGGATACCGCCGGCCCTCATCTTTTCAGCCGCATCTGCGCCTATATGGGCTATGACGCCGTCACCGTGGGCAACCATGACATCGAGACAGGTCATGCCGTCTACGACAGGGTCAATTCCGAACTCGCCGGGGAGGGAATCCCCTGGCTGGGAGGCAATGCCCTCAGGACATCCGACCGCACCTCCTATTTCCCCGTGTATACGGTGCTGGACAAGGGAGGTCTCAAGGTAGCGGTGCTCGGCTTCACGAATCCCAATATCAAGGCATGGCTGTCCGAGGACCTCTGGAGCGGAATGGAGTTCATTTCCCTGATTCCGTGCGTGCAGAAGTGGGTGGATGTCGTGAACGAGAAGGAGAAGCCGGATGTCGTGATAGTGCTGGTGCACTCGGGTACGGGCGAGGGAGACGGCTCGGTGCTCGAGAGCCAGGGGCTCGACCTGCTTGCTTCGCTCGAGGGAGTCGACCTCCTTGTGACGGCCCACGACCACAGGCCCCGCGTCGAGTCGAAGGGCGGAACATACATGGTCAACGCAGGTTCGCGTGCGGGATATGTGGGATA
>ENA-OUQW01000023-OUQW01000023.1-human-gut-metagenome-genome-assembly--contig:-NODE-23-length-176853-cov-8.063683_pt1 | contig 176853 bp, 120 predicted proteins | sample MGYA00248464_ERZ548849 | MGnify/ENA primary metagenome ERZ548849 (study PRJEB26491, sample SAMN04978193) | human gut metagenome | host: Homo sapiens | study: EMG produced TPA metagenomics assembly of... | reverse complement strand
ACTTTCCATGAACCATTATAATGTCAAGTTTGCAACGGTATAATTAACTAGAGCCATGTTATTTAATAGTTTGAGTTATCGTTTTCGGTCTTATGTGACCTGTGTCATATGTGATTGTAAGGAATGAGATATCATGCGGTGTTTTTACACATGCATCTTTTCCTGTCGGGAGGGAACCGCCTGCGCCACACCGCCGTCCTACTCACTCTCCGTAAGGGGACGGAGGGATATGCGGTAGGTGCGTCCAGGCTTGGTCATGAACTCAACAGAGCCGTCCGAAGACGTGGTGTGCCTCACCCTGAGTCCGTATTTTCCTCTCACCCTGCGCACCTCCATGCCGGGCAGGTAAAGCCTGCACACTCCGCCGCACTCCGACCTCACCACGACGCCGGTCAGACGTCCGCCCGTCCACTCAGCATCGAACGTGAAGCCGCCGTGCGCCCGCAGTCCGCTGAAACTGCCGTCCGCCCACTCCTTGGGGAGAGCGGGAAGGAGCCACACCCCACGCACGCTGTTCTGCAGAAGCATCTCGGCTATGGCGGCGGTGGTGCCGAAATTGCCGTCTATCTGGAACGACGGATGTGCGCAGAAGAGGTTTGAGTACATTCCTCCGGCATTGTCGTCCATGCTCACCACGGTGACATCGGTCATGTTCTGCGCCTTTTTCAGCAGACGGTAAGCGCGCTCTCCGTCGTTCAGACGTGCCCAGCACGCCACCTTCCATGCCCTGCTCCAGCCCGTGGCACCGTCGCCCCGCCAAGAGAGCGACACTCTCGCGGCGTCAGCCAGACGGCGGTCGGTAAGGGCGGAGATGCCCGACAGCGGATAGAGAGCCATGAGATGGGACAGATGACGGTGACGGTCGTCGGGCGTGTCGTCGGTCTCGAGCCACTCCCGCAACTGTCCCCGGCTGCCTATGCGCAGACCGTTGTCGAGCTGTGAGAGCCTCGTTCTGAGGCTGTCGGTGAAACCGCTGTCCTCGCCCAACGCCTCTGCCGCCTCAAGAGTGTTGTCGAACAGTTCGTGGACCAGCTGCTGGGCGTATGCCGGACCGTCCTCCCACGGACCGTGCTCGGGCGACCAGTCGTCGGGCGCGACGAGCTTTCCGTCCTTCATCTTAAGCCTGTCAAACCAGTAGAGACACGTCGACCTCATCACGGGCCACGCCACACGGCGCAGGTAGTCACGGTCAAGCCCGTAGGCATAATGCTGCCACAGATGTGTGCAATACCACGCATTGGCAGGCCGGTTGATGAGCCAGTCGGTGTAGCCGAACAGGTTGTTCTGCGTGCGGACAGCCCATCCGCGGCATCCCTCGCTCTCTGCCACGCGCCGCCAGGAGCCGTCCGGCTTCATGGCTTCGGTGCTCACGTAGCTGATGAAAGGCATGTGGCACTCGGCAAGGTTGGCAACCTCGGCGGGCCAGTAGTTCATCTGTATGTTTATGTTGCTGTGGTAGTCGCACTCCCATGGCGGATTGTTCACATGGTTCCACAGTCCCTGAAGGTTTGACGGTACCGACCCTCCCCGCGACGAGCTTATCATGAGATAGCGTCCGTACTGGAAACAGAGCACGTCGAGCCAGTTGTTGTACTTGTGGTTGCGCAGCAGTTCGTCGGTAGTATACTGCGGCACGCTGTCTGTCAGCCGCAGAGCCACGCGCCCGAAGAGGCTCACATAGTCGTCCATATGACGCTGGCGCAGTCTGCCGTAATCCATCGCGCAGGCGCGCTCCACCCTACCCGACACACCGGCATGCACTCCGCGCGCGCCGCCACGTGTGTATGTGGGCGACGAGAGACAGAAATCGGTGGCGGCGGCAAGCACCACCGTCACTGCGTCGGCGCCTCTCACCATCAGCCGTCCGTCCACTCCGGCAAGCGTTCCGCCCTCATTCATCACCACAGCCTGAGCCTCGTAGCTGAGCAGGTCGAGCCGTCCGCTGAACGCCAACATGCCGTCGCCCGTCACAGCCATGCGCCCGTCTCCGTCGGTCATGCTGATGTCAAGGTTCAGAAGTCCGCTGTTTCCCGGTGTGCTGAGCCTCAACACGATGACGCTGTCGGCATGGCTCGCGAAATACTCGCGCTCATATCTCACTCCGCCTATGGTGTAGCTCACCCGTCCCATGCCCTCGTCGAGCGACAGCGCGCGGCGGTAGGAGGAGCAGGTGTCGGGCGTGAGGAAGTCCAAGTAGATGTTGCCGAAGTTGCGGTAGGTGCCGCGCTTCTCCGTAGAACCTGACCAGAGGCTCTTCTCGTTGAACTGTATCCGCTCGCGCGCCACACCTCCGAAGAACATGGCTCCGAGGTCGCTGTTGCCCAAAGGCAGCGCTGACGTCATCCACTCCACGGCAGGCTCGTCATACCACAGCTCAAGAGGGACACTCCGCGGGGCATCCGCCGGCATGGCTTGGCATACCGGCAAGAGCGAGAAAAGGACATACAGAGCATGTTTCGTGATGGTTTTCATACAGTTAAGATTGTTTCCCTGATGCGGAGGGAGGTCTTTAATCCGAATCGTCCGGGGCAAACCGGGCGGACAGAAACCGTCATTCCGCAATCTCCCTATAACCGTATAACAACTTGGGAAAGAAAAAATAAAAAAATAAAAGGAAATTTTTCGTAAAATAAGTAAATGTTTGTAAAACACAGGAAAGATATATATCATATACCGACAGACAGCATATCAATTCATAAAATAAGACATATCGGAGCATATCAAAAAGCATACCGTGAATGCGGCGGTGTGCTAACGGATGTTAAACATTTAACATATCGTTTCGCGCAATCTACGCATCAGATGTGCCGCCACGCACTCTCTGCAAGCCGGAAACAGCCCGTCCGCGACATGAAACCGGCGGTGTCACGACACGGAAAAGGCTCTTCCACACCGCAGAACGGGCTTTACAGCACCGCCATAGAGCCTTTATCACACAACGGAAGAGGCTCTTCCGCAGTCCCGAAAAGCCTTTTCCGCAAGCCGGGAGATGCTGTTCCGGAAGCCTGAAACATGAAAACCGCTGTATGTCAGAGAGATAGGGAAAAGGCTGAAAAACCGCGTATTTCCGGCAGAAAGGCGTCCGCACGGAAATAAGAGAATTTCAGGCGCACGGGGAAGGATGTTTTTTAACATTAAAGAATAATAAAAACGGTTTTTCGGGAGGATACTGTATACTGAGGAGCGACGGAGGAAATGCATACCGGAAAAGCGCGCGATGGGACATCTCTGTCGCGGTACGGGCGTCATAGCTTATCCGTCTGACACACCTGCAAAGCGGACACAGCCTGACACGAAAGGACAATACACGAATAAAGCCGGCACATCCGGGTGCCGGCTTCATTAAAAAGAAATCTGGATAAACATGCCGTTCTGCCTCACGGCATACGGCAATGAGTGTGCTGTGTCATCTCACCAGCTTCTTGCCACCCACGATGTAGACACCGCGCGGCAGCGTGCCGAGTCCGGAGGAGGCGTCGTATGTGCCCACTCTCACGCCCGACAGGTTGTACACGGGCTGTCCGTCGAGAGCCTCGCTCTCCACCGCACTGATGGACGTCGACACGTTTCCGCCCACTGTGAGCACGCTCACGGCTGCGGCTTCGTCACTGTTGGCAATCATGACGGCGCGGAACGGACTCGTCTGGTAGCTTCCCTCCACGCGGCGGAACGACGTGCCGTCAGGAGAGAGAACGTAGGCTCCGTCGGCAGACGCGGCTGTGGTGGTGCCCACGAAACTGTAGTCCGTGCTGTAGGTGGACATGCGCTCTACAGGCTCTATCACGGCGTCTGTGGCGGCGAACACGAGTTTCTTGCCGCTCAGGTCATAACCGGTGCCGCCCTCATTGCCTGCGAACGACACTATGTAGGGACGGTTGGCGAGTATCTCCTGAGCATATCCGAAGTACATCACCGAGCCTTCAGCCGCGCTGAACTCCTTCACCACGAGGCTCTTGCCCTTGTCTGTGGCGGATGTGAACCATTCCACCGGCTGTCCGTCAGCCTCGACGGTCTGCGGCGTGAAAGGCAGTGCGAGCGTGCTCCACGGAGCGTCCGCCGCTGTGGCTGGCACATCTGCGGTGTAGCTCACGGTGGCTGCCGTGAACGCCTTCGGCGCGAGGAAGTCGAGTCCGTCGGCAATGACGATGTTCTCCGCCGCCGGTCCTATCACCACATTGTTCAGTCCACGGTTCTTGAGGATGCTGAGAACGCGCGCGTTGACGGTTGCCCCGTCGGCGAAATAGAGTACGGTGTTGGTGTTCACCTTGTCGGAGAGAGAGAACGACACGGGCGTCTGTCCGGGGAAGGAAACGGCTGTCATGCTCTCGTCTATGACGAATCCGGCACGGTTGGCTACCCCGTGCATCACTCCGTCAGGCGTCCAGTAGAGTATGCCCTCATTGAAGGTGAAGTCGCCGAGGTTTGCGCTCGCACCGCCGTTGCTGTCGGCATGGAAGTTGTAACGGCTTCCGTAGTTGAGGTCGGGGAACTCGTATACGAGCGTGGTGTCGCGTCCCGGGGCGAGGTCAATGTCCTGACGGCTCGACGAACGCTTCCAGTAGTAGCCTCCCTCGACCTCCCACGGCGAAGCCTCTATGTAGCTCTGGTATGGGCGGTCGCCGTTGTTGGTCACCTTGACCTGCAGCCGCATGCAGTTGCCGTATATCCTGTCGCCGTCGCGTTCGCTCAGTGAGCTCATCACGATGGACAGTTCCGGCACGTAAGCCTCGTCCACCCGCTTGGTCACAGTGTAGAATACGTCGGCGGTCTCCTTTGATGTCGAGAGTGCGAACTCGTGCTCTCCGGCTGTTGTCGGGGTGTACTTGAAGTAGTAGTCGTCGGTGCTGCTGCCCGGAATCACGATGCAGTTGCCCGACACCCACTTCCCCTCCACGAGCAGATATGTGTCGCGGTAGTACTCCTCTGTGTCGTTGTTGGTGATGTTGGCTTTCACTTTAAGCTCGGTGCCCGCACCACCCGAGCCGATGAGGTCGAGCGAGTTGACGGTCAGGTCTACCGCCGGATAGACGGTGAGCGACAGGTTGGTGGTGCCGGATATCACAGCCTTGATGTATGCCTTGTTGAAGTTGTCGTCCTCGTTCCACTCTGTGGTGCCGGCAAGGCGGCTGCGTCCCTTTATGAAATAGGTTCCGTCGGCGAGTCCCGGACCGAATGTCACTCCGCATGAGCGTGTGGGCCACCATGTGCCGGGCGTGATGTTGAAGTTGCGCTCCGTGCCTATCTCTTCCTTGACGATGTTGCCCTGCTCGTCGTAGAGCGTGAAGGCGGTGTCGAAGTTGTAGCTGTTAGAGAGGTTGGTACCCGCTCCATACTGTATGGTGAAGCGGAAATAGCCGTTTGCGGAGTTGCGTGTGTACTCGGTCTGGGGCACCCTCAGGTTGGAGAGACTTATGCGCACGGTCTCCTCCGGCTCCTGTTGTCCGGGCTCGCCGGGCTGGAGTCCCACTACGATGCCTTGTCCCATGGAGTATCCGTCAGAGCTTGTGCTTCCGCCGATGCCCTGCTGGTCGGGGAACATCACGGTGAGAAGGAAGTATCCGTCGCACATTCCGCCCCAGCCCCAGTTCATGTGGAAGCATCCGTTGCCGTCATATCCGTCGCACACCCATTCGTGTCCGCCGGTGCGGGTGGATGTGTCGCCGTTCATGAGGACGGGCCGTCCGGCTGCCAGCTCGGAGTAGATGAGGTCTTCCCAAGCCTGATATGTGTAGCGGTCATGGCTCGTGTAGTACATGTTCTTGTCGTATCCGTAATAGTTCTTCAGCGCGTTCACGGTGTTGACGGAGGCTGCGCCCGACGACGGTCCGTAGCCCATCCGCACCGAACGTCCCACGTAGTGCATCAGCTCGGCTACCGCCTGCTTGCTCTCCTCAGACGATGAGGCGTCGTAGGTGTCGGTCATCGAGTCCCAGTCGAAGGTGACGGAGGGCAGCGCGGGATAGTTTACGGTGGTGTTGTTCCAGCCTGACGTGTATCCCGGAATCTCTGTCGTGGCACTCTGCGGCCACCGCCAGAAATACATTATCTGCGCCATTGCCGTAGCCACACAGCCTGTCGCGCTGAGCGTGGGCACGCCATTGTTGTCGTAGGTGGGGCACTGCAGGTTGTAGGGGTCGCCCTGGTTCCAACGGCTCGGTACGAGTGTGGGGATGAAGTTCTTTGTGATTGTCTTGCCGCTGCTTGCCGCACGGTGGGGTGCGGAGGCAGGCATGGCGCGGTCTTCCTCCACAGCCGTGATGACCGAAGAGAGGCGTGTGAGCCACTCCTTGAGCGGGTCGGGCGCACCGTTGAGACTGAACGCGCCACTGTCGGAATAGCCGAGGATGGGCTGTGTGCGGTCGCTTGCCGACACCATGACGAATCCCGAGCCTGCGCCTACGTTGAACACATAGAACGCGGGGTCTGCGACGACCTCGGTGAGACGGCGGCTGTCGGGACTTGCCGGAGCCTTGCGCGCGCCGCTGCTCTCACGCTGCTGTATGAACGAGAGGGCGCTCTTCCTTGCCTGCTCGCGCGACACCGGACCGGCGCTCAGCAGAAGCGGACAGAGAAGGAGCAAGGATAAAAGAAGTGATTGTTTTCTCATAATGAAGTGTTTGTTTCTTGTTGTTATGTCCACCGTATGTGTACGGCTTTCTGAAAATGCCGCCACCGGCATATGGCTTTCGCCATGAGCGGCAGCGGCATCATAAAGTATCGTTGTGAAAGCAGTCTTTCCTGCGACTGCTCCGCACGGATTGAAGCCGCGCGGCAGGTCAGGGTCATTCCTCGTCGGTGTCGGTCTCCCAACCTGTGTTCTGCACAATCTCGAGATCGCGGTTCACCTCCTCCTGCGGTATAGGCAGGAAACTCATACGCTTGGTGAACACTCTCGTCTGGGTCTCTACCCTCTTGTAGAAGTTCATCTGTACGTTCGTCTGCTCTTCCGTGGTTCCGAGGTTGCTCACGTTGAAGCCGACCATCTGACCGCCTTCGCCGCCTTTGTGCCATGTCGGGTATATCCAGCCGTCGCCCTGAGCCATGTCCGCAACACCCCAACGGCGAACGTCGAAGTAGTACTTGTTCTCGAACGCCAGCTCGATGATGCGCTCGCGGTAGATAACCTTGCGCACAAGGTCCTGCGTGAGGTTGCCGAGATCGATACGTGTCTCGCCTCTCGCGTCGCGCGCTGTCTGGTCTTCGCTGTTGAGCCCTACATACTCTGCCACTCCCGCACGGCTGCGGATGAGGTTCACGTAGTGTATTGCCGTGGCGAGGTCGCCAAGCTCGCAGCATGCCTCGGCATAGTTGAGGTAAACCTCACCGAGACGTATGATGACGGCGTTGTCGACACCCGACGGAGTCGTTCCTTCGCTGAGAGGCTTGCGCCCGATGGTTCCGAAGATAGGATAGTCGTGCGTATTGCCGGTAGGTCCGGAGTTTCCGTTGAACGACATGACGGTGTAGTAGGTGCGCGAATTGTCGAAGTCCCACCTCCGGTTCTGGAATGTTATGCCCAGATAGAAGCGCGGCTCGCGGTTGTAGAACTGCTTCATGACCGAGTAACCCGAACCCGGAGTGAAGTAGGTGTAGCCGGAGAACTTGTCCTTATATGCTGTAGTGGAAAGCATGGTGCGCACATTCTCCTTCGTGGGGTTATCCGTGTCGTAGGTGAAATAGTCCGGGTCGTCCTCTATGCGCAGACCTTTATTGGTGAAGTAGAGGTCGACAAACTGCAGCGGAACAGAGAAAGCGCCTCCTCCTGTCTGCGCGTTGTCGATACCGGTGTGGCGCGGACGCATCGGATAGTCGTCAGTATTATACTTGGAACGGTAGAATATCATCTCACGGTTGGTGTTGAGTCCGAGGCTCGCATAGCGCGATGACTGGTACGGGCAAGACTGCTTTACGTCAGTAACCTGCTCGCCCGCGAGGTTGCGATACTCAAGCTGGTACTTTCCGCTGTTGATTATCGCAAGGGCGGCGTCACGCGCATCCTCCCACTTGGAGTTGTCGCGGCTCTGCGGGAAGAGCAGAGTGCCGTCGTTGTTCTTCAGTGTCTGGTAGTAAGGATCGCCATTGAAGATGTAGCTTGCGCGGAACAGATAGACCTCGGCGAGTATTGCCTGAGCAGCCTCCTCGGTCATGTTGCCGCGGAACTGTGTGTCGAACTCGCCAGAACTGTTGAACTGCGAGATAAGGTGACCGCCGTTGATGGCATTCTTTATCTCAGTTATGATGTATTCGAAACACTCGTCCACAGTGTTACGCGGAAGCATCATGTCGCCCAGAGGGTCGGCAACGCCATACACACGGTCGCCCACAATAGGCACCGGTCCGTAGCATTTCATGAGATAGAAGTAATAATAGGCACGGAGCACACGGCACTCTGCCTTAGTCCATTCCTTCTCCTCGTCGGTGAGCATGGAGCACTTGTCGACGTTGGCAAGATAGATGTTGGCATACTGTATGGCACGGTAGCCGTTGGTCCAGAGATCCTTCACGAAACCTGTGGACGGATACATTGTGCCGAGGATGACATCGCTCAGAGGCACGGTACCCGTGTCCCATGGCAGATAGCCCTCGTTGCTGGCGGTGCGCCAGCAGTAGCTCAGACCGTCAGACCAACGCATTCTGCGGTTGTCCGGGATATATGAATAGACATTCGTAAGCCATGCTAAGGTCTGTCCGCGGTTGGAGAACACATCCTCCAAGGATGTCGCGTTATCCGGAACATCGTCGAAATAGTCCTCGCAGGACGTGAAGGAAAACACCGTCAAACCACACAGGAATATACTTAAAACCCTTTTTTTCATAGTCATGATATTTACTCTGTTCATTTAATTAAAAGTTAAAGTTGACTCCGATAGAGAATGTACGGACGTTAGGATAACTTGTTCCGTTATCGGTATTCAGCTCAGGATCCCACAAATCGAAGTCACTGAACGTAAGAACGTTCTGTCCCTGCAGATAGATACGGCCTCCTGTGATGATTCCGTTACGCAGCCATGATTTCGGGAAATAGTAAGACAAGGTGATGTTCTTAAGTCTCAGGAAGCTCACATCACGCAACCACCATGTACTGGTCTGGAAGTTGTTGATGTTGGAAGGGTCGCTGCTGCCCCATGCCAGACGCGGATAGAACACGTCGGTGTTGGTCGGGTCGGACTCGCTCCAACGGTCTGTGATGTTGGCGAAAAGCGTTCCTCCGCCAGAGGAATTGGTGAAAGGACGGATACCACTGCCCTGAAGCTGACGCTCGGCGTCTGCCACTCCCTGGAAGAGGAAGCCCAGACCGAAGTTCTTCCAACGGATGTCACCGCCGAAACCATAATAATATGCCGGCACGTCACCGCGGCTGATGTAGCACTGGTCGTAGCTGTCGATGTGTCCGTCACCGTTAAGGTCCTTATACATTATGTCTCCGGGCTTTACCAGTTCGCCAGGATAGGTCTCACCGAACTGTGTGATGTTGCGCTCCTTAATCTGCTCCTCGCTGGTGTAAAGACCCTCCGCGATGTATCCGAGACTTGAAAGTACGTTGTGCCCACGTTGGTCGAGCCACGGGAAAGCGGGCGTTGCCTGGGCGTTCTCGATAATCTTATCCTTGTTCCAAGTCATGTTTCCGTGCAGTGACACGAACCAGTCCTTGCCGAACTGATGGTTGTACTGGAACTGTATTTCGTAACCTTTGTTCTCCACAATACCCATGTTTGCGGATATGCTCTGTGCGAATCCGGCGAGGAGAGGCACGTTGTTACGGTCCACGAAGATGTTCGTACGACGCTCCTTGAAGAGCTCGAATGTGAATGAAAGGTCATCATTAAGGAAGTTGATGTCGATACCAAGGTCCTGCTTGCGTACCTTTGACCACTGTGCCTCATAACCGTAATTTGAGTAGCCAAGTCCGTTGGATGTTCCCCAGTAACTGGTATAACTGCGACTGTTACCTATCTGGGTGAAGTAAGCGAAACGGCTGCCGGAGCTGTCGTTACCGACCGTACCGTCAGAATAGCGTATTTTGAGGAATGAAATGTACTTGGACAGGGGTTTCCAGAACTTCTCGTTTGACGGTACCCAACCTATTGCGTAAGCGGGGAACCAACCGAATCGCTTGCCCGGTTCGAAGTTCTCAGAGCCTGTATATCCGAGGTTTCCTTCTATGAAATAGCGGTTGTCATAGTCGTATGTGGCACGCATGGAGAGACTCTGCTGCTTGTAAGGAAGAGTCTTGAACAGGTCTCCATCGTTTGCGTCAGTGTAGTTGCGCAGGTTGAAGAGCACGAGCCCGCTCACGTTATGCTTCTTTGCGAATGTGCGGCGGTAGTCGAGAGCAGCCTCAAAGTAGAATGTGCGGTAAACCCACTTGTCTGATGTGACGCCCATAGAGGAATTTCCCTTGAACTGTTCGGTAAGAAGCAGGTTGCCGTCAGCGTCATACAGATTGGCGTCATCAAGCCAAATGCCTGTCGTCGGGTCAAGAACGGCAGTAGGTTTCCATGTGCTTTCATCCACAGTATACTGGATGGACTGGGTCGACTTCACGTCGAACGCGATGAGCGCGCGTGCCTTCAAGCCCTTGCTCCATTCGAAATAGCCGAGATCCTGAGTCAACCTCAGGTTGGTGTTTATCTGTGTCTCGTGCTGGGTGTCATATCCGCGGCGTGTAAGAGTGACCCACGGCGAGTCCATGTCACGGTTGTCCGGTGAGTAGCCCGGGTTGGCTCCGTTAGGATAAACCTTCGGGAATATGACCGGATTGGTGGTCATCGCCTTCGTATAAATGGTCCCGAAGTCCTGGGCGGGATAATTTCCGGCAGAGATCCAACCGCTCACTCCGACATCGATTGTGGTCATCTTTGTGGGGCGGAGGTTGACGTTTGTAAGGAAGTTGTAACGGTCGTAGTCGATCTCCGTGCTGTAATCCTGCAGCGGGTCGGTCTTTGTCAGACCTTTCTCCTTATAATATGACAGAGAGACATAGTAGCTTGCGTTTGGCGCACCGCCTCGTATGTTGACATTGGCGCGTGTGTTCCAGCCCATGTTCTTGTAAAGTTCGTCAAACCAGTCAACGTTAGGATAGAGATATTTGTTGACAGTGCGGTCTGCAAGAAGCGCGGCGCGCTCGTCTGCAGAAATCTCCGGTGTGGGGAGACCGTTGGCTACTTTGGTGCGCAGAATGTATGCGTCAGAATAATAAGATGTGCCTCTCGTGTTGCGGTAAGCCTCGTTTGCCGCCTCCATATAGGTTATACCGTCGGCGAGCTCGGGCAGTTTTGTCAGCTGCGTGATACCTGAATAAACGTCGACAGAGAACTGTGGCTTGCTTACAATACCCGGTTTTGTGGTGATGATGATGACACCGTTACCGCCTCGTACACCGTAAACGGCGGTAGACGCGGCATCCTTCAGCACTGTCACCGACTCGATGTCCTCAGGGTCGAGGTTGTTGAAGTCGCGCTCGATACCGTCAACCAGCACAAGCGGACCTTCGTTTCTGTTGGTCATTGTGGATATACCGCGAATCCAGATGTCAGAGTCGTCCTGTCCGGGAATACCTGTACGCTGTACCGAAACGATACCCGGCACACGTCCTGCGAGCACTGAGCTGAGGTTTCCAACAGGAGCCTTGATGTGCTCCATCTTAAGAGTAGACTGTGCTCCGAGCACCGAAATCTTCTTCTGTGTGGTGTATCCGGTCACGACAACCTCATCCACACTGCTTACCTGCTCGTGCAGGATAAAGTCGAGCACGGTGCCTGTGACCTTCTGCTCGAGCACTTCAAAACCCACATACTGGGCAACGAGAGTCGGGGCGTCAGTCGTGCAGGTGATGGTATAATAACCGTTCACGTCGGTGACAGCCCTGTTGTCAGTGCCTTTTTCTGTAATAGTGACACCTATAAGTAATTCTCCGTTCGTGTCCTGTACACGTCCTGAGACTTTCGTCGGAGCCGCGAATGAGGGAAGATATACGAACAATGCCATTATCAGTATCAGTCCCTTCAACGATTTCCGTATTCTTATTTTTATCATAACAATTAATTTAGGTCAAAGTATATTCCGGGGTTCATACCCGGAGAATTCCATTCTAACAAAAAACCCAAGGATGTCCGGCACACCAGAATGTGCCGGACAGTCCTTTTTTATTTGTCTTTACATTACGGTATCCGGCGTCTCGTGAGGAGCCGTCAGCACCGTAACACATTTATCTGTTCACTACCTTAACAGCCTTAGCACTGCCGTTCTCAACTATCTTGACGATATATATGCCCTTGCCCGGCAACGTTATGGTAGCCGATCCGGCACGTGTTGTCAAAGAGGCGATGTTCTGTCCTGCCAGCGTAGCTACGGTCACGTCTGCCTGAGAGCCGAGTCCGGCAACGACAAGAACGTTTCCTGAAGCGTGCACTGCGTAAGCACCGGCAGCGTTCTCACCTGTGTTTACATCCTCGATACCTGTGATTATGGCGCCGAACTGTTTCAGAACAGGATAGAGATAGCCGCTTGCTGTGTCGAACGACCATATGTTGTTGAAGTCCCAACCGATGGCTGTGTATGTGGACTCCTGCTGGAGCGATGCAGCCGGAACGGCTGTAGCGGGTTCTACAACACCGCCTTCAACGGTCTCGTTCTTCGTAGGCCACTCTGTTGTAGCGTCCATTGTAGCCTCGTTGTTGTATATGTTGCCCGAGAAGTTGATAAGCGCGTTAGGAGTGTCACCGGCGTTGTTGCCCGCGATGAACGGAGCAGTGACGAGCGGAGAACCGTTTCCTTTGGTAGAGCAGCTGCCTATTGAGACACAGTTGTGGATGTCTACCTGGCTGTCAGACTTGTCTATCAGACCAATGAATCCGCCTGTCCAGCCACGGAACGTAGCCTTTGCGAGACCGTTGAAGTAGCTGTTCGAGATGTTGGCACCGCCTTCGAGCGTACATCCGAAGAATCCGCCCACCTGGCTTCCTCCTGTAACCGTACCGTCGACATAGCAGTTTGTCACCGTGCAGCCACTGCCGTCACCGGCGAGTATAGCCACGTGGTCGTTACCGGTAACTGTTCCCACTACAGCCACATTCTCGAATGTGGTGGTTGAGGCAGAGCCTATGAGACCCACATGGTTGCAATCCGAAGCCGACACAACGAAGTCGACGAAAGCTATGTTGCTGAACTTGGCACCGTTGGTCTTGCCGAAGATACCGAGGTCTGAGCCGCTTGAGAAGCTTACGCGCGCACCTATCACCTTATGTCCGTTACCGTTGATAGAGCCTGTGAACGACTCGCCGCTTACTCCGATGCCCGGGAAGCTGACGCCGGTGAGGTCGATGTCCTGAGTGAGCTCATAGTCGCCGGAGAGGTTCTTGTTGATGTCGATGAACTCCTGAGCCGTCGATATCGGGGTGAGGTCGCCCTCCCTGCCGATGTATACAGAGAAGGAGTCGCTGCCGGACATAGTCAGTTTGTCTGCCACGTCGGCAGTAGGAGTAACCTTCAATACCACATCGCCGCGTCCGACGAACTGTGCGTTCTCGTCGCCTGCATAGAGGTCGTCCTGATAGATGCATGCTATGTCGCCGCCCTTTACTATCTGTATGTCAAGAGTCTGACCCAAAGAGCCGTGTATGCAAGCCAGGTCGATGAACTCCATTCCGCTTACGTAGAGTATCGACTTGTTCTGAGGCATGTCGTAGATGACAGAAGGAAGCGGAGCGTTCATCCACTTCAGGACAGGATACATCTTGCCTTCGGCGCCCTCGAGGAACTTCCATGTGTTCTGGAAATCCCATCCCAGAGTGTTCTCGTAGAAGCTCTGCGACCTTGCGTCGGCGGCAGACACGTTTGCTCCGTGTACGCTGGTTGCGTCGTTCATGTTCTCCATCGGACCTGAGTTTGAGGCTGTAGAGCCGCAGAAGGTTGACTCAAGAGCGTAGTTGTTGGCAAGGTTCACGGTACGCCCGGCAGTAGCAACGACGCGCGACACATTGCCGTAGAGGTGTGACGGAGCAATCATGTTGTTCTGTATGTATGACGGAAGAGTGTCGTCGTCGATGAGCGACACCATACCGGTGGCGTTGCTTCCGGGGCAGTCTACCGTTCCTGAGAAGAGACATTTCTCCACTGTTCCGGTGACTATTGTGCCCACCATACCTCCTGCCTGATAGCTGCGCGAGCTTATGCGGGAGTCAGACAGACAGTTGCGTACTATGGCTCCCTCGTCGGCATCGTTCTTGTTCACGTCGCCCGCGATGCTTGCCACGTGGTCGCGTCCTTCTATGTAAGAGCCCAGAACGGCACAGTTCTCAATCACACCACCGTAAGCTCGTCCCACGATAGCCGCAACATTGGCGTTGCCCACGAAGTTGGCGTTCATCACTCCGAGGTTTCTTATCTGTGCGTTTCTTGTTGTCGAGAATATTGCAACCTCACCCTGATCGGCGTTGTTGAACGATATGTTCTTCACGAAATGACCCTTTCCGTCGAACGTTCCGGTGAACTCGCCCACCGGTTTCCAGTCGTAGCCGGTCATGTCGATATCATTCTCGAGCGTGAAGTCGCCCGCGAGGTTATAGCTCATGTTCATGAGGTCCTCCGGAGTTGTTATCGCATAGTTGATGTCGGTCACTGTGATGTCGAGCGTGACGGTCTTTCCACTGCAGAAAGCGTCGCCCTGTGTAGACAATGTAACGGTAGACTTGCCCAGCGCGACGAAGTTGAGCGTGGTGCCGCTCACCTCAACAGCCGCCGGATTGGAGCTTGTGATGCTCACCTCGCGACCCAATGCAGACATCGGAGCGAGGTCCACCGACTGTGTGACGACGCAGCGTCCGGGCAGGTCGGTCATGCTTATGGCGTCGCCGTCTATAGGCAACGTCATTCCGGAAAGCACCGGATAGGCTCCTGTGGAGAGATTCCACACCGATGCGTCGAAGCCGATGTTCTGGTAAGTGGAGGCTGTGCGCAGGTCGGCGTCGCTAACCGCCGTACCCTGTATACCCTCGTTGTTGGCGTCGTCGGCAAGCTGGTCATACGAAACCACAGCACCTCCCACGGTGTACACCGTAGATGTGGACGAGAGGTTGTCGCTCTGGTCTCCGTACACACAGTTGGCTCCGTTCTTCCATGCATTGATGGCATGCACGCGGTTGTTGGCACCGATAAGGAAAGCCGCACCCGAGACGTTGCCCGTGAAGCTGGCTATACCGTCGTTGTCGAGCATACCGCACACACCGCCAGCACCGCCCGATGCGGCTGTGGCAGAACCGAGCACGAGGTTGTTGGTGAACACTCCCGCGTTGGTCCATCCTGCTATGCCGCCCGCCTGAAATGCGGTGCTGAACGCGCCTGCGGTTGACATACAGTTGGTGATGTAGGTCATCTCGTCCATGCTTGCGTTGCCGCGGGCGTCGCCCACGATGCCGCCCACATGGTCATAACCCGTGAGATAGCCGGCTGTGAACACAGCGTCGATAGTGGTGTTGATGGCTTGTCCGGCGAGAATACCCACCTGCTTGTTACCCTTCACCTTAGCGTCTGTGAAGCGCACGTTGCTGATGGTGGCACCCTCGGTGAACCCGAAGAAACCCACATTGTCCTCACCCGACGTGATGCTCAGCCCCTTTATGGTGTGGCCCGCACCGTCGAGCGATCCGGTGAACGGCTCTTTCTCCGTTCCAACCGGCAACCATTCCCCGCTCAGACTGATGTCGTTCGCAAGGACATAACTGCCTCCCAGGTCGTTTGCGATTGCCTTCAGTCCCGCCTCATCGGTGATACTGGTCTGCGACCATGCCGAAAGCGAGACAGCAAACATCAGACTGAGAGCTGAATACTTTTTAATAATGTCAGATTTTCCCATAATTACAGGTTTTTAAGTTGGTTGTATATAAATTCCAAGTAACTGGCAATAGTACTATATATATTAATGTGTCATATCCGGGTTATGTCCATGCCGACCCGCTTCCGGGCAACGGAGCGTACGCCTCTCTTACGGGTCCGCCCGCAGGCATCTGTAATGACGCTCCGGACGGCTGCCTTGACGTTATCGTACAATACCCCTGATAATGATGTAACAACTTCGGAAAGGTTTGGTAAAAAATTTTTAGTGAAAAGATGTTAAAACCTTGAATTTAGTTCTATTTTTAGTCTTCAAGGCGGTTTTTTCGCCTTTTGCATAATTATCCGGAAACAGTCCCGACAGTGCATAATAATGCGTATGCGAGACAGAAAAAACCGTCACGCAACGCGGAAAAGGACACAAGGACGCAAAAAACTGAATTTTCAGACAGTCGTGTAAGGCTCTGGCATACAGCAGGTTGGCTTTTCACAGACAGCAAGGGCGTTTTTCCGGCTCCGCCGAACGGGCTCTTTCATAGTGCAGAAGAGGCTTTTCCGCACCACCGGAAAGGCTCTCCGGCGCACCCGAAAAGGCTTTTCCGCACGAGAAAAAAGTGTCCGTCGCGCTCCTGAAACGAAAAACAGGAGAATCAGCCTCCGCATTATGCCTGCAACGGACGCATTCCGACATGTTCCGGGAGCGACGGCATCCACGCAGCGTACCTGCTTTGTCCCCTCTCGCCACGCGCCGTATCATGCATAAATATACATAAAAAGCCGACACAGCAAGCCGCATGCCACCGGTCAGCACACATCATCCCTCACCGCGGACAAACCTCCGCAGACATCCGGAAAGCGTAAAAACCGCTGAAAATCAGATTATCAGCACGATTTATTTCGTTGTTTGCAAACTTATTGATAAATTTGCATTCTGCAAGCGCATGCACACGCCAGCCATACGCACAAGCCGTGCATGCCGTGCCGGCATCATAAAGGCGTGCCGCAACCCGACAAACCACACATACTCACACCAAATGGTTCTCAACTACATATGGATAGCATTCTTCGTCATTGCCTTTGCCGTCGCCGTGGTGCGGCTGCTGTTTATGGGCGATACTGAGGTTTTCCCCGCAATAATGAATTCCACTTTCGATACTGCGAAAACGGCGTTCGAGATATCGATAGGGCTCACCGGAGTGCTGTCGCTGTGGCTCGGCATAATGAAGATAGGCGAGCGCGGCGGCGTGGTGAACGCTCTGGCGCGGGTGCTCTCGCCAGTGTTCACGCGACTGTTTCCCGGCATTCCCAAGGGTCATCCGGCTACAGGGTCCATCTTCATGAACATAGCCGCGAACATGCTCGGGCTCGACAACGCAGCCACTCCGCTCGGACTGAAAGCCATGGAGCAGCTCCAGACGCTCAACCCGCGCAAGGACACCGCCACCGACCCTATGATAATGTTTCTCGTGCTCAACACTTCGGGACTCACCATCATCCCCGTCTCCATCATGGTATACCGCGCGCAGATGGGCGCGGAACAGCCCACCGACGTGTTCGTGCCACTCCTGCTCGCCACTTTCTGCTCTACTATGGCTGGCATCATAGCCACATCCATATACCAGCGCATCAATCTCATAAACCGCACCATGGTGCTCACACTCGGAGGAATGTGCGCGGCTGCGGCGGCGATAATATGGGGATTCGGCAGCATGGACAAGACCACGATGAGCGTCGTGAGCACGTCGGCTGCCAACATCCTGCTCTTTCTCATCATCATCATGTTCATACTGGCTGGCGTGAGGAAGAAAGTGAACGTGTACGACGCATTCATCGAAGGCGCGAAGGACGGATTCGCCACCGCCGTACGCATCATTCCGTATCTCATAGCCATGCTCGTAGCCATCGGGGTGTTCCGAGCCTCGGGGGCGATGGACGCTCTCATAGACGGCGTGCGCTGGACAGTGGAGGCGTGCGGGGGCAACTCCGACTTTGTGGGCGCGCTGCCCACGGCAATCATGAAACCGCTCTCGGGCAGCGGGGCACGCGGCATGATGGTCGACGCCATGGCTACCTACGGAGCCGACTCGTTCGTAGGACGCCTCAGCTGCGTGTTCCAAGGCTCCACCGACACCACCTTCTACATCCTCGCAGTGTACTTCGGCAGCGTGGGCATACGCTACACCCGCCATGCCGTGGCATGCGGACTGCTCGCCGACCTCGCCGGAATAGCGGCGGCGATAGCGGTGTGCTATATGTTCTTTTAAAGGTAAAAAGGTAAAAATTAAAAAGGTAAAGAAGAGGGATTGGGATGAGATGGAGAGGCACTTTAAATGGAAGAAAGACGGAAGTGGGATGAGACGGAGAGGCTATTAAATGGAAGAAAGGACATAATTTAAAATATATGGAGTAATAAATAAGAAGGTGGAGAAATGGAAAATGTATAATAAAATAATATGGTAATGGTTAAAGAGAACACCATATACAAGTTAAGCAAGAGGTTCGCACTAAGGATTATACACTTGTATGTGTTCTTGCGAGACAGTCAACATGAGAATGTCATGTCGCGACAGATATACCGCAGCGGAACAAGTATCGGTGCAAATGTAGCTGAAAGCGTGTTTGCGCAAAGTGAGGCTGACTACATAAACAAACTGAAAATAGCATTGAAAGAGGCAGGTGAGACACGCTACTGGCTTGAGCTTCTGTATGAGGCAGACCTCATAACAGCCAATGCCTACGACTCATTGCTGAATGATGTGAACACAATAATCGGAACATTAATAAATATAATTAATAAATTAAGGGATAAATGAGATAAAAAGGAAAATAACAAAGACTCAAGACTGGCATCACACCGGCTCACAATCAGTCTTCGGCTGACTCATAAATGCCTATCTGTTGATTCACATATGGATACCGACCACAGCATGAATGACAGTAGGATAGTCCACAAGTGGAGTATGACTACAGCATGAATGACAGTTGGATAAGCCACAAGTGGAGTACGTCTACAGCATGAATGACTGTTGGATAAGGCACAAGTGGAGTATGACTACAGCATGAGTGACTGTCGGATAAGCCACAAGTGGAGTATGACCACAGCATGAATGACTGTTGGATAAGCCACAAGTGGAGTATGACCACGGCATGAGTGACCGCAGGATAAGCCACAAGTGGAGTATGACCACAGCATGAATGACTATTGGATAAGCCACAAGTGGAGTATGACTACAGCATGAGTGACCGCAGGATAAGTCACAAGTGGAATATGACTACAGCATGAATGACTGTTGGATAAGCCACAAATGGAGTATGACCACGGCATGAATGAAATCCAAGAGCATCATAAATGCCCTCCCACAGAATCACGCGGTCTTCAATATTTTACCTTTTTACCCTTTTACCTTTTTACTTTCAAACTATGTCTGGACTATCTTCTCTCGCAAAAGACACCGCCATCTACGGGCTGAGCAGCATCGTAGGAAGGTTTCTCAACTATCTGCTCGTGCCGCTGTACACGGCAAAGCTGTCGGCGGCAAGCGGCGCATATGGTGTCATAACAAACGTGTATGCATACACGGCACTGCTGCTCGTGATACTCACATACGGAATGGAGACAACCTTCTTCCGCTTCGCCAACAAGGAGGGGGAGAACCCGCAGAAGGTGTACTCCACCACTCTGACAGCCGTCGGACTCACCTCGCTGCTGTTCGTCGCGGCTGTGCTGGCGTTCATCGGACCCATATCCGGCGCCATGGGCTATGCCGACCATCCGTCGTATGTATGGGTAATGGCTATCGCAGTGGCTCTCGACGCCTTCCAGTGCATTCCCTTCGCATACCTGCGCTACAAGAAACGCCCGGTGAAGTTCGCCGCACTGAAGTTTTTCAACATCATGCTTACCATCGCGCTCAACCTCGTTTTCTTCCTGCTTCTGCCCGCCCTCTACGCTGGCGGAGGCGAAGGCTCGCCTGTGAGCGCGATATACAGTCCGGAGGTGGGTGTGGGCTACGTGTTCTACATCAACCTGTTCTGCTCCTCGGCACTCATGTTCTGCCTGCTGAAAGAGCTTACGGGCTTCCGCTATGTGCTCGACCGCGCACTGTTGCGGCGCATGTTTTCATACAGCTGGCCGATACTCGTGCTCGGCATCGCGGGCATTCTCAACCAGACGGCAGACAAGATTCTCTTCCCCTACATATACAAGAACGCTGACGCGCACGCACAGCTCGGCATCTACGGTGCGGCAAGCAAGATAGCCATGATAATGGCATTGATAACCCAGGCGTTCCGTTACGCCTACGAACCCTTCGTCTTCGGAAAGTCGAAAGACAAGGACAACCGCGCCACCTATGCCAAGGCAATGAAGTATTTCGTCATCTTCACCCTACTGGCATTCCTCGTCGTCGTGGGCTATATGGACATCCTGCGCCACCTCATAGGGCGCGACTACTGGAGCGGACTGAAAGTAGTGCCCATCGTGATGGCTGCCGAGATAATGATGGGAGTGTATTTCAACCTGTCGTTCTGGTACAAGCTCATCGACAAGACCATCTGGGGCGCGTGGTTCTCGGGTGCCGGATGCATGGTGCTCATACTTGTAAACGTCGTCTTCGTACCGCACTACGGCTACATGGCATGCGCATGGGGAGGGTTCGCCGGTTACGCCACGGCAATGCTGCTCTCCTACTTTGTCGGGCAGAAACACTATCCGATAGACTATCCCGTAAAGGAGATGACGCTCTACGCAGGCGTGGCTCTGGTGATGTTCGTCGCAATGACAAAAGCCAACTCAGCCCTTCCCGTGTGGGGCGCGCTGGCTGTCAACACGCTGCTCATACTGCTTTTCACGGCTATGATAGTGAAGCGCGACATGCCGCTGTCTTCCCTTCCCGTCATAGGAAAGCATTTCAGAAAGAACTGACAAGCATTTCAGAAAGGACAAACAAAAAGAGAAAACAATACATTAAACAAAACATCAAACAAAGGATTTATGAAAATCAAGACATTATTACTTACGGCACTACTCGCAACGGGAACCGCCGCACACGCCGACGAAGGCATGTGGACTCTTTTCGACCTGCCAAAGCCTGTCTTCGAACAGATGCAGGGATATGGCTTCGCTCTGCCTTACGAGAACCTGTATTCGAGCAGTGACGCCATAAAGAATGCTGTTGTAAACTTCTCCGGATACTGTTCGGGCGTCGTTGTGTCGCCTGACGGACTGGTGTTCACAAACCATCACTGCGGCTTCGAGGCAATACGCAGCCACTCTACTGTGGAGCACGACTACATGCTCAACGGCTTTTATGCCAAGAGCTATGAGGAAGAGCTGCCCAATGAGAACATGTTCGTGAGCTTCATGGTGGAACAGAAGGACATCACCGACTACGTGAACGGCTTCGGAATACAGCAGATGAGCATCAGCAGTCAGGAACAACTGCTCGACTCTTTGGAGAATGCCATGTCAAAAGAGGTGAAAGCCAACGACAGCACTCTGCGTCTGGAGATAAAGCCTTTCTATGAGGGCAACAGGTATTATGCCACAACCTACCGCGACTTCACCGACCTACGGCTGGTCTTCACCATACCTAAGTCGATGGGAAAATACGGAGGCGAGACCGACAACTGGATGTGGCCGCGCCAGACATGCGACTTTTCAGTGTTCCGCATCTATGCCGATCCGAAGACCAACGGTCCGGCTGAGTACTCCAAGGACAACGTGCCCTACCATCCGGAACACTGGGCTCAGGTGTCGCTCAGCGGATACAAGGACGGCGACTTTGCGATGACCATGGGATATCCGGGCTCCACCGAGCGTTATCTCTCGTCTTACGGAATACACGAGATGCGCGACGCGCAGAACGCTCCGCGTGCCCAGGTGAGAGGCATAAAGCAGGACATAATGATCCGCCACATGCGTGCCGACGAGGCAGTGCGCATAAAATACGACTCCAAATACGCGCAAAGCTCCAACTACTGGAAGAATTCCATCGGCATGAACAAATGCATCGACAGCATCGGAATCATCAGCCAGAAACAGGAATATGAGAAACGCATACGCCAGTATCAGGATCAGACCGGTCTGCTGAAGGGCAAACTCGACTTCGACAAGATGGCTGAGCTCTACCGGAAACGCTTCGACGTGATGCGCACTCTCACTCTCTGGAGCGAGACTTTCGCCCGTACAAGCGAGTTCACCACACGCGCTCTCAGGCTCTCAAACGGCATGGAGGTGAAAGGACCGAAGGATAATCCGAAGAAACAATACGTTGAATTCGCCGACAACAGCGACGAATGGGACGAGGCTTTGGACAAGGAGGTGATGGCGGCACTGCTGAAGAACTTCGCCGAAAAGGTCGACCCGGCTGAGCTCCCCGACTTCTACAAGACCATAAACAAGAAGTTCAAGGGCGACTACAGGAAATACGTGGACTTCCTCTACGCCAAATCAGTAATCATGAAGAAGGGAGAGAAGATCTTCTTCAATAAGAAATCATACAAGAAAGACCCGGGAGTGCAGTACGGAATAAGCCTTATCGAGTCGCTGGCGGCACTCCGCGAGAAGCTCGTTCCGGTGAGCGACGAGATAGAAATGCAGGAACGATACCTCTGCGAAGCCAAACTGCGCATGGAGCAAGACCTTCCCCACTACTCCGACGCCAACTTCACAATGCGCCTGAGCTACGGTCAGGTGGGCGGATATGAGCTCGGCGGCAAACCGTCAGGCTACTACACTACTGCCGAAAGCATCGTGGAGAAGATGGACCGCGCTGATGAGAACATCGAGTACGCAGCCGAACCGATAATGAAGGAACTGCTCTCGAGCAAGGACTTCGGCATGTACACCGACAAGACAACAGGCAAGATGCAGCTCTGCTTCCTCACCAACAACGACATAACCGGAGGCAACAGCGGCTCGCCGATGTTCAACGGAAGGGGCGAGCTCATAGGTCTCGCCTTCGACGGAAACTGGGACTCGCTCTCAAGCGACATACATTTCGACAGCCGTCTGGCACGCTGCATAGGCGTGGACATACGCTACGTGCTGTTCATGATGGACAAGTGGGGACACGCCGACCGCCTGCTCAGAGAAATAAACGCCATCTGACACTCATCCCACAGCACCGTAACACACGGTGACAGAACAATCCGCCGGAGCACAGGAAGCCGTCCTGACTGCTCCGGCGCTTTTTTATCTGTCTTCCGCCAAGCCTTAGCGATTCACCGGAACGGGCTCTTCCACACACCCGTACGCAATACATTTTACCGTAAAAAACACCATTCTTTTTCATCTCACAGACAGAATATTCCCGTACAAAAGCCTGATTCTCAACAAAAAATTATATCTTTGCAGCAGCGACAGCGCAAAAGGGCGCAATCAGAACCAGCCCTTACATTGCAGTGTGCAGCCTGTCTTATAAAAAGACGGTGCGGACGAGAGCCGACAAGACCTGCTTTCGCTTTCCCTGATGCAGCCTGTCCTGTGTCACGACACTTGCACAATGCGCTAACAGAAGCATACACCTGACAGTATTATTTCGTAACGAAGCAGCCTGAACATTTATCTAAACACGTTACATATGAGAAAAATCTATCTGTTCACAGTCGGAATCATGATGATGATTCTGGCATCATCCGGAGTATCGGCTCAGGAGAGTATAAGCCTGACGGAGACCGAACAGCCGGGAAGTTTTCCGATAGTCACAGACAATTCTACAGCCGTCATCGTCTTCGACAAGAGCGACGCGCAGGTTGTGGAGACCGCCGCCACGGCTCTCGCAGGCGACATCAAGGCAGTGACAGGTAAGGAAATAGGTGTGGGAACGACGCTTACAGCCGGCAGCTCACCCATCATCGCCGGCACCGTCGGCTCGTCCTCGCTCATAGACAAGCTTGCCGCCGAAGGCAAAATCGACGTCTCCGGCGTGAAGGGAAAGTGGGAGGCATACGGACTTCAGACCGTGGACAACCCCACAGAAGGCGTGGAGCGCGCCCTCGTCCTGTTCGGCTCGACTCCCCGTGGAACGGCATACGCCATCTTCGAAGTGTCGCGCCTGATGGGCGTATCGCCCTACATATGGTGGGCTGACGTCGTTCCGCCGCATAAGGACAGGCTTTATGCCTCCGCCGGACTGAGCGTTACGGACGAGCCTTCGGTGAAATACAGGGGCATATTCATCAACGACGAGGACTGGGGATTCCAGCCTTGGGCTGCCAAGAACATGGATCCCGACCGCAACAACGTGGGTCCCAACAGCTACGCGAAGGTGATGGAGCTGCTCCTCCGCCTGCGTGCCAACACGCTGTGGCCCGCCATGCACCTGTGCTCGGAGGCGTTCTGGGCAAACAAGGCGAACCTTCCCGTGGCGAAGAAATACGACATCGTGCTCGGCTCAAGCCATTGCGAGCAGATGCTGAGAGACAATGAATGGGAGTGGAGACGCTGGGGCGACGGCACCGGAACGTACGAGAACTGGAACTATGTGACCAATAAGGAGAAGATACAGCAATACTGGGAGGAGCGCGTCATCGAGAGCAAGGGCTTCGACGCCATCTATACCACTGGCATGCGCGGCGTACACGACTGGGCGATAAGCGGCTACCCGACCACCGAGGACAAGGTGCGCGGACTGACGGAGATAATCGGTTTCCAGCGCGAACTGCTCCAACGGCACATCGGAGACCCCACAACCGTACCGCAGATATTCATTCCTTACAAGGAGGTTCTTGAGGCTTACAACGCCGGACTGCAGGTTCCCGAGGACATCACTCTCACATGGGTGGACGACAACCACGGCTACATCAGACAGATGCCGACAAAGAGCGAGCAGGCGCGGTCGGGCGGAAACGGCATCTACTATCACCTTTCCTACTGGGGAACGCCGCAGGACTACCTCTGGCTATGCTCCACATCGCCATCGCTCATAAGCTACGAGCTGAGCAAAGGATATGAATACGGCATACGCAACCTGTGGATAATAAACGTTGGCGACATAAAGCCGGCAGAGGCGGAACTGGAGTTCTGCATGGAGCTTGCATGGGACGTGGACCGCTGGAATCCCGAGGAGGCACACAAGTTCAGCCGCTACTGGGCTGCGAAGACATTCGGAGAGGAGTATGCCGACGACCTGAGCGACATCAAGCAGGAGTACTACCGCCTCGGCGCGGGAGGCAAGCCGGAGCACATCTTCGCCGTGAACTACACCGACGAAGAGAAAGACCGGCGCATTGCCGACTACAAAGCCATCGTGGACAAGGTGGACAATCTCAAGGCAAGAATACCGTCGGAGCTGCAGGACGCATACTTCGAGATGATAGAATATCCGGTGAAAGGAGCCTACTATATGAACGTGAAGACATTCCGCGCGGCACAGAGTCTTGTGCTCGCAAAGGCAGGACAGCGCGACAAGGCTCTGGAGTATGCCGCAGAGGCTCGCAAGGCTTACAGGCAGATAGAGCTGATAACAGACAAATACAACAACGGTATAGCAGGCGGAAAATGGAACGAGATGATGGACTCCAAACCACGTCAGCAGTCACAGTTCTACATGCCTGAGACCGCCACACTGTCCGGAATAAGCAGCGTGCAGAAGGAGATAGAGAAAGAAGAGACATTCAGCGTGGCTGCCGACAAGTACACATCCGTAAAGGGCAACGTCGTGACAATGGAGGGACTCGGCATGAGCGGCTCCAGCGTCACCGTGTGGCCGATAGACGAGACACAGTATTCGGCTGACAAGGCATCAAGCGCGCCCTACGCCGAATACGACGTTGAGGTGAAGAGCGGCATGAACACCATCTCGGCACGCTGCCTCCCCACATTCCCCATACATCCCGGCTACGACCTCCGCGTGGCTGTCTCCGTGGACGGAGGCGAGCCAGAGGTGTGCTCGCTGAAGACCACCGCGACGGAAGGCAAATGGAACACCACGGTGCTGCAGGGATTCAACGACGCCACCGTGACCTACAACTCCGACGAGGACAAGACCGTAAGCGTGCGCGTGTACATGCTCGACCCGGGCGTGGTGCTGAGCCAGATATACAACCGTCTGCCCGAGTCTGCCGACAACTCGCTCACAGCCAGACTCATAAAGAACAACGACTTCGAGCTGCGCACGGACGGAACACCTAACCCGCAGGGCAACACCGACCGCGGCATACCTTACGGATGGGACCACACCGGAGAGCTCACGCTCGGACAGAACGGACTGCCCTCCTACGGCATCAACCAGGATGCAGCCAATCCGCACGGCTCGAACATATGCTGGATAAACTCGTTCCCCATGCCCGAATTCTTCGAGCTGTCGCAGACAATACCCGCATCGGAGATAGAGCCGGGCACTTACCGCGTGTCGTGCATGATGTGGATGGAGGAGAACAAGAAGACCTCCGGACGCCTCTTCGCCAACAACAACGTGCAGTACTACGGATATGAGAGCGACTACACCCGTCTGCTGACACCCGGAGAAATAAACACCTATGCGGGATATGCCGGACAGAACGGAGGCGGACCGTTCAACCTCATGCCCATGGAGGTGTATGTGACGGTGGCGGAGGGCGAAGACCTCAAGATCGGCATACGCTCTGGAAACAGGCGCAACGACGGAACAACGGCTACAGACAACGCCGGATGGTTCAAGGTTGACAACTTCCGCATAGAGAAGGTGAGCGGAGTGCCGCAGCCGGAAAGCGAGGACCTCACACTGACAAAGCAGCTCATAACCAACTACGACTTCGAGCTCTACAACGACAACGGCACAATCAAGGAGAACACTTCGGGCGACACGCGCCGCGGAACGGTCTACGGCATACACGGCTGGAACATAAGCGGACGCTTCCCGGGCGACTCCTACGGCATCAACAAGGACGCATCCAACCCTCACGCCACCAACGTGTGCTGGTTCCAGGCGAAGAACGGAACCATGCCCGACGACTTCGAGCTCTACCAGACAATACCCGCCGACAAGCTCACACCGGGACGCTACATGATATGCTGCCGCCTGTGGGCTGAGGAGGGCTACCTCTCCACGGTGCGCCTCTTCGCCAACGACAACGTGCAATACTACGGCATGGACATCGACTACGGCAAGAACCTCACTCCGGGAGAGAACAACACCTTCGCCGGATACATCGGAGGAGCCCCCAACTCGTTCGTGCTTCAGGACATGCTTGTATATGTCGACATCGCGGAGGGCGACGACCTGAAGTTCGGCATACGCTCGGGCAACACCAACGCCGACGGTTCCCACAGCTCAGAAGCCAAGAACGGATGGTTCAAGACCGACTTCTTCCGCATACACAAGGTTGACGCCACCGACGGAATAGAAACCGTAGCGGCTGACGGTGCGGGCAAAAAAAAAGGGGTGTACAACATTAAGGGACAGAAGATAGGCGACAGTCTGAGAGACACTCCCGACCTTCCGGCAGGAATATACGTGGTGGACGGGCGCAAGACAGTGGTGCGCCGACCACGATGAAACTGACTTACATACAAGCCACAGACAAGAGGCGGTCTCCTTACGGAGGCTGCCTTTTGCGTTATTTTAAGCCATACTGTTGCATGTCACGCCGCTTATTGATAACTTTGCACACCGCAAAACAACATTCACTATGACAGAACTGAAGGAAAACCAGGGCATACCCAGACACATACTCATCATGATGGCGGTCATGGCAGGCATCACCGTGGCAAACCTCTACTACAACCAGCCGCTGCTCGAGCTCATCCGCCACGACACGGGCGCGACGGAGGTGGAGGCGAATCTCATCACCGTCATATCGCAGGCGGGATATGCCCTCGGACTGTTTCTCATCATCCCGACGGGCGACCTCTACCCCCGACGACGCATAATAGCCCTGTCCCTCATCACGGCGGCGGCAATGGGAACAGTCATAGCCGTGTCGGACAGCATCGGAGTGATATGGGGCGCGTCGCTGTTTCTGGGCATGTGCTCGGTCATACCGCAGCTTTTCATACCCATAGCGGGGCAGTTCTCCAAGCCCGGGAACAAGGCGCGCAACATCGGCTATGTGCTCAGCGGACTGCTCACGGGCATCCTTGCCTCGCGCGTCATAAGCGGATTCATAGGCGAGAGGATGGGCTGGCGAGCCGTGTTCGTCATCTCCGCCGCGTTGATGGCGGCGTGTCTGGCAGTGACGGCGGCTATGATGCCTGAGATGAAACCCAACTTCAGAGGCTCTTATCCGCAGCTCATGCGCACCGTGTGGCGCATAGTGCGCACACAGCCGCGCATACGTCTCAACGCCGTACGCTCGTCGCTCGCCTTCGGCTCGATGCTCGCCATATGGTCGTGCCTGGCGTTCCATCTTGCCGGCGAGCCGTTCCGCGCGGGAGCCTCAACCACGGGCGTGCTCGGACTGTGCGGCATGGCGGGAGCCATAGCGGCGAGCGGGATGGGCAGACTGGTGCCCCGCTACGGCATAAGGCGGTTCAGCAAGGCAGGAGCGTTGCTGCAGCTGGCTGCCTGGGCTACGGCTTTCACATTCGGTGACAGCTACGCCGGGCTCATCGCGGCAATCATACTCGCCGACATCGGAGTGCAGTGCATACAGCTGAGCAACCAGAGCGACTGCATACAGCAGATGCCGGAGGCAGCCAACCGTGCCAACACCATATTCATGACCGTATACTTCATCGGCGGCGCGCTGGGCACACTGTGTGCCGGTGTGGGCTGGGACATGTGCGGATGGGGCGGCGTGTGCCTCACGGGCGCGATTTTTTCGCTACTCTCACTCGCCATAACGCTCGTGGCTGACAAGCCATGCAAGAGGCAAGCCTGAGACAGAGAGGCACCCGCGCAACACTTCATGCCGTCGGCGAACCGCACGGCTGGCGGGATGTCCGGCACACCGTCGCCACACCGGACAACGCGGCACGGCATGCAGGCACGGCAATGCATGATTATACAAGAACAAGCTTACGTGGATGAATAAATATGCACCGTAATCCCGAAATACCGCCGTTTCCGCGCACTACTGTCCTTCCGGCTGCAAATACGCGGTTTTTACGCACTTCACGCAAGTCTCTGACAATCATCGGCTTGCGTTTTTTCATACCACAGAAAACACCGTACGGCTTTGCGGAAGAGCCTTTTCCGCACTGCGGAACGGGCTTTTCCACACCGTGAAAGAGCATATATGGCATGCCGGGAATGGCTTTCCGGCAACGCGGAACGGGCTTTTTCATACGACGGCAGCTTATGTGGCGCGAACTTAATATCACAAAAACAGCGTATGAGAACAATCGTAACATGATTCCGGAGCATCCGAGACGCAACGCGCTTTCTATTTCGCGGATTTATTTTGTCAATATTTTTTACCATAAGAACGCATATTTATGCATTCCGATTATCCATGTGCCGGAATACAGCCCCTCCGTTTGTCCGTGCCGGAGCCTGCAATACGCACGTCAGGCAACGGTTTGCCGAGACTCCGTGTACTACCTGATTATGCGCAGAAACTTATAAGCACGCACAAAAAAAACTGTGACGGCAATCATCAGCCGCCACAGTTCCCTTACTTAACATCGGTATTATCCCCATCCTGCATCAGACCTCCGGCAAACGGATACGTCAGAAATCTGATGTCAGGTTTGGGACTGTCATAATATAAAACTAACGTCTTGTCACCTTCACGCTGCGTCTCGTGCCGTCGGTGTAGGTCTCGGTCATTATGTAGACACCCATTCCAGGCGATGTCACCTCGCGTCCGTCAGTCGTGAACCATCTTACGCCCTGCACTGTCTTTGCCTGTTCCGTCACACCGCCGACGCCAGTCGGGTCAGCCTTTTCTATTCTTATGTTGTCCAGATAAATGACGTCAGAGCCGCCTCCGGTATATCCGAACAGGGCGAAGCTCATGTGGCTGCATCCCTTCAGCTGACTGAGCGGAATCTCATATTTCTTCCATCCTTCCTCGGTGTCGCCGCCCACGATGTATTTTGCAGCCTCTATGCTCTCGCCGTCGTCACCGCGCAGATAGACATAGAGCGACGGACGGTTGTTCGGATAGGCTGTGGCGATGTTGTACACCCAGAACGACAGCACGTTGTCATTGGCGTCGAGAGCCACCTTGGGAGATATGAATCCGGCACCGGCATACTGCTCGTACATGCTTCCGTTGAACATGTAGGCACAGCCTCCGTCACCGTCCTGCGGCTTGGCATTGTTGCGTGTGCCGTCAGGATTGTCCACTCCCCATGTGTATCCGTATGAATATACCGTCTCCACCTGCCACGGGGAAGTCTCCGTACGGGCGTCGGCGAACGACTCCTTGTAAGGCAGCTGATAGAGAGGACCGAGCACCACGGAGCCCACTACGGGCTGTCCTGTGCCCTCAGCGGTGAACGGAGCCACGCCGTAATAGTCAAGCCGCTGGCTTCCTGTCCGCTCAAGCTCTATGGTGTATGTGTTGCCTTCCACGTTGTCGGCTATAAGGGCGAATGTCTTGTCGGCAGGATTGTAGCTGTAGACACGGTATCTCACCTCACCGTCAACAACCACTCCGCCGTTCACTCCAGCCTCGGGAGCATCCCAGACGAGGATGGCGTCCTTGTTGTCGGAGCTGCCCTTCACCATCAGGTTGCCCACCGGCAGAGGCACGTCGCGCCCTACGAACAGCGTGTCGGTAAGCACCTCGCTGCGCCCGTAGCTGTTTGACGCCACGAGCATGTAGGTGTTCTGTCCGTGGAGAGGCTGTGTGTCGGTCCATGTCATCGCCGCTCCCGGCACCACATCGTCGGCGGTGTAGACCGGCGCGGGGTTCTGTCCGCGGAATATCTCCACCTTTACGTTCTCCTTCAGGGCATTGCCGTGATAGTCTACAGCGGGCGTCCTGAACGTCATCACGGCTTTCAGACTGCCGTCAGCAGCCGCTTCCGACTTGTAGCCGGTGAACTCATAGGGCGAGAAAGCTGACTTCTTGTAGGTGAGCCGCACATCGTCGAGCTGCGTGTCGAGATAGTCGTTCGCACTCGTTCCCTTGGAGTTGATGCCGAAACAGTATTTGCCGCCCTCGTCGGTCACGACGTTATAAGCCACGTCCTTCATCTGATAGGCGGTGCTCTTCGGCAGGTCGCCCACATGTACGCTCTGTGTCTGAGGCTCGGCGGATGTGCCCATATACACCTTGTTCGTTACAGTCTCCGAATAGACCGACGTCATCACGCCGAGCGACAGCTCGTATACGGCGTCAGCGTCGAGCCTTATCATAGGCGTGTAGAGCCATGCCTCGACTGGCGTGTCGGTGACATATGCCGAGAACTTCATCCTCTTGTTCATGCTGTCATACTCCCATCCGTAGAACGGGTTTGTCTCAAGATCGATGCCGTCGAGCGTTGACGTATAGAGGTCGGCTGCTCCACGGCTGTCGAAAGTCTCCTTGTAAGGAGCCGTGTATACGCCCACGAAGGCGGAGTCGGCGGCAGACTCACCTGCTCCGTATTCGTTTTCGGGCACCACGGTGTAGGTGTTCATGCCCACAGACTTGACGCTGCCATCGGTCCATGTGAGGTGCGCGCCGGCGGAGGGCGACTCGAACACGTGCGCAGGCTCCGCCTCCTTGTTTCTGTATATGCTTATTCTCGTGAGCGGGCTTACAGGCTGCTCCTCGAGGTTACGGTCCGGAGCGTCGAAGCTTACGGTGGCAGTCATGGCGTCGTCTGCTCCGGCAGTCACCTCGAGCGAGCCTGCCGCTGCGGGAGCCTTCGCCGCTCCCACCGCACTCACCGACACTTTTTTAAGCATCAGCATTGAAGCGTTCTTTGAGCTGTCGCCCGTATATCTCAGAGCAAGATAATATTTTCCGGGCTTGTCTGTTAAGAAATCGGCATGGTAGTCGCCGAAGTCCTCATATAGCTCGAAGGCTTCCTCAGACGCCACCTTGCGGAATGTGGAGAGGTCGGCAGGGTCGGTTCCCACATACACCTCGAACGACTCGGGATATCCGTTGGTGAATGTCTTCATGTTGATGGTGTACCGGTATTTCACGCCTCCGTCGAGGCTGATAGCCGGAGTGATGAGCCAGTCGTCGCCGGTAGGGAAACTGTAGGCACTGATGTCGATGCGCACGTCATCGTTAAAACCCGTTCTCCATGTGTTGTTGTCGGCGTTGGCGTCCACGACGGTGAAGAACTCGCCGAGCACCGATGCGTCGGCGAACGACTGTGAGTAAGGTGCTGTGAACGCGTCGCCGCATATGATGCGCTCAGACTCGGCATATTCGCCGCGTTTGCCGTTGTTTGTCGCGTACACGCGATAGGAGTAGTTGTGCATCGCCTCGGGCGTTGTCTCGGTGAAAACGGTCTGCGCGTAGTTGTCGGCAACGGTCACGCTGTCGGGCATTCTCACCACCGTGTATCTGATGTTTGCCTTGTCCAGATAGCCTCCGTTCACTCCGGCGGCTGGCGCGTTCCAGCTTACGGTGTTCTTGCCTGCGTCCGCGTCGTAAGCGAAATTAACGTCGCCGACAGGAAGAGGAGTGTCATATCCCGCGTATTTTCTTATGGACGCGAGAGGAGAATAGCCTGTGCCGTTGCTTGTGTTCACAGCAACGTAGTGGTTGCCTTCGCTCAACGTCACCGGTATGGAAACCTTCTCGCCCGGCACGGCAGACACTCCCTTGAGGTTCTCTCCGTCGAGCCACACGTTGAGCATGGCGTCGCCGAGAGCCGCTCCGCCGTATGTGAGCCGCGGAACGGTGAACTCTATCTTTCCACCGAGGCTTCCGTCAGCGTCGAAAACGAGGTTGAGACCCTCCGCCATAGCCGGTGCACCGTCCTTGGCGGCATTCTCGTCCACCTTCAGTGCCACGATCTGCTCGTTCTTGTTGAACCGTCCGATGAGCGAGGTCTCGGCTGTCTCGGGATTCACAGCATACAGCTCGCTTCCCGTCTCAGTCTGAGCCGCCCAGATGAACAACCCCGTACGTCCGTCGTAAACCATCGACTGGGAGTACATCACAGGCAGCACGCCGGTGGAGCCGACAAGCGTCGGACGCGCCGTCTTGCGGTCGATGCGGTACAGGTCGCCCAGCCAGTTGATGAAATACATGCCCCCGTCGGGCACAGCGGCAAGCGTAAGGACGTTGTACTTGCCCCGGAACGCCGCGATCTTATCCATCTCATCGTACTCGTCATTGTATATACACCAGTCCATTCCGGACATTCCGTCGTTATACTGGAGCGAATATGTGTTGTTGTCTATCGGATTGTAAGCCATCGTGGACGACAGAAGCGAGTAGCTCTTCTTATCCGTTCCGTACATCACACGCTTCAGTTCCTGCCAGTTTTCCGTGTCGATGGTAATGTAGCGCGCGCCGTTCAGCACACCCATGACGCTCATCGGAGCGATGCCTACGAACGTGTCGCGGCAGAAAGAAGCCGCTGTGAAGTCGTAGTCGAAGGCTGTGCGCAGAGGTGTCATAGCCATGTCACCGCCTATACTGAACGAATATACACCGTAAGGCACGCTTGTCAGCGAGGCGGAAGACCAGTCGGTGCTGTTTATAAGAGCGCAGTAGAGCTTGCGCCCCTCAAACGCTGATGCGTCGGCAGTCATCTTCCTGCCGTCCGACTTCAACACCCTTGTGAGACTCTTTCCCTTTACGGCAGTCTCACCGATGGGAGTGACAGCCGCCGGACCCGGCTTGCGCATTGTCAGAGGCGAGCTTTCCGCCATCTGTGCGCCCACTGTGACGGAGCTCATAAGAAACGCTGCCGCCACGGCGATATCAGTAAAACGTTTTCTGTTCATATGTCGTTTATCTTTTTTTCTCATAAATACTGTCATTTCACTCTTTTTACTTCTTTACCCTTTCACCCTTTTACCGCATAGCATTAAAACCAGTATCAGAGTTTTACCTTTTTAATCTCTTTACCCTTTTACCTTTTCCCCGCGTAGCGTCAAAACAGTGACCGTCATTTCACAATTTTCCTTACACTATTTCCCTTCTTCACTATATACATGCCTTTGGGTAGAGTTTCGGTGTCGGTCTCGGGTCTGAGACAGCCGTTCATGTCGTATATCTTCACCTTTACTCCCGTATCACCGGCAACGGCAGAGTCTATTCCGGTTGTCTCCGGAGCAAGTCTGAAGACACATGTCGAGCTTTCCATCGGTTTGATATAACTGTAGGTGGAGCCGTTGTATAGCAAAAGGGCTGCGACGTATGTCGTTCCGGGCACTCCGTTCTCAAACGTGCCACTGAACGTAACGTCGGCTGTCTCACCGCTCTTAAGCATCAGATACTGCGGGTCAAGGCATCCACGGATCACCGCTCCACTCTCGTTGAAGATGTAAAGATATACATATCCGCCGAACACACCGCTGTCGCACTTCAGTCGGGCGGTGATGTTCATCGAGCGCGCGTCTACGTTCCCGTTGTCGGCAAAAGACAGTTGGGCAGCCGTTGTGAGCACTGCGGCTTGTGCGGGAGCGTCTTTCACACTCACCTCACGCATTGCGCTTATGATGCGGTTGTCATCGTCTGTCACCGCAAGCTTGTAGTCGCCTGCAGGCAGGTTCATCACATCAAGGAACTCCACTTCAGCACTTGCGCCCGGGGCAAGGTCTATCTTGTACTTCGAACCCGATGCTACAGGACGGAGAGTCTTACTGTCGTAGACAGTCACCATGACGTCTCCGAGATAGTTGACGTCGCCTCCGTTCACCACGGTTGCCCTTGTGCACGACGGCACACCGGCGTAAATCTCCGCCGGAGAGTCCATTTCATCGATGCTGAGGTCAAAATAACCGGGATAAATGAAGGCTATCCTGTCACCGCTTACACTTACGTTGAGATAGTTGGGATAGCCCACATACTCGTCGCGTATGCGGCTCCAGTCACCGTCAGACCCGTACTGCCGGCATACAGGATAAAGCTTATAGTCGCCGTCGGAGAGCTTTCCGAACTTGACGTTCTCTGTCAGCGGACCGTAAAAACCGTATCCCACCTCAAGCTCGTAGGCTGCGTCGGTGCGGTAGACCTCCACCGTAGAGCCCTGTGCATCGGCAAGAAGCATGGCGTACTCGAACGAAGAAGCCTTCCATCCGGCATTGTATATCATTCCGCGGAGCGATATGTCGGTGCTTCCACCGTTGTCTATCGTCTTCTGCGCAGGCACAAGTCCTTCCGTGGAGACAAGCTCCACGTCCTCACATGAGTTTTCCTTGGGACGCTGGATGCCTGTTATTATCTGCTGGTCGTAGTTGTATCCTCCGGCGGAACCGCCCGTTCCCTGCAAAGGAGGATTGAGAGCCGACGTGCGGAAATATCCGTTGCTCATGCCGCTCCAGCCCCAGTTGACATGCACGAATCCGTTCTCGTCGTATCCGTCGAACACGAACGCGTGTCCGCCGGAGGACGAACGGCCGGTGGCAATGACGGGTCGTCCGTTGTCAATCTCGTCCTCTATGATCTGCTGCCATTCCTCACTGCTGTAGTTACTCCGCTGCCGGTATGCCACGCCCTTGTCATAATCGAAATAGTTGAACAGCGCGTACGGTATGACATCACTGCCCGCCCCGCTCGACAAAGAGTAGTTCATGCTTACCGATATGCCGCAGTGCAGCATCAGTTCGGCGACAGCGTCGCAGCCTGCTTCGCTGCTGTTACTGTCGTACTTGGGCGTCATGTCGTCCCAGGAATAATGGGTCGAGCCGAAATCAGCCGTAAGAGTGCGTCCTCCCATTATTGCCGGCGCATAAGTGTAAGACCCCTTTCCGGTCTCCGGCCAGCGGTGATAGTACATCACCTGAGCCATAGCCGTCGCCACACATCCCGTCGCACACTTGGAGCTTATGTCGTAGTCAGGACACATATTATTATATGGCGCACCCTGATCCCACATTATGTTGCCAAGCAGCGGAGCCACTTTCTTGCCGCCGTTCGTGCTTTTCTGCGGCGCAGTCTCAACGTTGTTGTCTCTTATATATGTTATTTCGTCCACATAACCTTCCATCCAGTTGCGCATCTCAGGCGACATCCTGTCAAGGTCGAAACTGCCTGTGTCGCTGTAACCCAGCACCTCCGCAGCCCTGTCCTCAGCCGATACGAGGACGAATCCGGCGTTGCTGCCGGCATTGAACACATACACACAGCTGCGCCCTTTCGTGTCGCCAGCCGTATACACCAGTTTAAGGTCATCGCTTCCGACATTCTGCCGCGCCCTCATCTGCGCCGCATTATCACGGAGAAACGACCGCGCGATTTTCAGAGCCTGCGGCTTTGTGACGTCCCCGGCAAAGGAGAGCAGCCCCGGCAACAACAATAAAACAGCAAGAGTAAGTTTTCTCATAATGACATTTTTAATTAGTTTTCGCATTTACAAAGGTATGTAAAAGCCGCAAAAACTAACAAAAGGTCACCAAACAATGCTTTCTGATTCATAAATTAAAAACCAAAAAGCTCATTTTCCAAGCATTTTCTGATATAATGAAGGGGTCATTCCGGTGACTTTCTTGAACGCCGCAATGAAGTTTGAAGCCGACTTGTAGCCCACGCTCTCGGCTATTCCCTGCATGCTGTACGCTCCGTAGCGTCCGCTGTCCATCATCCTTTTCATCGCCACCTTTATGCGACGCTCGTTCAGGAAAGTACGGAAATTCTTGTTGTAAGTTGTATTTATCACCTGCGACACATAGTTAGTGTTCGACTCCGAGAGCCTTGCGAGCACGGCGAGACTGAATTCCGGACTGCAGAAAGTGTCCTCGTCCTCCATCACGGCGTCAATGCGGCGCAGCAGTTCTTCGGAGTTCGGCACCGGCGCGGAGGCTTTGTCATGACGCTCAATGTCTGCCACACTATCCCCGCCGGACGTTTTCCGTCTGTCGACAATGTCTCGGTAGCGGCTCTCAATATCGAGAAGCTCCCTGTTGCGCTCGAACAACGCCACGTACGCCACATGCAGTTTGCGCCGTTGACGCCACACCATCACCACCGCGGCGCATGCCACCGCCACCACAAGAAGCAGCATGACGAGAGCCGCGTTCTGATAGAATATGGTGCGTTTCTGCTCGTCTATGGTCTGCCTGTCGAGCTTTTTCTCATGCGTCTGGTAGCTGTTCTTTATCTGGGAGAACTCGTTCACGTTTAGCAGCGAGTCGGTATACCTGAAGAACTCGTTCTGATAGAACAGAGCCTTTTCCTTGTTTCCCATTTTCGTATAGACACGCATCATGCCCTTGTAGCAGTCAGCGAAGAGGTAAGCCTCGTTCTTCAGCTGTGCCAGCGAGTCGTACTTCTGCAACACCTCGAGTGCCTTATCCAGATTGCCCTGCCTCTCATAGCACTGGTATACCTCCGAATAAGGATATATTTTCATCTCTCCCGGCAGTCTGAAACTGTCCACCACCGCCACAGCCTCGTTCATCCAGCGCGTCTTTTCGTCCATTTCATCGCGTATTCCTGCAATAAAACCCTTGTTGAAGCAGTAATAAAAGAGCAGTTGACCGCGCGGAACGCCCTTCAGTTCCTTCACTTTCTCGTTAAGACGCTCGGCATATGCGGCGTTGCCTATGTTGCATCCGGCACCTATCATGTTGTTCAGGAACTTGAACTGCATGCCCGAATTGCCCGAAACAAGGCTGAGACGATAGCCCTTCTCATACACGTCGAGAGCCTGGGCAAAGTTGGAATACACCGAATAGATGCCTCCCACGTTGTAGTATGCGTTCATGAGATTGAGTGTGTCGACGCTTTTCGAGTGTTCCTCTTTCTGTATATAGCGGAGCAGAATAGACAGAGCACTGTTGTAGTCGCTCTTCCTCAGATAAGCCCTTGCCTGCTCCAGATTGTCAGGAGCAGACCGTCTCTCTTGTCCGCCGGGTGCGGCAAGAATGGCGGTAAAATGGAAAAAGAGTGCCAGACACACATATATGAGCCTTCTGCCAGTCATGTTGCGAAATTGCAAAAAGATGATAACATATGAACAAAAACTGTCCTTAAACAGGTGCAAAGATAATGCGAGGCGAGCGCAACAGCAAGGAAGGAAAACGGAGTTTTACTTAACTTGATACTGCCGAGCCGTATCTTATCTTATGCAAAGATAAGAAAAAAACGGTAAAACACGGAGTACGTCACGAACATAACGTCAGTATGCCGCTCAACAATAATATAAATCGCATACGTCGGATACCTGTCCGGTATCCGACGTATGCGTATGTCAGTCGATGACACCGGTGTTTACCAGTCCGAAATACACCAGTCCGAACAGTCCGGCGTTCCATCCCTGTATGTGGAAACCGAGATTCTCGCCCGTCAGACTGTTGATGTGCTCGTTGGGCGACCAGTCGCCCGAGTCCACGAGGTCGGCTTTCCCTACCCGTTTCACCAGCCCTATCGCCTCCGCCTTGCGTCCCATCCTCACTCTCGCCCAGCAGTCCATGAAGCTCACCCAGGGCCACACGGCGCCGTTGTGATACACGGCAGGAGGATAGCCGAAGCTCTCGTCATAATACGGGAATGTCTCCGCCACACCGTAAGGAGTCATGCTCCGCGCGTTAAGGGCACCGATAATCTTTTGCGCACGGTCGTCGGGAACCACTCCGAAGAGTATGCCTACGGTCTGGTCCTGCAACAGCCGGCTGTTCACACTGCCGTCGCGCCATATCTGACAATAATATTCGCCGTTCCACAGTCCGCCTTCCCCTACGTCCATGTTCACACGCCGGTATGCCCTGCCGTACGCCTCCTCATATTCGTCTGCCGCCTCCTTGTCGCCGCACACCTCCGCCATAAGCCTCATCTTCTTCAATGCCGCCATATAAATGAGGCAGCTGAAGGGCGAGTATTTGCGGTCACTGACACCCTGCACGTCCTTCCAGTCGCCCCAGAACGACACCTGCATGGGCAGTCCGATGTGCTCCTTATCGCGCGAAATGAGCCATTCCATCGCCTTTTTCAGTGCCTGCCAGTGAGTCAGGAGGGTGTGCCGCTCATGATAAACCTGCCAGAAACGCGCCACACGCAGTATGAAGAAAGCGTTTATGTCGAGGTCGTCGTCGCGCTCTATAAGCGGGAGTATGGTGGTGGGAATTTTTCCCGAGGGCTGCTGGAACGCCACCGTCTCCTCAATCATGCGCCGTTCGAGGTCGCGGAACATCACAAGATGCAGCCATGATGTCCAGTAGCTGTCACGCTGGTTGAGCTCGCGGTAACCCATCGTCACCACCTCATCGTTGCGCGTCCACTTGGTGAGCGACACGGCAGGCAGCATGTACCAGCGCAGATAATCGTCGATTTCATCGTCTCCAGTGACGGGTATGGCACGGCTGAAACCCTCTGTCTTGTCCTTCAGAACCTGCCACACGGCGCGTCCGTATGCCGTCAGTGCGGCGGGAGAGGAGAAGTCCTGCGCGCTCACCCAGCCGTCGTCATGAAACGCCATAAGTATTCTCACCGTGCGGCTCTCCCTTGGTCCGAGCGTCACATGCATCCGAAGCCCGCGCCCGTCCCACGACGTGGGCACGTCAGCCGTGAGTTCCACCTCGTGCCCGTCGCCCGCTCCCGAACATCCCTCACGGCTCACCGCCGACATTCCGCGCGCCATGTCTGCCGCAGGCAATGCCACGACATCGAACTCGTCGGCGGTCTTTCCCTTATTGGCACACTCCATCTCGACCATCAGCAGCGGCAGAGCCGACGTGCGACCGTCGTTCACCGCGAGCGGACAGAAGGCTGTGACGCTGAATGACGCATTTGTCAGAGGCGACCCGTGGTAAGTGTTTCTTATAAAGGGAAAGGCGCGGCTCACCCTCTTTTTCCTGAATCCGGAGAAGCGATGACGCCTTCCTCCCTTATCGACAAAGAACTCCACGCTGCCCTTGTCATGCAACCACTCGCCTATACGACCCGGATTGCGCATTATCTTTCCGAAGAAACCGCCGTCCTGCGATGCGTTCACCGTAAGCGCGAAGTTTGACATCGGATATCCGTCGACCTCCGCCGCGACCTGCGCCGGTGAGTCAACGCAACACATAAACAGAACCGGTAAGGTTCCTAAAAAATGTCTTATGTTCATGCCTTAATGTAAAAACGGATTGTGTTTATCATCAATATCTGTATGCAAAGATATGAAAATAATGTGGGAGGACGGCAATACCGGCGTGTTTTTATTTCACTGACAGGATGAAAAACACAGTTCACGGCATGTCCGGAAGATAACGGCAGGGACGGCGCGGATGTAAAATTAATGTAAAACATGCGGTGTGTGAACTAAAATAACTAATTTTGCGCTGCATCAACGGCAATGATACTACAAAGCAGCAATATGGAATACAACACACATACAATGGCTGACGGACTGCGCGTGATACATCTTCCGTCGGCATCTCCGGTGGTTTACTGCGGATATGCGATAAACGCCGGCACACGCGACGAGGCACCGGGAGAGGAGGGACTCGCCCACTTCTGCGAGCACATCACCTTCAAGGGCACAGCGAGACGCAGGGCATGGCACATACTGAACTGCCTCGAGAGCGTGGGAGGCGACCTCAACGCCTTCACAGGAAAGGAGGACACGGTGTATCACGCAGCCGTACTGCGCGACCACATCACACGCGCCGCCGACCTGCTCACCGACATAGTGTTCCACAGCACCTATCCTCAGAGCGAGATAGACAAGGAGGTGGAGGTGATATGCGAGGAGATAGAGAGCTACAACGACTCACCTGCCGAACTGATATACGACGAGTTCGAGAACATGGTGTTCTGCGGACACCCGCTCGGACACAACATCCTGGGACAGGCGGAACGCCTCCGCACCTACACCACGGACGACGCGCGGCGGTTCACATCGCGCCTCTACCGACCCGACAACGCCATCTTCTTTGCCTACGGCGACATAGACTTCACCCGTCTGGTGAAGGCTCTCGAACGCGCCGGACACGACTCCGCACCATCGCGTCAGCCACTGACCGACACGGAAAACATGCGCCTGCAACGCCTGCCGGAATACCGTCCGGAAAGGAAAACCATACACATGGACACGCATCTGGCGCATGTCATGACGGGCAACCGGGCATACGACATACACGACAGCCGCCGGATGGCTCTCTACCTGCTCAACAACATCATGGGCGGACCGGGCATGACGGCACGCCTCAACCTCACTCTGCGCGAGCGGCACGCGCTTGTCTACACCGTGGAAAGCTCCATGGCGAGCTACTCCGACACCGGTGTGTGGGCTGTATACTTCGGATGCGACCCTGCCCAGACCGACCGGTGCATGCGGCTCGTAAGGCGGGAGCTCGACCGCATGGCGGACACGCAGCTGAGCGACAGACAGCTCAACGCGGCTAAGAAACAGATAAAGGGACAGATAGGTGTGGCATGCGACAGCCGCGAGAACTTCGCCATCGACTTCGCGAAGAGTTTCCTCCACTACGGATGGGAGAAGGACGTGGCAAGGCTTTTCCGCAATATCGACGCCGTGACACCGCAGATGATACGGCAGGTCGCGCAGGAAACGTTCGCTCCGGAGCTGATGACGACGCTCATAATAAGATGACAACATGCATTTATAATTATCCTGTCGCGCACATACGGCAGCAATCCACCGTACCATTTTAACATTTGCCACCTCGCAGGATTTTCATTTTTGATTTATGGAGCGTGAAAAGCGGGAATATGTCCGTTTTTATATCATAGTATATCAACACATTGATTATCAACGGAATAATCATAAAACTCCTATCCGGGCAGCACCTTCGACCATACCGCCATACGCCAGACATCACGCGAAAGAGGCTTTCCTGCATCGCCAAACGGGCTTTTCCGCACACCGGAACAGCCTGTATCGCACACCGGAACAGCCTTTCCCGCAACGCGAAAAAGCGCAATCGGCATGCCAACAACCGTAAAACAGTGGAACAACGGAGTGATAACTGCAAGACAACACGTGCAGAACGGCGGTGTGACATACCGGCAGTCGCAAGGCGATATATGCAAAACAGCCCATTTCATCGGTGTCCGGCAGCTGACAGAAAAGGCGGAACGACACCTCGGAACGTTAAAAAGAGATGCCACATATGTTAAAAGCGTTAAGTGTGAACGGCACTTCCACAGTCTTCAGCAGTACTTCATCAGCACGAGCCAGCCGCCATTTTCTGGCATCATCACCGTGGTGTCAGCATGCAGGGATTGGCATGATGTGACCGCAAAACGGTGTGGAGCAAAAGTAGAGACACAAAATCTTGCGTCTCACAAGCAGAGAATGCTAATAAAACAAGCCGTTTATTGTACACATACATTGCGCTTACCTTCTCGTGAGACGCAAAATCTTGCGTCTCTACTGGGCGGACGCCATAGCGCGGGGATTGAGGGAATGTGCCTGAGAAAACGCAAGCAAGGAAAGTAGAGACGCAAAATCTTGCGTCTCACAAGCAGGAAACACCAATAAAACAAGCCGTTTTTTGTGCATATACATTGTGCTTATCCACTCGGGAGGCGTAAGCTATATGATTATTACATGTGGTTTATTGTACATATATTTTGCACCTACCTTCTCGTGAGACGCAAGATTTTGCGTCTCTACTGGGCTGACGCCATTGAGTGGGGATTGACGGGACGTGGCTGAAAAAAACGCAAGCAAGGAAAGTAGAGACGCAAAATCTTGCGTCTCACAAGGGAGGAAGCAACAATAAAACAAGCTACTTAAATATGCCACAAACCGCCCCGGCAACCTGCAATATGAAAAGAAATTCTTCTTTTCTCTTGCCATTGCACGCGCCTTTCACTATCTTTGCAAACAGAAAACTGCACTGCCGCATTTTCACACGGCAGCCATACCGCTTGCCTGCCGGAGCACGTGCAGACCGTTCAACATAAAGTAAGGATGACAGAAAAAGACAAAGCACGCAAAGTGACGGCGACAGGCGAGATGGCTCTTGACATCGTTTTCAAGGACGACAAGCCTGTGGACGCCGTGCCGGGAGGCTCTGCCCTCAACGCCATTGTGTCGCTCGCACGCGCAGGTGTGGGCACGTCTTTCGTGTCGGCAACAGGCAACGACTATGCCGGACGGCGCATGCTCGCCTTTCTCGAAGCGGAGGGCGTGGACGTGACGCAGGTGGAAAGGGCTGACGGAATGAGGTCTACCGTGTCGCTGGCAGTGCTCGACTCACTCAACAACGCATCCTACACATTCTACCGCGACAACGCTCCGCTGCCCTACAACGGACGTCCGAAGACGATGGGCGAAGGCGACATACTGCTGCTCAGCTCGTTTCACGCCGTGAGTACCGGCACGCGCCACATGACGGCTCCGCTGCTCAAGGAGGCGCGCAGAGCCGGAGCGATAACGGTGTATGACATGAACTTCCGTCCGGCACACAAGGCAGACCTGCCCCATGTCATGCATAACATGGAGGAGAACATGCGCCTTGCCGACATAGTGCGGGCAAGCAGCGAGGACATAGAGACGGTGTTCGGGCTCACGGACGCGGCGGAGGCATACCGCAGACACATATCACGGCTGTGCCGCATACTGGTGTGCACCGACGGCGACAGACCCGTACGGGTGTTCGCCGGCAGCGATGTGCCGATGACGTTCGGCGTGAGACAGGTGGAGACGGTGAGCACCATAGGAGCGGGCGACAACTACAACGCAGGCATGATATACGCCCTCATACGCCACGGCATTACCCGCCGCGACCTCACGGAAAGCCCCGGAACGGTATGCTGGGAACGCATTGCGAGCCACGCGGCGGAGTTCGCGGCAGACTGCTGCACGCATACCGGCAACAGCATAAGCCGGGAGACGGGCATGAGGATGAGGCAAGAGACATAACAAGACAACAACAGGCAACAATAAAAAAAGAGAAATACACACATGAGACTAATTACAGACAATATCTATTATGTAGGCGTGAACGACCGCAACAAGCACCTCTTCGAGGGTCTTTGGCCGCTGCCTGCAGGAGTGTCATACAACTCCTATCTCATAGACGACGAGAAGGTGTGCCTCATAGACACCGTCGAGGTGGGATTCTTCGGACAGTTCATCGAAAACATACGCGACGTGATAGGCGACAGGAAGGTTGACTATCTGGTGGTGAACCACATGGAGCCCGACCACAGCGGCGCGCTCTCGCTGCTCAGACAGCACTATCCCGACGTGAAGGTGATAGGCAACAACAAGACCTTCAACATGCTCAAGGGCTTTTACGGCATAGACACCAACACCATGGAGATAAAGAGCGGCGACACGTTGAGCCTCGGCAGGCACACTCTGAAGTTCGTCCTCACACCGATGGTGCACTGGCCCGAGACGATGATGACGCTCGACATCACAGCCGGCGCGCTGTTCTCTGGCGACGCCTTCGGATGTTTCGGCGCGCTGAACGGAGGTCTGACGGACGACAGGATAAACTGCGACGCCTTCTGGCAGGAGATGGTGCGCTACTACAGCAACATCGTTGGAAAATACGGCATACCCGTGCAGAACGCGCTGAAGAAGCTGAAGGGGTCGGACATAAGCTACATATGCTCCACCCACGGACCTGTATGGCACGAGCACATAGACCGTGTCATGAACCTGTACGACCGCATGAGCAAGTATGAGACGGACGAAGGCATCGTGCTGTGCTTCGGTACCATGTACGGCAACACGGAGCGTGCGGCTGAGCTGATAGCCTCTGCGGCAAGCGAGGCGGGAATAAAGAACATCGTGGTGCACAACGTATCGAAGACCCATCACTCGTATATCATCGCCGACGTGTTCCGCTACCGCGGTCTCATCGTGGGCGCGCCGACCTACAACACCGGACTTTATCACGAGATGGACGTGCTGCTCTCCGAGCTTGCCGGGCGCGACATAAAGAACCACTACATAGGATGGTTCGGCAGCCACGGCTGGGCAAGCAGGGCGGTAGCGAAGATAGGAGAATGGAACGAGAAGCATCTGCACTTCGAGCCTGTGGGTACTCCGGTGGACATATGCCAGAGCGTGAACGCCGAGACAGCCGCAGCGTGCAGGCAGCTCGGACGCGACATGGCTGAGAGACTCATGAGGGACAGAGCCTGAACACATACACACATTATACAGCGACAGCCTGTGGCGTTCTCCGTCACAGGCTGTCGTCATTTCATAAAGTTGCTTTCTGAAGGCGCGCACGGCAGCCTCATCGTGCCGACGGTCAGTCTGTCGGCAGCCCGATAGCCCTGACATAATCCTCGAACTCGTCGCGGCTGACTGCGGCTCCGTTCTTTATCTTGGCGCGGTAGTTGTTGATGGTGTTGACGGAGAAGTGAAGAAACTCGGCTATCTTCGAGCTGTCGTCTATGCCGAGGCGTATGAGCGCGAAGATGCGTATGCCTGTGGTGAGCCTCGACATGTCGTCGGGCACGATGCGGCAGTCGGGACGCAGCAGCATGTTGAACTCGTCGACAAACGTCGGGAAAAGCCCTATGAACGTGGAGTCGAATATCTCCAGCAGTTCGTCGCGCTCACGGTCGCGGAAGTTATGGTTCTTCACCGTCTGCAAAAGGTCGGCATACCGCTTTGCCTTTAGCATCGAAAGCGTGTCTACGCGCATCGAGTCCATGCGGTCGATGTAAGACGAGCACTGGCGGAGGAAGAGTCCGATGTATTTCTCCTTCACCCTGTTGCTCTCGTCAAGATTAGCCACCGCCTCGTTGAGACGGTCTCCGGCGGCTACAAGGCGCCGGTTGGCTGTGTCGAGATCGGTGAGTGTCTGCTTCATCTCAGAGTTCAGCGTGAGCAGCTGTTCGTTCTTGCGGCTGAGCTCAGACTTGGTCTGTGTGAGTCGGCGACGCTGTCTCATGAGATAGAAAAGCAGCGACAGCACGATGACGAGAAAGCCTGCCGAGACGGCGATGACGGTCTTCAGCCATGCGTTCTCGCGCCTGCCTCGCATCTGCCACATCTTGTCCACGTTTGCTATTACGGGCGTTATCTGAAGGTAGCGGAGGCGTGTCCCGAACCTTGCGGCGCAGTCGGAGGCGAAGTTTATGTAACGGTATGAACGTCGTAGGTCGCCCTTTATGTACATGGCATTGGCGAGTTCCCACAACGCCCCCTGGTCCATCACGGCGTTGCGCACATCGTTCAGCGCCGACACCGCGAGCCAGTAATTCCATCGTTCGTTGTCTCCGAGCATCTTGTAGTCAAGATAACGGTAGAACGCCACTATCGCCATGCTGTGCGAGCCTTTTGCCGCCAGCCTCATGCGCCGGTCGTTATAGCTCAGAGCCTTGGCGTAGTCGCCCTCGCCATAAGCCCTTTTCTCGAGTGCCAGAAGGCGGTAGTCGTTGTCTGCCGGGGCATTTCTTTCTCAGCTCATCCACCTTTGTATAATAGGCAAGCTCGCCGTACAGATGGCTGCACGACATGTAGTAGTCGAGGAGTCCCGCCCCACTGAGCTTCTCCTTACGCACGGATGCGAGCATGTCTACAGCATCGGTGTACATCCCCGTTGAGGAACACAGGTAGGCTTTAAGCACCCGGCAGCGGTTCTCTCCCGCTCCGTCTCCGAGTCTGCGGGCTATTGTCGCGGCACGTTCGAGCCACACGAGAGCCGAATCGCTCATATAGGCACTGTATTCTTTGTACAGTTCGAGGGCAAGAGAATAGCGCGCCGCCATACCGGCATTGGCGTACATGCCGCGCGTGTGGCGTATGTAGCCCTCACGTTTTTCCACATATCTGTCCGAGTTGGCGATGGCTTCGTCGAGCAGACTGTACAGGGAATCGGTCCGGCTCTGTGCCGCAGCCATTCCGTACGTAACCGAAAGAAAGAACAGTAGGATGATGTTTCTCATATCATTATCAAGTCACAGATTGGACAAAAGGCGATGAATATAAGTCTACAAATATAAGACAATATCATGTACTTACAAAAACTGGAGTGCGGTTTTTGCCTTAATACGGCCTTATAGTTTAAAGAACAGGATATATGTACAAACAGTTTGGATTATAAACATCACAAAACGATGTCATCGAGTCCTCTCCGGAGTAACGCAGGACTACAGTCGTAAGCCTTTCTCAGACTTATATCAACGCCGCGTGGTTCATGGTAAAGGCGTGCGGCGGCAACGTGCGTAAAGCATCTGCCGGAACGTGTCGCGAGAGAGAGACGGCGGAAAGCCGTGCGAAAAAGACCTCCGCCGCCTCACGATGTCACATCAGCACGAATCTCACTTTCTGCTTGAGATTGTCTGAGGAGTTGCCTATCAACGCCTCGAAATCGCCCGGCTCCGCCGTCCACCGGTGAGCCTTGTCGTCGAAGAAGCTGAGGGCGTCGGTGCCGATGGTGAGTCTCACCTCTTTCCTCTCGCCCGGTTTGAGGCTCACTTTACTGAATGCCTTGAGCTCCTTATAGGGTCGCACGAGTGTCGACTTGCAGTCGCGCACGTAGAGCTGCACCACTTCCGAGCCTTCTCTTGTGCCTGTGTTCTCCACGCTGACGGTGAATGTGATGCTGTCGCCCTGTGCGAGTCTTGTCTTGTCGGCTGTAGCCTTGCCTATCCTGAAAGTGGTGTAGCTCAGACCGTGACCGAACGCGAACACCGGCTTTATGCCTTCCTTGTCAGCCCAACGGTAGCCCACGAAGATGCCTTCCTTATATTCCTCGTCAATGATCTTGCCTCCGTCGCGCCATGTGCCGGGGTAAGTGCCGAGCTTGTGTGCGGCAACATCACCGAGCTTCTGCCACCATGTGTAAGGCAGTTTGCCCGAAGGGTTGGCACGGCCGGTAAGTATGTCGGCAACAGCCTCGCCCGCCGTGGAACCGAGGAACCATCCCTGCACGATGGACTTCACCTTGTTGCGCCACGGCATGGCGACCGGGTTGCCCGATATGTTTACGAACACTATGTTCCTGTTGACGGCGGCAAGAACCTCAACCAAGCGGTCCTGACCATACGGAAGACCGTATTCCTTGCGGTCATGACCCTCCGCATCCTGATAGTCACTTTTATTAAGACCGCCGAAGAACACCACGCAGTCGGCGTCCTTTGCCTTCTCCACAGCCTCAGCTATAAGTTCATTGGCAGTGCGGGGCTCGTAAAGCCTCTGCTTGGCAACGACTCCGTTGTACTCGCCAATGGTGTCGCCCACATATCCACGGGCATAATCTATCCTTATCTTATCGCCGAGACAATTGCGCATTCCCTCTATCGGGAGCGTCTCACGCTGCGCCTTCAGCGAGGAACTTCCGCCTCCGACGGTCATCATCTTTATGGCGTTCTCACCGACGACAAGCACCCGCTGCGCCTTCGTAGTGTCGAGAGGCAGCAGTCCGCCGTCGTTCTTTAGGAGCACGATGCCCTCGTCCGCTATGCTGCGGGCGGTGGAATAGTGTGCCTCAGAGTTCATCGAGCCATAGCCGCGGCTGCTGTTCATCGTGGTGCGGAAGAACAGACGCAACACGCGCCGCACCTTGTCGTCGAGCTCTTTTGTGGTATATTCTCCCTTCTTTATCAGCTCACGGTATGGCTGTGCGAGACAGTAATTGTCGTAGGCATTGGATGTTCCGAAAGAGAGACCGTCTGTCCAGGTGCCGAACTCCATGTCAAGTCCGTTCTCGACAGCCTGCCGCGTGTCGTGCGCTCCGCCCCAGTCTGACACCACAACACCGTCGAAGCCCCACTCGCCTTTAAGGATGTCGCAAAGCAGATACCTGTTGTGGCAGTTGTGCTGGTTCTTGTAGAGATTGTAAGCTCCCATGAGTCCCCATGCGTGACCTTCGGTTACGGCAGCCTTGAACGCCGGAAGGTATATCTCATAAAGGGCGCGGTCGTCCACCTTCACGTTCACCTGATGGCGGTATTCCTCATCATTGTTCATTGCGAAATGCTTCACACACGCGGCGACACCATTCGACTGGAGTCCCTGAACATAAGGCACCACCATGCGCGATGTGAGATAAGGGTCCTCGCCCATGTACTCGAAGTTGCGTCCTCCGAGCGGTGTGCGCAGTATGTTCACGCCCGGTCCGAGTATCATATCCTTGCCACGGTAGCGTGCCTCTTCACCCAACGCCCTGCCGTATGCCCTTGCCAGCTGCGGATTCCATGTGGCAGCGAGACACGTTAGCGCCGGAAACGCCACGCAGGAATCGTTTGTCTGTCCTGCCTGTTTCCATTCGTCCCAAAGCACGTCGGGACGCACACCGTGGGGACCGTCGTCTGTCCAGAACTCAGGAATGCCCATACGGGGCACTCCGGGTGAGCTGAACTTACTCTGCGCGTGTATCACCGCGATCTTCTCATCAAGCGTCATACGCTTCAGAGCATCCTCAACACGCTGTTCGATTGGCTTTGTCGCGTCGAGATAAACAGGAAGCGACTGTGCCAGTGCTGCCGTTGCCGTGAGGGCGGCAAGGGCTACCGTCATGATTGTCTTGTTCATTATATTCTTCATTTATCAGATCATTATGTTTTATTATCTGCCAATATATTTTTTTAAACACACATATATTCATATTGAAACACGCACCGACCCATATTGGAATGAATGCCCGCCAATGCCACATTCATGTCATCCGGCTCTCAGTCCGGTTGATTTTATGTATGAGTACTGCGGACGGCAATTGGCGAACTTCACATTCTCAATATATTGCCTTAGTATACGGAGTGCCTCATCCTGTGCAGGACGCGCCTTGCGCATATCGGCATAAGTTGTGCGTACGGACTCGGAGAACCTCACCACAACACTGTCCCAACCCTCAGGGCGCACGACAGCACTCATGCAGGAACCGTCAACCTTCTTGTAAGGCCAGAACGTATATCCTATATTATTGCTTCTCAGGACATTCACAAAATCCGCCTGCCACTCATCGGTGTTGTGACCCAACTCTCCCATATACATAGGCAGACCGGTCCGGTCGCGGAACTCAATGTAGTCCTTTATAGCCTCTGCCGTTGCCGGACCGCCGTAGCGATGGCATGTGTACATGATATTCGCATCAAACTTCCAGTCGGAGAAGACCGAGAAAACACTGTTCCACTGCGCTCCTCCGAGCAATATCACATGATTGGAATCTATCTTCCGTATGGCGTTCACCGCCTGTCTGTACAACGGCTCGAGCTTTTCGTTCAGTTCATCCTTGTTTTCAAAGAAGTGGGCTATAGGCTCATTCATCAGCTCATAGCCGAGAATGACGGGCTCATCCTTATATCGTGACGCTATGTCACACCATATCCTGATGAATTGCCGACGGCTTGTGTCACTCTCAAAAAGCCATGGGTAACCATAGCTGTCGTCTATGTTGTCGCCGGTCTGGCCTCCGGGACAGTCGTGCATGTCGAGTATCAGATAAAGACCGTAATCCCTGCACCATGAGACAAGGCTGTCGACTCTGGCAAAACCGTCCTGAGCCGAGGAAAGCCCCATATAGTCCTCATCGGTGAAAAGCTTGTAATTGAACGGCAGCCGTACGGTGTTGGCGCCCGTGGAAGCTATGAACCGGATGTCGTCACGGGTGATGTAGCTGTCCTTGAACGCCTTCCAGAACGCAGCCGTCTCGTCCGGTCCGACCATCTGTCTGAGCATGATGTCAATCATCCAACCGCTGTTTGTCTTGCTGAAACCGAACATATAGCCTTCCGGATTGAGCCAGTTGCCGAGATTGGTTCCGGTGATATACAGTCTCGAACCGTCGGCTCTGACCAGATTCTCACCCTCGACACGCACGAAACGCCCTGTCGCCGACACTGCGAGAGTGGCGGTGCAGAGCATCAGAAAAACAATAATTCTTCGCATTAACCTGTATTTTACGGAGAAAGCCACCCGTGAGCGGCATACTTGCGGAATGTATCACACGGTATGACGGACGCAGGCGGCTTCACCTTAACCATTCACCTTATTATATCACTTTTGGAAAACCCTGACATAATCAACCTCCATCGTCGCCGGCAGACAGTTCTCGTCAACGCCCTGAAGACCACCCCACGTGCCGCCCCACGCAAGGTTGAGTATCACATAGAACGGTGAGTCGAAGGGCCAGGCGTCCTTACCTGTGCCGTCGTTGTTGTAAGTAAGCAGCCGCTTTCCGTCCACATAGAACACCATCCTGTCCGATGTCCACTCCACGGCATACTTGTGGAAGGCGGTGTAAGCGTCCGATACGGAAGTGCGTGCGCTCTCTGTCGGCGTGCCGCCGTTGTTGTATTTGTTGCAGTGGATTGTAGATACCACGACCCCGGGGTCATATCCCACTGATTCCATTATGTCTATCTCGCCGTCTCCGGGCCATGTCTTGAAGTTGACAGGCATCATCCAGAACGCGGGCCATGTGCCTTTTCCTTCGGGCAACCTGATGCTTGCCTCGATGTAACCGTACCTCCATCCCTGACTGCGTTTGGCATAGATGCGCGCCGACCTGATGTCGCTGCCGTCCTTATGAAGGTGTATCTTCAATGTCCCGTCGGACACCTCAGCCACATCCTTGCCCTTTACGTAGTTCTGCAACTCATTGTTCACGAATCCCGGACCGGCAATCTCGAAAGTCCAGTCGCTGCCAAGCTCGGTGCCGTCGAACTCGTCGTTCCATACAAGCGAGTATCCTTCAGGAGCCACGATGTCGGTCTCCGACCGCTTTTCCGCCTGATTCACCTTGACAGAACGGCGTGTTCCGCCGCTCCACACAACCACCTCACCGCTGCGTCCGGAGTTGTCCGCATTCTCCTGCACCGCAACGGTAAGAGTCTCATTCTTCTTTACCGACCCTTCAGGCGTCACCTTCAGCCAGTCAGCGGTGGAATAGGCGGCGAACTCGCGGGCAGCCTTCACGTCCACGGAAAACGTCGCTGCATCCGCGGAAAGGTCTTTCTCAGTCACCGACAAATCCACCTGTACGTTGTCAGGCGCATAAACCGTCTCCCTGTCATCGCCGCAGGACGCCATCCCCACAGCCGCTGCAATAAACAAACTCAATATCATTCTGGTCTTCATTGTTCTCTTTTTTATAAACGTAAGTTATAGTATATTTATTTCAACCGTCCTCTATTTATTATTAAAACAGTGCGAGTGGACGCAATGAGAGCCTGCCCTCATATTGCCTGGCGCAATCTGTTTTAAGTGAAAAAGCTGTGTTGCAGGAGCCGGACTTCCGCATTCACGCTTGAAACGGAGTGCCGTCTGACAGTCAGTCTCTGAAAAACGGAAGTACGCTCCCGCAACGACAGTTCGCCAAATACATTATAAGAAAGGTTGATTATCGTCATTCCGCAGTCTTCTGCAACACGATGCCGCTTACCTTAACCGTGGTGTTCTCCTTGCATCCGCCGAAGTCCAGGACAAGCATAAGCCCCTTGGACGCGCCCTTCGCGAGCTTTGCCGCCGGAACCTTCAGCACATATTCCTCATAAGGAACTAGGTCGGCACGCTCCGTGAAGAAGAAGTTGTCGGCATCGTCGTCACCGTCTGTAAGCTTCACCGTAGCCCCCTTTAGTTCCTTGTCGGACATCAGCGTACAGCAGAAATCGTAAGCCGCGTCAGCCTCAGCCGCTATTCCGGTCTTTATCTTCACCTGAGCCTGCCACTGATCAGACGTCGCCGACGGCAGTGTCACGGTATAAGTACCTCCTTCCTTTGCGAATCCCGGGTCGGCTATCTGCGTCCATCCGGGAGCGTAGAAGAACTCAGTGGAGTAATCGTTCTTATCGTCCACGCCCACCTTCCACAGGTTGTCGGCAGAATCATAGGTATAAACCGTCTTGTCCTCATCCTCCACCGGCACTACGGTACCGTCGTCGTTGGCGTGGTCTTTAAGCACTATGCCGCTCACGCTGACCTGAGTATTCGCCGCGTTACCGCCGAAATCGAGCACCAGAGAGACCTTGTCCATGTCTATTCCGGGCATGTCGCTCTTGTAGAACACATATTCCTCATAAGCCTTAAGGCTGACTGTCTCCTGGAAATAATACGTTGCGTCATCGCCGGTCTTCACGAGTTTCACGGTCACATTGTTATGGTCGGTGTTCGACATGAGCTTGCAGCTGAAGTCATAATGCGACGCCGCGCTTGTTCTCATGTCTGTGAGGAACTTCACCTGAGCCTGCCATGTGTCGCTTGTAGCCTCGGGCAGACTCACCGTATAGGAGTTGCCGTCAGCCGTAAGAGCCGGATCGGCAATCTGGTTCCAGCCCGGAGCATAATAGAACTCGTTGGTGAACGTGCATCCCTTGAACATGTTGAACTCGCTGTCAGCATCGAATCCGTCGAATCCCTTCACCTCATCCTTGCTCGTTAACACATAGTGCCATGCTATGGAACCGTTGTCGTAGACAAGCACGAGTTTCGAGCCAGTGACGCTCTCTATGCGGAACGCCGGCTTGTCATACTGACTGTCGTCCGACACGTAAGGGAACAATGTCTTGTCATCCAGCACGAGATACACGTCGTTGCCGCGTCCTTCTATGGTGTAGTGTGAGGTCTGTTCCTTTGCCGGAGAATTGAAGTCGTTGCCGTCACCAGGATTTCCGGGCAGCCGCGTACAGCCTTTGTTGGCATACACCATCCCGTCGGCACCAGGGCTGTAGGTATATGTGCCGTCGGAGGAGAACGTTATCACGTCGTCATACAGAGCCGTGCCGTGCTTCTCGTCAGGCGCGGCTGAGTACCATCCGAGTCCGTCCGTGCCAGGCTCTCCGCATCCGAGATGCCCCTGTTCCTCCTTCGCGATGCGACACTTCTTGCCGTCAAGCATTGTGAAATACATGCCGTAGTCAACGAGAGAGTTGTCAATATGGAATGTCACCGAGCCTATGCCCTGACTGAATCCGTTGCGGTTGCCCACACGATATTTCAGCACATAGTCGCCTGCTTTGGAGAAAATCTTCCTCAGACCGTCCCATATCTGCATCTCGGCTGCGAAGTTGGCGACGAACTTATGGCTCCAGTTCTGCGCTCCGGGCAGCGAGAGCGCCGCCAGCGGATTGACCATCTCGTTGTATGTCGTGCCTGCTATGGTGTAAGGATTGCCCCGGGGCGAGAGTATCGGACCGGGATAGTCGGGCTGTGTCTGACGGTAGAACTTGTCCTGTGCGTCGGCAGCCTCGCCCGTAAGAGTGGGCGTGAGGACAGGCGAGAGGGCGAGAGCCGACCCGAGAGGAGAGCCTCACTGCGAGTTGGTATCAATGCCTTTCGACTTGATGCGCGCGTAAGACAGGTTCACGATGATGTCTATCTTGTTGAGCGACTTGCGCTCCTTCGACAGGTCGAGCACGTTGTAGCGCGTGTTGCTGCGCAGCGAGAGACGCTGATAGTTGGAACGGTCGAAGTTGCCGCCCACGATGCCCTCCTGCGTGTAGTAGCCCAGAGAGAGGTAATAGTTCACCTTGTCGGTGGCTCCGCTCACGGTAAGGTCGTGGTTCATCACCGGCGCGTTGTCGTTGAAAACGGCGTCCTGCCAGTCGGTTCCGTCGGTCACCTGATTGCCCATGGCGTCCTTCAGATGGTACGGGTCGGCATAGAGCGGCTTCATGCCGGCGTTGATGTAGCCTTCGTTCATCATCACGGCATACTCCGTGGCGTTGAGAACGTCGCGCTTGCGCCATTTGCTCTGCCATCCGTAAGAGAAGTTGTAGTTCACCTTAACCTTGCCTTTCTTTCCCGACTTTGTGGTCACGAGCACCACTCCGTTTGCCGCGCGGGCACCGTAGATGGCTCCCGAGGCGGCGTCCTTGAGCACCTCGATGCTCTCGATGTCGCTCGGATTGACATAGTCGAGACCGCCCTCGATGGGCATGCCGTCAACAATATACAGCGGGTCGGAGTTGTTGATGGTGCCTATGCCGCGCACCCTTATACGCGCAGCCGCACCGGGCTGACCCGACGACGAGGTGACAGTGACGCCCGCCGCCAGACCTTTCAGCGCATTGTCCATACGCACCGGCGCGGTGGCGGCAAGCTCGTCTGACGACACCTTGGCTATCGACGCCGTGACGACGCTCTTCTTCTGCACTCCGTAGCCCACGACGACAACCTCTCCAAGCATCTCGTTGTCCTCGCGCATCACCACGCGCATGCCCGCAGCCGCCTTCGTCTCGACTGTCTTGCATCCTATATACGAGATGGTGATGGGGCTTCCCTCAGCCACGTTTTCCAACCTGAACTCTCCTTTTATGTCGGAGAACACACCGTTCTTGCTTCCTTTCAGGAATACAGACGCTCCGATTATCGGCTCGCCCTGTTCGTCAACGACCGTGCCGGAGCATACGAACTCCTGCGCGTACATCACCGTAGACAGCAACGAAACCAATAATGTGAGAATGAAAGATTTTGCTTTTTTCATACAGATTATCACGTTTTGTTTTGTTTAGGTACGTTCATGAATTAACCGTCGCAAATTTATCTATTAAAAGAATCATAAAAAAACGCACAAAAACAAAAAGTGGATTGCGGGCGCGGTAAGACGGCAACAACCCGCTTGAAAACCAATGTGTTATGAAAACAGAGCCTCTGCAAAAAAGTGGATGCGGAATAAGCGCGCGACAGCGGACCGGCAGCGGTGAAACCGTGAAAAAGAGAAGGTGAAGGCGTTATGGCGCAACTGCGGAGCGGCAGAGGGACGACGGAAATGAATGAAAGCGAATACGCCAAGTAAAAATTTTTGACAATGCAAATCTGCAAAAGAGAGACGGAGAAGGCACGGACACGGTGTCGCGACATGGCGGAGAAGGCGCGGCGGCTCCGTTTTCATCCAACCGGCAGGACGAAAAGGATGCGACACAGCGCACAGACTGCTCTTCCGGCATGCCTGACGGGCTCTTCCGGCATGCGGCAAAGGCTCTTCCACGGCACGAAAGAGGCTCTATGGCAGGACGGAAAAGCCCGTTTGGCGACACTGAAAAGACGGTGGCGGAAGGCGAAAGACTGCAAGCGGCTGAATGACAGGCAGATAGCCGAAACGCCCGAGAATGGCGCATTTGCGGCAGAAGAGCGGAGAATGAGCGGGAGGAGGATTTATATGGAGAAGAGACTGTACGGTTGTTCGCATAGGATAGTGTCTTTGTCGCGAAGGTGCAATCACGGAGCCATAGCCGTTTTCATATCTTACGGTCTGCCATTCATCCGTCTTCCGACAAGCATACGTCATCCGGTCACGCGCCTTCTCCTTATGCGTTACGCCGCATCGCAGGCAAACGCGGAAACCATGCCGGACGGCTCCGGCACGCGGTGAGGATGAGGAGGGACAGAAAGTGAGCGGCTACGCATGGTCAGGCACAGCTTTACACGCCAGCGTCGGCGGCAGTGCGGCATGTCAGGACATAAAAAAGCGTCTGCTGCGCATCACGCGCAACAGACGTTATACATGATCATTAACATTACTAATCATATTACCATATCGGGCTTCACAGCCCACTTCTGTCTACGTTTCTAATAAATTTAAAAATAAATCTATTATCCAAAGGTTTATCATTATATATCTCAAGCGATTAAACTCATCAGTAACGCGGTATTGAAATGCGCGTCCCGACACATTGGAACATCCTGACGCAGCATCCGCAGACCGGCAGTATGCCTCATGCAGGAGGCTTTCCGCCCTGAGAGCGCGGAGCATAGTGCAGGGCATCCTCATCCCATGCGCGAGAGCGTCTCCACAAGCTCATCATGCGAGGACTCCACGAGCAACTGTCTCTCGAAGCCGTCGCGCATCATGCCTGCCTCTCTCATGGCTGCGAGCATGTCGAGAAGCGGATTCCAGAAGCCCTTCATGTTGTAGAGAATGACAGGCTTGCTGTGGTAGCCTATCGACGCTGAGGCGACGACGGTGAATATCTCGTCGAGCGTGCCCACGCCTCCCGGCAACGCCACCAGCACGTCGCTCTTGGCAAGCATTATGTCCTTACGGTCGCTCAGACTGTCGCACAATATCTTCACATCGACACAGTCTGATGTGCGTCCGCCCTTCTCCACTATCGTCGGCACGGCTCCTACGCACAGTCCTCCCGACGCATGCACCGCGCGAGCCACACATTCCATCAGTCCGAGATTGCATCCGCCGAACACCAGCGTGTGCCCCTCGCTTCCGATCCACTCGCCGAAACGGCGCGTGAGGTCGAAAAAAACGCTGTCTATACCGGTGTTCGCCGAGCAGAAAACTCCTATGTGCATGAATCTCGTTATTGTGATTGTCTGAAGTCGCCGCATCCCTCTCATGGACGCATCGCGACAAAGATAAGAATTATTTTGATATATACAATAAAACAAGTGAATAAATTTTGTATTATATCTCTTTTGTCTTAACTTTGCAGCCGGATTCGGGATAAAGACCAGACTCTTACGTGCGACATTATCGCACGGACATTCCACTTATTTCATTCACAAACACAACAGCATTGAAAACATTTGAAGAATTGGGCGTAAGCGAGGATATACGCCGCGCCATCACAGAACTCGGATTTGAGCACCCGATGCCTGTACAGGAAGAAGTGATTCCTTTTTTGCTCGGAAACGGTAACGATGTGATAGCCCTCGCACAGACCGGAACAGGCAAGACCGCCGCTTTCGGCATCCCGCTGCTGCAACGCACCGATGCCTCAGACCGCACCACGCAGGCTCTCATTCTGAGTCCCACACGCGAGCTGTGCCTGCAAATAGCCGACGACCTGAAGAGTTTCGCCAAGTATATCAAAGGTATAAACATCGTGGCGGTGTATGGCGGCACGTCCATAATAAACCAGATACATGCCCTCAAGCACGGGGCGCAGATAATAGTGGCTACGCCCGGACGGCTCATAGACCTGATGAACCGGGGCGCGGCAAACCTCGACAACGTGAGGAACGTGGTGCTCGACGAGGCGGACGAGATGCTCAACATGGGCTTCTCGGACAGTATAAACGAGATATTCGAGGGTGTTCCGCAAGACCGCAACACGCTGCTCTTCTCGGCGACAATGAGCAGGGAGATTGAGAAGATAGCCCTCAACTATCTCCACGACCACAAGGAGATTGTGGTGGGCTCGCGCAACGAGGGGGCGGAAAACGTGAACCACATATACTATATGGTGAACGCCAAGGACAAATATCTGGCTCTCAAACGCATAGTAGACTATTACCCGCGCATCTTCGCCATAATATTCTGCCGCACGAAGGTGGAGACGCAGGAGGTGGCAGACAAGCTGATACGCGACGGATATAACGCGGAGTCGCTACACGGCGACCTCTCGCAGCAGCAGCGCGACCTCACCATGCAGAAGTTCAGACAGCATCTCACACAGCTGCTCGTGGCTACCGACGTGGCGGCGCGAGGTCTCGACGTGGACGACCTGACGCACGTCATCAACTACGGACTGCCCGACGACATCGAGAGCTACACCCACCGCAGCGGCAGAACGGGAAGAGCCGGAAAGAAGGGAACGTCTATCAGCATCATACACACACGCGAACGCCACAAGGTGAAAGCCATAGAGAAGGTCATAGGCAAGAGTTTCGTGGACGGAGACCTGCCTTCGCCAAAGGAGATATGCACCAAACAGCTCTACAAGGCGATAGACGAGATAGAGAAGGTGGACGTGAACGAGGAGGAGATAGCTCCGTTCATGGAAGACATAAACAGGCACTTCGAGTATGTGGACAAGGAGGACATACTGAAGAAGATAGTGAGTCTGGAGTTCGGACGGTTCCTCGCCTACTATGCCGACGCGCCCGAGATAGTGAAGCCTTCCACCGAGCGCGCGAGGAAAGGCGAGGCGCGCAAGGACGGAAAGAAGGCGAGAACGCGCGGACAGAGAAAGGCGGAGAACGGCTACCGCAGGCTTTTCATCAATCTGGGCAAGGACGACGGGTTCTATCCGGGAGAGGTGATGCTGTTTCTGAACAAGAACATGCGCGGACACCAGGAGGTGGGACACATCGACCTGCTCGGCAAGTTCTCATACATAGAGGTGCCGGAGGAGGACGCGGCGAAGGTGATGAGGGCTCTCGACGGAAGGCAGTACAGGGGACGCACCGTGAGATGCAACGACGCCGATGACCGCAAACGGAGCGACAGACGGACGAAAAAGGACGACAGCCGCGACGACTTCGGCAGATATGAGAAGAAATCGAAGAAACGCAACAGGGCGGCTGACGCGAAGCCGTTCAGGGAGAGCGGACGCAAGGACGACTGGAGGCAGTTCATCGACAATCCCGACATAAAGCTCGTGGGCGAGGAGCCTGACTTCAGCGAGGAAGGATGGGCACGCCGCCGCCCGCGCAAGAAATGACAGCCGCATGCCGCGCGACAGTCCGGCGCACAGCCGCTGACATGCGGAGAACGCGAATCGCCTGACTGCCGCACCGGAATCTCATAACGGGAAGAAAAAACCCGACAGCAGGGATAAGAACACGGAAGGGACACATCTCCCGGCCAATAAGCCGCGCCAAGGAGATATGTCCCTTCCGCTATTTCATTATTTACTCGCTGTCCGTTGTCACCTGAGCGCCCACAAAGTGCCGCCTCCTGTCGCCATGCGGGTCTCGAAAAGACCTGCCGCGTCGGGCGATACGGTGATATTGCCGCCGTCGGGCAAGGACGCCTGTATTGTCCCGTCGTCGTTGAAACGGAATATCTCCGTGGTCTTGCCGTCGACAACCTGCGACCACGAATCGGTCTTGTTGTCATACAGGAACTTCATTATCTCACCGTCAGGCTTCTTTATCTCATACCCGTTCTTGAGCGTTGTGACGGCATAATACCTGCCGTCCTGCCCCATCACGTTCTGCGTCTTGCCCTCGTTCTTGGCAAGAGGATTGGAGCCGGACCAGAACTCCATCGAGTTTATCACGAGCGCGTCGACTACTCCGCACACCGCGTAGGCGGGGCTGATGAGCAGGAATATTATCTCATTGAGGAACTTTGTGTCGGTTGCCCTTGTGTTCCACATAGCCAGCTTATGGGTGAGCTGGAAAGAGCCGACACACGAACTTGCCACCAGACACCCGGTCATGACAATGGCAGATACTTTCAAATGCTTGATTTTCATATTGTAATGGTGTTTTAGTGTTCAACGTATCGTAAAGGTAACAAATATATACGAAAACCTCACTTTCAGTATACCATCATTTAACATATATTGTTTATATGTAAATGAAAGTGTAAAAAAACATAACTGAACGTCAAAGCAGGAATATGCCCTCAGGTCCTTCGTTGAACAGGAGGTCGAGAATGCTGAGGTTGGGGAGGAATCCGTGTTTGCGGGAATACACCTGATAGTAAGGGCGAGGCTCGAACGCCGCGTCAGGCAAAGGGTGTTTCGGACGGATGGCGTCGCGGAAATCGTCTGCCGCGACGTCTTCTGTCCGGATATAGTCAGAGGTGGGCTCTATGACAGGACGTATGTCAAGAAGCGAGCATACGGTGTGGGTTATGTCGAGATTGAAATCGTACAGATACTTCCAACGGCGTTCGAAGAAAGGAAGGATGTCGTCGGCGTAATAGTCGAAAAACGGACTCTCGCCGTAGGACGACACTATAGCGTTCCAGTGAACGTGCCGCCACGCGCCGTGGTCGCTTATGCGTATGTCGCGCATAAGGTATTTGCTGCCATCATAACGCTCTATGGGCACCGTAAGGGTCTGCGGTCCTCCCGTCGCGGCTATCACGCAACGGTTGCGGTAGGTCTGCTTCATGTAGTTGTCGTAGCGTTCAATCAGACACCGGTCATAGCGGTGCAGCTTCTGAAACCACTGCACCGGACCGAAGTAAGCTGATGATAGCAATGCCTGCGACATGTTATGATGACGTACCCTGGAATACTTCCACCTTATTTTATATTGTCCACAAAGCGGAACAGACGGTTCCACCGTATGCCTCCGAGACCGTGACGGTCGGGGTCGCTCGACCACCAGATGAATATCGGCTTGCCCACGATGTGGTCTTCAGGAACGAATCCCCAGTAGCGTGAGTCGAGCGAGTTGTGGCGGTTGTCGCCCATCATCCAGTAGTAGTCCATGCCGAACGTGTAGGTCTTGGCGAGCTTTCCGTCGATGTATATGCTGCCGTTGGATATCTTAAGGTCGTGACCCTCATACACACGTATGGGTCTCTCGTATATCGCGATGTTGTCGAGCGTCAGGTTGATGGTGGCTCCTTTCTTCGGTATCCACACCGGACCGTAGTTGTCGCGCGTCCATCCCGTGGCTCCGTTCAGCGGATATATGTCCTCGGTGGTGGCGTCGGTGTTGAGCGTGATGCTCTCTACGATGTCGCGGCGCGACTTCAGTATGCGGGCGGCTTGTGCCGTGAGAGGCAGATAACCGCGCTCGTTGAGACTCATGAGGTCTTCCATCGAGATGCCGAGCTGCTTCATGAGGTCATCCGGTAAGGATGTCTTCAGCTTCACATAATATGTGTACTGCACGTTGTCGGGTTCCTTGTTGGGCTTGCCGTCCACATATACTATGCGGTTCTTTATCTGTATAGTCTGTCCGGGAAGTCCCACACAACGCTTCACATAGTTCTCGCGGCGGTCCACCGGACGCGATGCCACCTCCCCGTAAAGCTGCGGATTCTCCGCGATATAGCGTCTGCCGATGGAGTAGATGTAGTCGAAGAACTTGAGACGTGCCGCTGCGTCGAGGTTCCTGTAGTCCACAGGGTCAGGGTATTGCTCCTGATATATCTGGTGACCGAACGAATATACCATCTGATAGAAGTCCTGCGCCTGCCACTGTTCGGCTGTGCAGAGCGAGTCGCCGGCAGGATAGTTGAACACGACAATGTCGTTGAGCTTCACCTTGCCCAGTCCCGGCGCACGGTCGTAGCCCCACTGCGGCCACTCTATGTACGACTTGCAGTTGAGCACCGGAAGCGTATGCTGGGTGAGAGGCATGGTAAGCGGGGTGTTCGGCTTGCGCGGACCGTAGCTTATCTTGCTCACGAAGAGATAGTCGCCCGTGAGAAGCGATTTCTCGAGAGAGCTTGAAGGGATGACGTAATTCTGAAAGAAGAACAGGTTGATGAAATATACAGCCACGAGAGCAAAGACAAGAGCGTCTACCCATGACATGATGAAGCGCACGGGACGGTCGGCATACCGCCACCACTGCCAGCGTATCTTCTTCGTTATATACACATCAAAGATGAACGGAAGGACCAACAGTCCCCACCAGCTTCCCACCCAATAGAGGAACAGCAGATAAAGAATGGCAACGGCAGTGAACTTTATCCACTGCACCTTCATGTTTATTCTTTCTTTTTCCTTATCAATCATTGCTTCTTATATGTTTTGATGTTTTGCTATAATTATGGCATCTCCGCATCGCCATATCAGAACTTGAACAGGTCGGCGGTGGTGAGAAGACCTGTGTGGTCTTTGGTGTATTCCGCCGCAAGGACAGCCCCGAGGGCGAACCCTTCACGCGAGTGGGCGTCGTGGGTTATCGTGATGCAGTCGGCAGGACTGTCATATATGACCGAATGTATTCCCGGAACCTCGTCGCGACGGAGGCTTTCTATGGGAAGCAGCGAGGCGTCCACATCGTTCGTGCCGTCCTCAGTGCCGTCGGCGTGGAGCTGCCGTCCCTTCGTCCAGCCGCTCTTACGGTCGAGCCGTTCAGTTATTTCCTCGGCAAGAGTGATGGCTGTGCCCGACGGCGCATCGAGCTTATGGACATGATGTGTCTCGCTCATACGCACGTCATATTGCGGGAAACCGTTCATTATCTTCGCCAGATACCTGTTCACGGCAGAGAATATCGCCACACCGACAGAGAAATTGCTTGCCCAGAAAAGGGTGTGCCCGCCTTCCGTACACAGACGCCGCACGTCGTCGCCATGCTCCTTCATCCATCCCGTGGAGCCGCTCACCACCTTTACGTTGTGCCTGAACGCCCTCAGATAATTGTCGTAGGCGGCGGTGGGATTGGTGAACTCTATCGCCACATCGGCAGAGGCGAACGCCTCACTGTCAAAGTCGGAAAGATTATCAACGTCTATAATGCTTACTATACTGTGGCCACGTGCTTTCGCGATGGACTCTACCATGTGGCCCATCTTGCCGTAACCGATCAATGCTATGTTCATAATAAATAAAAAATTACATTCATGCAAAGTTATTAATTATTTATTATAATCATGCCATTTATTAGGATATATAAGTAAAAAACAGCCATATTTTATAAAAACTTTTGGTCGTAAAGAGTTTTTTTCTTATCTTTACACCGTTTTTTTCAGTTATAATAATGAGAAGGCCATACGTATTATTTATCTCCGTCGTATGCTGCGCAACGCTCTCGTCGTGTTTTAAGGAAGAGCCGCTCAATGCAGAATGCGACATAGAGGAGGCATACATACATGCAGACAATCCCGAAGAAATGTTTTTCAATGCATCAGACTCTTTGATAAAGGTGCTTTACACGGAGCACGATATCGACTTCAGAGTGAGGAAAGAGACTGACCTTACAGCCATTGCGCCATGCTTCAGGATAACCGAAGGAGCGACGATTGTTCCGGCGAGCGGTTCTGTACAGGACTTCTCAAAAGGTCCGGTAAAGTATAAGGTGACGTCGGAGGACGGACAGTGGAGCCGTGAACACAACGTATCCGTAAACATCCAGACTAAGATTGTGAGCGATACCATATACTATGATTTCGAAAGATACGCCCTCAACTCAAACAACAAATACTACATATGGAGCGATCTGAACCCGGACGGGACTGAAGCCAACAACTGGGCGACAGGCAATCCGGGGTTCGCAATAAGCCGTTCCACCGCCAAGCCGGAGGAATATCCCACCACGCCTGTAGTCGACGGGCTGGACGGTTCGGCAGTAAAGCTGACCACATGCGACACGGGTCCGTTCGGCGCGATGAAGGGTATGCGCATCGCGGCAGGCAATCTTTTCATCGGACGCTTTGACGCCACCTCGGCAATAAAGCCGGGAGGAGCGATGAAAGCCACAATGTTCGGACTGAAATACACCACCGGAAAACCGCCCGTGAAATTCATGGGATACTACAAATACAAGCGTGGCGAAGTGTTCCAGGACAAGAACGGCAAGCCCGTAGAGAACAAACAGGACACCGGAGACATATATGCCGTGCTCTACCGCAATACCGACGACAGCGGCAGTCCGACAGTGCTCTACGGCGACAACGTGCTCACAAGCCCGCAGATTGTGGCGATAGCGCGTGTCGGCAAGGTGGAAGAGACCGACAGATGGACCGAGTTTGAAGTAAGCTTCAACTACAATCAGGAGCCGGACGGGCAGCTGCTCGCCAACTACGGCTACAATCTTGCAGTGGTGTTCACCTCAAGCATCGAGGGCGCAAGCTTCGAAGGAGCCATCGGAAGCACCCTTTACATAGACAAGGTAAGAGTTATTTGTGAATCAACAGAATGACAAAAAAGGCAGCAATGAACAATTTCAGACACATTCTGACAACCCTCCTGCTTGTGACAGGCGTTGTCTGTGCCAAAGGTGAAGGCATCTTCGACAACCTCACATACTACGGACGTCTTGGCTACAGCCTCGGCGGAACAGCACCGATAGGCATGCCGGAAACCATCAGAAGCCTTTCAAAATACACCATCAAGGCAAACATCATCATCGGTCTCGACGCCTACAAGCCGTTAGGAGGCAAATGGGGAATAATGGGCGGATTCCATATCGAGACAAAAGGTATGGGCACCGATGCCCGCGTAAAGAACTACAGCATGGAGATGCGTCAGGGTAACGAGTCGCTGAAAGGTGTCTTTACCGGTCAGGTGGTGTCCAACGTGGAGGCACGTATGGTCACACTTCCGTTGCAGGCCACCTATGATGTAAGCGGGAAAGTGAGACTGAAGCTCGGTCCGTATTTCTCTTATCTTCTTTCAAACAAGTTCGACGGCTACGCCTACGACGGCTATCTGCGCGTAGGCAATCCCACCGGCGAGAAGGTGGAGATGGGAACCGACAAGGGCTCACGGGGCAATTACGACTTCTCCGACTACATGCGCAAATGGCAGTTTGGTGTTGACGTGGGTGCCGACTGGTACTTCTCGCGCCACTTCGGAGCCTATCTTGACATGTCATGGGGACTGTCCGGAGTGTTCAAACAGAACTTCAAGACAATAGAACAGACCCTTTATCCGATCTACGGAACAATAGGTTTAACATACAAACTAAATTAATTAAAGGATTTTTAGGATGAAAAAAATTTTTACTTCATTACTGACAATGGTTGCTTTTGCCGTATCTGCTATGGCAACAGACTACAAAGACATTATGACTGTCACCGTCAACGGATTACAGGCGACACCGACAGAGAACACAATCTCAATCGAAGACAAAGGTGAGAACGGATATACTCTCAGTCTGAAAAACTTCGTTATGTACATGGAAGGCGAACCAATGCCTGTAGGAACCATCGTACTTGAGAATGTTGGCGCAACTGTCAATGGCGAGGTGACAACACTTAAGACAAATCAGGAAATAACAATAGCCGAAGGTGATGATCCAAACTTCGCAGGACAGTGGCTGGGACCGATTCTCTCTGCAACAGGAGAACTTATACCAGTAAACCTTGTTGGTGAGATACGCGGCGACAAGTTCTACACCGTGATCAACATCTACTTTTCGGAAATGGATATCAAGGTTGTATTCGGAAACGGCGGATATCAGATAGAAAACTCTGGATTCGAAAATTTCCATACAGCAACTTATGTTGACGGTAAGAAAGAATACACAAGTGAAGAACCAAATGCATGGCATTCATTCAACAGTGGAGTTGCAACAGGAGAAAACGCTAATTTAACAAAATATGCGCTTCAAAACGGTAACACATCCGTTTCTGAAGAAGTACGTCCAGGTTCAACAGGCACAAAGAGCGTTGCAATAAAGTCTGCCAAAGTCAACGCATTGGGACTTTTTAAAGTTGCTGCCAATGGTACAATGACAACAGGACGCCTTCAGGCCGGAAGTATCATTCCCAATAATTCAGGAAACTGTTCCTTCCTTGACATGTCTTCCACAGATCTTGATGGTAACGGAGATCCTTTCTATACAGTACTCAACGGCCAGCCTGATGCGCTCTCTGTATGGGTTAAATACAAGCAAGGTGAAATTAACGAGAAATATCCCTACGCCACTATAAGTGCAGTTATCACAGACGGCACATACTATCAAGATCCTGAAGATAAAACCTACACAAATGTTGTAGCAAAGGCACAAAACAAGACAATTGAGAGCAAAGACTTCGAATGGCAGAATCTCGTTATCCCATTCGACTATAACACCTATACCGCCAATACAGCAGAATCAAAAGCTCTTCTCGTAACCATATCTACAAACGCAGAACCAGGTGTAGCAAGCAACGATGATAATAATCCCGACATAATATTAGTAGACGACATAGAACTCGTTTACAACTCACAGCTTGCTTCACTGAAAGTAAAGGGTGCTGACGTTGAAGGCTTCAACAAAGACGAGTTCAACTACGATCTCACAGCCGAAGGCGCAATCAGCGTTGACGATATCGAAGCTGTTTCAGACGGTCAGGGTGCTTATGTTACAAAGAGCGTTGAAGATGTTGACGGAGGCGTGAAAGTTACAATAACAGTAACATCGAACGACCTCAAGACAACAAACGTATATACGCTCAACATCGAAGGCGCGACCACAACAGGCATCAACAAGGTAGAGACAACGACAGGCAAAGGCACCACCGCCATCTACAACGTGAACGGACAGCGCGTGGACAACATGTCGCAGAAAGGTCTTTACATCATCCGTCAGGCTGATGGCAAGACCGTAAAAGTGTTGAAGAAATAAGCAAAGACAACATATTCATAAAGAAAAAAATCCCGGACTGTCCGCAGTTCGGGATTTTTTGTGTAGCTTTGTAACATTCCTTTTAGTCCTTGCTATATATGGAACAGCTTCTCCACTACATATGGAAACACAAGATTTTCCCGCTTAGAAGACTCGAGACAACCGACGGTCTCAGCGTTGAAGTAATCGACCCGGGGCTCCACAACGGCGATGCCGGTCCCGACTTCTTCAATGCCAAGGTGAGGATTGGCGGCACCATGTGGGTGGGAAACATCGAGATACACGACCGCTCGTCCGACTGGTACACCCACGGACACCACCGCGACAGCCGCTACGACAACGTGATACTCCACATAGCGGCTACCGTCGACTCTGAAGTAAGGACATCCAACGGCAACACACTTCCGCAGATGCGGCTCGAAGTGCCCCCGGGCGTGTCGTCAAACTACGAGCGTCTGCTGCACGAAGACAGGTATCCGCCCTGCCACAAGCTCATTCCCGACCTGCCGTCCATATCGGTACACTCATGGATGAGCGCGCTCCAGACCGAGCGTCTCGAACAGAAGACAGAGGCGATATACGCACGTGTGGCTCGCTGCGACGGCTCGTGGGAAGACGCCTTCTTCGTGACGCTGGCGCGCAACTACGGTTTCGGCACCAACAGCGAGGCATTCGAGACATGGGCTCTCAACATGCCCATGACACACATAGCCCGTCACCGCGACGACATATTCCAGACAGAAGCCCTCTTTCTCGGTCAGGCAGGACTGCTTTCTGCCGACTCCATGCCCGAGCGGCAGCGCGAGGCGGCTCTCTCCGACGGTTATTTCGTGCGTCTGAGCGGCGAATACCGGTATCTCGCACACAAGTTCTCGCTCACTCCCACTGACTTCCGTCTGTGGAAATTCCTCCGCCTCCGGCCGCAGAACTTCCCTCACATACGCATCGCGCAGCTCGCATCGCTCTACCATTCGCGCCGCACCTGCCTGAGCATGATTGCCGAATGCACCACCCTCGACGGTGCCCGCCGCATGCTCACGGCATCAGTCACGCCATACTGGCGCACCCACTACACCTTCGGACATGAAAGCCGCGAGAGCGCGAAAACCCATTCCCGACAGTCTGCCGACCTGCTCATCATCAACACCGTCGTACCCATGCTCTTCGCCTACGGACGCCATCTGTCGTCAGAAGAGATGTGCTGGCGCGCCACCGACTTCCTCGAACAGCTCGCGCCCGAGCGCAACAACATCGTGCGCATGTGGGAGGAATGCGGACTGAAAGTGCAGAACGCGGGCGACACGCAGGCTCTCATACAGCTGAAGAAAAACTACTGCGACCGCAAGGACTGCCTGCGGTGCCGGTTCGGATATGAGTATCTGCGACACCGGGATACGCCAGCCGTCAAAGTAACAGACTGAAAACAAAACAACGATAAGGATGAAATACATATTTGAAACAGAGATGGAGGTACGCGACTATGAGTGCGACATCCAGGGCATAGTGAACAACGCGAACTACCTGCACTACACCGAGCACACGCGCCACCTGTTTCTCGCCTCGCTCGGGGTGAGTTTCTCGAAGCTTCACGAGCAAGGCACCGACGCCGTGGTGGCACGCATGAACCTGCAATACAAGACTCCGCTGAGATGCGACGACGTCTTTGTCTCGCGCCTTGCCCTGCGCAAGGAGGGACTGCGCTACATCTTCAGCCAGGACATATTCCGCAAAAGCGACGGACGCCTGTGCTTCCGCGCCACGGTGGAACTGGTGTGCCTCATCAACGGACGACTCGGAAACAGCGACGACTACGACCGCGCATTCGCTCCGTACATATGACACCCGACATGCCTTACGACGACCCACACGACGACGGAGGCACCAATACCGACAGCATCATGCCGACAGACAACCAACAGGAGATAATATACACCATCGCGCTGACGCGCATAAACTACTTCAGCCTCAACGGAATGCTCGAGCTGTACAGGCGGCTCGGCTCGGCGACGGCTGTCATGGAGCACCGCAACGACATACGCGACATAGTGCCCGAAGCGTCGCCCAGGCTCGCCGACGCGCTGAAAGACATGAGCGGACCGCTGCGTATAGCCGAGGCGGAGCTGAGGTATGACGAGGAGCACGGCATAACTCCGCTCACGATGAACGACACGCGCTACCCCTCACGGCTGCGCGAATGCGGCGACGCTCCGCTCATGCTGTTCTACAAGGGCAACGCCGACCTCAACCGCACACGTGTGCTCAGCATCGTGGGCACGCGCCACTGCACCGCCTACGGGCAAGATCTCATACGCCGCTTCTGCGACGACCTGAGACAGATATGCCCCGACGTGCTCATCATAAGCGGCCTTGCCTACGGCGTGGACATATGCGCCCACCGCAACGCACTGCGCACCGGATTCGACACGGCAGCCGTTCTCGCCCACGGACTCGACACCGTCTATCCGTCGAGCCACAGGGAGACGGCATGCGAGATGACCTCACACGGAGGGCTCATCACCGAGTTTCTCACACAAACCAATGCCGACAAGGTGAACTTCGTGCGCCGCAACCGCATCGTGGCGGGCATGGCAGACGCCACCCTTCTCGTAGAGAGCGCGGAGCGAGGAGGCGGACTCATCACCACAAGCATTGCCCAGAGCTACGGCAGGGAAGTCTTCGCCTTCCCCGGAGCGGTGGGCATGGCATACAGCGAAGGGTGCAACAGACTCATACGCGACAACGGAGCCGCACTCATAACCTGCGCCGCCGACCTTGCCGCATCCATGTCATGGGACAGCGACCAAGCCCTGCTCCACGCCAGACAGCAGGGCATCGAGAGGCAGCTCTTCCCCGAGCTCACCGGCGACGAGCGGCTCATCGTCGCCACACTGGCAAAGACCAACGACATGCAGACCAACATGCTCGCCGCACGCTCGGGCATCCCCGTGCAGCGCATGTCAGCCCTCCTCTTCTCGTTAGAGATGAAAGGAGTGGTGAAAATGTACGCCGGCGGCATCTATCATCTACTTCAATAACATCAAGACAATGAAAATCGGAAACATAGAATTCGGAGAAAGACCTCTCTTTCTCGCCCCGATGGAAGACGTGACAGACATCGGCTTCCGTCAGCTTTGCAAGCGTTTCGGAGCCTCAATGGTGTATACCGAGTTTGTAAGTGCCGAAGCTCTCGTGCGCTCCATCAAATCGACGGTAAGCAAACTCGACATAAGCGACAGTGAACGACCAGTAGGCATACAGATATACGGGCGCGACACAGACGCCATGGTGGAGGCTGCGAGGATAGTGGAACAGGCGCGTCCCGACGTCATCGACCTCAACTTCGGCTGCCCCGTAAAGAAAGTGGCAGGCAAGGGAGCGGGCGCGGGCATGCTGCAGAACATACCGCTGATGCTCGACATCACACGGCAGGTGGTGCGCGCGGTGCGTACGCCCGTCACAGTGAAGACACGCCTGGGATGGGACAGCGGCAGCCTCATCATCACTACTCTCGCCGAACAGCTGCAAGACTGCGGCATACAGGCTCTCACCATCCACGGACGCACACGCGCTCAGATGTACACCGGCAACGCCGACTGGACGCTCATAGGCGAGGTGAAGCGCAATCCGCGCATACACATACCCATAATTGGCAACGGCGACATCACGTCGCCCGAAGACGCCGAGAGGGCTTTCAACGACTACGGTGTGGACGCCGTGATGGTGGGACGCGCCACATTCGGACGCCCGTGGATATTCAAGGAGATGCGCGACCGCCTCGACGGACGTCCGCAAGACCTCTCGCTCACACTCGACCGCAAGATTGACATCCTCGAGGAACAGCTCCGCATCAACGTGGAACGCATCGACGAATACCGGGGCATACTCCATACGCGAAGGCATCTTGCCGCGACTCCCGTATTCAAGGGCATACCCGACTTCCGCCAGACGCGCATAGCCATGCTGCGAGCCACCACCACCGACGAGCTCACAGCCATCCTCGAGGACTGCCGACACAGGCTCGCCGGACTGAAATGACGGCTGTAAGCGGCACGCGACATGACGGTAATCAACATCGGACATACGCCTGACAGCAATCACTTATACCAATAACATAACTAAAACAGCACAGACATGAAACGTTTTACAATCTTTCTGGCAGGGATGGCACTAAGCGTGGCATCCATGGCACAGCAGGCTCTGTGGGACAAGGCATCGGCTGTATCGCCGGTGGAGAATCCCGACGGGAGCGTGACATTCAACCTCTTCGCACCCGAGGCGAAGAAAGTGGAGGTGACGGGCGACTTCAACCAGACAAGCCCGGTGACGCTACCAATGACGAAGAACGACAAGGGCATGTGGACTGCCACCACCTCACAGCTCGCTCCGGAGCTTTACTCATACAGCTTCAATGTGGACGGCATGCGCGTCACCGACCCGTCCAACGCCTACATGAACCGCGACATAACCACCTACTCCAGCCTTTTCATCATATCGAAGGAGAAAGGCGACCGCGGCTCTCTCTACAGCGTGAACGACGTGCCGCACGGAACGGTGGCTAAGGTGTGGTATGACAGTCCCACACTTGGAATGAAACGACGCCTTACGGTATACACCCCGGCGGGATACAGCACAGAGAAGCAATATCCCGTGATGTATCTCATGCACGGCATGGGAGGCGACGAGAACGCATGGAGCGAGCTGGGACGAGCCGCACAGATACTCGACAACCTCATCGCCTCGGGCAAAGCCACGCCGATGATTGTGGTGATGCCCAACGGCAACACCAACTGCAGCGCGGCTCCGGGAGAATGGTCGGCGGGCATGTACATCCCCGGTCACTACACCATAAAGACAAAGGCGAAGGCGTCGATGGAGGAAAGCTTCATGGACATCGTAAGCTTCACCGACTCCAACTACAGCACCATAAAGAGGCGCGAGGGACGAGCCGTGTGCGGACTGTCAATGGGCGGCGGCCACACTTTCGGCATCTCGATGCTCTATCCCGACACGTTCGACTATTACGGACTGTTCTCCGCCGCACCGTGGATAAAGGGCAACCGCGACCTCAAAGACTTCGCCGCAAGGCTGAGAGCCGACAAGGAGACGTGCGGAAGGCTTCAGAAGCTCTTCGACTCCCACCCAAAGCTCTACTGGATAGCCATAGGCAAGGACGACTTCCTGTACGGACCGAACAAGGACCTGCGCCAGTATTTCGACGAGAAAGGCTACAAATACGAATACTACGAGAACGACGGAGGACACATCTGGCGCAACTGGAGAATATATCTGAGCATGTACGCGCAGATGATATTCAAGGACATGTAGCTGCCCTACCGCGTGTCCGCACGCGAACAAAGGGCACACGCCGACAGATGAAAGCTTCTCACGCCGGAGACATGCCGCAATGCATAATTATGCGATAATGCACATCGGAGCCGCATATTTATCCATCCTCAACTCCGCGAGAGTGCCGTCGCAGCCGGAAAAAGCGCGGGAGGCTCCGTATGCGCCATTCTCAGGCACTTGCGGCAAGTCTCTGTAAACCAACGCATTGTGCGGAACAGCCACACAGAACGTGTTTTTCCGGATTGCGGAAAAGCCTCTTCCGACTTGCTGAAGAGCCTTTCCTGCGGCACGTGAAAGGCTGTTCCGGTGTAAGGAAAAGGCTTTGCGACGAGCCGGAACGGGCTTTTCCGCATCATGAAGACACTGGAAAGGCATGTCCGGACAGCCTCTACAGCCGTCCGGACATGCCCCCACCGTGGCGGAAGAGCCTTTTCCGCGCTCCTCCGTTTTCTCTTTCACGAAAAACTTCTGTCAATATTTTTTACTTTCACGAATGCATAATCATGCATTCACGCAGCCTCCGCCCATGCCCCGTCAGCGCGCGGTGAAGCCTCAGCCGTCAGTCTCTCCGCTCTCCGGCGGCACACTCCGGACACAGCCCTTTGAGCACATAGTTGATGCTCGAAAGCGTGAATCCGGGCGGAAGGTCTACCACCGGCACCGCAATCTGTTTCAGACAGAACGTGCGCTGGCACGATGTGCAGTAGAAATGGGTGTGCTCGTCCTCCACCGAACAGTCGCAGTCGTCGGCGCAGACGGCGTATTTGAGCGAGCCCGAGCCGTCGTCTATGACATGCACGAGGCGGTTGAGCAGAAACAGCGACAGCGTGCGCGATATGGTGGACTTGTCCACCGTGGGCAGATAACGCTCGAGGTCGGGCAGCGACACAGCCTCATCGCCGCGCATCATCTCGCGCAGAATGAGCAGCCGTGTAGCCGTAGGGCGTATGTCGCGGTGCTTCAGTTTGTCAAGAAAGAATTGTTCGTCAGTCATTGTCTTTGTTATAACCATACGGAATATCCGTACACTTCATGCCGCGAAGATAGGCAAATAAACGCACATTTCAAAATGTTTTCACTCCTTATGGCGGTTCGGGAGCGAAAAAACGCGCATCGAGTTGAGCACCGCAAGCAACGCCACGCCTGTGTCGGCGAACACCGCCATCCATATGTTGGCTGCTCCCAGGACGCCCAGAATCATAACGAGCACCTTGAAACCCACGGCAAACACGATGTTCTGCTTCACTATGCGGCGCGTGCGTCGTGCCACGGCTATAGCCTCGCCCGTCTTCACAAGCCGTCCGGAGTGTATCACTATGTCTGCCGTCTCCACAGCCATGTCCGCGCTGCCGTCACCGAAGGCTATGCCCACATCGCTCGCAGCGAGCACCGGAGCGTCGTTTATGCCGTCGCCCACGAACGCCACCCGGTGTCCCTCACGCCTGAGCGACTCAATGTATTCTGCCTTTCCGCCCGGCAGGAGGTCGCCTATGCCGAGCGCGGCACCCGTCGCCGCCACCGCCGCGTCGACAATAAGCTGGCGGTCGCCCGACAATATCACCGTGCGCAAGCCCGTACCTTGCACAGCCTGACGGGCGTCGTCGCGCAGCACGTCGCCGAGGACGATGCGCCCCTTGTATGCTCCTCCGGCGGCTACGCAGACCACAGTGCCGTCCTCGCCGCCCTCCATCTGAGGCACGCTTATGCCGTGGCGTTCGAGCAGACGCGGCGACCCGGCAAGCCATCCGCCCGCCTCCAGACCGTAGCCCGGCACTGTGGCGACGTCGGGCAGCGCGTCAGGAGCCGCCAGACGGGCTCCATACTCCACTATGGCGCGCGCCACCGGATGAACGGACGTGCGCTCCATCGCAGCCACCATGGCAATGTCGTCGTCGGAGAGTCCCTCCACACGGAGCACCTCGAAGCGTCCGCAGGTGAGCGTTCCGGTCTTGTCGAACGCCACGGTGTCAACATCCGCCACGGCGTCTATGCTTCCGCCTCCCTTGAACAGTATGCCCCGGCGCGACGCCGCTCCTATTCCGGCGAAATAGCCGAGAGGCACGCTTATGACAAGAGCGCACGGACAGGAGATGACAAGGAAGATGAGCGCGCGCCTGAACCACAGCGCGAAGTCGAACGCACCGGCAAGTCCGGTGAGGCTGCAGAGCCACGGCACGAGCACCACGAGCACCGCCAGCGAGAACACCACGGGCGTATAGACACGTGCGAAGCGGCGTATGAACAGTTCGGTGGGAGCCTTGCGCGCCGACGCTTCCTCCACAAGGCGCAGTATGCGGGCAACAGCCGAATCGCCCGCAGGACGTGTCACGCGCAGCCTTACCACGTTTCCTGCGGCTATCATTCCGGCAGACACCTCGCCGCCGGTAGCTATCATGCGGGGCAGCGACTCACCTGTGAGCACGGAGGTGTCGAACGGTGAACCGGCTGTGAGCAGCTCTCCGTCGAGCGGCACGCGCTCTCCCGGTCTCACCTCTATCACCTCTCCCGTCGCCACCTGCTCAGGAGAGCATTCCACAATGGTGCCGTCTCTCACCACCGAAGCGCGGTCGGGACGCAACGCCACCATACTGCTGATGTTGCGGCGCACACGCTCCACGGCGCGCTCCTGGAGCATCTCGCCCGTCTGATAGAGCAGCATCACAGCCACAGCCTCGGGATACTCGCCTATGGCGAAGGCTCCGAGGGAGGCAAGGGTCATGAGCATATACTCATTGAACACATCGCCGCGCAATGCATGTCCGGCAGCCTCGCGCGCCACTCCCCACCCCACGGGCAGGAAAGCCACGACATACCACAGCAGCGGAGGAATAATCTCAGTCCATTCCATACCAGTGCCGAAGGCTAAAAGTCCTACGGCGAGCATGACAGCCGACACTACTATCGGCGCTATATTATTCTTTTCATGATGTTCACACATATCTTGATATTTTGTTTTAACAACGGCAAAATTAGCCCAAAAGCCGTGCAACCCGGTTGCAAACAGCCGTTTACACACGTCAGGAGAGAAATAAATGACACGTGCTGCGGTGTTTTCTGACAATAAAACATTATCTTTGTAAAGCCAGACATCACCCTACATCAAATGACAAAGACAACAGACACGGCTGCATTCATAGCCGCCCATATCGACGAGGACGTGCGGCGTCTCGCACTGAAATATCAGGGCACGGAAGGCGTGGACCTGAAGTTCGCGCTCCAGCAGATAGCCGGACGGCAGACGGCACGGCGCAAACTGCCGTCGTGGGCGGCGACGGAGGGACTGACTTATCCTCCGCATCTGTCGATGGAACAGTGCTCGTCGGAACAGACGGCACGCTACAAGGCATCAGTGGCACGCCGCATAGCGGAGCAGGCTGTGGCGGAGAACGGCGGCGGGACGGTGCTCACCGACCTCACGGGAGGTCTGGGAGTGGATTTCTCGTTCATGGCGAGGGAGTTCGGAAGGGCTGTCTACGTGGAGCGCGACGCACATCTTTGCGCCATAGCCGTGGACAACTTCAGAAGGCTCGGGCTCGACAACGCCTGCACGGTGTGCGCCGACTGCACCGACTACCTGCCCGGTTCGGGACGGGTGACGCTCTTCTACGCCGACCCGGCACGGCGCGACAGCAACGGCGCGCGCACCTACGCCATAAGCGACTGCACGCCCGACATAGTGCGGATGATGCCGGAGATGCTCGGGAAAGCGGAGGCGGTGATGGTGAAACTCTCCCCTATGCTCGACATATCGCAGACCGTACGCGAGGTGGAACAGGGCGGAGAGGCGCGCGTGAGCGAGGTGCACATAGTGTCGGCAGGCAACGAGTGCAAGGAGATGCTTGTGGTGATAAGGCGCGGCGGAAGCGGAGGCAGACGGATTTTCTGCGTGAACGGCGACAGCGTGTTCGGCTATGACGACGGCGAGACAGCGGAACCGCCTGCAACGGGTGAGGCTTCCCGATGCGCGGCTCTTCTGGCGGAGGCTGCGGCGGGAGGCAGTGTGGCGGACGCGCTGAGGGGGCTGTGGCTGCACGTTCCCGACGCATCGGTGATGAAAGCCGGATGTTTCGGTCTGCTTGCGGCAAGGCAGGACGTGGCTGCGCTCGGCAAGAACTCGCACATGTTCGTGTCAGGCAGGGCGTCGGACGGATTTCCCGGCAGGACATTCCGCATAAAGGATGCCGCCACAATGAACCGCAAGGAGCTAAGGCGCGCGCTCGGCGGCACGGAGAAGGCCAACGTGGCGGTGCGCAACTTCCCGCTGACGGCTGACGCGCTGAGGAAACGTCTGAGGCTGAAGGACGGCGGTGACACATACATTTTCGGCACGACAGTGGCTGGGGAGCACCTGCTGCTGATATGCGGGAAGCCCTGACGGCAAGGCTGCGCGCACGCACCTCCTGAGCGCGGGGAAACAGGCTGCATGGCAAAAGCGCGCACACCGCGCCGCCATCTTGAAAATAATCATAAATAAACGGCATATTTTTTGCGATTAGCATGATTTTCAGTACTTTTGCATTTTACTGCATAGGTATATGCAGGGACTCAGTATAACATAAAAAAAGAAACAATGTCATCCATAGAAATAAAGAAAGTGGAATCGAGGTATGACCTTAAAAAGTTCATTGAGTTTCACTATGACCTTTATGAGGGAAATCCCTACGATGTGCCAAACCTGTACAGCGATGATGTCAACACACTGAGAAAGGACAAGAACGCGGCGTTCGACTTCTGCGAGGCTGAATACTACATGGCATTCAAAGACGGCAGGATGGTGGGCCGCGTGGCAGCGATAATAAACCACCGGGCAAACGAGAAATGGAAGCAGAAGCGTGTGAGGTTCGGATGGATTGACTTCATCGACGACCTGGAGGTGTCGGGCGCGCTGCTCAAAGCGGTGGAGGACTACGGCAGGAAGAAGGGCATGACGGAGGTGGTGGGACCTCTCGGATTCACCGACCTCGACCCAGAGGGCATGCTCACATGGGGTTTCGACCAGCTCGGAACGATGCCTACCATCTACAACTACGAATATTATCCGCAACACATGGAGGCTCTCGGAGGCTTCGAGGTGGATAACAAATATGTGGAATACAAACTGTATGTGCCCGACACCGTGCCTGAGAAATATGTCAAGATAGCGCAGATGATAGAGAAAAGATATAATCTGCATATCAAGAAACTGACCCGCGCGGACATCTTCAAGAAAGGATACGGACGGAAGATATTCCGGCTTATAAACGAGACTTACAAAGACCTGTACGGCTTCTCCGAACTCACGGAGAGACAGATAGACCAGTATGTAGAGATGTATCTGCCACTCGCCGACCTCAGCCTCATCACTTTAGTGGAGGACTGGAACGCAGGAAAGAAGCTCGTGGGCGTGGGAATAACCATCCCCTCACTCTCGAAAGCACTGCAGCAATGCAAGCGCGGACGCATGCTGCCTATGGGATGGTGGCATCTGCTGAGAGCCGTGAAATACCACAAGACCAACATCGTGGACCTGCTGCTCATGGGTGTGCTGCCCGAATACCGCAGCAAGGGAGCCAACGCGCTCATGTTCGCCGACCTCATACCGAGATATCAGGAATACGGATTCGAATGGGGTGAGAGCCAGGTGGAGATGGAAACCAACGGGGGAGTGCAGAGCCAGTGGGACGCGCTGAACCCCGTGATGCACAAAAGAAGAAAATGCTACGTGAAGAGAATTTCCCAGCAGGAGGAGGAAAAGCTCATTGTAAACGACTAAAACATAAACATGCCAGATACAAACGAAAACGAAATAATACAGACAGTAGAATATACGGACGACAACATCCGGCACCTCTCCGACATGGAGCACGTGCGCACCAGACCGGGAATGTACATCGGCAGACTGGGCGACGGCTCGCTGCCGGAAGACGGAATATACGTCCTGCTCAAGGAAGTGATAGACAACTCGATTGACGAATTCAAGATGAACGCCGGCAAACGCATCGAGGTGGACATCGAGGACAACCTCAGGGTGAGCGTGCGAGACTACGGACGGGGTATACCGCAGGGAAAGCTCGTGGAGGCGGTGAGCGTGCTCAACACGGGAGGAAAGTACGACTCGAAGGCGTTCAAGAAAAGTGTCGGACTGAACGGCGTGGGAGTGAAGGCGGTGAACGCGCTGAGCTCGCGCTTCGAGGTGCGCTCCTACAGGGAGGGAAAGGTGAGGAGGCTCACGTTCGAACGGGGCAACCTCATTGACGACATAACCGAGGACAGCAGCGACGAGCAGGGAACATACATCTTCTTCGAGCCGGACAGCACGCTGTTTACCAACTATTCGTTCCACGACGACTATGTGGAGACGATGCTGCGCAACTATACTTACCTGAACTCCGGGCTCATCATAATGCACAACGGGCACAGGATAACGAGCCGGAACGGACTTCAGGACCTGCTCAACGACACAATGACAACCGACGGGCTCTACCCTATCATACACATGAAGGGCGAGGACATCGAGATAGCTTTCACACACACGAACCAGTACGGAGAGGAATATCACTCCTTCGTGAACGGACAGCACACCACGCAGGGGGGCACTCACCAGAGCGCTTTCAAGGAACACATAGCGCGGACGATAAAGGAATACTTCGGCAAGAACTATGAATACGGCGACATACGCAACGGTCTGGTGGCGGCGATAGCCATCAACGTGGAGGAGCCGATGTTTGAAAGCCAGACCAAGATAAAGCTCGGCTCGCTCACAATGGAGCCGGGAGGCGGAGTGAGCATCAACAAGTATGTGGGCGACTTCATAAAAACCGAAGTGGACAACTACCTGCACATACACACTGACGTGGCTGAGGTGATGCAGCAGAAGATACAGGAGAGCGAGAAGGAACGCAAGGCAATGGCGGGCGTAACGAAGCTCGCACGAGAGAGAGCGAAGAAAGCCAACCTGCACAACCGCAAGCTGCGCGACTGCCGCATACATCTTTCCGACTCGAAAAATGACAGGAAGGAGGAAAGCTCGATATTCATCACAGAGGGCGACTCGGCAAGCGGAAGCATAACGAAAAGCCGCGACGTGAACACGCAGGCGGTGTTCTCGCTGAGAGGAAAACCGCTCAACTCGTTCGGACTGACCAAGAAAATAGTGTACGAAAACGAGGAGTTCAACCTTCTGCAAGCCGCGCTCGACATAGAGGACGGGCTCGACACGCTTAGATACAACAAGGTGATTGTAGCCACCGATGCCGATGTGGACGGCATGCACATACGGCTGCTGATAATAACATTCTTCCTTCAGTTCTTCCCGGAACTGATAAAGAAGGGGCATGTGTATGTATTGCAGACTCCGCTTTTCAGAGTGAGGAACAAGCGGTCGAGGATAAAGGACAAGTCGGTGGTGGCTGACGCCGACAGGAAACTGTCGAAGACGGAAAAGAAAAAGGACTTCGTGGTGCGCTATTGCTACAGCGACGAGGAAAGGCTGAAGGCGATACGCGAACTCGGACCCGACCCGGAAATAACGCGGTTCAAAGGTCTTGGAGAGATTTCACCGGAGGAGTTCGCACATTTCATAGGTCCGGAGATGAGACTGGAGCAGGTGACCCTGCACAAGACAGACCAGGTGCAGAAACTTCTGGAATACTACATGGGAAAGAACACCATGGAACGCCAGAACTTCATAATAGACAATCTTGTAGTAGAGGAAGACCTGCCTGAAGACCGGATGTGAGGCGATGTGCGGCTGATTGAATATCAGACGGAGTGTGAGTACACCATCGTATAACATTAAACCGACATTACAAACATCATGAACATCATATCAAAAGCGGTTGCCGCAGCCGCAGCCATGTGTCTGTATGCTGCGACAGGCGTCGAGGCACAGATAAGGCTGAACTTCGGAGAAGACAGTCCGATACGCAAAATGCAGATAGCCGAAATGGCGATAACCAATCTGTATGTGGACAGTGTGGACGAGCAGAAACTTGTGGAAGACGGCATAAGAGGCATGCTTAAAGAGCTTGACCCGCACTCTTCATACACCACGGCAAAGGAGACAAAGGCAATGCAGGAGTCGCTGCAAGGCTCGTTCGAGGGAATAGGCGTGCAGTTCAACATGGTGGAAGACACTCTGCTGATAATCCAGCCCGTATCTGACGGACCGTCGGAAAAAGTGGGAATACTCGCGGGCGACCGCATAGTGAGCGTGAACGACACCATCATAGCAGGCGTGAAGATGGACCGCGAGGAGATAATGAGACGGCTGAGAGGCAAACGCGGGACTGACGTGAAGCTCGGGATAGTAAGGCGCGGGATAAGGGATGTGCTCACTTTCATGGTGACACGTGACAAGATTCCGGTGAAGACAGTGGACGCTTCATACATGATAACGCCCGAGACGGGATACATACGCATAGGAAGTTTCGGCGCGACTACGCACAAGGAGTTCATGGAGTGTGTCGACTCGCTGAAAAGCCATGGCATGAGGAACATCATAATAGACCTGCAGGACAACGGCGGAGGATATCTCCAGGCTGCCGTGCTTGTGGCTAACGAGTTTCTGGCAAAGCACGACCTGATAGTATATACAGAGGGACGCACGTCGAAACGCGAGGAATACCGCGCGAGGGGAAACGGCAGGCTGCTCGACGGAAAAGTGATTGTGCTGGTGAACGAATACTCTGCGTCGGCTGCCGAAATACTTAGCGGAGCCATACAGGATCAGGACCGCGGAGAGATAGTGGGACGCAGATCGTTCGGCAAAGGTCTTGTGCAACGGCCCATAGAATTCCCCGACGGCTCGATGATGCGCCTCACAATAGCGCACTACTACACACCTGCCGGAAGATGCATACAGAAGCCTTACAGCAAAGGAGACATCGAAGACTATGCCATGGACATAGAGAAGAGGTTCAGACACGGAGAACTTTACAGCGCGGACAGCATACACTTCGCCGACTCTCTGAAATATCAGACACTGCGGAAGCATCGCACCGTGTATGGAGGAGGAGGCATAATGCCCGACCTGTTCGTGCCGCTCGACACCACACAATACACTCCGCTGCACCGGCAGCTGAGCGCACGCAGCTACATCATAAACGCAAACCTGAAATACGTTGACGCCAACCGCAGCACGCTGCGCGCCAGATATGCGTCATTCGAACAGTTCGACAAAGAGTTCGAGATTCCGCAGAGCGTGATTGACGGCATGCTGAAAGAGGCGGAGAAAGACAAGATAAAGCCAAAGGACGAAGACGAGCTGAAACGGACTCTGCCGCAGCTCAGACTGCAGATGAAGGCTCTCGTGGCACGCGACCTGTGGGATATGAGCGAATACTTCCAGGTCATCAACACAAGCAACCACATTGTTATGAAAGCCGTGGAGAGGATATCTGAATGACAAATGGTGTCCTGCGGGATAAGCCGGAAAGCCAACATATCCCGCAGGACACATAAAACGAGACCATCGGAGACGGCATACAAATACGCCGGAAACGAAAACCTTATTTACCTGACCACCAATATACCAGGCATAAAACCTGAGTTAGACATCATATTATTAACCAAAACAATAAATGAATGAAGTACTTATTTACATTTATACTTGCATTATTCACCGTGATGCAATCGTATGCACAGGAGGAGTATAATCCTGTTGCAGACCCCGACGCTGTGGTTCAATCGGGCAACATGAGGTTCACTGTCCTTACGCCTCAGATGATACGGATACAGTACAGTAGCAAGAAGGTGTTCGAGGACAGGGCTACTTTCGCCGTTGTCAACAGAAGACTGCCTGTGCCTGCGTTCACTACGGGTGAGGAGGACGGCTATCTTTACATCAAGACCGAGGCTGTGACGCTGAAGTACAGAACGGGAAGCAACCCGACGACATTGAGGAACAGACCTGAGTTTCTGAGCGTCACATTCAACATGAACGGTCATGAAGTGGTGTGGTATCCTGGAAAAGACGACGCGCTCAACCTGAAAGGAACAACCCGTACACTCGACAACGGACGCGGAGACTCTAAACGCGGAGAGCTCGAAAACGGCATCCTGTCAAGAGGGGGATGGGCTCTTATCGACGAATCGGCAAGTGCCAAGCGCGGCGACGGAAGCCGTACATTCGCCTTCGAACCTATGGAGGAAGGCGGAATGGATTGGGCAAAGCCGCTCGCAGACGAATCGGCGACCGACTGGTACATCCTCTGCTACGGACATGATTACAAGAAAGCTCTCGGCGACTACGTGAAAATAGCCGGCAGAATACCGATGCCGCCAGACTACATGTTCGGTTACTGGTACAGCAAATACCAGAAATACACAGCCCAGGACTTCATGGACATAACCATGGACATTGAAAACAACCGCATCCCCATCGATATTATGATAATGGACATGGACTGGCACAAGGACGGATGGACTGGCTGGAGCTGGAACACAAGCCTCATTCCAGACCCTAAAGGACTCATAAACTGGATGCACCAACACAACATGAAGGTGTCTCTGAACCTGCATCCTGCCGACGGGGTGAACAACTATGAGGACAACTTCGCGCAAATGTGCGCTGACCTCGGGAAAGATCCCGGGACAACAACCAATATCCCCTGGCAGCTGGAAGACTACAATTTCTACAAGGCTATGTTCAAGAACATCATTCGTCTGAGGGAAAGCGAAGGCGTGGACTTCTGGTGGATAGACTGGCAGCAGCGTCTTACAAACAACAATCTGGCAGGGTTGGGCGAGACGTTCTGGTGCAACCACGTGTTCTATGAGGACATGAGACTAAACCGTCCGGAGCACCGTCCGGTGATATTCCACCGTTGGGGAGGTCTCGGAAGCCACCGTTATCCAATCGGTTTCTCGGGTGACACATTCGCCACTTTCCCCACCCTGGCATTCCAGCCTTACTTCACAGCAACCGCATCCAACGTGGGCTTCGGCTACTGGGGACACGACCTCGGAGGACACCAGCAGCCGGGCGACAACGACCCAGAGCTTTATCTGCGCTGGATGCAGTTCGGAGTGTTCACTCCAATATTCCGCACTCACGCCACTAACGCGGCTAACATAGAGCGCAGGATATGGGTGTATGAGAACTTCCCGTCGCTCCTCAAGACCGTGCAACTGCGCTATGCCATGTTCCCTTACATCTACACTGCGGCACGCGAGGCGTACGACACGGGAGTGTCTATGTGCAGACCATTGTATTACGACCATCCGGAAGACGCCAACGCATACAAATATGAAGACGAATACATGTTCGGAAATGACATTCTCGTAGCTCCCATCGTGACTCCGGCTGACGCCGACAAGACCGTAAGACGCACCGTTTGGCTGCCTGAAGGCAAATGGTGGAACGTGTGCCGGTCCAAGATGATGGACGGCAACGTAACCTTTACAGACACTTACGGACAGGAAGATATTCCTTACTTCTATAAGGCTGGCAGCATCATAGTGAACAATCCGTCTCAGAAAAGTGTCACCACAAAAGCATCGACACTTATATTAAAGGTGGTTCCCGGTGCCGACGGATCGTATTCTCTCTACGAAGACGAGGGCGACACAGAACTTTATAAGGACGGTGTTTTCTCACGCACGGAATTCACACAGACAAGAAACGCACAGAGCGTGACGCTCAACATCGGAGCACGCACAGGCGTATATCCGGGCATGCCGGACGAAAGGGCTTACAGAGCTGAGTTCATCGGCAGCGAGAAACCGGAAAGGGTACTCATCAACGGGAATGAAGCCGCATCCGGAACATGGAGCTATGACAGTGACAACAGAACCGTAACAGTAAACGTCCCGACAGCATCCTGCGATGTCACAACAGCTATAGAGCTGAGGTATGCCGTGCTGCAGAGCGAGCTTACCGGCATCAACGGCACTGAGAACGGTGCGACATCCATAGAATACAACGCACAGGACGGGACAGTAACCGCACATCTCGCCGCCACTGCAAAGAACGCCAAGCTGGAGATAGTTTCAGCGAACGGCTCCGAGACATGTACCGCAACAGGAACCGACTGCAACAGCATCAACGCTGACATCTCATCACTCGGACGCGGAACATACGTATGCAGAATAACCGCCGACGGAAAGAGCGTTACGCGGAAGATAGTAAAATAACCGACCATAACCAAAGATTAATGATATGAACAAGACATATATAATATCTCTTTTTACCGCCATCGTGTCTCATAATGTGGTATGTGCCCAGACTTATGATGAGCTTTGGATAACAGGCAGTGCCGTACCGGGAGGGCTCCAGAAGCTGGAAAAGTTCCCTGACAACGAGTTCAAGTTTGCCGGAAAGCTCGTTGACGGCGAAGTGAAAATAATAAACACCGAAGGCGTAAACGAAAACACGGTATATCTGAAACCGCGGTATGTCGACTCAAACATCGTGAGCAACGGTCTGGCATACACCACCTCGACCGACGCCTCAGACCCCGGATGGGTGGTGCTGTTCGACGATGAGCGCTACAAGTTCACCGTCAACACATCCACACGCAAGGTTTCCGGCGAGCTGTTCTCGCCATGGCTCGAGCTCTACATAGCCGGAGGTTGTGTAGAATGCGGATGGGACGCAGGCAAAGCTCCCGCCCTTATACAGGACGAGAACAATCCTTACATATGGACATGGACGGGAGAACTGAAGAACAGACCGGAGAATGTGGAGCCCAAACGGTTCAAGATTCTCGGACAAAACGACTGGAGTCCAAAGAGTCTTCATCCCTATACACAGGACGAACCGGTCGAGACTTCCACCCAACTCATGATTAACTGTCCCGACGACTACAAATGGGCAATCGACAAAGACGGCTACTACAGGATATCGGTGGACATCTTCTTCCAGTCGTTCAGCTGTGAGTATCTCGGCACGGAAGAACCTACCGGCGTCTCATCCGCCCAGCAAGAAAGCTCCGCACCCGTCATCACACTGCACGGCAACGACGTCATTGTGAAAGGAAACGGACGCATCACCGTCGACGTGTTCAACATGTCAGGACTGCGCGTTGCCGGACAGACCGGTCAGGAAGTCACGATAAGCATTCCCGAAAAAGGCATGTACATCATAAAGGCTGCCGGAAAGAACGGCAGCGCAGTGCGGAAGGTGATTATATAACAGCATAACACAAAACATCAAAAACAGTAATACAACATGAGATACATTCTTAAATCCATAATAGCAGCGGCAGTGTCGCTATTCAGCATATATGCCACAGCACAGGACAACTGGCCCGACAAGCTCTACTGCCGCGGAGGTCTGGCAGACAAGTCGGCATGGAATCCGACGAAAAACTATCCGCTCAACCACGTCGGTGACGGCAAATACGAGGGCACGGTGGATGTTGACGCCTCAAACGAGGACAGCGGCGACTACTACGGAAACCGCAGTGACCTCTTCTTCAGCTATGGTAACGACGACAACCGGATAATCTCCTGTCCGTACAGCAACATCGAACGGTTTCTCACTCCTGCCATATGCGAGGGTCCGCTTCAGGAATATTCACAGCCCGAAAACGTCTATCAGACCAACGGCGGGTCATATTTAGTGAACGTGGACCTCAAAGCCATGACAGTGAAAATCACTCCTCTCGACACCGGGAACATAGCATGGATGCCAGAGGTTTTCCTTGTCGGCACCAACTATGAGGAGTACTGGGGACGCAACGGAAAGTCGCTTCCCCACATCGGAGGAGGCATATACCGGGGCACAGTACACCTGCTTGAGGGTGTGAACAACCCCGGATATGCCGAAGCCACCGTCTTCGCCACATACACGCACAGAAGAGACCTCAACTGGGCAGAGGGCAGATACGGAAGCAGCGACGACCTCAAAGTGCTGCAGCCCGGCGAGACCGCACACTGCACACGTTACTACGGCGACCGCAAATGGCTTATCGCACCGGGATGGTATGATGTGCTGTTCGACATGAACAAGGGTGAGGTGACATTCAACAACGTCACAGACGGAATAGAGCAGACAACCGCCGACAACACGGGCGTGCGCTCCGGCAAAGGCTGCATCATCATAGACGGTGATTGCAGCAAGGCGGAGATATTCACTGCCGGAGGCTCCCTCATAAGCAAGAACAGCCCGCGTACGGACGTGTCACCCGGACTTTATATAGTCAGAACAGGTTACAAAACCGTGAAAATAATGGTAAAATAACATTATAACCATACATTTACAGAAAACGGCTGCAAGGTTTCCACACCCTGCAGCCGTTTTTACGTTAATATAATAAGTATTCTGTTAATATGTATAAAATATGTATAAAGTAAAACTGATTTATCTCTTTTAGTTTTCATGTTTGCGCTAATTAGCCTATATTTGCCGTTCGCAACATATTAAAAACTGAGATAATGATGAATCAAAACCAACTGTCATCAATGCTTTTCGCGGCTGTTCTGACACTCGGGACATTCAGTCCTGCCACAGCCCAGAGCAAGGAGAAGCTGATACCTTACGGTGACATGAACCGCTGGGTGATAAGAAACATCCACGAGTCAGCAGTCATTGGAGGAAACACAAAGACTCTATACGAAGTAGGACCGAACCAGACCATAAACGGCAACAAGCCATACAGTAACACAGGCAACTCGCCGTGGGCTACCTCAAACGTCATGGCGAAGGTGATGGGAGTGGTTAAGACAAACTGCTCCGTGACCCGCGACCGGCACGGCAACGGCTACTGCGCCAAGATGACGACACACATCGAAAGCGTGAAAGTGCTCGGACTGATGAACATCAAGGTGCTTGCGGCAGGCTCGATGTTCCTCGGAAGCATGAAAGAACCCATCACAAGCACTAAGGACGGACCCAAAAGCCTCAACTGGGGCATTCCGTTCACGGAAAGGCCGAAGGCTATAAAATACGACTACAAGGTGTATGTGCCGGGCGAGAAGAACAGAATCAGACAGACAGGATTCAGCAAACCGTCAACCGTAGCGGGACAGGACTATGCCATAACGGTGCTTGTGCTTCAGAAACGCACGGAAGACGCGAAGGGCAACATCACCGCCAAACGTGTCGGGACAATGGTTGTGAGATACGGCAAGAGCACCAACGGATGGGTGGACGGCGCGACATACGAGATCATGTACGGCGACATAAGGAACAACCCCAAGTATGACGCCGCGCTCATGGGGCTCAGACAGACCGACTATGCGCTCAACAGCCACGGGAAAAGCGTGCTTGTAAGAGAGACGGGATGGGCTGCCGCTGACGAGAAGCCGACGCATCTCGCCCTACAGTTCGCGTCAAGCCACGGAGGCGCATATATCGGCACGCCGGGAAACACTTTGTGGATTGACAACGTAAAACTTGTCTACTGACACCTTCATACCATCCGTCACACTTGCAGGCACAATGAAAAAACAGGCTTTATCATTCGCGCTTACAGTGCTTTTCGCACTACCGCTTACCGCCGCCGACACTCTGTCGCACACCGGAAGCGTCATCGCGGACAAGGCAGCAGCGGACAGTACGGTGAGGAAAAAAGGGTTTATAAACAGGATTCTCGACTACTTCAACGACGCCAACAAGACCGACTACAGCAAGAAGTTCGACTTCAGCATAATAGGAGGACCGCATTACAGCTCTGACACACAGCTCGGCATAGGACTTGTCGCGGCAGGGCTTTACCGCACAGACCGCAACGACACCATCCTCCCGCCGTCAAACATGAGTCTCTTCGGAGACGTGTCCACCGTGGGCTTCTACATGCTCGGAGTGCGCGGACTGCACATATTCCCTCACGACAGATACCGTCTGGACTACACGCTCTACTTCTACTCGTTCCCGTGCAAATACTGGGGAATGGGCTACGCCAACGGCGACAACGACGACAACGAGTCCGACATGAAACGCTGGCAGGCGCAGGCTAAGGCGAGCTTCCTGTTCAGAGTGGCGCGCAACACATACGTGGGACCCATGCTCACCTTCGATTTCATTCAGGGAAAGGACATAAAAAGACCCGAGCTGCTCGAAGGGATGGACCGCACCACGCGCAACGTCGGCGTGGGACTGACCTTCGCCTACGACTCGCGCGACGTCACCACAAACCCCAAACGGGGCATTTACGTGAGCCTCTCCCAGAACTTCCGCCCGGCGTTCCTCGGCAACCGATACGCCTTTTCCACCACCGACCTGCGCTTCAACGCCTACCGACGCCTGTGGAAAGGGGGCATCCTCGCCACCGACCTGCGCAGCCAGCTCAACTTCGGGAACCCCTCCTGGGGCATGATGGCTCTTCTGGGGAACTCCTATTCCATGCGCGGCTACTACGAGGGACGCTACCGCGACAAGCACAAGATAGAGGCGCAGGCGGAGCTGAGACAGCACATATGGAAGCGCAACAGCCTTGTGGCGTGGGTCGGGGCGGGAACGGTGTTCGATAAGTTCAGCTCCATGCGGGCGTCGCACGTGCTGCCCAATTTCGGCATAGGCTACCGGTGGGAATTCAAGAAAGACGTGAACGTGCGCCTCGACTACGGATTCGGCAAAGGCGGACAGTCAGGATTCATATTCAACATAAATGAAGCTTTTTAGGAAAACATACCATTTCTGTACGTCACCGCACGTACTTTTCATCGCGGCGGTCATAGCTCTGTCGCTGCCAAACGTGTCACTTGCCTTCACGGAGAGCGTGCCGCTGATGACGCGCATCACCAACGTAGTGCTTCCGGTCGCGGTATACTGGTTTCTGATGACGCTTAGCCGCAACACCGGCAAGATGGTGTGGCTGCTCTTCCCGCTCGTGTTCTTCGCCGCGTTCCAGATGGTGCTGCTCTATCTGTTCGGACGCTCGGTCATCGCCGTTGACATGTTTCTCAACCTCGTGACCACCAATCCGGGCGAAGCCACCGAACTGCTCGACAACCTGCTGCCTGCCGTCATCGGCGTGATAGTGGTCTATCTGCCGCTGCTTGTGTTCGCGGCTTGCTCCATGAAAGCGCGCCGTGAGCTGCCCATGACATTCGTCAGGAAGCAGCGCAGACACAGTCTCATAGGCATAATGGCAGGTGTGCTGTGCCTCATTGTGTGCATGTTCGGCGACTCTTACTTCAGAACCGAGAACGACATCTATCCCGCCAACGTGTTCTACAACCTCGCGCTGGCGGTGGAACGCTCAGACGCCACGGCACACTACGGGCAGACCTCCAAGGGCTTCTCGTTCAAGGCATCGTCCGCCCACCCCGCCGAAAGCAGCGAGATCTACGTTCTCGTGATTGGAGAGACGGCGCGCGCAGACAACTTCGGCATCTATGGCTACCACCGGGACACCACTCCCCTGATGAGCCGCATGCCCGGTCTGACAGCCTTCAGCCACGCCCTCACGCAGTCGAACACCACCCACAAGAGTGTGCCGATGCTTCTCTCAGCCGCCGACGCCACCGACTACGACCGCATCTACCGCGAGCGGAGCGTCATAACGGCGTTCCGCGAAGCCGGCTTCCACACAGTATTCCTGTCCAACCAGAAGCCCAACCACTCGTTCATAGACTTCTTCGGGATGGAAGCCGACGAATGGAAATTCATCAAAGACGGCTCCCGTGAGGGCGCGAACACTCCTGACGAGAGACTTGTTCCGCTCGTGGAGGAGAAGCTGGCAGAGGGACATAAAAAGCTGTTCATGGTGCTCCACACGTACGGCTCACACTTCAACTATCGCGAACGCTACCCTGCCCGCGACGCCTTCTTCAAACCCGACGACGCCACAGAGGCAAAAGCCGCCAACCGACCGCAGCTCATCAACGCCTACGACAACACCATACGGCAGACCGACCGGCTGCTTGCCGGACTGATGACAATGCTTGAGAAGAGCGGCGCGATGTCGGCTCTTATATACACGTCAGACCATGGCGAGAACATCTTCGACGACAGCCGCAGGCTCTTCCTGCACGCCTCGCCCGTACCGTCATACTACGACCTGCACGTGCCGTTCATAGTGTGGACATCGCGGTCGTACGCCGACGCATATCCGTCCACGGTCTCAGCCGTCGCGTCAAACAGCGGGAAGACCGTGGAGAACAGCGTCACCACATTCCACACCATGCTCCATCTCGCGGGCATCAGCACCGCATACCGCAACGACAGCCTGTCGGTGGCAAGCCGCCTCTACACCCCCGGACGACGCCACTACCTCAACGACCACAACCAGCCCGTCACTCTCGACAAGACGGGCATGGACGACGAGGACTTCGAAATGTTCCGCAAGAAAGGCATAACAGACATATAGGACATCAAATCCACACACGCGAAATGCCCGCGAAAGCCGTAACATCGCTTTCGCGGGCATTTCATTATCAGCCGCCAGCCGCCCGCCTGTCATGGCGGCAGCCTTACGTCAGTCGAACAGATGCGGCTCCATGATGTTTCCCTTATACGGGTTGCGCCCCAGATGCTCGTAGGCAAGCGGTGTGACCACACGTCCCCGGGGCGTCCGCTTGATGAATCCCTCCATTATGAGGAACGGCTCATACACCTCCTCCACCGTTCCGGCGTCCTCGCCTATTGCCGTGGCGATGGTGGACACTCCCACAGGTCCGCCCCTGAACTTGTCGATGATGGTGAGCAATATCTTGTTGTCGGTCTCGTCAAGACCGTACCGGTCTATGTTAAGGGCGGCGAGCGACATGCCCGCTATGGCGATGTCTATGCGCCCGGTGCCGCGCACCTGTGCGAAGTCACGCACACGCCGCAGCAGCGCGTTGGCTATACGCGGCGTACCGCGAGAGCGGCGCGCTATCTCCACGGCGGCATCGTCGTCTATCGGCACGTTCAGAATGCCTGCCGAGCGTCTTATTATCCTCACAAGCGTCTCCGGCTCATAATACTCCAGATGGAGGTTTATGCCGAAACGCGCGCGCAGCGGAGCGGTGAGCAGACCGCTGCGGGTGGTTGCCCCCACAAGCGTGAACGGGTTGAGGTCTATCTGTATCGACCGTGCCGAAGGACCCTTGTCTATCATTATGTCTATGCGATAGTCCTCCATGGCAGAGTAAAGATATTCCTCGACGACGGGCGAGAGGCGGTGTATCTCGTCGATGAAGAGCACGTCGCGCGGCTCGAGCGACGTGAGTATACCGGCAAGGTCGCCCGGCTTGTCGAGCACCGGACCGCTCGTGAGCTTGAATCCCACGCCCAGCTCATTGGCTATGATGTTGCTCAGAGTGGTCTTGCCCAGTCCGGGAGGACCGTGCAGCAACGTGTGGTCGAGCGGCTCGCCGCGGTATCTGGCAGCCTCGACAAACACCTCAAGATTCTCCACCACCTTCTGCTGACCGCTGAAGTCGGAGAACCGCAGCGGGCGAAGCGCGTTCTCGAAGTCCTTTTCTCCCGATACCGCACTTTCCTGTCTTATGTCAAAATCGTCCGTCATTATAATCGCTGTCGTTTAATGCTGTGTGCAGACACAGTGAGACCTGCCGCCGGAAAAACCTGTTTTCAGATTCCCGAGTGCAGCCTGTCTGTTGCAAAGATAGTGCAAGGTGAGAGCAGAAACGAGGCGGGAAAACGAAGTTTTACCAGACTTGGTACTGCCGAACCGCAGCCTATCTTATTGCAAAGATAGTGCAAGGTGAGAGCAGAAACGAGGCGGGAAAACCACGTTTTACCAGACTTGGTACTGCCGAACCGATGCCTATCTTATTGCAAAGATACTGCAAAAAATCCGATTCCTCTTAATATAAAGTCACTTTAATTTGGCGTTATTCATAGAAAATATGTATTTTTGCAATACACATCAAACAACAGCCGGACAATGAAAACAGGACTATTCGCAGGCAGTTTCGACCCTTTCACCATAGGTCACATGTCAATCGTCAGACGCGCGCTGCCGCTGTTCGACAGACTGATAATAGGCATCGGGGTGAACGAGACGAAACAATGCATGATGACACCGATGCAGCGCAAGGAGGCTATAGAGCGCATATTCGAAGGAGACGACCGCGTGAGCGTTATGACATACTCGGGACTCACGGCAGACTTCGCACGCACCATGGGAGCGGAATACATAGTGAAGGGTGTGCGCAGCGTGAGAGACTTCGAGGCTGAGCGCGAACAGGCTGACATCAACCGCATGCTATCCGGAGTGGAGACAATACTGCTGCCTGCCGAGCCGGGACTCGACTGCGTGAGCTCATCGGTGGTGAGAGAGCTGTCGCACTTCGGCAAAGACGTGTCCGCACTGCTACCCGGCAATGAATGACACGGCTCCGCAGACACACCGTAAAAGACACACCCGCATGCTCCGGAACACCGGATAAAACCAAAAGACAACATATGATATCATACAACACTGACGGCGTCGACATGCCGAAAATAAAGAAAAGGACCATCACCTCGTGGATAAGGGCGGTGGCTGCCACCTACGGCAGGCGCGTAGGGGACGTGGGCTACCTCTTCGTAAACGACGAGAAGATGCTCGAGATGAACCGCGAATACCTCGGACACGACTATTACACTGACGTCATAACATTCGACTACGACGAGGACGACATAGTGAGCGGCGACATAATAATATCGCTCGACACCGTAAAGTCTAACGCCGAACTGTACGCCAAAAGCTACGACGAGGAGCTGCACAGGGTCATCATACACGGCATACTGCACCTCTGCGGCATCAACGACAAGGGTCCGGGCGAACGGAAGATAATGGAACGCGCCGAGAACCGCGCCCTGGCGATGAGGATATGACCTGACCACCGCCACGGCGCCAGCCCAGTAGAGACGCAAAATCTTGCGTCTCCCGTCCTGCCCATACCAATATACCCATGCAATAAGCCCGCTGTCAACAACAGCATATAACCCCTCGTGAGACGCAAGATTTTGCGTCTCTACTTTTGCAGGCAGCCACATTGTACTTTAATCCATCGTTATTCACTCAATGGCGTAAGCCCTGTAGAGACGCAAAATCTTGCGTCTCACGAGCAGCCCATAGCAATGCTCGCATTCAATAATCGCTTGACAATAATAGCATTTACCTCCTTGTGAGACGCAAAATCTTGCGTCTCTACTTTTGCAGGCAGCCATATTGTCCTTTAATCCATCATCATTCACTCAATGGCGTAAGCCCAGTAGAGACGCAAAATCTTGCGTCTCTACTTTTAAAACAGCGAATATCAGCCTCAATTACATTCTCCCCCGCACCGCGCTCCCATGTTTCCGCAATTAAAAATTCCGTCATATCGCAGCGTCCCCCGTTATGCGCCATTGCATAACCATACATCTGCTGACAGTAAAAAATCATGACAAAATATTTTCGTAAAACAGGAACGGAAAAGCTGCCGGATGTGTATAATATACGTATAATAATACAACCGGAACACTGGAAGCAGTTCCCTGCACTGTCGAAAAGGCTCTTCCGCATGCCGGAAACGCCTCCGCCGCACCACAGGAAGCACCTTATCACCGCACGGAAAAGCCTCTTCGGCTGTCCGGAAAAGCCTTTTTCATAATCCGGTGATGCCTCATACGGATGGCAGGACATCACAAATGACTGGCTGTCAAGGCATTGACAAAAACGCTGAAAAACGGCGCGTACGCCGCCGGAAACGCGGTGAGGGAAAACGGAGGCACTCTCGCGGAGTTGAGACTGTGACATTATGCACATACGGAGACAAAAAATGCATATTCTTTCAAGAACATGCATACACTATGCGGAATACTTGACCGCTCCGCAAACACGCCGCAGACGGTCGTCGGAAACGCGAGGACTCACCCACACACAAGCCGCAGCGGCAACGCACACACGGCACCACGCACACCCCACCGCGGGCGTCGGATGCAGCTGCGGTGGCGTGCGCGTCATTCAATTACCTTATAATACTTCTTCGCGACAGCGCGCGACACGTAGTTGAAGTGCCACCACTCCGTGCGCAGCGGCTTGAAACCGGCATATGCCATCACCTCACGCAGCAGCCGACGGTTAGCCTGTGCCTCGCGCGATATGCGACCGGAGGCGACGAGCGACGCCTCCTTGTCGATGTGGGCTGCCGCTCCCATGTAGTCTATCTTCGTACCCATGGGTATGCTGTCGCCCTTCAGCGTGCAGAGGGTGAGGTCTACAGCCATGCCATAGTTGTGCAGTCCGCCTCCCCGCGCGGGATTGCTTACGTAGAAATACTTGGGCGTGTTCTTCACCTTATCCCACATCTTCTGCTGTATGGACATAGGGCGCGCCGCGTCATACACCTTCAGACTTAGGTCAGGACGCAACTGACGGAGCCTTTTCTGCGCCTTCACGAGGGCTGCGGCAGCCTTGGGGTGGAGATAAGCCTCGCGCAGATCGGTGTATAATATCTCGCCCGTGAAATTGTCGGCACGGCTGTACATGAGCGACACAAAGATGGAAGGGTCGGCTTTCTGTACGTTTACATAACCGCGTTTCTCCAACGACCGTGCCGTGTCGCTGAGCTTTCCGCCCGTCGTCGCGGCAAACAGAGACAATACAAATGCCGTGAGTAATAATAAGTTCTTCATATTCTGTCCTTTTTGTATTCTGTGTTTCATCACGCCGCCAACGCACGGTGTCTTTCACACGGAGCGTACCCGGCGCGCAAACAATCGCAAAGGGCGCAAACGACGGAGCGCAAGTTGCTCTGATTGTCCTGCCCTTCCGCATTTCTGTCCGATAAATCTTCTTTAACTGCAAACTTAATGAAAAAAACTCATTATGGCTGATACGGATTGAAGAAAATGCATTATTTTTGTAAAAAACAGACTGCGACAGGCAATAAGAAAGAAGATTCTCATTGCACTCGCTGGCACTGTTTTTGAATAAAACAGGCGGCACTCGGCAATCAGAAAGCAAGCTCTCATTGCACTCGCTGGCACTGTTTTTTACTAAAAACCGGATAGGTATGAAAGAGAAACTTGATTTTGATGCCATGGCACAAAGACTTCTCCAAAGCGGCAGACGCAGGAGGGTGGCAGTGGCGGCACCCGAGGACGCACACACGGAGGAGGTGATAGACAGGTGCATGAGGGAAGGCATTGCCGACTTCGTGCTCTTCGCACGGCGCGAGAAGGCGGAAACGGCGGAAAGAATAGCCGGGACATGCCCCGGACACGCAGTGACGGTGACGGCGGACACGCCCGAAGAGACGGCGCGCATGGCTGTGAAGGCTGTCAGGGAAGGACAGGCTGACGTGCTGATGAAAGGAACGCTGAACACCGACGTGCTGCTCAGGGCTGTGCTCGACAAGGAGAACGGACTGCTCATCCCGGGACGCACGCTGAGCCATATCACGGCAACGCAGATACCGCAATACGGTAAGCTGCTGCTCTTTGCCGACGCAGCGGTGATTCCCCACCCCGATACCGAACAGTTTGACGCCATACTCAGATATGCCCTTAACATCTTCAGAAAGCTCAACGGACACGGACGCACACCACGGGTGGCTCTCATACACTGCACGGAGAAGACCAACGCGAAGTTCGCGCACACACTGAGCTACGCCGAACTGAGACGGCGCGCCGCCGAAGGAAGATACGGACGGATGCTCATAGACGGTCCGATGGACGTGAAGACGGCATGCGACAGCGAGAGCGCACGCACAAAAGGACTGACCTCTGAAGTGACGGGCAATGCCGACATACTCATCTTTCCCAACATAGAGGCGGCGAACACGTTCTACAAGACCATAACTCTCTTCGCAGGGGCAACGACCGCAGGAATGCTCTGCGGAGCCGTCGCGCCGGTGGTGATAGCATCGAGAGCCGACTCGGCGGAGGCTAAGATGCGCAGCATGCTCTTGGCTTGCAGTCTGGCATGAGGCATACGGCAGGAGACGTTACCGATAAAAAAGACTGACATATATTCATATTACACAACCCAATGAAACGGATTTTCGTAATCAATCCCGGCTCGACATCAACAAAAACCGCTGTCTTCGAGGACGAGAAGGCGGTGTGGATGTCGGGCGGACACCACCCCGCACACGAGACGGCGGCATTCAGATGTGTGAACGACCAGTATGAGTACCGGCGCGACTTCATCATGCGCAACCTCAGGGAGGCGGGCATCGCGCTGGACTTCGACGCGGTGATAGGACGCGGAGGACTGCTCAAGCCGCTGCACGGAGGAGTGTATGCCGTGAACGAACGGATGAAGCACGACCTCAGGCACGCGCAGCACGAGCACGTGTGCAACCTCGGCGCGCTCATAGCAGACGAGATAGCGCAGCAGTGCCATTGCCCCGCATTCATCGCAGACCCCGTGGTGGTGGACGAGATGCAGCCGCAGGCAAAACTCACCGGACTGCCGGGCATAGAACGCAAATCCATATTCCACGCGCTCAACAGCAAGGCGGTGGCGCGCAAGCACGCTGCCTCCGTGGGACGCAGATATGAGGACATGAACGTCATCGTGGCGCATATGGGAGGAGGAATATCGGTGGGGGCGCACCGCAAGGGTCAGGTGATTGACGTGAACAACGCCCTCGACGGTGAAGGACCGTTCTCTCCCGAACGCGCAGGCACGCTGCCCGCAAGCCAGCTGGTGGACATGTGCTTCAGCGGAATGTACAGCAGGAAACAGATAAAGGCTATGCTCAGCGGCAAGGGAGGACTCGTGGCGCACCTCGGCACCAACGACATGATTACGGTGGCAAGCAAGGCTGAGCAGGGTGAGGAGCCGTGGCGGTCGGTGCTCGAAGCAATGCTCTACACCGTGGCAAAACAGATAGGCGCGATGTATGTGGCTCTCGGAGGACATGCCGACGCCATCATCCTCACGGGAGGAATAGCCTACAGCACATACTGCGTGGACAGGTTGAAAAGCCAGACGGAGTTTCTCGCGCCCGTGACGGTGATGCCCGGCGAGGGCGAGATGGAGTCGCTGGCATACAACGCTCTTGGTGCGCTCAACGGAGAACTGCCCGTGCAGGAGTATGTGTGATGTTTTTCATTCAAAAAAATAATGGCGCCAGCCTGTAGAGACGCAAAATCTTGCGTCTCACGTCCAGCCCATAGCGACACCAGCAAACAACACATCGCAAACAACAAAAGCACATACCCCCTTGTGAGACGCAAGATTTTGCGTCTCTACTTTTAACCCGGACCGCACAGCAAAAACACTCCGTCGTCTGAACATATGACACATAAAAGACACAGGAAAGGCTTTTCCGCGCGTCTCAGGGCGCACAAACCCTCCAAACGGAACAACTGTCCACGATTACAGGGAAACGCCTTCACACGCAATAAAAAGCCGCAATGACGTAACTGTGGGGCATCATAACAGTGCCGGTGAATACCATCCATGCCAGCCAATGCACCGGCGTACGCATCCTGCATCACACAAAAACGGGGCGAAGACCGCAGTCTCCGCCCCATAAACGATTGTAAAACGAGGATTCAGATTAATCGGCAAGCTTCGCCTTGATGAACTCGCGGTTAAGGCGAGCGATGTTGGCGATGCTCTCGTTCTTAGGACACTCAGCCTCGCAGGCACGTGTGTTGGTGCAGTTACCGAAGCCAAGCTCCTCCATCTTCATTATCATTGCCTTGGCACGCTTTGCCGCCTCAGGACGTCCCTGCGGCAGAAGTGCGAGCTGTGACACCTTTGACGACACGAAGAGCATTGCCGAACCGTTCTTGCAGGCAGCCACGCATGCGCCGCAGCCGATGCATGTGGCGCAGTCCATAGCCTCGTCGGCAGCCTCCTTAGGTATGAGGATGGCGTTGGCATCCTGCGGCTGACCTGTGCGCACAGTGACATATCCGCCTGCCTGGATGATCTTGTCGAACGCTCCGCGGTCCACCATACAGTCCTTTATGATGGGGAACGCAGCCGAACGCCACGGCTCTACGGTGATGACGTCTCCGTCGTTGAAACGACGCATATAGAGCTGGCAGGTTGTCGCTCCGGTAGCCGGACCGTGCGGATGACCGTTGATGTAGAGCGAGCACATGCCGCAGATGCCCTCACGGCAGTCGTGGTCGAACACGAAAGGTTCCTTTCCTTCTTCTATCAACTGCTCGTTGAGAATGTCGAGCATTTCGAGGAAAGAGGTGTCACCGGGAATGTCTTTCATCTCGAAGGTATCAAAATGACCCTTTGCCTTAGGACCGTTCTGACGCCAAACTTTAAGTGTGAAACTTATATTTTTGTCCATAATTGTATGTTCTGTGGTTGTTTATTAATTCTTGTAGTTACGTGTCTGAACCTTAATAGCCTCATACTCAAGCGGTTCCTTGATGAGTTCAGGTGCCTTGGTGTCATCGCCCTGATACTCCCAGCAACCAACATAGAAGAAGTTCTCGTCATCGCGCTTAGCCTCACCGTCCTCGGTCTGATACTCCTCACGGAAGTGTCCGCCGCACGACTCGTTGCGGGAGAGCGCGTCGTAAGCGATAAGCTCGCCCATAGTGATGAAGTCGCGGAGGTGGATTGCCTTGTCAAGCTCAGTGTTGAGACCCTCCTTCGAGCCTGGAATGAAGAGGTTGGTCTCAAACTCCTTGCGCACTTTCTTGATCATCTCAAGAGCCTCTTTCAATCCCTCAGCCGTACGTCCCATACCTACATGCTCCCACATGATGTGTCCGAGTTCCTTGTGTATGGAGTCGACAGAGCGTTTTCCCTTGATGTTCATCAGCCGGTCTATCTCTGCCTGCACACCCTTCTCAGCCTCGTCAAACTCCGGCAGGTCGGTTGATATGCGCGGCCATATGGACTGGTCTGCAAGATAGTTCTGTATGGTATAGGGCAGAACGAAGTATCCGTCGGCAAGTCCCTGCATCAGCGCGGACGCTCCCAGACGGTTGGCGCCGTGGTCTGAGAAGTTGCACTCGCCGATAGCGAAGAGTCCCTTGATGGTTGTCATCAGCTCATAGTCAACCCATATGCCGCCCATGGTGTAGTGCACGGCTGGGAAAATCATCATCGGGTTATAGTATTTCACACCGTTTATCTCGTTGGCGAGCTCACCCGGATTGACGTCTGTTATCTCTTCGTACATGTCGAAGAGGTTTCCGTAACGCTGCAGCACAACGTCGATGCCGAGACGCTCGATACTTTCAGAGAAGTCGAGGAACACGGCAAGACCAGTATTGTTTACACCGTAGCCCTTGTCGCAGCGCTCTTTGGCTGCACGGCTGGCAACGTCGCGCGGAACGAGATTGCCGAATGCGGGATAGCGACGCTCCAGATAGTAGTCGCGGTCTTCCTCAGGTATGTCGCTGCCTTTCTTTGTTCCAGCCTGCAGAGCCTTGGCGTCCTCAAGCTTCTTCGGCACCCATATGCGTCCGTCATTACGCAGCGACTCCGACATAAGCGTCAGTTTTGACTGCTTGTCGCCATGAACAGGGATACAGGTCGGGTGTATCTGCACATAAGAAGGGTTGGCGAAGTAAGCTCCCTTGCGGTAGCAAGCCATGGCAGCCGTACAGTTGCAGCCCATGGCGTTTGTTGAAAGGAAGTATGTGTTGCCGTAGCCGCCGGTGCCGATAACCACCGCGTTTGCGGAGAAACGCTCCAGTTTGCCTGTCACAAGATTCTTTGCTATGATACCGCGGGCACGTCCGTCCACGATGACAACGTCCTCCATCTCATAGCGTGTATACAGTTTCACACGTCCTGCATGTATCTGGCAGCTGAGCGCGGAATACGCTCCGAGCAGGAGCTGCTGTCCTGTCTGACCCTTGGCATAGAATGTACGCGACACCTGTGCGCCTCCGAACGAACGGTTGGCAAGCATGCCTCCATACTCGCGGGCGAAAGGAACGCCCTGCGCCACACACTGGTCGATGATGTTGTTTGACACCTCTGCCAGACGATATACATTGGCTTCGCGTGCACGATAGTCACCGCCTTTCACTGTGTCATAGAACAGACGGTATACAGAGTCGCCGTCGTTCTGATAGTTCTTTGCGGCGTTTATACCGCCCTGTGCCGCAATGGAGTGGGCGCGGCGCGGCGAGTCCTGAATGCAGAAGTTCAGGACATTGAAGCCCATTTCACCGAGAGAGGCAGCCGCACTGGCTCCTGCGAGACCGGTACCCACAACGATAACATCGAGCTTCAGTTTGTTCTTGGGGTTCACCAGACGCTGGTGAGCCTTATAGTTTGTCCATTTCTCAGCCACGGGGCCGGCAGGAATCTTCGAATCGAGTTGTTTTGCCATAACTTTATGAATTATGAGTTGTTTTGTGTGAATGAATTAGTAGCAGCAGTTCAGGCTCGGAGCTATGTTGAAAGCGAAAGCCAGCACTACGACGAGGAAGCCGAGCATCAGAAGCGTGGTGTACACGATGCCGATGACCTTCCAACGGTTGAACCATACCTTACCGTTCCAGCCGAATGTCTGCATCGCGCTCCAGAAACCATGCGAGAGATGGAACCAGATGGCAACAAGCCAGACAATGTAAAGCACAACATAAAGAGGGTTGGCGAAAGTGTCCTGAATGTAGGCGAAGCCGTCGGCAGGGTCGTGTGCCATCTCCATTCCGGTCAGCTCGGCGAACATCATGTTGTACCAGAAGTTGAACAGGTGGAGCAGCAGTCCGAGCAATACGATGATGCCCAGCACGAGCATGTTCTGTGACGCCCACTCCACTTTTTTGGAACGCGCGGTTACCGAGTAGCGCTCGTTGCCGCGTGCGGCACGGTTCTGCATCGTGAGCCAGAAGGCGTACACGATGTGCACCACTGTCAGGAATGCCAGACCGAGCGTAGCCACCAAGGCATACCAGTTGGCACCCAGGAACTCACAAATCATGTTATAGGCTTCTCCGGAAAAGAGAGCCGCAACGTTCATTGACATGTGGAATGTCAAGAATAGAATAAGCGCGACACCGGTTACCGACATCACAACCTTTCTACCAATAGAAGAATTGATTAACCACATAAATGATTGAAATTTAATTATTTAACTGTTAGATTTATTTAGATTCAACATAACATAGCAGTTAAGCACGCGCCCTCCGTTACTTTCTTGTAGGTAACGGCTGCCCCATACAGAATGCAAAAATACTATATTTTAATGATAAATCAAACTATTTTAAGGCAAAAATCGATTTTTATTCTTAATTTTGCGACTCTAAATTATACAGCAAATAATGGATTTATTTTATGACGTACTCGTAATCGGAGGAGGCCACGCTGGCTGCGAGGCAGCGTCAGCCGCAGCCGGAATGGGAGCGAGAACATGTCTTGTGACAATGGACATGAACAAGATAGCCCAGATGAGCTGCAACCCCGCCGTAGGAGGAATAGCCAAAGGACAGATCGTGCGTGAGATAGACGCGCTCGGAGGATATATGGGTCTGGTGACAGACGCGGCATCGATACAGTTCAGAATGCTCAACCGGGGCAAGGGACCTGCCGTATGGAGCCCGAGAGCACAGTGCGATCGGGAGAAGTTCATCTGGCAGTGGAGACACGTGCTCGACTCAGTTGACAACCTCGACATATGGCAGGACCAGGCTGAGGAACTGATTGTCAGGGACGGACACGCCGAAGGTGTGCGCACGATATGGGGAGTGGAGCTGCACGCCCGCTGCACAATCATAACGGCGGGGACATTCCTCAACGGACTGATGCACATAGGGCGGCACAAGGTTCCGGGCGGACGCTGCGCCGAACCGGCGGTACTTCATCTCACGGAAAGCATAACTCGCCACGGCATAAACGCCATGCGCATGAAGACGGGGACGCCTGTGAGGATAGACAGACGGAGCGTTCACTTTGAGGACATGGAAGAGCAACCGGGCGAGAACGGACACCACTGCTTCAGCTACATCAGCGAACCGCGCCCTCTAAAACAGCTTTCGTGCTGGACATGCTACACCAACAAGGACGTGCACGACACGCTGCGGTCGGGGCTGTCGGACTCTCCCCTCTTCAACGGACAGATACAGAGCACCGGTCCGCGCTACTGCCCGTCCATCGAGACAAAGCTTGTCACATTCCCGGACAAGGACCAGCACCCGCTCTTTCTCGAACCCGAAGGCGAGGATACGAACGAGATGTATCTCAACGGATTCTCCTCAAGCATGCCGATGGACATACAGATAGAGGCTCTCAGAAAGATTCCGGCACTGCGCGATGTGAAGGTCTACCGCGCCGGATACGCTATAGAGTATGACTACTTCGACCCAACGCAGCTCTACCCGTCGCTTGAATCGAAGATAATAAAAGGTCTTTACATGGCAGGACAGGTGAACGGCACCACCGGCTATGAGGAAGCCGGAGGACAGGGAATAATCGCCGGCATCAACGCCGCGCTCGCCTGCGCAGGCAGCGACCCTGTGGTGCTCAAACGCGACGAGGCTTACATCGGCGTGCTCATAGACGACCTGACCACCAAAGGAGTTGACGAGCCGTACCGGATGTTCACGTCGCGCGCCGAATACCGCATACTGCTGCGTCAGGACAACGCCGACGCGCGGCTCACACAGATGGGATATGACCTCGGAATTGTGAAAAGACCGCGTTACGACATTTGGATAAAGAAAAAACAGAACATCGATAAAATCGTTGAATTCTGTAACCGTACATCGGTAAAACCGCGCGAAATAAATGACGCGCTCGAGCGTCTCGGCACTGCCCCGCTGCGCATGGGATACAGTCTGGCAGACCTTATATCGCGCCCGCAAATAACGATGGAGAACCTCAGCGAGATTGTTCCGTCACTGAAAGAACTGATTCATTCGATAGACGCGCGACGGGAAGAGACGGTGGAAGCGGCTGAGATATGCATCAAATATAAAGGTTATATAGAACGTGAACGGCTTATTGCCGACAAGATGCTCCGTCTTGAGAATATCAGGATAAGAGGACACTTCAATTATGCGGAACTGCACGAGCTCTCAACAGAGGCGCGCCAGAAACTCGAAAGGATAAATCCCGAGACACTGGCACAGGCAAGCAGGATTCCGGGAGTGTCACCGAGCGACATCAATGTACTGCTTGTGCTGATGCATCGATAGTTCCACGTGAAACAAAAAGAATAATAAACACATCATAACTTATTGAAAATGAACAACAAAGTATTATTGGCAAACCTGCGCTGCATAAAGGATTGGCCTAAGAAAGGAGTGAACTTCAGAGACGTGACAACACTGTTCAAGAATCCGGAGTGTCTGAGGATAATAAACGACGAACTGTATGAGCTTTATAAAGATAAAGGCATCACGAAGATAGTAGGCATAGAGTCGCGCGGATTCGTAATGTCTTCCGCCATCGCGCTCCGTCTCGGAGCAGGCATCGTATTATGCCGCAAACCTGGCAAACTGCCGTGCGACACCGTCCAGCAAACATATGCGAAGGAATATGGCACAGACACAATAGAGATTCACAACGATGCAATCGACGAGAACGACGTGATTCTGCTGCACGACGACCTGCTCGCCACAGGCGGCACGATGAAGGCGGCATGCGACCTCGTGAAGAAGTTCCACCCGAAGAAGGTGTACTGCAACTTCATCATAGAACTGATAAACGAGAATATGAACGGACGCGACGTGTTCGACGACGACATAGAGATAACCACACTTCTGCAAGTGTAACGCACCCACTCCACCAGCCGGCTGAAACGCGACACCGACACACTGACGTATCGGAGAGCGCGGCTCAGCCGGCTGTTTTTAATTTTAGACTTCTCACACGTCACCGATACCGTGCGATGCGAGAAAAAGTCAGACCACAGCACGGCAGACATTCTACAGCAATACAACAGACATTCTACAGCGCGGAACGTATTCCCTCCGACAAGCACACGGTACTAGTGCCGGAGCACCAGAAAACATCATCAGGGACAAGACGGAAGCAGGCAAGAGACAATTAAGGTTTCACGTGAAACTTTAACACACAAAATCACTCTATATAAACAAGTTACGCATCATGAACAAAGACGAGAAACAGCAGATAACCGAGAGACTGAAGAGCATCGTACTGAGCATGCCCGACAAGCCGGGGAGCTATCAGTTTTATGATGAAAACCACGTCATAATATACGTGGGCAAGGCAAAGAGTCTGAAGAAGCGCGTATCCTCCTATTTCCATAAGGAGGTAGACCGGTTCAAGACAAAGGTGCTCGTCTCGAAGATAAGAGACATCAGCTACACGGTGGTGAACACCGAGGAGGATGCCCTGTTGCTGGAGAACAGTCTGATAAAGAAATACAACCCTCGCTACAACGTTTTGCTGAAGGACGGAAAGACCTACCCCAGCATCTGCATAACCAACGAATATCTGCCGAGAATATTCAAGACACGGCAGATAAACCGCAAGTTCGGCACATTCTACGGACCATACAGTCATCTGGCAAGCATGTATGCCATACTCGACCTTATAAAGAAGCTCTACAAGCCCCGCACGTGCCGCATGCCGATAACCAAGGAAGGAATAGAGCAGAACAAATACAAACCATGCCTGGAATACCACATACACAACTGCAACGCGCCGTGCACCGGGTGCCAGACATGGGAGGACTACCGCGCCAACATTGAGCAGGCGAAGGAGATTCTGAAGGGAAACACGCGCGAGATAAGCCGCGCCATATATGCGGAGATGATGCAAAAGGCAGCCGAGATGAAGTTTGAGGAGGCGGAAGCGTTGAAACAGAAGTACGTCCTCATAGAGAGTTTCTGCGCCAAGAGCGAGGTTGTGAGCCACACCATAACAGACATTGACGTGTTCAGCATAGCCGACGACGACAGCCGCCGCAACGCTTTCATCAACTTCATACACGTGAAAAACGGTGCGATAAACCAGAGTTTCACGTTCGAATACAAGCGGAAGCTCGACGAGACCGACGAGGAACTGCTCCTCACGGCGATTCCGGAGATACGCGAACGGTTCGGCAGCAAGGCTTCGGAGATAATCGTCCCGTTCGAGATGAGCTGGAAGATGCGCGAGGCTACGTTCATTGTACCGCAACGGGGCGACAAGAAGCACCTGCTCGAACTGTCGGAGATGAACTGCCGACAATACAAGTTCGACCGTCTGAAACAGGCAGAGAAGCTCAATCCGGAGCAGAAACAAACGCGGCTTATGAAGGAACTGCAGCAGAAACTGCAGATGAAGAAGATGCCATATCACATAGAGTGCTTCGACAACTCCAACATATCGGGCACCGACGCCGTAGCCGGATGTGTGGTGTTCAAAGCCATGAAACCGTCGAAAAAGGACTATCGGAAGTACAACATACGCACCGTCTGCGGTCCGGACGACTACGCCTCGATGCAGGAGGTGGTGAGACGACGCTACGGACGCATGAGCGAGGAGGGCGAACCCCTGCCCGACCTCATCATAACCGACGGCGGAAAGGGTCAGATGGAGGTGGTGCGCAAGGTAGTGGAGGACGAGCTCGGACTCGCCATACCCATCGCCGGACTCGCCAAGAACGACCGTCACCGCACCAACGAACTGCTCTATGGTTTCCCGCCACAGGTGGTGGCGCTGAAGACCGACAGCGAACTCTTCCACGCTCTGACGAAGATTCAGGACGAGGTACACCGCTACGCCATCAGCTTCCACCGCGACAAAAGGTCGAAGCACGCACTGCACAGCGAGCTCGACAACATCAGCGGAATAGGAAAGAAGAGCGCGGAGGCACTGCTGAGGCGGTTCAAGAGCGTGAAGCGCATACGTGAGGCGGACATCGAGGCGATAGCGGAGGTGGTGGGAAAGGCGCGGGCAGAGGCTCTGAGACGCCATTTCGACAACGCACAGTGACAAATCTGTACATAGTTGACATATGTCAACTAAAAAGCCGCAAGTGTTAAATAAAACGTTCTAAAAACCCGCATATTTGCGCCCGACAGTCCCCTCGGCTGCAAATAACGCCAAAATACGCGCTTTCAATAACACCCTGACTATCACCACATTACACCTCACCTCCTCCCCATCACCCCTTCTCACCCTCCCCAAACACACCCTCTCACCTCTCCAAAGAGCCTTTCTCACCCTCCCAAAGAGCACGTTACGTGAGCCAAAGAGCACGTTACGTGAGCCAAAAGATGCGGTTCTATACATCCGTGAGCACACATCTGTCATCAAAAAGGGCTTTTTGGACAATTTAAAGGCGTCTGACGCGAAATCTCACACATATCCTTATAATAACCCATAGGGGTAAAAAGGAAGTCGCAGACGCTAAAATTCAATATCCGGAAGATAAATTGCAGCAGATTTTTTAAGTTAAAATCACGCTGTGAGAAAGTGATGTTTGCGGAACAATGTGTTGTATTCTATCGTATGACAATCAGGAAACACCATCCTACCAACGCTATCGGCAATAGTAGAGACACAAAATCTTGCGTCTCACGAGGGGGTATATGCGATTATTGTCAAGCATATTATTGAATGAGTGTATTGCTATGGGAAGGACGGGAGACGCAACATTTTGCGTCTCTACTGGGCTCGCGCCATCGAGTGAATGATGAGGAATTAAAGGCAATATGCGCTGCCTGCAATAGTAGAGACGCAAAATTTTGCGTCTCACAAGCGAATACTGAGCTGATATTAATCACGGATGCTTCTGCCGCACGAATATACATAATGGCTTAATACGCAAAACGTCATATCCTATGTATATGATTATAACGGTTAAACATCCTTTATACGCCAAAATAAAAGGATGTTTTGCTTTGAACAGAATCCATTTTCCACTATCTTTGCAATAAGATAGGCTGCTCTCGGGAATTTGAAAGCAAGTTTTCATTCCGCTCGTTTGCGCAATCAAAGCAATGACACCGGCGGCAACGGGGATAATGGAAATACATATTCTTTCCTATCGTCAGCACCGCCTGTAAACAAATAACAGAAGCGCGTAACGCGCCACATAGGATTAAGGAAAATGAAGATAGTAATACAGCGCGTGAGCCGCGCATCGGTCACAATAGACGGTAAGGTGAAGTCGTCAATAGGGCGCGGTTTCCTCGTTCTGCTCGGCATCGCTTCAGACGACACCGTTGAAGACGTGGAATGGCTCGTGAAGAAGACCGCCGCCCTGCGCGTCTTCGACGACGAGAAGGGTGTGATGAACCTCCCCATAACAGCCGTTGACGGCGAGATACTGGTAATCAGCCAGTTCACCCTGATGGCTTCCTACAAGAAAGGCAACCGTCCATCGTGGATACACGCCGCTCCCCACTCCATCGCAATACCCTTCTACGAGCTGTTCTGCAGCCGTCTGGGCGACGCCATCGGCAAGCCTGTGGGCACGGGCGAGTTCGGTGCCGACATGAAGGTGGAGCTGCTCAACGACGGTCCTGTGACCATATGCATGGACAGCCGCAACCGTGAATAAAGGCAGGAAAGATAACTTTCTGAACACAAAATGACATCACTCATATGACAGACAACGACATCACACTGCGCGAGGCGCAACGGCTCGTGGACGAGTGGATACACACCTACGGCGTGCGTTACTTCTCCGAGCTCACCAACATGGCTGTACTCACAGAGGAGGTGGGCGAGATGGCGCGCATAATGGCACGCAAATACGGCGACCAGAGCTTCAAGGAGGGCGAGAAAGACTCGCTCGGCGACGAGATGGCTGACGTGCTGTGGGTGCTGCTGTGCATAGCCAACCAGACCGGAACAGACCTTACGGAGGAACTGAGGCGTAACATCGAGAAGAAGACGCGGCGCGACAAGGACCGACACCGCAACAATCCCAAACTGTGACCGTGGCATGACACCCGTCCAGCCCGCAAGGCGCAACAAGGCAGAATACAGAAACAATACGCGGCACTGTGCCCGTGAAACAACGTAAAACCCTTAATATAAAAGAAATATGGACACAAAACATTCCAACTGCGGACATCATCATCATGACGCTCCGAGACAAAACAAATATGAGGAGGCGATGGGCAAATACCGCCTCGATATAGACGACGCGGCGGTGAGCGAGGCTGTGCGCACGCTCATAGCCGAGAAAGTGCATGAGAACGACACGCCTGAGGTGAAGCGTTTCCTCATGGGAAGCATCGAGCTTACCACACTCAAGACAACCGACTCGGAGACAAGCGTGCTGGCGTTCACCGAGCGCGTGAACGACTTTGACAGCCAATACCCCGACCTGCCGCACGTTGCCACAATATGCGTCTATCCGTGCTTCGCAAGCGTAGTGAGCCAGTCGCTCGAGGTGGACGGCGTGGAGATAGCCTGCGTGTCGGGCAGTTTCCCCTCGTCGCAGGCTCTGCTTGAGGTGAAGGTGGCTGAGACGGCTCTGGCGATAAAGGACGGCGCGACGGAGATAGACATCGTCATGCCTGTAGGAAAGTTTCTCAGCGGCGACTATGAGGGCGTGAGCGACGAGATAGGCGAGCTGAAACAGGTGTGCGGGGAGCATGCCATGAAGGTGATACTCGAGACGGGCGACCTCGCCACGGCGTCGAACATCAAGAAGGCTTCCATCCTCGCCATGTATGCCGGAGCCGACTACATCAAGACGTCGACGGGCAAGGAGAAGGTGTCGGCTACTCCCGAGGCGGCTTACGTGATGTGTCAGGCAATAAAGGAATACTACGACGAGACTGGCATCCAGATAGGTTTCAAGCCCGCAGGAGGCATCAACACGGTGATGGACGCTGTGATATACTACACCATCGTGAAAGAGGTGCTCGGCGAGAAATGGCTCACCAACAAGTGGTTCCGCATAGGCACAAGCCGTCTGGCGAACCTGCTGCTGAGCGAGCTTGTGGGTGAGGAGACCAAGTTCTTCTGATTATCAAGCGAAAAAGCACTCGTATGCATACACTTAAAAACATATTCAGCCTCTTGCTGCTGTTCGTATCGCTCGCAGCGGCGGCACAGGAGAATATCAGACCTACGTTCGACGTCAGACTCGAAAGGGAGGTGTCTTCAATAAAAATAGACAACAAGGAGTATGCTGACGTAGTAATAGAGATAGACGCAGACGCATATAAGACCCAAAGCTCCAAGACTGTAGGCTCTTTGGGAGACAGCTACGCATACGGCACATATATAGAGGACGTTGACTACGACGGTGTCAGGATCACCGTAAAAAAGAAAGAAACCGACAAGACTTTATACAAGAAGCGGTTTAAAAAGTCATTTCTCTACGGTCTGCCTGACGGGACAATAAAGGTGGGAAAAGACTATGTGCTTACGCAACTGATAATCTCCAAGAAGGACGGAATATGGACGGCATTGCTGAAAGAGAAAGGCATTTATTAAGCCCTTACCGCTCATCGTGCGCCGTTTCCCACTACGTGCTGATGGCAGGAATATGGGTTTGGCTTAATCATTCAGCCTTATACATATAATGAATAACGGGTCCGCGCCGGATGATACGCACGGACCCGTTATTTTTTATAATGCCGGTCGCCCGGTCTTATGTCAATTGTTACGCTCTATCACGAAGTCGATGTAAGCCGTCAGGGCACGTTTTATACCCTCGTCACTCACCGTATTTTCTATATATTCCATACATTTGAGGCGCAGCTCCTCCATGCGCCGTTCGGCATACTCTATTCCGCCGTGGCTCTTGGTGTACTCCACGAGAGTGTCTATCTCATCCTGCGTCACGCTCTGTTCCTTCACCTTGTATGCCAGCTCGAGCATGGCACTGTCGCCGCCGTTGTTCACTGCGTATATGGCTGGCAGCGTAAGCTTTCCCTCCAGCATGTCGTTGCCGGTGGGCTTCCCTATCTCCGGCGAGTCGTAATAGTCGAAGATGTCGTCGCGTATCTGGAATATCATGCCGAGATTGCTGCCGAACGCGCACGCCTTCCCGAACGCTTCGCCAGACACTCCTGCCGACAGCACACCTATACCGGCGCATGCCTCGAAAAGCGCGGCTGTCTTCCGGCGTATCACTTCATAATACACCTCTTCCGAAATATCGCGCCGTCCGATGTTGGACAGTTGAAGTATCTCACCGTCAGACAGCGTTCGTCCCAGTTCGGCAAGATAGCGCACAATCTCTTCAGAATGGGTGAACGACACGTGCAGCAGAGCCGTTGAAAGTATGTAGTCGCCCACCAGCACAGCCACCTTGTTGTCGTATGTGGCGTTGACGGATGCCTGTCCGCGGCGTTCTCCGCTCTCGTCCACCACATCGTCGTGCACGAGCGACGCCGTGTGAAGCAGCTCGAGTCCCACGGCAGCGTTCAGAGTAACGTCGGTCACATGTCCGAACGACTTCGCCATGAGCAGTATGAGCATAGGACGCATGCGCTTTCCGGCGCGCCGCCTGATGTGTTCGAGCGCGCTCCCGAGCATGCCGTCCTCATGAGACAGCGAACGGTTGAACAGTTCAATGAAATCGGCAAGTTCTGCCTGTACCGGTTGTTTGATGACTGACAGGTAATCCATACTTATCTGAAATTTGACACAAAATTAATTATTTTATCGGGATTAGTACCATATTTTTAGTAATTTTACGGCAAAAAGCAACCGTCAGGCAACGCCGCAGGCAATACTCCGGCTGTAACACACCAATCGTCCGTACATTCCGGAATAATCCCCCGGCAAAACGTGTTGCTCCATACATCACATAACATAACACCAACCATCATGGACAAACTGTTTCTCATCGATGCCTATGCATTGATATACCGTTCTTACTACGCACTGATAAAGAATCCGCGCATCAACTCAAAAGGCTTCAACACCTCCGCCGTCATGGGCTTCGTCAACACGCTCAACGAGATAATGACCAAGGAGCAGCCCACGCATATAGCCGTGGCTTTCGACCACGGCAAAACGTTCCGCGACGAGGCTTTCCCGCAATACAAGGCGCAGAGGGAGGAGACACCGGAGGACATCCGACGCTCTGTGCCGGTGATAAAGGACATCATTGTCGCCATGAACATACCCGCGCTGCAGGCAGACGGCTTTGAGGCGGACGACATAATAGGCACACTCGCCGTCAAGGCGGGCGGGCTGGGGGTGGAGACCTACATGCTCACGCCCGACAAGGACTACGGACAGCTCGTACGCGACAATGTGTTCATCTACCGCCCGCGCCACGGAGGAGGCTACGAGAAGATGGGACCTAAGGAGGTGTGCGCCAAGTATGCCATCGACTCTCCGCAGCGCGTCATCGACCTTCTGGCTCTCATGGGCGACTCGGCAGACAACTTCCCGGGCTGTCCGGGCGTGGGCGAGAAGACTGCGGTGAAACTCATAGCGCAGTTCGGCGACGTGGACAACATGCTCGAGAATACTGCCGACATCAAAGGCAAGCTCCGCGAAAAAGTGGAGTCGGCTGTGGACGACATACGCATGTCGAAGTTTCTCGCCACCATCCGGACCGATGTGCCGATAGACCTCGACCTCGACAGCATGAGACTCGGTGAGCCCGACGAACAGAAACTGCGCGAGATATTCAACGAACTCGAGTTTAAGACGCTCGCGGATAAGATTCTCAACAAATCGAAAAACAACAAAAAAAGTGTTAAACAACAACTTGATCTCTTTGCAGAAAATCCGACCGACGAGCCGGAAAGTTCTGAAAACGCGAGTTTTGAGACACTTCAGACAACACCACACGAATATTATCTGATTGAGAATGAGGCTGATGCGAGAAAAATTCTTGACTTTTTTTTGACAAAAGAAATTCTCAGTCTGGATACGGAAACGACTTCCACCAACCCAATCGACGCTGAACTGGTGGGGCTGAGCTTCTCTGTCGAGGAAAAAAAGGCATTTTACGTGGCAGTGCCCGACAATCGTGAAGAAGCCCAAAAAATTGTAAATATATTTAAACCGCTATATGAGAACCCCGAGATTCTGAAAATAGGACAGAATCTGAAATACGATCTTGAGGTGCTTCACAACTATGGCGTGAGTCTGGCAGGACCGATGTTCGACACGATGATAGCCCACTACCTCATACAGCCCGAGCTGCGCCACAACATGGACTACATGGCGGAGACTCTTCTCCACTACCGCACCATACACATAGAAGAACTCATCGGCGAGCGCGGAAGGAACCAGCGGAACATGCGTGACCTGAAACCTGCCGAGGTGTATGAGTATGCCGCCGAGGACGCCGACATCACCCTGCGCCTCTACAACGTGCTGTTGCCGAAACTGAAGGAGTGCGGAGCCGAACAGCTGTTCTACGAAATAGAGATGCCTCTCATGCCCGTGCTGGCGGAGATGGAGCTCAACGGCATACGCATCGACACAGACTCGCTCGCCGAGACATCATCCATACTCACCTCGCGCATGCGCCAGCTCGAGACGCAGATATATGAGGCGGCTGGTGAGGAGTTCAACATCGCGTCGCCGAAACAGGTGGGCGAGATTCTCTTCGGCAAGATGAAGATTGTGGACAAACCCAAGAAGACAAAGACAGGACAGTATGTCACGTCGGAGGAAGTGCTGCAGCAGCTGCGCCACAAGAACCCCATCGTGGACGACATACTCGCCCACCGCGGACTGAAGAAGCTTCTCGGGACATACGTCGACGCTCTCCCGAAACTCATCAACAGACGTACAGGACACATACACACGTCGTTCAACCAGGCTGTGACGTCCACCGGGCGTCTCTCCTCAAGCGACCCCAACCTGCAGAACATTCCCGTCCGCGGGGAGGACGGCAAGGAGATACGCCGCTGCTTCATCCCGGAGGAAGGCTGCCTGTTCTTCTCCGCCGACTATTCGCAGATAGAACTGCGCGTCATGGCGCATCTCAGCGGAGACGAGAACATGGCAGAAGCGTTCCGCCTCGGGCACGACATACACGCCGCGACAGCCGCGAAGATATACAAGGAAGACATTGCCGACGTGACACGCGACCAGCGCACCAAAGCCAAACGTGCCAACTTCGGCATCATCTACGGCATAACGGTCTTCGGACTCGCCGAACGTCTGGACATAAGCCGTGCGGAGGCGGCACAGCTGATTGACGGCTATTTCGCGTCGTTCCCTAAGGTGGCGCAATACATGGAGCAGAGTAAGGAGACCGCACGGGCAAAAGGCTACGCGGAGACATTCTTCCACCGCCGCCGCTATCTGCCCGACATCAACTCGCACAACGCCACCGTCCGCAACTTCGCAGAGCGCAACGCCATCAACGCCCCAATACAAGGCTCGGCGGCAGACATAATAAAAATAGCCATGGTACGCATCAGCCGGAGATTCAAAGCCGAAGGAATAAAGTCGAAAATGATACTTCAGGTGCACGACGAACTCAACTTCAGCGTCATTCCGGAAGAAAAAGAGAAGGTGCAGCGCATCGTCCTTGAGGAGATGCAGAACGCCTACCCTCTCAACGTTCCGCTCGTGGCAGACTGCGGATGGGGCACAAACTGGCTCGAGGCACATTGAGCCAGCTTGCGCCACAAGGTATAGGAAATGGAATAACATTATGAAAATATCAAACAGAAAATAAAATTAACATGAACTTAAAACCGTTATTATTATCATTTATCACCACCATGATAGCGGGCGCAGCGGCAGCACAGGTAGGCTATCAGGTGTCTTTGCTCAACACAGCGACCGGCGAGCCGCGCGCCAACACCACCGTGAACGCCAAAGTGGAGATAACAGACTCGCAGGACAACATCATCTTCAGCGGAACACAGAAAGCCACAAGCAACGACTTCGGGGTGCTCCAGCTCACCGTGGGCGATGCAGAAACGTTCAGCAAGGCTGACACCGGCAAGATGCCGTTCTTCATCAGTGTGACTGTCGACGGACTGCTCATAGGCAAGAGCCAGATACTCAGCGTCCCCGTGGCAGAGGTGGCAAACAAGGTGAAATCAACTTTTTCAATTGACGAGCTGGTCGGGACCTGGGTATTTAAAGCACCCGATGAAGAAACAAATTACATTTTCATATTTAATAAAGACATGACCATGACTTATTCGTATGGAGATTATCAAGGTGAAATATTGTATTCTGATGATTATCTATACGAGATAGACGGCAAAATCATTACTATAAGAAGAGTCGGGACACGGTTCTATTTTGACGACTTCGGTTTCGGGAACAAGCAGTAAATCATAACATACACAAAATATGAAGACACTACTCATCATCCTTGCAGTGCTCCTCACAGTACACAGCCGTGCAACGGCTGTAGAAAGCGAATGCCTCGTAGTCATTCTCAAAAACGGAGCCACGCTGACCGTTCCGGTCAATGAAATGCCTAAGATAACATTCGACGGCACAGTAATGAACATAGCCACAGAGCGTCTGCAAATAAGCAATGTGAGCAAATACACATTCACCTCATCATCGGGTACTGACATAGGGTCGGTGGAAAGCATGCGCAATGCAGGTGTGACTATGGACGGAGAAAAAGCCTATATAAGGCTTCCCAAACCTGAGACAGATGTAAGATGCTACACTGTGGACGGAAAGGAACTGGACGTCAGGAAAAGAAACTCCGGAGTAAACGTCATATCCATCAACCTCTCGGAGATTCACCAGCAGGTGTTTATCATAAGCGTGGGAGGAGAATCAATTAAAATAAGAAAGCCATGACAAGGATTATCATACTTCTGCTCATACTTGCCGCAGCGATGCCTCAACCGGCAAAAGCACATAGCGACGACGAACAGGTATTGGTGTTCAGAAACACCGGAGAGGTCAATCTTTTCTTCACAAGCGAGATAGACAGCATCGTCATGTCGTGCTACGATGCAGACAGCGTGATGCACGACAGACCGGTGAGTCAGGTTTTCCACACAGCAGACACCGCGCTTGTAGTTCCGGTGAACGAGATTGACAGCGTTGCGTTCGGAAGCAGGAACACCATGGAGTTCCGGGAAGGTGTCAGACAGATTACCGCTGACAGCATCTGGATTTCCGATTTCGACGGGAATATAATACATTATAAGCCGGAAACGCCTCATGACCGTCTTCCTAAGGAAGGCGAACTGCTGTTCTACGGAGCGATGGACAGTCTTTTTCCGGTAGGTCTTGCAGCCAGAGTCACAGGTGTAACCGGAGGCGGAGCCCATACAGTAAGTGTAAGTCAGGTAGAGCTTGGAGACATATTTTCAAAGTTCTTCTATGCCGGTGCACTCGGAACTGACGGACAGGCACGAGCCGCCAGCCGTGTACCCATAGAGACGACACACAGCATAAGCGGGACAATAAGCTTGGGATCGTCAGGCAAACTGTCTGCGAAAGGCAGTGCCGCCGTGCACGGTAAAGCCGTGGTAAAGCCATTGGCAGGATACTATGACTTCGATGCGACAGTCGACCTTTCCATCGGAATAAACACTGAGATTAACGATCCTGACATGAAATTCGAGGCTGAGGGACAAAAACCTGTAACCATTCCTCTGAGCAGCGTGGCTTTGGTATTCTGGCCGGAAATAGAATTGAATCTGTTCGCCTCGGTTAAAGGGGAATTCAAATTCAACACAGAGCTGTCACGCAATTCTCGCATCCGGTATGTTTGGCACCGCAGACGCGGACAGCCCGATGAGCAAAGCGTCACACCGTTGCCGTGGGAAAACGGTGACAGTACCACAATGACAGCACGTTCGGAGGTGGTGGCAAGCGGTGAGCTGGCTGCCGGACCGATGATAACATTCGACATGCGGATACTCAATTCCATTGCCGGAGCAAGGGCAAAGATAAAGCTCGGTCCAGCCATAAACGGCAAGTTGGGCATTGGTGTGCTTTCCAAAATATCCTCCAGCGGGTATAGCAGCGAGCTTTACGGTATGGCAAAGCTCGAGGCATCTCTTAAACTTGACGCCGCCTTGACACTCTACCACATAAATCTCGCATACGGAAACGAAAGCGAGACCGAGATTCTGCGTTTCAGCAACAATTTCTTCAAGACAGCCATCAATCTCTTCCCGCAATACTACGAGAGCCGGGCTGTGAAGATACCCAACATTAAAAAGGAAGTGCAGGTGAGTATGGCAACGAAATCAAAAACCAAGATTGTGAAGTCGCTTGACACAGGTTTCCAAGTGGCTGATGCCGGAGGGAATCTCATCGACAGTGTATTCGTGAGCCGCATCGTAGAGAACACCGACAGCATACAGGGCATAGACACATGCCTTGTGTTGCAGCAGCATGAAGTGCCGGTGGCTTCTGAGATTGTGGTACGTCCTGTTTTCCACTACTGCGGATATACCATACCGGCTCAAAACGCCACCCTTCTGAGTGACATGCAACTGCAACCGGCAGTGTTCGGACAAAGCAACGGTGCGGTGACTTATCTCTCCGGAATGCCTTTCAGCGGAAGCGCACGCAATGACAGTACGCTCGCCATTGCAGGACCTTACATTCCTGTGCCGGCACGAGACCCTGTATTCCACAACCACGGAGCAGTGCTCACAGGAATATTCCTTACCGACATCACAGGCACATGGACAGGAACGGAGCACGGAGAGAGCGTCACTTACGTCTTCTCTGAAGACAACAGCGGCACACTTACGTCCGGAGGGAATACTAAAACATTCACATACAAGCTCAACTCTCCTCAGACCGGATGCATCGCAATGTCGTTCGCCGACGGCAACACAAAGACTCTTAAAGTCACAGGTCTCGGCGACACAAGCATGACATGTGTAGAACCGCCGTCAACAAACAAATTCACATTATACAAACAAAGATAATGCAAACGAGCGCAATGAGAGCTTGCTCTACATTGCCGAGTGCAGCTTATCTTATTATAACCATAAAATAATAAAGCAATGCATACATACATAAGAACTATAACATTTGCAGCCATGCTCTCATGCATAGCTTCTGCCGCCTCAGCACAGGTGGGCTATCAGGTCTCACTTCTCAACACCGCGACGGGAGAGCCGCGTGCCAACACCACAGTAAACGCCAAGGTGGAGATAACAGACTCACAGGACAACGTCATATTCAGCGGCACGCAGCAGGCTACAAGCAACGACTTCGGAGTGCTACAGCTCTCTGTGGGCGACGCGGACACATTCAACAAGGCGGACACAGGGAAGATGCCATTCTTCATAAGCGTCACTGTCGACGGACTGCTCATAGGAAAAAGCCAGATACTAAGTGTGCCCGTGGCAGAGGTGGCGAATAAAATGAAGACATCACTTACCAAGGAACAGTTATTTGGAACATGGAAATTGGAGAAGCGAGAAGAAGGGTCATATCAATATGAATATCAACTAAATGAAGATATGACAATGATATTATCCGCCATTGATGATGGCAATACAGTGTTACAAGATCATTTTACTTTTGAGTTAGATGGTAATACAATATATTATTATGATTCTATTGGCTCACCACATATAATGAGAATTATAGGCTCAAAGATTTCTTCCGAAAGAGGATTACTCATTAAGAAATGATCTTTCATACCACATCAAATTCCGTACAGAACGCTTGCAGCATTACAACACATTAGATGAAATAATCAGGCTTCAAAAGAAACATCAAGAAATGAAAGCAAACATAATACGACAGATTATATCTTTCGCGGCACTGCTGACTGCCACCGTGTCATCAGCACAGGTGGGCTATCAGGTCTCTCTTCTCAACACCGCGACGGGAGAACCGCGTGCCAACACCACCGTAAACGCCAAGGTGGAGATAACAGACTCACAGGACAACGTCATATTCAGCGGCACGCAGCAGGCTACAAGCAACGACTTCGGAGTGCTACAGCTCTCTGTGGGCGACGCGGACACATTCAACAAGGCGGACACAGGGAAGATGCCATTCTTCATAAGCGTCACTGTCGACGGACTGCTCATAGGAAAAAGCCAGATACTAAGTGTGCCCGTGGCAGAGGTGGCGAACAGGATGAAGTCGTCATTCACAATGGATGACCTTCTTGGAACATGGGCTTACTATAAAAACAGTACCAACTGGAATTTCTATTCCACATTCTATGATAATGGCACCATGACCGTAAATGGAAACAGTGAAGGCAATATATCCACAGACTCATATAACTACGAAATAGAAGGAAACAGCATTTTCGCCTATACTGATAAGCTATATGGCATGAAAACCATAAGAATGAAATTCATAGAAGGAGTGCTGTACTCTGATTATTATTGTGATATGATAGATTTACTCATCAAGCAATAACCTCTCATGAAGAAAATATTCCATATCATTAAAGGCTTTATCATCGGTTCGGTCACAGGCATCGCGCTGGTGTTGGCAGCATGCCTGCTGTTCACAGACATCACTCCAGCTCGCTTCTTCGACATTCTTGTGGGCGACGGATTAGCGTCCGTAGCCGTCGGATGCCTGTTGTCGTTCGTCGCACTCGCCATCGCCTTTGTGCTGCACATCATTGTGCATGAGGGCGGACACCTTGTCGGAGGACTTCTTACGGGCTATCGCTTCGTGTCGTTCCGCATTTTCAGTCTCACACTCTTGCGTCGCGACGGACGCTACATAGTGCGCCGTTTCAACATTCCTGGCACAGGCGGACAATGCATAATGCTGCCGCCGGAAGGAGACACCGCCAAGGTGCCGTTCGTGATATACAACGCCGCAGGCGTGGCGGCAAACATATTGCTCACCGCCGCAGCCGTACCATACTTCTTCATACACTCCGCAGACAGCGGCATGTTCGCTTTTCTTCTTGCGCTTTTCATCGTTATCGCAGGTCTGTGGACTGCCATTATCAACGGTATTCCGATGAAAATAAACGGCATGTGCAACGATGCGGGCAACATACGGCTCATGCTCCGCGACATGCAAGTGCGACGTCACTTCGTCCTTCAACTGCGTGCTCACGCCTTGTGTCAGAACGGCATGCGTCCGAAAGACTTTCCACCTGAATGGTTCAATATTCCCGACAGCGGTGAAGAATATGGTCTGATAAACGTCGTGACAGACATGTTCGCCGTCGCCAGGGAGATTGACAGAGCCGACTACAGCCGCGCGCACACCATGCTCACTGCCATACGCGACCGCTGCCCCACCCTTCCCGACATGTATGAGAAAGAGATTGACTGCGAGCTTGCGTTCACCTCGCTCATGCTCGGCTACGAAGACGAGGCGCGCGCACTGCTCACCCCCGACCTCACCGCATACATACGCCGCACCGTCTCATACTCATCCTCAAAACCAAGGCTGCTCTGCACCATCGCGCTGCATCTCGAACACGACAGTCAGAAAGCAGCAACCATACTGCGCGACACAGAAACCCACAGCGACAGATACATCATGCGAGGAGAGGCTGAAGCCGACATATGCGCTATGCGACGCATGCTCGACACCACCACATGAGCGTCTCACGCACACGGCAGCATACGTCTAAGCCGCAATTTCATGCATTATTATCACACGCCGTTGCCCCCGTCTCGGAAAAAAGTAGTAACTTCGCAGCCGGATTCAATTAAATACGTATTTAAGAAATGTCATTAAAATGTGGTATCGTAGGATTGCCTAATGTGGGCAAATCGACTCTTTTCAACTGTCTGTCGAACGCCAAGGCACAGGCAGCCAACTTTCCTTTCTGCACCATAGAACCCAACGTGGGCGTGATAACAGTGCCCGACGAAAGGCTCACACGCCTCGCCGAGATAGTACACCCGGGACGCATAGTACCCGCAACATGCGAGATTGTGGACATAGCCGGACTGGTGAAGGGCGCGAGCAAGGGCGAAGGACTGGGCAACAAGTTCCTTGGCAACATACGCGAGACCGACGCCATAATACACGTACTGCGTTGCTTCGACGACGACAACATAGTACGTGAGGGAGGAGCTGCGGTAAACCCTCTTGAAGACAAGGAGATAATAGACACCGAACTGCAGCTCAAAGACCTCGAGACCATCGAGAGCCAGCTCGCCAAACAGCAGAAACAGGCTGCCGTGGGAGGCAACAAGGACGCCAAGATTGCGGTAGGAGTGCTTGAGGCATACAAGGCTGCGCTCGACAAAGGACTGAATGCCCGCACCGTGACCTTCGAAAGCAAGGAGGAGCAGAAGGTGGCGCACGACCTCTTCCTGCTCACCGCCAAACCCGTGCTATACGTCTGCAACGTCGACGAGGCAAGCGCGAAGACGGGCAACAGATACTCCGAAGCGGTCGCCAAAGTGGCAGAAGCCGAGGGCGCGGAGATGCTCGTCATAGCGGCAAGGACAGAGGAGGACATTGCCGGACTCGACACCTACGAGGACAAACATATGTTTCTCGAAGAGCTGGGACTGGAGGAAAGCGGCGTCAACCGACTCATAAAGAAAGCCTACTCACTGCTCAACCTCGAGACATTCATCACCGCCGGAGAGATGGAAGTGAAGGCATGGACCTACCACAAGGGGTGGAAGGCTCCGCAATGTGCGGGAGTGATACACACCGACTTTGAGAAAGGATTCATCCGCGCAGAGGTTATAAAGTACGACGACTACATAAAATACGGCTCCGAGGCTGCCGTGCGCGAGGCTGGCAAGCTTGCCATCGAGGGAAAGGACTACGTGGTGCAGGACGGTGACATAATGCACTTCCGCTTCAACGTCTGACCTCCACAATCACCGCGCAGCACAAACGGAGGAAGCCATTGCTCCAAGCGATGACCGGAAAACAAACCATACAAACAGCAACTCATGAACTCAAACCTTTCATACATACTGTGGAATCCCGACGACACAGCGTTCCGCATAGGTCCACTGTCAATGCACTGGTATTCGCTGTGCTGGCTGGTGGGACTCCTTCTCGCCTATCTCATCGTAAGAAAACTTTACAAAGAGCAGAAGATAAAGGACGAGCTCTTCGAACCACTCTTCCTCTACTGCTTCATAGGAATACTCATCGGAGCGCGTCTCGGGCACTGTCTGTTCTATCAGCCCGACGTCTATCTCTCGTCGTGGACACACTTCGTGGAGATGATTCTGCCCATAGAGTTCAACGGCAACGGCGACTGGCACTTCACCGGATACCGCGGGCTCGCCTCCCACGGAGGGACCTTCGGACTCATGATCGCACTCTGGCTGTATGTCAGAAAGACCGGACTGAACATCTGGCGTGTGCTCGACAACATCGCAATAGCCACTCCCGCCACAGCGTTCTTCATCCGCATAGGCAACCTTATGAACTCCGAGATAATCGGCAAGCCCACAGACGTGCCATGGGCTTTCGTCTTCCAGCAGATAGACATGCTGCCGCGCCACCCCGGACAGCTCTACGAGGCAATCGCATACGCCCTCCTCATGCTCATAGGATGGAGTGTCTACCGCCGCCGTCCGCAGCGTGTGGGCACAGGTTTCTTCTTCGGCATGTGCCTCACCTACATCTTCACAGCCCGCTTCCTCATCGAGTTCACCAAAGAGATACAAGAGCCTTTCGAGGCTTCCCTGCCCATCAACATGGGTCAGATTCTCAGTCTGCCGTTCATAGCCATAGGCATCGCCTGCATGGCGGGAGGCAAATGGATGAGGCGTTTAGGCACGGAGAAATGACACCGGAGCATGTTCTGAAAATAAGGAAAGCAACAACCGGAATAAGGAAAATAGAGGAAATTTACGAAAAATTTCCTCTATTTTTATGCCGTTAAGAGAAAATTATGATATATTTGCGGCATAAACAATGCCGACTATGATAGAGAAGACGCCAGTACTTAGCCTTAAGGACAAACAGGAAGCCGTCAGACTGTTTTTCGAAAATGACATAACACCGCTGCTGAAAAGAATCAGTAACGAGTACTGTTATTGGGACAAAGTGAAATATCTTGCTCCGGAGGGAATAAGTGCCAAGACCTTGTGGCAGCTCGTAAAGATGCAGCGAACGGCAAATGCCAAGTCTGTAAGATTCGGAAACTACATTTTCCGGTTCACCATAACCGAACACATGCTCTCACAGCTCCATGAGTTAGACATGAGCATGGGAGGAAACCTCGGCACGGGCAACCTGATACCCGAAAGTGACAAAAGCTTCTATCTTGTCAGCTCCATAATGGAGGAGTCCATCGCCTCGAGCCAGATGGAAGGAGCGTCAACAACGAGAAAAGTGGCAAAGGAGATGCTGCTAAAAAATCAGAAACCGAAAGATAAAAGCCAGCAGATGATAGCCAACAACTACGAAACAATAAAATACCTGTCGGAAAACAGACAGGACAGTTTCTCCATGGAAAAACTTCTCACTATCCACAGATACATATCATCCGGCACTCTTGAAAACCATGATGACGAAGGCTGCCTGCGCAAGAGCGACGACATCGTTGTTATGGACGGCATAACGGGAGAGATAGCCCACACACCGCCGCCACACGATGAGATAGAAACACTGCTACGCGAACTCTGCCAATTTGCCGATAACGACGATCCTGACAGTTTCATACACCCTATAGTGAAAGGAATAATAATCCACTTCATGCTGGCATTCATACATCCGTTTGTCGACGGCAACGGCAGGACTGCCCGTTCACTGGTCTACTGGTATCTGATGAAGAAGGGATACTGGCTCACCGAATATCTTTCCATATCAAGAATAATCTACCGGAACAAGAAACAATACGAGAAAGCGTTTCTATACACGGAGGCTGACGAATACGACCTGTCCTATTTCATACAGTTCAACCTTATGACGATGAAGAAAGCCTACGAGGAACTCAAGGCATATCTGCAACGTAAGATAGCCGAACGCAACAATCTGACCGGACTGAGAGGCATCAAGGGAATAAACTTGCGGCAGGCTCATATAATAAGCAATCTCTACAAGGACAGCGGCAGCATAATCACTGCTAAAGAGATAGCCATGCAGTTTGCAGTGACCGACAGGACTGCAAGAACAGACCTGCAGTCACTCGTGCGCCTCGGGCTCATGAGCGAGGTACCGCTCAACAACAGAATGACGGGGTATGTGCAGTCAGACAATTTCGAATCTGTGATAAAAGAACTCAAGAACGGAAAATAGGGGAAATTTTCAAAACATTTCCTCTATTTTCCGTTAATTCATGTCCTTTTCCTTACTTTTCGCACCTCCATGAAGACATAGCCTCAACAGCGATGTTGGCAAACAAAAGCATGCCACAGCGTATGACAACACACCATCATAAACTTTCTGCTGCAACAAACTCCCCTAATTCCTCAACGGCGTCAGCCCAGTAGAGACGCAAAATCTTGCGTCTCCCGTCCTACCCATACCAATACACTCATGCAACAAACCGCTGACAATAACAGCTCATACCCCTTGTGAGACGCAAAATTTTGCGTCTCTACTTTTGCAGGCTGCGAATATCATCCTTAAATCCCGCTTTACCCACTCCACGGCATCCGTCATGTGCCACAACGGTATTAAAACCGCATGTCAGCAAACTCAACTTTCACGGTTTTCCATCGCGCTCCCGTCCTCACATGGCAACGTATGAATAATTGAAATATATAGTGTCATAAATCGGATAATATGTAAGTTTATACATAAAATTCAGTAACATTTTGTTTGTTGAAACAAATTTTATTAATTTTGCAGACGAATTTTATCACAATCCAACCGACACCGGTTATATCCGCAGTATCCGCTATTCGGGAGGATTTCTCACATAATAACGTTTTTCAAAACCTATGTCAACGCGGAACGAAGTTTTATTATGAAAAAGATCTACACTATGTTCATAGCGGCTGCCTTTGCCGCCACAGCGTTCGCACAACGCGGTTTCACGCCGCCTGCCGAACTGTCCAACAAGTATGGGTTTAAGGTCGACAGCAAGACCCATCTGTACAGAGTGAGCGAGGGTAAGAAAGTAAAGGCATTTGCGCAGGAGACAGTCTACGACGTCCTTTCCTGCAAGGAAGGCTCCGTCTACGGCAATGAGTACACCGAAAACACAACATGGACAGGATCGGCATGCGCCGACGCCGGACGCCCCGAGCTCGGAATGGAGTATTACCAATACTTCGACGACTGCTTCCAGACATTCGACGAGGTGCGCTTCCTCGGCTTCTTCAACTACTGGGACGAGGAGGCATACGACTGGATCTACTGCCATGAGCGCGGCGAGATGGACGAGGATTTAAACATGACAAAACCCGTCACATTCACCATCGGCATATATGAGGAGGGTGAGGACGGACTCCCAGGCAAGTGTGTCATGCAGAAAGACGTCGACCTCATAGGCGAAAACACCAACGTGGTGCTCGAAGGTCTGGGCGACACAGGCACAACCCCGATATACGAATTCAAGGTTCCGCTCGGACAGACCATCAATCTCGAGCACGGCTACATACAGATCAACGCCAAGGATATGGGCGACTCGCCTTCGTGCTGGTTTGCCGTATTCACCGTTGGCGGCAATCTCACAGCCCTTCAGAAGGACATAATCAACGAGGAGTACAGCGGTCAGAACGCATGCGCCTTCTGTCTCTACGGTGACGGAAGCTACAACGCCGACAAGGCGTTGCAGATAGAGCGTTTCATGACTCCGCTGTCGTCTGCCTCTGGCAAGTATGAGAAGGTTCAGGTGGAACTCACCAACATCGGCAAGAACGCCATCAGCGACGCCCGTCTCGAGCTTTATGTCGACGGTGTGCTCGTGGCTACTGAGGATGTCAACGCCACCATCGAACCGTTCGAAAGCTACAAATACACGTTCACCGCACGTGCCGACTGCTCCGGCGGAAAACACGTCATCACAGTGAAGAATGTCACTCCGGGCGACGAGCTGAAGTCTTATCAGTCTCTCTCCAAGACCGTTGAAACGACCGTTGCCAACGAGTATCCGGAATGCGAGATATACGTTCCCAACGTGATAAACATCACAAACGTGTCGCTGGGCTCTATCAACAACACGAGCGAAGGCTCCACATACAGCGACTACACCGACCAGAAGACCGTCTTCCGTCCGGGCGAGAAGCAGACGCTCAACGTCACCATCGAGTCTAACGACTACGAGCCCACGCTCGGAGTGTTCATCGACTGGAACGGCGACTACACCTTCAGCTACGACGAGCAGGTTGTGTTCGACTCGTTCGAGGCTGACGACAACGGCGGCAAGGCTGTTGCGACGATAAGCGTGCCGGAGGGTGCCAAGACAGGCGAGCACCGCATGCGCCTCATCGCACTGCCCTATTACTACACTCTGGATCCTGCAGGCTCGTTCTACAACGGTGAGGTGGAAGACTACACCATCGTCGTAGAGCCGTCACCGGAAGACCCTGTGACGACTGCTGACAAGACCGTCATAGAGCAGTTCACCGACGGAAAGGACGCCACAAGCGTGCTCACCCTCACCAACAGCGGAGGAGGAACGCTCAACGCTGACATAGACTTCAAGTATGTGCTCCCCAACGCTCCCACAAGCAACTACGCAGCCAAGGTGGCTCCCAAAGCCGAGTTCAAGGGACAGCTCAAGGCGGCACGCATGAAAGCCGTGGCACAGAAAGCTCCCGAGAGCGACCCTGCCACACAGTATGTGCTGAAGTATGACAGCGACGTATACGACTGTATAGGCATCGGCAACGCCCCAAGCGCGACATTCGCAAGCCTCTATCCGGGCGCGATGCTCTCAAGCCTTAAAGGCATGACCGTAAGCAGTGTCGACGTATACGTAGGCGATGTGCCCGAGAGCGCGAGCATAGTGATATACGGACAGAAGAAGCAGAGCGAGTGCGGAGACCTCATCACCGAGCAGGCATTCACCCCGAAGGCTCAGTCATGGAACCACGTGGTGCTCTCACAGCCCGTTGAGATAGGCACAACCGACCTCTGGATAGGCGTCAGGATGGAAAACATCGTCGCCACAGGCTACTACATCGGAGTGGATGAGGGTCCTGCCGTGATTGGCTTCGGCGACCTCGTGAACATCGGCGGAAGCACATGGTGGTCGATGGCAGACCTCGGACTGGACTACAACTACTGCATCCGCGCCAACGTCACCGGCGACCGCACTCCGGCAATCAGCTGGCTCAGCACAGACAAGAAGAGCATGGAGGTGGCAGCAGGTAGTGAAGGCAAGCTCAACGTAAGCTTCACTCCGCAGGGTCTGGAAGAAGGAGTCTATGAGGCTTATCTTGAAGTAAGCACCAACGATCCGTTCAACAGCTTCATCAGAATACCTGTCTACATGGTCAACGGAGAGCTCACCGCCATCGGCTCGGTGGAGCAGGAGGGTCTCGGAATAACGCTCAACGGCGGCAACGTGACGATAAAGGGCGGCAAGACCATCGCCGCTCTGAAGGTGAGCGACCTCACCGGACGCTGCCTGATGACCTCCAAGCCCGGTGCGGAAGAGGCTACAGTAAGCCTCAGCCAGTTCGCAAAGGGTGTTTACGTCATCACAGCCACATATGCCGACGGCAAATCGGTATCGGTCAAGGTGCCTGCACTGAAGTGACAAACTGAACCGTGCTACGTGCGACAGACCGCAAGATCTGCACCGCACGGACACATTTAATGAATACTGCTCACAAACGGAGAGCCTGCGGGATGCAGGTTCTCCGTTTTCGTTTTGACAAATAAAGGATTCATGCCTCTGTCCCGTTCCACATCTGAACAATATGTATGAAATATAAATGCACATCATCACACCATATGACAAGGCTGGAGAGCCAAAGCCGATGAGGCGACAATGCATTTCGGACGGGGCATATAATATCCGCATGTTTTTGATATTTGCGGATAAAACACTATTTTTGCACAAGCAGACCTATGCAGGCACACGTCGGTGCAGACTCTTGCGCGGCTTGCCGGCAGGCTTCTTCCCCACACCTCCGGAAACGCTCCGGACGGCACGTCCACGCACAACAGCATCGTAATAAATAAAAACCTGAAAACAAAGATTATGAGACACTCCATCTTACTCTCACTGCTGCTCGCAGCCGTAATGGCTATGGCAGGGCACACGGCATGCTCCGCAGGCAACGGCGGAGGCTCGTTCACCGCAGGCGACAAGACATTCCTGCTCAACGGAAAGCCCTTCACCGTGAAAGCCGCCGAACTGCACTATCCGCGCATTCCGCGCCCTTACTGGGAGCACCGCATACGGATGTGCCGCGCGCTTGGCATGAACACCATATGCCTCTACGTGTTCTGGAACATACACGAGCAGCGCGAGGGCGAGTTCGACTTCACCGGACAGAACGACATCGCTGCCTTCTGCCGCCTGGCACAGCGCAACGGCATGTACGTCATCGTGCGTCCCGGACCTTACGTGTGCGCCGAGTGGGAGATGGGCGGACTGCCGTGGTGGCTGCTGAAGAAGAAGGACATAAGCCTGCGCAGTCAGGATCCTTACTTCATGGAGCGTGTCTCGCGCTTCATGGCAAAGGTGGGCGAACAGCTCGCCCCCCTCACCATACAGAACGGAGGACCCATAATCATGGTGCAGGTGGAGAACGAATACGGCTCTTACGGAGAGGATAAGGCATACGTGAGCGCAATACGCGACATAGTGAGACGGTCGGGATTCGGCAAGGTAACTCTCTTCCAGTGCGACTGGGCGAGCAACTTCACCCTCAACGCTCTGGACGACCTTGTGTGGACAATGAACTTCGGCACGGGCTCGGACATCGGTAGCCAGTTCGAACGCCTGCAGGAGCTGCGCCCCGACTCGCCTCTCATGTGCTCGGAGTTCTGGAGCGGATGGTTCGACAAATGGGGAGCGCGCCACGAGACACGTCCTGCCGCGGCAATGACGCAAGGCATAGACGAGATGCTGTCGAAGGGCATATCGTTCTCGCTCTACATGACCCACGGAGGCACGTCCTTCGGTCACTGGGCAGGGGCGAACTCTCCAGGATTCGCCCCCGACGTGACTTCCTACGACTACGACGCGCCCATAAACGAGTACGGACAGCCCACACCGAAATATCACGAGCTACGCCGCGTCATGCAGAAACATTCCGACACTCCCCTGCCCGACATCCCCTCTCAGGCTGCCCCGCTTATAAGCATCCCACGCTTCAGCCTTGACGAATACGCTCCGCTGGCTGCCGGAGCCGACACCATGCTCACCTCACAGCGTCCGCTCACGTTCGAGGAGCTCGACATGGGATGGGGGACAGCAATCTACTCCGCATCTCTTCCGGAAATAAACACTCCGTCGACGCTCGTCCTCAAAGGCGCGCACGACTACGCCATGGTGTATCTGAACGGAAGATACACCGGACGCGCCGACCGGACGCGTAACGAGACGACCGTAGCCCTGCCGCCCGTCGGCAGCGGAGACAGACTCGACATCGTCGTAGAAGGCATGGGACGCATCAACTTCGGACGGGCTATAAAAGACTTCAAGGGACTCACCGGCGACGTGACCGTCACGACCGGCGAAGGAGGCAAAGGCACGACGTGGAGACCGGACAGCTGGACCATGCGCACACTGCCCGACTCCTACGGCAACGCCCTGCGCGCCTTCACCCACAGCAAGGACGGCTCACACACCGCTCCCCTGCTCCACTCGCGCGCAGGATACTACCGGGGCTTCTTCCGTCTTGACAAGACCGGCGACACGTTCGTCAACATGGAGACATGGGGCAAGGGACTTGTCTATGTCAACGGACATGCCATCGGCAGGTTCTGGAGCATCGGTCCGCAACAGACGCTCTACGTGCCGGGATGCTGGCTGAGGGAAGGAGAAAACGAGATAGTGGTGCTCGACGTGGCAGGACCGGCAAAGAACGAGACATGGGGACAGGACAGTCCGGTGCTCGACCGTCTGAAGCTGGAGAAAAGCAACCGCCACAACAACCCCGGCGACCGCCCCGACCTCAATTCGGCGACGCCCGCGGCGGCAGGCAGCTTCGCACCGGGACGGGCTTGGCAGACCGTAAGGCTCGCCTCACCGGCACGCGGACGCTATCTGGCAATAGAGTGCCGGTCTGTCAGGGATGCGGACGGGACAGCGGCGATTGCCGAGATACGTGTCATCGACGCTGACGGACAACAGGCTGACAGAAGCTCGTGGAGCACCAGATATGCCGACAGCGAGGATGCCGACAACGGCAACCACACGGGCGACAAGGCGTTCGACCTTCAGGAGTCCACGTGGTGGAAAACAGCCCCGGGAGCCCCTCTTCCGCACCTGCTCGTCATAGACATGGGTGCCGAACAGACCGTAAGCGCGGTGGAATGTCTTCCTGCCACATCACAGGATGCCGGAGGACAGATAAAGGACTACCGCATCTTCGTGTACTGACAGATGCACAAAACAACCCCATTGTGCGGAGTCTGTGCAAAAAAACATGCCAAACCGCTTGCTGTTATTTTATTTTTTGTATATTTGCAAATCAACTTTTTTTTCATAAATTAAAGATTTAAAGATTGTTAAAGTAATTATTTAGCCCACCGGCATTGACGGTGGGCACTTTTTATGAAATGCCGGAGGCAGTGTCCCGAGGCATATGCATTTCAGACAAACACAAATAAATTCTCTTTCAAACTATATGGAACATACAGTCAGCGAATTCGAGATAATGGCTCCCGTGGGCTCGCGGGAGAGTCTGGCGGCTGCCATACAGGCAGGCGCGGGGTCGGTTTACTTCGGTGTGGAACAGCTCAACATGAGGTCGCACTCGGCAAACCACTTCACCATAGCCGACCTGCGCGACATCGCCTCCATATGCGCCGCACACGGCATAAAGAGCTATCTCACGGTGAACACCATAATCTACGGTGAGGACATCGCCACAATGCACACAATAATCGATGCCGCGCGCGAGGCAGACATAACAGCCGTGATAGCCAGCGACGTGGCGGTGATGACCTATTGCAACAGCCTTGGGGTGGAGGTGCACCTCTCCACGCAGCTCAACATAAGCAACATAGAGGCACTGAAGTTCTACGCACGCTTTGCCGACGTGGTAGTGCTCGCGCGCGAGCTCAACCTTGACCAGGTGGCGGAGATTCACAGGCAGATAGAGGAGCAGGACATACGCGGGCCCAAAGGACAGCGGGTGCGCATAGAGATGTTCTGCCACGGCGCGCTGTGCATGGCTGTGAGCGGCAAGTGCTACATGAGTCTCGACAACACCGGACGCTCCGCCAACCGGGGCGAATGCATGCAGCTGTGCCGCCGCTCCTACACCGTGACCGACAACGAGACGGGCACACAGCTCGAGATAGACAACAAATATATCATGAGCCCCAAGGACCTGAAGACCATACGTTTCATCGACCGCATGATGAAGGCGGGCGTAAGGGTGTTCAAGATTGAGGGACGCGCGCGCGGACCCGAGTATGTCTACAACGTCGTGACGTGCTACAGGGAAGCCATAGCAGCCGTGCTCGACGGCACGTTCACCGAAGAGAGGAAGGACGCATGGGACGAACGGCTCGCCACCGTCTTCAACCGTGGCTTCTGGGACGGCTACTACCAGGGACAGCGTCTGGGCGAATGGAACACGAACTACGGCTCCAACGCCACCGAGCGCAAGGTTTACGTGGGACGGGGAGTGAAATATTTCTCCCGGCTTGGAGTGGCGGAGTTCTCCTGCGAAGCCTCCGAGTTCTCCGTGGGCGACCGCATGCTCATCACCGGACCTACCACCGGAGTGATGTATGTCACCGTGGAGGAGATACACGACGACAACAGTGCGGTGGAGACGGCGCGCAAGGGGACGCGCGTGTCGTTCCGTGTGCCTGACAAGATAAGGCCGAGCGACAAGCTCTTCAAGCTGGTGAAGGTGGAAAGAAAGGACTGACCCGCCCCCACCCTCAGCCGAACCAGAGGCGCGCGGACGCACTTGCATAATTATACGGAAAGTGTCTCCGCACAACGAATAAATATTCATCACAACGCGCCAAAACCCGCGTATTTGCCGGACGGAGCACATCCCGACGCGAATACGCGGGTTTTGAGCGTTTAGGCTATCGGTCTGGCAGTCAGCCGTTTATGCTTTCACACCTGTCAGCAAAGCCTTCCGTGCCCTGCGGAAGAGGCTTTTTCATATCACCGGAAAGCCCGTTCCGCACCACAAGACACACCATATCGCACACCGGAAAAGCCCTTTCTGAGGCGCGGAAGAGCCCGTTCCGTCCCGCAGACGCCTCTTTCACGGTCAGCAACTCCATGCGTCCGGATGCGGAAGAGCCTGTTCCGCATCAGCCAGCCATGCCGGAGGGGCAGTCCGGATTTCTCTTTCACGATTTTCCGTTGTCAAAACATTTTACCATAAGAACGCATATTTATGCACTTCCGCGCCTCTCCTCCACCCCGCTCCTCACATGCCTGCGCCCCGCCCGGAAGCCCCGCACGCCCTACAGACGCCCGGCTGACGCTCACACACCGCAATTATTCGCCGCAACAGGACGTATATTGAAAAAAAATGACTAAGTTTGCATTATATATCTTACAAACATAAACGCACATAAGACAATGACTATAAACGAAGCACAAGACGAAGTGATAGAGGAGTTCGCAGGATTCACCGACTGGATGGACAAGTATCAGATGCTCATAGACCTCGGCTCGGAGCTCGAGCCGCTCGACAGCCGCTACAAGACCGAGCAGAACCTCATAGACGGCTGCCAGAGCCGCGTGTGGCTCCAGGCTGACTACGACGGCAGCGTGATAACGTTCACGGCAGACAGCGACGCGCTCATCGTCAAGGGCATAATAGCACTGCTCATACAGGTGATAAGCGGACACACACCGGAAGAGATACTCTCCGCCGACCTCTATTTCATAGAACGCATCGGACTGAAAGACCATCTCTCGCCCACCCGCTCAAACGGTCTGCTCGCCATGGTGAAGCAGATACGCATGTACGCGCTGGCTTTCAGCAGCAAGGAAAAAGGCGCGCAGTGACGCCCTGCACAGGCACAAGACATACTCACTGCAATCAAGACAAAACAAACCTGAACATACTACAGCAATGAAAAGACTGCTCATACCGCTGGCACTCGCAGCCATCGCCGTAGCCGCTCCGGCACAGCAGAAGCGAGAGAAAACGACGTTCCAGACGTCAGGTAAGTGGAAACCCGTCACCGACATAAGGGCTGACGTGGTGATGGTGTACGGAACGGACGACCGTCCGGGACTGTCCTTCAGGCAGAGGGTGCAGTCGTGGCGCGACAGGGGCTACACCACGCACTTCATGACCGGCATCGCCTGGGGCGGATATCAGGACTACTTCACCGGCAAATGGGACGGCAAGTGGCATCTGGACGAGGGACAGAAGACCATGCAGGGCGACACCATATGGCACGGACATCTCATTCCCTACATCGTGCCGACGAAGAACTACCTCAAGTATTTCAAGGAACGGCAGATCAGACCCGTCATCGACGCGGGAATAGACGCCATATTCCTCGAGGAGCCGGAGTTCTGGGCGCGCAGCGGATACAGCGAGTCGTTCAAGCGCGAATGGAAGGAATACTACGGATTCGACTGGCGTCCGCAGCACGAGTCGGCTGAGAACACCTATCTGTCGAACAAGCTCAAGTATCATCTTTACTACCGCGCGCTCGACGAGGCGTTCACCTACGCCAAGCGGTACGGACGGGAGAAGGGCATGGACGTGCGCTGCTACGTGCCCACACACTCGCTGCTCAACTACTCGCAGTGGCAGATAGTGTCGCCGGAAGCGTCGCTCGCGTCGATGGAAAGCTGCGACGGCTACATAGCGCAGGTATGGACCGGCACGTCGCGCGAGCCCAACTACTTCAACGGCAAGGCGCGCGAAAGGGTGTTCGAGACGGCTTTCCTGGAGTACGGGTGCATGGAGTCGATGACACGCCCGACGGGCAGGAAGATGTTCTTCCTCACCGACCCGATAGAGGACCGCGCCAAAGACTGGCAGGACTACAAGCGCAACTATCAGGCGACATTCACCGCGCAGCTGCTCTATCCGCAGATAGCCGACTACGAGGTGATGCCGTGGCCCGACCGCATATACGAGGGTCTCTACCGCGTGAGCGCGTCAAGCGACAAGAAGGCACGCATCCCCCGCTTCTACTCCACGCAGATGCAGGTGATGATAAACACGCTCAACAGCATGCCGCTGTCCGACAACCGTGTGAGCGGATCGCAGGGCGTGAGCGTGCTCATGGCTAACTCGCTCATGTTCCAACGCTCTCCCAGACCGGTGGAGGGCTACGACGACCCGCAGCTCAGCAACTTCTACGGAGAGGCTCTGCCCCTTCTCAAAAGGGGAATACCCGTCTCCGTGGTGCACATAGAGAACACAGGATATGCCGACACGTGGAAGAACACCAAGGTGCTGCTCATGTCCTACTCAAACATGAAGCCGCTCGACGCTGCCTACCACAAGAACATAGCGGAATGGGTGGGCAACGGCGGACAGCTCATATACAGCGGACGCGACGACGACCCTTACCAGAGCGTACTGGAATGGTGGAACAAGGACGGCAACGCATACAAGGCTCCGTCGGAGCATCTCTTCGAGATGATGGGCATGCCGCGCAATGCCGCGGAGGGAACCTACACGTATGGCAAGGGCAAGGTGTACGTCCTGCGGCACGACCCCAAGGAGTATGTGCTGGAGAAAGGCGGCGACGCCAAGCTCATGGAGACCGTGAGGAAAGCCTACGGCAGGCTCGACATAAAGAATTCGTTCTATCTTGAGCGCGGATGCTACACTCTGGCGGCTGTCGTGGATGAGAGTGAGGCGGGCGACTGTCCGCTCACTCTGAAAGGCTCTTTCATCGACCTGTTCGACCCCGAGCTGCCCGTCGTGGAGCAGAAAATAGTGAAGCCGGGCGAGCAGGCGTTCCTCTTCAGCATCGCAAGGGTGAAAGACAAGAAACAGCCGCAGGTGCTCGCCGCAGCGTCAAGGCAGTATGACGAACAGCGGACGGCTAAGAGCTACTCGTTCACGGCAAAGAGTCCGGCTCAGACATCCAACGTCATGCGCATCCTCCTGCCCGCAAAGCCGAAGAGCGTGAGGCTCGACGGCACGAAGATAGACTCGTGGAAGTGGAACCGCGCAGACCACAACACTCTGCTGCTGAAGTTCGAGAACAATCCCGACGGTGTGAAGGTCGATATAGAATGGTGACACACCTTACAACATGAACATACATAAAGCCTGTGGAGCATGTGTTTTCCGCGCCGCTTCACAGGCTCTACACATGAACGAAAGATGAGAAAACTGAGAACGATAGAGATGCGGCGGCTCACGATAGACGAGTTCAAACAGTCGGAGAAACTGCCGCTCACGGTGGTGCTCGACGACGTGCGCTCGCTCCACAACGTGGGAGCGGTGTTCCGCACGTGCGACGCCTTCCGCGTGGAACGGGTATGTCTGTGCGGCATAACGGCGACACCGCCAAACGCGGAGATACACAAGACAGCCCTCGGAGGAGAGGACTCGGTGGACTGGACCTACCATCCCACGGCGGCGGAAGCCGTGAGGAGCCTGCACGACGCGGGCTATGTGGTGGCGTCGGTGGAGCAGGCTGAAGGCTCCACAATGCTCGACCGGCTCACTCTCGACCCCTCGCGCCGCTACGCGGTGGTGCTCGGCAACGAGGTGAAGGGCGTCAGCCAGGAGGTTGTGGACCTCTCCGACATGTGCATAGAGATACCGCAGTTCGGCACGAAACACTCGCTCAACGTGAGTGTGGCGGGCGGAATAATAATATGGGAGTTCGCGAAGCTGCTGATGAACTCAATTAGGTGACGGTTACTGAAAGTCGGATACGTCATCAGACATATGTCTGCCTGGCATCATCCGCCATATTGTTCTGCGGATGATGTCAGCAAAGCCATGAAACGTCGGAATACGATTTATAAATCCTTACAGGCACGACTCCACAAAGGCACGCATCTCTCCGGCATGCTCCTCCGCGCTCTGCAGCAGTCTGAACTGTGCCCGCGCGCGCACAAGATTGTGCTCCTCATAGCGCGTCTTGTAGTATGTGTCGCCGTTGATATAGTCGGTCAGGAACCTCACACACTGCATATAGGGGAACAGCGCGGCGGCGTAAGGCAGGCGGGATGTCTCCACCGGCAGCAGGAAAGAGCGCGCCTCAGCGATGTATCCCCGCGTAAACGCGCGGAAGATGTCCATGTCGAAGCTGACGTTTCCGGGGTCGGGGTCGTCCTCGAGTCCTGTGTTCGCCGCCGAGCGGAGGAAGTCGCCGTAGTCTGAAAAGATAAAGCCGGGCATCACCGTGTCGAGGTCTATCACGCAGAGCACGCTTCCGTCCTCGTCGAACATGATGTTGTTCACCTTCGTGTCGCAGTGGCACACACGCTTGGGAAGCACGCCCTCGCGGTGCAGACGCTCGGCTTCGCACATGTCAAAGGCGCGTCTCTCCAGTTCGCCGAGCAGGTCGCGCACGCCACTCGCACGTCCGGCGGCGTCGTTAGTCACCGCGTCGTCGAGCTGGCGGAGGCGCAGTTCCATGTTGTGGAAGTCGGGAATGATCTCGCCCGGCATCTCCCCAATGTCGGCGAGCATTGCCTCGAAGCGTCCGAAAGCCGTTCCGGCACTGTAAGAGTGGGCTGTGTTCACCGTGTCGAACGTTCTCGCGCGCGGTATGAACACCGTCATGCGCCAGCAGCTGCCGCCCTCCCTGCGGTAGGCTTTGCCGTCGTCCGCCATGACCACTGTGAGCGTCTTGCGGCTCAAGTCGGTCTCTCCCGCCTCGCGGAGCTTGCTCCTTATGTGTCCGGTCACGCTGATGATGTTGCGCTGGAGCATGTCCACGTCGGTGAATATATCAGTATTTATGCGCTGCAACACATAGTCGGGAGTGTCCTCTCCTGCTGTTGTCACCTTGTATGTGTCGTTTATAAGTCCGTCCCCGAGCGGCTTCACACTCACCGGTATGCCCTTTATGAGAAAATGTGATGCTATATGTAAAAGGTCGTTCATAACAATATCGGTTATTGGTTATCCCGAATCAGTCATCAGACTTCCATTCTTATTTCGTGCTGCTGTCAGCCGGATTGTATCCTGCTTTACCGAAGATGTAGCGGGCTACATCAAGAAAAAGCAGGATACAAGATGGCGGCAGCAGTGCGGAAGAAGGATGAAGAGCTGACAATAAACCTTAAATGTATAATCGGCGTTCTGATGACCGATTCGGGATTATATTGTTTACAGTTTCCATTCCGCGCATTCCGCACAGACGCGACCGCCCCGCCTATGTCAGGAAAAAGCCGTCACCGTGTGTCGTAAGACACCGTCCGCGCGTGCAGAAACAAAAAACACGCGATGCCTCCGTTTGATGGAGAGCAGCGCGTGTCATACCAAATTTGAATACAGTCTGTCTGTTTTCCACAACCGTATCAATCCTCCACCGGAGAGAAGTCGTCCTTACCAACTCCGCAGAGCGGGCATACCCAATCGTCGGGTATATCCTCAAACGCTGTTCCGGGAGCTATGCCGCTGTCTGGATCGCCCACTTCCGGGTCGTATACATATCCACATGTCTCACATACATACTTTTTCATAATTTTCTTTTCTGTTAATCTGTTACTGCGACAACGGCGCCATTCGTTGGCGACGCCCGCACTCGCAAAGATAGACATTTATCGAACACAGCCACATCAGGAACTCTCTTTTTTGTATATTTTAACAACACGGGAAGTCTTTTGTGATATTATTGCGCCTTTATCGTAAAACTCCCGTCTGTTTTAACGTGCATTTTGCCGTACCGCACCATTCCGGCAGAGCACGGAAGAGGGTCTGTTCCGGTATGATATAAAAACGTTCTGAATAACTCCAGGCATACGTATAAAGTTATTGTTCGTATTGTCGGTTAATTTCAAAACAGTTTTGTAATATTTGCATTTTTCATATCTTTGCACTTGAAAAACGGAACTGCGGAAACAGAAAGCACGCTTTCTTTCCACCCGTTTGCCCTATATAAAAAACACACACATATAATTCATCACGATACACTCATGCTTATAACTAAAAGAAACGGGACTGAGGAGTCCTACAACAGGGAAAAGATAGCTGTCGCAATAAAGAAAAGCTTCGCCAGCACAGGGCGGGACGCCGTTGAGGAAACAATACGGGAGATGGTCGGTAAGGTGGAGACCTTCGTACTGGCAGACGCCAACAACCGCAACGTGGAGCGCATACAGGACGAGGTGGAACGCTGTCTGATGGAACACGGGTTCTACGCTGAAGCCAAGAACTACATCCTTTACCGCTGGCAACGCACCGAACGCAGAAAGGCACTCAATGATATCGTCACCGGAACAGGGAAGCCGCTGATGGCTGAAACGCTTAAGGAGATACAGGAGGACTTTACCGGAAAGGAGTACAGCCTTGCCGTTCTTGCAAAGAAGTTCGCCGACATCTGCAAGCCGGGAATGACTCCGGACGAGCGTCTCTCCGCCCTTATCAAGGCAGCGGTGGAGCTTACCACGCAGGAGGCACCCGACTGGGAGTTCATCGCCGCACGCCTTCTTAACTTCCGGCTTGCCGAGAAGCGCGCGGCGGTTTCGGGCAAACAGTCATTCTATGAGAAGCTTGTCTATCTCACTGAAGAGGGTCTGTACGGAAGCTATATACTTGAGTCATATTCTCGGGAGGAAATAGACGAGGCGGCGGGATTCATATGTCCCGAACGCGACAAGCTTCTGAACTACTCCGGACTCGACCTTCTTGCCCGTCGATATCTCATCCATACACACTCCCACGAGCCCCTTGAGTCGGTGCAGGAGATGTATCTTGGCATTGCGCTTCACCTCGCGATGCCGGAGAAAACCAACCGCATGCTATGGGTGAGAAGGTTCTACGACATGCTGAGCAGGCTCGAAGTGACCATGGCTACGCCCACCCTCTCCAACGCACGCAAGCCCTACCATCAGCTGTCAAGCTGCTTCATCGACACCGTGCCCGACACTCTTGAGGGCATATACCGCAGCATAGACAACTTCGCAATGGTGAGCAAGTTCGGCGGCGGAATGGGTATGTACTTCGGAAAGGTGCGTGCCGCAGGAGGCAACATAAGAGGTTTCAAGGGCGTGGCAGGCGGAGTGATAAGGTGGATGAGGCTCGTCAACGACACCGCCGTAGCCGTAGACCAGCTCGGAATGCGCCAGGGAGCGGTGGCGGTGTATCTCGACGTGTGGCACAAAGACCTGCCCGAATTCCTCCAGCTGCGCACAAACAACGGCGACGACCGCATGAAGGCGCACGACATATTCCCCGCCGTGTGCTATCCGGACCTCTTCTGGAGGATGGCGAAGGAGGACCTCAACAAGCCGTGGCACCTTTTCTGCCCGCACGAGATAATGACTTTAAAGGGCTATTGTCTGGAAGATTACTACGGTGAGGAGTGGGAAAAGAGATATCTTGACTGCGTGAACGACCCGCGCCTTTCACGACGCACGATAAGCATAAAGGACATTGTGAGACTCGTGCTGAGATCGGCTGTGGAGACGGGAACGCCGTTCACGTTCAACCGCGACACCGTGAACCGCGCCAACCCCAACGCTCACCGGGGCATGATATACTGCTCGAACCTCTGCACGGAGATAGCGCAGAACATGTCGGCGATAGAATATCTGTCCACTGAGATACGTACGACAGACGGCGACACGGTGGTGGTGGACACCGTAAAACCGGGTGATTTCGTGGTGTGCAACCTCGCCAGCCTCTCTCTCGGGCACCTTCCTCTGGAGGACGAGACGCAGATGAGGGAGAAGGTGGCTACCGTTGTGCGCGCTCTCGACAACGTGATAGACCTGAACTTCTATCCCGTGCCCTACGCCAAGATAACCAACCGCCACTACCGGAGCATTGGTCTCGGTGTGAGCGGCTATCATCATGCGCTTGCCATACGGGGCATACGATGGGAGAGCGACGAGCATCTGGCGTTCATGGACGAGGTGTTCGAGCGCATCAACTACGCCGCGATAGAGGCGAGCGCGGAGCTTGCCCGGGAGAAAGGAAGGTACGACTACTTCGAGGGAAGCGACTGGCAGACAGGCGACTATTTCGTGAAACGCGGATACACTTCAGACCGTTGGAAGAGTCTTTCCGCCAAGGTGGCTGACTGCGGCATGCGCAACGCCTACCTCCTCGCGGTAGCCCCGACAAGCAGCACGAGCATCATTGCAGGCACGACAGCGGGCACCGACCCTGTGATGAAACGCTTCTTCCTCGAAGAGAAGAAGGGTGTGATGTTCCCGAGGGTGGCTCCGGCACTGTCTGACAAGACTTTCTGGACATACAAGGGGGCTTACCTCATAGACCAGACATGGAGCGTGCGCGCCGCAGGAGTGCGACAGAGACACATCGACCAGGCACAGAGCCTCAACCTATACATCACCAACGACTACACCATGAGGCAGGTGCTCAACCTCTACACACTTGCCTGGGAGTGCGGGGTGAAGACCATCTACTACGTCCGCAGCAAGTCGCTGGAGGTGGAAGAGTGCGAGAGCTGCGCGTCATGACGGGTGAGGCGAACAGGCTTTTCATATGAAAGCATGTCTCATTATATATGAGAATATATGTCAATACGGATATAATTGAATCACGGCATACATGACAGTACGCCTTGCTTCAAATTGGAAAAAACAGCAAAAAACATAAACAGACACAGAACAACACACACAAATGGAGACAAAAAGACTCAAACGCAACGCCCTGTTCAATCCTTCGGGCGACACGGAGATACGCCTGAGGAAGATGATAGGCGGCAACACGACAAACCTGAACGACTTCAACAACATGCGCTACAAATGGGTGTCAGACTGGTACAGGCAGGCTATGAACAACTTCTGGATACCGGAAGAGATAAACCTTTCGCAGGATGTGAAGGACTATCCGAGGCTCGACAACGCCGAAAGGGAGGCTTACGACAAGATACTGAGCTTCCTCGTGTTCCTCGACTCGCTGCAAAGCAACAACCTGCCTACCATAAGCGAGTATGTGACAGCCAACGAGGTGAACCTCTGCCTGCACATCCAGGCGTTCCAGGAATGCGTGCACAGCCAGAGCTACAGCTACATGCTCGACAGCATATGCAGCCCCGAGAAGCGCAACGAGATACTGTATCAGTGGAAGACAGACGAGCATCTGCTGAGAAGAAACACCTTTATAGGCAACTGCTACAACGAGTTTCAGGAATGCCAGAACGGCTTCACGCTGATGAAGACTCTCATCGCCAACTACATTCTCGAGGGCATATACTTCTACAGCGGGTTCATGTTCTTCTACAATCTGAGCCGGAACGGGAAGATGCCGGGGTCAGCTCAGGAGATACGTTACATCAACCGCGACGAGAACACTCACCTGTGGCTGTTCCGCAACATCATACTTGAACTGAAGAAGGAGGAGCCGGAGCTCTTCACTCCAGACAAGGTGGAGACTTACAAAGCGATGATGACGGAAGGGGTGGAACAGGAGACCGCATGGGGCGAATATGTCATAGGAGACAACATACAAGGGCTTAACAGACAGCTCATACGCGATTATATACGCTATCTGGGCAACCTCCGGTGGAGCAGCCTGGGCTACGGCGCGCTGTTTGAGGACAACCTGAAAGAGCCTGAGAGCATGCAGTGGGTGTCGCAGTATTCCAACGCGAACATGGTGAAGACCGACTTCTTCGAGGCGAAAAGCACGGCTTACGCCAAGAGCACCGCACTGGAGGACGACCTGTAAAGCGCGCCCTGACCGTAAACGGCAGCTCCCACACACAAGAACACACCCGAAACGGCAGCCGAGCCGTTTCGGGTGTGTCGCGTTATTACCGTATTTTCAACATTCCGACGCTGCCACGACACGATGCGTGAGGCAGTCTCCGGGATGTCATACAACAAAGTCGGGGAAGAGCGTCCCTGCCCAGTCGTCATAGAACGACGTGCCGAGGCGCAGGCTTAAGATGTCATACGTGACGCAGAACTTATGGTCGCCCTGCCGCTCGTATGCCATGAACTCCTTACCGAACGACGCGAGCATCTTCGCGGAATCGCTCTCCGGAGAGGCGGCGCACTGAGCCTTGACATATCTGAGACACAGCAACGGGTCGAACTCCTTGTCCAGACACGCGCGGTATTTGTCTGCAGCCGCACGCACGAGCCGCCCCACCTCCTCACGGCTTGCGCCACAGCTGAGGTCTATCGCAGCCCGCGCCGCGCTCCAGTCTCCGTTGTCGGGGAACATCTTCTCGCCTTTCGCGGCAAGTGCCTTTGCCTCATCCATCCTGCGCGTAGCCGCATAGGCTTCCAGCAACCGCCACATATCGCTCTCTGAGAGGGTTCCGTCCGCAGCACCCGAACCAAGCGACGAGATGCGTGCGAGACAGTCTTTGTATGTGGCGGAAGCGCATACTCTACCGCCTGTCCTGCCGTCATCCGCATACAGGAACGACTCCATGAAACAGCGTACTGCCTTCTGACGGCTGAAATCCTTTATGGCAAACTCCACCATCCGGGTGTGTGGCAGACGTCCGGCAACCTCTCCCTGCCGGTTGGCACGCAGGTCGGCAAGAGCCTCGTCCTTCATTCCGAGCAGACACTTCAGATTGAGCAGGAACGACGTGCGCGCAATGTCACCTGCCTTCCGGGGCTCACGCTCACAGTCGGAAAGCGACTCTCCCAGCAGCCGCATGCCCTCACCGTTCTCTCCCATCTTCAGCATCGCCATGGCTCTCATGTATTTCCATTCGCCCTGAAGCCCGCTGAACGCAAGCGCACGGGCAGCGACGTCTCCGGCTCTGTCATACTGCCGCATGTCCATAAACCGCCGATAGAGACTGTAGCACAGCGTGTCGTTACGCTCTCCGCCATTGAGCAGTCCGGCGAGTCTGTCCGCCTCTCGCTCACACTCCGCGTAAGCCGACACGCCACCTTGCTTTCCGTCCGACCGCACACCGTACTCACTGCCTGCGTCAAGTCCCGTCAAAGGGTCGTCCGCAAGTATCCGGAAGCTGATGTTTCCACCCTGCGCACCATGCGCCATGCCTGTCACGCCGCATAGAAAGAGTGCGGTGCAAATCTGAAATAAACCTGTTTTTGCTTTACATTTCATATGTTACGTATTAATTAAAGTTGGTGTTTACGTAATAATAGTACGATGTAAAAATGTCCTACAATATCAAATCGGTTTATGAGTAGATGTTCAAAATTAACCGATATGACAATATTAATCATATGTTATCTATATCTTTGCCTCATCCTGTGCGCTCTTCAGGTCTTCATTCCAAAGTCTCATCGGCCGTGTAGCCCGCTACACTCCCTCTTCGGACTTTGAAATGCATCTCCTGAACAGCACCCAATATGATGGCAATTAATTCTGAACATCTACTCAGAAAAGTATCAGAATGAAACATGACACGACATGGTTGCCGGTTTCATCTTTAATAACGGAGCGGCGACTGTTTTATTATGCATAGTTTGGATGTTTTTTCCTCCCGTGTGGACCGGTTGTCGTCATGAGGCGATATTTGCCCACCGGCACACATGAAAGAAAGCGTCCGGTTTATATTGACAGTCTTCACATATCCGCACCATATTGTAGAGATTGTGAGAAAAACAGTATAACGTCAACTCGCTGAGAATCGCGCACAGACCAACACGACACACCCCGCCACCGTATACGCGAATTTTGAAGCGATGAAATCAAACATTTCATATCAGCATATCCAAAAAGCCGCCACGTAACACGTCGGTTTTGAAGAGACAGCATAAACCGTTGTATACCAGCATATTGAAAGAACCGCCACCGCATCCGTCCGTTCCCGACGCGCGAAAAAGCCTTTCCCACGCTGCGAAAAAGCCCGTATCACGTCCTCACAAAGCCTTTTCCGCACGCCAATAAAGCCTTTTCCGCACACCCATAAAGCCTTTTCCGCACACCCATACAGGCTATCCCGCAACATGTAACAGCATGCGTGAGTTATTCACACACCGTAAAAAACACCATAAAAGAGCACAAATACGGATATTCATATGATTTTTAAGGTATAAAAGACGAGACATGTCATAACACGCGCAAGCCACAACATCCCAAATAAAACACCTTCACGCCTCCCCCATTCCTGTTTTGCGAAAAAACAATGTCAAGATTTTTTACTTTCCGTCCCCTACAAATCACGCCGCAACCAGAGCACCTCACGCGCCCCACTCCACCACATCAAACCAACGGCGTCCGCCCAGTAGAGACGCAAAATCTTGCGTCTCCCGAGCAACCCATACCAATACACCCATTCAATAAACCGCTGGCAATAACAGCATATACCCCCTGTAGAGACGCAAAATCTTGCGTCTCCCGTCCAGCCAATGCCAATACACCCATTCAATAAACCGCTGACAATAGCAGCATATCCCCCCAGTAGAGACGCAAAATCTTGCGTCTCACGTCCAGCCAATGCCAATACACCCATTCAATAATCCGCTGGCAATAGCAGCATATACCCTCTCGTGAGACGCAAAATTTTGCGTCTCTACTTTTGCAAACAGCGGAGTTTTTAATGAATCAGACATGTTAAGGCACGTCATACAGTGTCCAAACTTGACGTAATCCAATGTCTTCTGATTATTGTTCCCGTTTTGTGAAACACAGCAGAAGTATTATTCCAATCGTAATCATCCTAACATTGATGTGCTGTTTTCAAAAACATTGCCAGTGAGAGCAATGAAAGCTTGTTCTCAAATTGCCTAGCGCAGCTTGTTTTATTGCTAAAAAAACACAACAGCATCTACCGTTTCACTTATTTATTTATATATTTGCATAATATAGGATGCGCCTCGGTGACATCAATATCGGTAAAACCCGGTTTTCCTGTATTGCCGCCGCACCCGCCTTTCATTACATTTACATAAATCATTACGGATATGAAAACAATGCTCACAATATTATTCATGTCAGTAATATGCGGCAATCCGGTCACCGCACAGACGGCTGGCGTCACTGTGACGGACACAGCCTGTGACACACTGAAAACGGAGAATGATGACAGTAAGGCAAAGGCGGATGCCTGCCGGCGCATTTTCATTGACCGTGGAATGGTGAGACGTGACACCACAGTGCGCAGAATAATTGACAGAAAGGCGTTCACATTAAAGAGATACGACTCCTTCCGCGAAAAGATGAAAGAGCCGTGGCTCGGCGGATTGTTGAAGGACATACTGTTCAGATAGGACTACTACAACCTGGCGTCAGCCAAGTAGAGACGCAAAATCTTGCGTCTCCCATCCTACCCATGCCAATACACCCATTCAATAATCCGCTGACAATAGCAGCATATAACCCCTTGTGAGACGCAAAATCTTGCGTCTCTACTTTTGCAAACAGCGAATATCATCCATGAAAATATCAATAATACTCAACGGCGACAGCCAAGTAGAGACGCAAAATCTTGCGTCTCACAAGCAACCCATGCCAATACACCCATCCAATAAACCGCTGACAATAGCAGCATATACCCCCTCGTGAGACGCAAAATTTTGCGTCTCTACTTTTAGGACGGCAAATATCATCCATGAAATCTGCCGCCTCGACACTCATATGAGCACCGGACGGTAGAAGTCAGCGTTGTATCTCGTGAGTATATCCATAGGAAGGAACGTGTCACGCTGTACGGGAGGGACATGGTATATAAGGTGGTTTATCACTGTCTGGGCGCACAGCGAGAGGATGTTCTCGGTGTGCTGGGTGATGAGAAACTTCACCGTGCCGTCCTCGAGCGCGCCTACATTGCGCGGCAGATGGTCGAACCCGATGAGCACCGTACTGCTTTCGCGCCCCTCCTGTTTGAGATATTCGGCAATGAGATGCACGCGCGAGTTGAACGTTATGATGTGTCTCACGTCAGGATGAGCCATGAAGAAACGCCGGAGCACGGTGCGGTTGTACTCCCGGTCGTAAGGATGTATGTAGAGATGTATAAGCTCCGTATGCGGCGCATGTTCCTCAAGATACTGTCTGAAACCCGCATAACGGCTCTCGGCGGAGTTGTTCGGGCTCTCCATGTCCTTGTGTATGCGGAACACCGCTATCTTGTCTGCGCTGCACCTGTCTGTGAGCAGGTGAGCCGCCAGATAACCGCTGCGCATCATGTGCATGCCGAAGTAGGCGAGATAGGTGCAGTCCGGCAGGCACGAGTCTATCAGGAGGCAGGGTATGTCGAGCGCGTGCAGCTCGTCCATGATGGCACGGGCGCGGCTCTGGAACGTTGGAGCCATCACCACGGCGTCGGGACGCTGCTCCATCACACGGGCGAAGCACTCGTCCATAGACCGCTCGGAGAACAGGTCGTACTTGAACATCTGTATGCTTATGCGGAACGGCTCCGCCTTCTTCTGCGCTGCCGTTATGCCCTTGGCTACAAGGTCCCAGTATTCGCCGGGAGCGTATTCGGGAATCATGCACACCATGACATACCTCTTCTGCGAGGCAAGCAGCGACGCATGCATGTTGGGTTTGTAGCCTATCTGCCGCGCTATCCTCATCACCTTCTCACGACTTGCCTCCGACACTTCGCCCCGGTTGTGCAGCACGCGGTCCACCGTGCCCTTCGACACACCGGCAAGTGTGGCAATGTCTTTTACCGTTATGCGTTTCTCTTCATTCATTACAGAAGCGTTTTGATGCTTTTTCGTCAAGCCCTACAAATATAGCACATAATTGTCATATATAACGTCAAAAGTCCGAAGATGTTTCATTTTAAAGTCAATAAAGCCCGATATGCGGTCATACTCCTCACCTGTTGCGTACATATATTGGTATGGGCTGACCGTAGATGAGGACATAATCAAGCCCGATATTCGCTGCCACTAAAGTAGAGACGCAAAATCTTGCGTCTCACAAGGGGGTACATGCTGTTATTGCCAGCGGTTTATTGAATGAGTGTATTGGTATTGGCAGGACGTGAGACGCAAGATTTTGCGTCTCTACAAGGTGGATATGCGTTTATTGGCAGAACATTATTGCGTAGCGAAATAAGTCATGACAGCTTCCACCTTTCACGATACAGCCATCCACATGTTTGGAACAGGAGATACAAAAACCGTCCGGTGTCAAAGCACTAAAGGAGCGGAGAGCCGTTAATAAAACAAGGAAACCGCATTGGAGGCTATTCCATAGCCCGGTAACAAAGCCTCCGCCACCCGACGGACGGGTGCCGATGGCATATCGGGAACAGCTCTTTTCCGTGCACGGGCACGCAAGACGCACCACGAGGATGTATTCAGACGTATCGGGATACGGACGGGAACTGTGCGTAACCATGTATATATCACATTATCAACGCATTACCACATAGACACACCCCATTTCCTTACGCACCGCAGGCATGCGACAACGGCATTACGGGAAATATTAAAGTTATTTAAAATAGAATAATCGTGCACGAACACGGAGAATTATATTTATATTTGCCGACGCTAAGTTTATTTACCACATAACAATCAGTAAATGTTCATAGACAACGACTTCATGCTGACAAACGACGCCGCGCGCGAGCTCTATCACACAGCGGCGGAGCATCAGCCCATAATAGACTACCACTGCCATCTAGACCCCAAGATGATTGCGGAGAACCATCAGTTTGACAATCTTGCCGAGATATGGCTCGGAGGCGACCACTACAAATGGCGCGCCATGCGCGGAAACGGCATAGACGAGGAATATATCACGGGCGGAAAGAGCGACTATGAGAAATTCGAGAAGTGGGCGGAGACCGTCCCCTACACCATGCGCAACCCGCTGTATCACTGGACGCACATGGAGCTGAGCCGTGTGTTCGGCATCGACACCATACTGAAGCCGTCAACGGCGCGCGAGATATACGACGCATGCACAGCCATGCTGCGCACAGAGGAGTTCCGCGTGCAGAACATACTGAGGCGATTCCGCGTGGAGGTGGTGTGCACGACGGACGACCCGGCTGACTCGCTGGAGCATCACGCCCGGCTGAAAAGCCATCCCATAGGCACACGGGTGTATCCCGCATGGCGCCCCGACAAGGCGCTGGGCATAGACTGTCCGGCTGCGTACAGGGCATACATGGAGAGGCTCGGAGAGGCTGCCGGGATGGTGATACGCTCATACACCGACCTGATAGAGGCTCTGCGCAGACGCCACGACTTCTTCGCCACGCTCGGATGCAGGGTGTCAGACCATGGCATGGACAACTTCTACGCCGACGACTACACCGAGGCGGAGGTGAGCCGCGTGTTCGCGAAGGTGATGGACGGCAAGACTCCGGACTCCGGAGAGACATCAATGTTCAGAAGCGCGCTGCTACACCAGCTGGCGATAATGGACTGGGAGAAAGGCTGGGCACAGCAATATCACATAAGCGTAGTGCGCAACAGCTCCACCCGCATGTACCGCAAGCTCGGACCGGACACAGGGTTCGACGCCATCATGGAGGTGAACTGCTCGGTTGCCGGACACCGCTTCTTCGACCGTCTCGACCGCGAGGGGAAACTCACGAAGACCATACTCTACAGTCTTAATCCGAAAGACAACGAGGTGCTCACCACACTTGCCTACACCTACAACGACTCGACGGTGGCAGGAAAGATGCAGCTGGGTTCGGGATGGTGGTTCCTCGACCAGGAGGACGGCATGCGCAGGCAGATGAACACTCTCTCGGCTATGGGACTGCTGAGCCGCTTCGTGGGCATGCTCACCGACTCGAGGAGCTTCCTGTCTTATCCCCGCCACGAGTATTTCCGCCGCATCCTGTGCGACCTCATAGGCGAGGACATAGAGGCGGGAAAGCTTCCGCGGAGCGAAATGGACTTCATCCGGCAGATGGTGGCGGACATTTCGTACAACAACGCAAAACGTTATTTCAACTTCTGAACATACATATATAAACACAGACACATATGGCAAAGATTGTGACTTTCGGAGAGATAATGCTGCGTCTCGCCACTCCGGGATACCTGAGGTTCGGTCAGACAGACCTGCTGAGCGCCACTTTCGGAGGCGGAGAGGCTAATGTGGCGGTGTCGCTGGCAAACTATGGCATGGACGTGGAGTTCGTCACACGCCTGCCCGAAAACGACATAGCGCAGGCATGCGTAAGAGACCTGCGCAAGCATGGGGTGAAGACAGACAACATAATATACGGCGGCACGCGCATGGGAATATATTTTCTGGAGACAGGCGCGGTGGCGAGAGCGAGCAAGGTGGTTTATGACAGGGCTCACTCCGCCGTGTCTGAGATAGAGCCGGGAATGATAGACTGGGACAAGGTGATGGAAGGCGCGGAGTGGTTTCACTGGACCGGCATAACGCCTGCCGTCAGTCAGGGCGCGGCTGACGTGTGTCTGGAGGCTATAAAAGAGGCAAACAGACGGGGAATTACCGTGTCGTGCGACCTTAACTACAGGAAAAACTTGTGGAAATACGGCAAGACGGCGGCTCAGGTGATGCCCGCGCTGGTGAAAGGATGCGACGTGATACTCGGCAACGAGGAGGACGCCGAGAAGGTGTTCGGCATAAAGCCGGAGGGCTTCGACGCCACTGCGACAGACGGTGACGTGCGCGCGGACGAGTTCGAGAGCGTGTGCGAGCAGCTCATGCGGCGTTTTCCGAGAGCAAGGAAAGTGGTGATCACGCTGCGGGGGTCGGTGAACGCCAACCACAACACGTGGGGTGGGGTGCTCTACGACGGCAAGAGGCTCTGGCAGTCGCCGCGATATGATATCACGCACATAGTGGACCGTGTGGGAGGAGGCGACTCTTTCATGGGCGGACTGATATACGGCATGATGACACGTCCGGACGACGACGCCTACGCACTCGGCTTCGCGGCTGCCGCGTCGTGCCTGAAGCACACCATATACGGCGACTATAACGAAGTGAGCGTGAGCGAGGTGGAGAACCTGATGAGGGGCGACGGCTCGGGACGTGTATCAAGATAAGAACATAAAAAACATAATCGGATATGGCTAAATTCAGCAAACTGCATGTGCTGGACACCATCCGCCGGACCGGCATGGTGCCTGTATTCTACGACAGCGACGCCTCTGTGGCGTGCCGCGTGCTTAAAGCGTGCTACGACGGAGGGGTGAGGGCGTTCGAGTTCACCAACCGGGGCGACTTCGCGCTGGAGGTGTTCACCGCACTGATGAAGTACTGCCGGAGGGAGTGTCCGGAAATGATTCTCGGAGCAGGATCGGTGGTTGACGCCCCGACAGCCGCGCTCTTTCTGCAGAACGGAGCCGACTTCGTGGTGGGACCATACCTCAACGCCGATGTGGCACGGCTCTGCAACCGCCGCCTCGTGCCCTATACGCCGGGATGCGGATCGGCGACAGAGATAGGGACGGCGCACGAGCTGGGCTGCGACCTCGTGAAGATATTCCCGGCGGGAAGCGTGGGCGGACCGTCATTCGTGAAAAACCTGCTGGCTCCACTGCCGTGGACCATGATAATGGCGACGGGTGCCGTGGAGCCGACAGAGGAGAACCTGACGGCATGGATGAAGGCTGGCACGACATGCGTGGGCATGGGCTCGAAGCTGTTTCCAAAAGACCGCATAGACGCAGGCGACTGGAACAGCATAACGGAGAAGTGCCGATACGCTCTCGACATAATACAACGCGCAAGGAAATGACAATAACCAACCACACGAAAACCTGAGACATGAACATGACCGGCAACACAACGACACAGAAAATGACCAACTACAGATGGACCATCTGCATAATGATGTTCCTCGCACTCACCGTGAACTATCTAGACCGGCAGGTGCTCTCGCTCACGTGGGACGAGTTCATAAAGCCCGAGTTCCACTGGAACGAGATAAACTACGGATATGTCACAGCCACATTCTCCATAGTATATGCCATAGGAATGCTCTTTGCCGGACGGGCGGTGGACTGGCTCGGGACAAAGGCGGGATTCATGTGGTCCATCGGCATATGGTCGGCTGGAGCATGTCTGCACGCTTTGTGCGGTGTAGCCACCGAACTGTGCGTGGGGCTGGAGGACAAGACACAGCTCATAGCAGCCACGGGCGACATGGCGGTGGTTATTGCCACAGTGAGCATGTATTTCTTTCTTGCGGCGCGCTGCGTGCTTGCCATCGGCGAGGCAGGCTATTTCCCGGCGGCTGTGAAGGTCACGGCGGAGTATTTCCCCAAGCGCGACAGGGCGTTCGCCACGTCCATATTCAACGCCGGAGCGTCCATCGGCGCGCTCATAGCACCGCTCACCATCCCTCTGCTTGCTAAGCGTTGGGGATGGGAGATGGCGTTTGTCATCATCGGTGTGATGGGTTTCGTTTGGATGGGATTCTGGGTGTTCATGTACAAACCGCCACGTGAGAGCAGGTTTGTCAATGACGCCGAGCTTGAATACATCGAACAGGACAAGAGGCTGGAAGCCGGTATGATGGCGGAGCAGCCTGCTTCCGGCGGCGAGAAAAAGATGCCGCTGTGGCAGTGTTTCAGATACAGGCAGACGTGGGCGTTCGTGCTCGGCAAGTTCTGCACGGACGGTGTGTGGTGGTTTTTCCTTTTCTGGACACCATCATATCTCAACACCCAGTTCGGCATAAAGACATCCGAAGGACTCGGCATGGCTCTCATCTTCACGCTCTATGCCATCACCATGCTGTCGCTATGGGGCGGAAAGCTGCCCACGATATTCATCAACCGCACCGGCTCCAACCCGTATGCCGCCCGCATGAGAGCCATGCTCATCTTCGCGTTCGTGCCGCTTGTGGTGCTCTTCGCACAGCCGCTCGGCACTCTCTCGCCGTGGTATCCGGTGGTGCTAATAGGTCTGGGCTGCGCGGCTCACCAGTCGTGGTCGGCAAACATTTACACAACCGTGAGCGACATGTTCCCCAAAAAGGCGATAGCCACCGTGACAGGCATAGGCGGAATGGCGGGAGGCGTAAGCTCGATGCTCATGCAGACGTGTGCGGGCAACCTGTTTGTGTATGCCGACAACGTGCAGCTTGAGTTCATGGGATTCACCGGCAAGCCGGCAGGATACTTCATAATATTCTGCATCTGCTCCGTGGCTTATCTCGTGGGATGGACCATCATGAAGACTCTTGTGCCTAAGTACAAGCTCATAACTGACTGACACGCACCCTGCGACGCCACCGTACGCATCACGCACAGGGCTGTGGCGCGGAACAGGGCAGGTGTCTGTAAAAGATTATAAGAAGAGGAAAATAAACTGAAAAATATGAATTTGTTTAGCGTAAAAGACAGGGTTATCGTCATAACCGGAGCGACCGGAGTGCTTGGACGAGCCATGGTGAGCCATTTCGCGGAAGAAGGAGCGAAGGTGGTGATGCTCGGACGCAACGTCCAGAGAGGCACACAGATAGCCGAGAAAGCCCGCGCGGCAGGCGGAGAGGCGGTGTTCCTCGCCACCGACGTGCTCGACAGGACAAGGCTGGAGGGCAGCTACGATGCCATAATGAACATGTACGGACGCATAGATGTGCTGATAAACGCAGCCGGAGGCAACATGCCGGGAGCGACGATAGCACCGGACAAGACGTTCTTCGACCTCGACACGGATGCCGTGAGGCAGGTTGTCGACCTCAATCTTTTCGGCACCGTGCTGCCTACAATGGTTTTCGCACAGGCTATGGTGAGGCAGAAGGCGGGCTCGATAATAAACATAGCGTCGGAGGCGGGACTGCGTCCGCTGACGCGCGTGGCAGGATATGGCGTGGCGAAGGCGGCGGTGATAAACTTCACCAGATACATGTGCGGCGAGCTGGCTGCAAAGTTCGGACCGGGACTGCGCGTGAACGCGGTGGCTCCAGGATTCTTCCTCACGGAGCAGAACCGCACGCTGCTCACAGACAAGGACGGCAACCTGACGAAGCGCGCCGAGACAATCATCGCCCACACTCCTTTCGGACGCTTCGGCGAACCGGAGGAGCTGTTGGGCACACTGCAGTGGCTTGCCAGCGACGCATCACGGTTCGTCTCCGGCACGGTGACTGTGGTGGACGGCGGTTTCGACGCTTTCTCCATATAATAATCATAAAAACGGAAGATAGGACATTACTGTCCGGCACGCCATATACGTGTCATGCGCATGCGGGACAGTATAAGGCTTGATAAGAAACTGTTTTAACAAAACTACAAAACATTCAGGAATCATGTATTTATGCAGACAGTCGTGGCGATGGTACGGACCTGACGACCCGGTGAACCTGTGGGACATACGGCAGGCAGGAGCCACTGACGTGGTGCACGCACTGCACCATATACCCAACGGAGAAGTGTGGAGCACAGACGAGATAATGCGGAGAAAGAAGCTCATAGAGGAGGCAGGACTCGTGTGGAGCGTCGTGGAGAGCGTGCCTGTGCACGAGGACATAAAGACGCGGACGGGCGACTTCATGCGCCATATAGACAATTACAAGACTACACTACGCAATCTGGCGGAGTGCGGCATACGGTGCGTGACATACAACTTCATGCCTGTGCTCGACTGGACACGCACGGACTTGGCGTTCACAATGCCCGACGGCTCAAAGGCTCTGCGCTTCGAGAAGGCGGCGATGATGGCGTTCGACCTCTTCATCCTGAAAAGACAGGAGGCTGAGGAGGAATATACCGACACGGAGAAAGAGGCTGCCCGTGAGTGCTACGAGCGCATGACGGAGGAGGAGAAACGTGTCCTCACGCGCAACATAATAGCAGGTCTGCCCGGAGCGGAGGAGAGTTTCACACTCGAACAGTTTAGAACCGCACTGCGGCGCTACCAGGGCATCGGTGCCGAGAGGCTGCGCGACAACCTTGTCTTTTTCCTTTCGGAAATCGCGCCTGTGGCAGACGAGACCGGCACAAGCCTCGTGATACATCCCGACGACCCGCCTTTCCCGCTCTTCGGACTGCCGCGCATCCTCTCCACGGCAGACGACTTCAGGCTGCTCACGGAACGTGTGCCCAACCCGTCGAACGGACTTTGTCTGTGCACAGGCTCATTGGGAGTGCGCGCCGACAACGATCTTGTGGCGATGATGTATGAATTCGGCGACCGCATAAACTTCGTACACCTGCGCAGCACGCACCGCGACGACGACGGAAACTTCTACGAGGCGAACCATCTGGAGGGCGATGTGGACATGTACGGAATGATGAAGGCATTGCTGGAGGTGCAGCAGAGGCGCAAGGTGTCTATACCGGTGCGCCCCGACCACGGGCATCAGATGATAGACGACCTGCACAAACACACCAATCCGGGATACTCCTGCATAGGACGTCTGCGCGGACTGGCAGAGCTGCGGGGGCTCGAACGCGGCATCGCGATGTCGCTATTCGGATAGGACACGCAGGGAAGAGTCATGCGGCGGACACAATGTCTCAGGACGACCGGAGCGTCGCGTGAATAACATATAAATATGTGCATAGCCACATATACCTTATAATACTACCTTACGAAGCGGAAAACAACTGATTAAAACAAAGAGGAGATGCCTGACCCGGCATCTCCTCATTTTATATTTATGACCTTATGATGTTTCCGCTCCTACACTTCGCCATACCGCACAAGCACGCGGTCTACGCTGTCGGCGACCCTTCCGGGCTCTATCGACGTAAGGCATGCGTAGTCACCCCGCAGACACGGTCTGTTGCCGGAGATGCTGCAAGGGCGGCATGACAGGTCTGCCTGCACCACGTCATCGGCACGCTGACGCCATCCGGTGTATCCAGCGAGCGGATGAGTGGCTCCCCACACGCTCACCACCGTGGCTCCGGCAATCGACGCGAGATGCATGGCGGCACTGTCCATGCTAAGCATCACGTCGAGATGACTCATGAGTACAAGCTCGTTGTAAACCGACCCGAGCACGGCGGAGGCGTTGATGCAGTTCTTGCGGCTGTCCGCCATGGCGTCGAGCGCGAGCCTTTCCCTCTCGCTGCCGTCACCGAACAGGAATATGCGGCACGACGGATGACGGCGCGTAAGCTCGTCTATCACACCCTCCATGAGCGGCAACGGATAGGTCTTTCCCTGATATGCGCCGAACGGAGCTATGCCTATCCATTGCTGGAACGGCTTTTTCTCGCCCACGAGAGGGGAGATGAGGCGTATGTTTCCGCCTGTGGGAGGGAACATTGAATCGAACTCCATGTCGACCGGATAACCCAGACGCGCAAGCACATCGGCATACAGTTCGAACACCGAAGGCAGCTGCACCAGCTGTTTGCCGGTGGTGGCTACAAGCTGGCGACGCTCGCGCCGGTGCTTGTCTATGTGCTCCACGCGGTAGCGGTCGATGTTGAAGCGCATGCGGAGATAGCCTGAACGCAGCACGTTGTGCAGGTCGGCGATTGCCGTGAACTGCTTGGCTGTGAGCCGACGGTAAAGAGCGTTCAGTCCCTTCACGCCACGGTATTCGTTTTTAAGGTCGGCTTCCATGAAGCCTACGTTCGGTGCCATGCTGTCGAAAAGCACTCTTGCGAAAGGGCTGCTGAGCACAGTGATGCGCAGATGAGGGTAGCGTCGTGCCAGCGACCATACCAAAGGCACCGTCATTGCCACATCTCCCAGCCCCGAGAATCTCATTATCAGAAGGTGATCGGTTTTCATGCCGTCTTTGATGATGTTGTTTATAATATGAGTGAACGTGCTTGTTTGCCGTATAACACGTGATTCATGGACTGACCGTCATACATTCTCATCTGTCTGTACACCCTCATACGCCTGAGCCACGCGGCTACGCCGCCGGGCAGGGTTTCTGCCGCCGGCATGACGACTTGCCTCTGTCCGTGAAGCACGGCGAGCCTTGCCCTGCGTTTCTTGCAAGGTAGCCGTCTGTCGCCAGACAGAACACGCGGCTGCGGATTTGTGTGAATGACATTGTGTTTAGATTTAAATGTAATAAGTGACGTCCTCCTGCCGCCATGCCGCACGTATGTCTCCAAAAGCCCGCGCAGGCGGCACATGTACGTGCAAATTTAACTCAAAAGGGTCAAATGTGCAAATAAATAAGGCTATTTTTCACACTTCGCGCCACCCGACACGCTGATACACAGCGATGTGTGTTCCCGAACGCGGACATACCATGATGATTATCAGGCTGGAAGAACAAAACGACGGCGTTTTTTGCACAATCGTTATAGGTTTGTGCAAAGAAGTGTCGATTTTTCAAAAAAATATTTGTCTATGTAAATAAAAAGTTGTTCCTTTGCACCGATTTAGGAAAATAAGAAGATTATTTACAAACACTTTAAAATTTAAAATTATGTCAGAAATCGAATCTAAAGTAAAAGCCATTATCGTTGACAAACTCGGTGTTGATGAAGCAGACGTAAAGCCGGAAGCAAGTTTTACTAACGACCTTGGTGCAGACTCCCTGGACACTGTTGAGCTCATCATGGAATTCGAGAAAGAGTTCGGCATTTCCATTCCGGACGATAAGGCTGAAAAGATAGCTACTGTAGGCGACGCAATCAGCTACATCGAGGAAAATACAAAATAAGCTTTACTGAAGTTTATTCTTTATGGCTTATGGTAAATGAACCGTAATTTCATTCCGATTTTGACATTGCCGGTGTTTGTCGTTTCTTATGACAAATATTCAAGACAAATGCCCCGCAGAATGAAATTACAGGTATGCGTTCACCATAAACCATAAATTTTTTTATTCTAACATAATCATACTAATATAATGGAATTGAAAAGAGTAGTAGTAACAGGTCTTGGTGCTGTCACACCGGTGGGAAACAACGTCGAGGAGACATGGAACAACCTCGTGGCAGGAAAAAGCGGTGCTGCTCCCATTACACAGTTTGATTGTTCCAAATTCAAGTCACAGTTCGCATGCGAGGTGAAAAACCTCAACATAAACGACTACATCGACCGCAAGGAAGCGCGGAAGATGGACCGTTACACGCAGTTTGCCATCATATCGGCAATGCAGGCGGTGAAAGACAGCGGCATGAATCTGGAGACAATAGACAAGAATCGTGTGGGTGTGGTATTCGGTGTAGGCATAGGCGGTATCAAGACATTCGAGGACGAAGTGTCTTACTACGCACAGAACAAAGAGAACGGACCTAAATTCAATCCTTTCTTCATTCCGAAAATGATTGCAGACATCGCGTCCGGACACATATCCATCATGTATGGCTTCCACGGCCCCAACTATACGACGACATCGGCATGCGCCTCATCGACAAACGCGCTGGCCGACGCCTTCAACCTCATACGCCTGGGCAAGGCTGACATGATTGTGAGCGGAGGAGCCGAAGCTGCCATCTGCGCATGCGGAGTGGGCGGATTCAACGCCATGCACGCGCTCTCCACACGCAACGACGACCCTGAGCACGCATCACGCCCGTTCAGCGCAAGCCGCGACGGATTCGTCATGGGAGAGGGCGCAGGATGCCTCATACTTGAGGAACTGGAACATGCCAAGGCACGCGGAGCGAAGATATACGCCGAGATGGTGGGCGAGGGCATGAGCGCAGACGCACACCACATCACAGCGTCACACCCCGAAGGACTGGGCGCAAAGCTCGTGATGGAAGCCGCTCTTGAAGATGCCGGACTCAAACCGGAGGACATCGACTACATCAACGTGCACGGAACATCAACCCCCGTGGGCGACGTGTCTGAGGCAAAAGCCATAAAGGAAGTGTTCGGAGAGGCTGCATACAGACTGAACATCAGCTCCACAAAGTCGATGACAGGCCACCTGCTCGGCGCGGCAGGAGCTGTGGAGGCAATGGTGTCCGTACTCTCCGTGAAGAACGACATCGTACCTCCCACAATCAACCACGACGAGGACGACAAGGACGAGAACGTGGACTACAACCTCAACTTCACTTTCAACAAAGCACAGAAAAGAGAAGTGAGAGCCGCACTGAGCAACACGTTCGGTTTCGGAGGTCACAACGCATGCGTAGTTTTCAAGAAATATGCTGAATAACATCATAGACCGGATAAAGCTCCCGTTCCGTAAGGAAAAGGAGCTTTATCTGTCTTTATACAGGATTATAGGATTCTATCCGCAAGACATTTCGCTCTACAAGCTCGCACTGATGCACAAAAGCATGTTCAAGCGCAACGAGAAAGGAAAGCCGGTGAACAACGAGAGGCTCGAGTTTCTCGGCGACGCGATTCTCGACGCGACCGTAGGCGACATCGTATACCGGCATTTCCCCGGAAAGCGCGAGGGATTCCTGACAAACACGAGGAGCAAGCTCGTACAGCGGGAGATGCTCAACAGACTGGCACAGGAGATGGGCATAAACCAGCTGATACGCTACAGCAGCCACGGCTCGTCGCACAACAGCTACATGGGAGGCAACGCCTTCGAGGCTCTCGTGGGAGCCATCTATCTCGACCGGGGCTACGACGCCTGCATGAGGTTCATGAAGAAGCGCATCCTGAGCGAGATGATCAACATCGACAAAGTGGCATACCGCGAGGTGAACTTCAAAAGCAAGCTCATCGAATGGAGCCAGAAGAACAGGGTGATGCTCGAGTTCAAGATAATAGAACAGAAAAAAGACGAGCAGGGAAGTCCTGTCTTCAGATACACTGTAGAGATAGAAGGCATCGCCGGATGTGAGGGTACGGGCTACAGCAAAAAGGAAAGCCAGCAGATGGCATCGAAGCTCACGCTGACAAGACTGCGCAAGGAACCGCAGTTCATCGACGAGATATTCGCAGCCAAGACCAGCCGCACAAAGATGGAGGAAGAGCCCACCGCAGCCCTGCCACAGACGGAGGAACGCGGCGAGGAAAGACCTTTGCAGCAGAAAGAGGCTGCCGCCGGCACGCACTCTTCCGCAGACGACGACAACGAGTTCGACCTGAGCAACATCAGCATGAAGCGTCTCGGAAGGGAAGACATCATAGCGCGCGCAGAGGCGATGGCTTACGCAGGCAACGAAACCGCCTGACTCTGCCGGAGAGACACGGCACACGCCGTGCCGGCACGTGTCAGGCGCGTAAGTGCCATACACAAAGCCGAGGCGCCATACGCATGCCGTACGCCACTATAAGGCACACCTGGGGCACACAGCACAACGACATCACACGATACCGGAAAAACATGCATGAATATGCAGCGCGCGTCACCTGAAAGTGAATAAACATCCAGCGCATACTCCACATTACTCGCTTTTTTCCACGCAACGGCATCCCACGCCGCAAATACGCCATTCTCGCGCACATCGCGCACCTCTCTGTGGCACAGCCGCTTGCGCCGTTCCGTCGTCCGGGCGTCGCATTTCCGATCCGCGAAAAAGGCTCTTCCGCATCGCAGGAAAGGCTTTTCCGCACCACGGAAAGTCCTCTTCCGCACATCAGGAGACACCGTCTCGCGCCACAGGAAAGCCCGTTCCGCACCATTCCGCCGGTTTTTCCCATCCGCCACTGCACACCTTCCATTACGGAAAAGCCCGTTCCGCATCCTCCGGAACACCGCCTCCGGACTCCCGGCATTCTATTTCAGGATTTCCGGCTGTCAAAATTTTTTACTTCCACACTGCATATTTATTCATTTCTCCACGCCTTCCGACCCTGCCGGCAACAGCCATCCGTCAGCCCCCATCCCCACGCCTCACCGCCGTAACACAGCCCGCAGGCTGCACAGCCGTGAAAAGACACGCTTCCCATAGACATCTTACAACATACCCCGATGTATACACCCCAACACTATTGACAACCGTCCGGCAATTCATTACCTTTGCATCGCATTCAGGGAAAATCCCATGCGGAGGACACTCTTTCACGCAAGATAACACTGCCGGACGCAATGATGGCATACCGTCATACCGCCTTACGCGGCTTGTCTTGAGAAAAGAAACAGTCATGCGGCGCAGACCTCACACCCGATGTAGTACGAGGCGCGCACCGAGCCACAGCCGGCACGGCTCACGCACGCCACGCCCGGGCACACTGAAGGTGTGACTCAGGCACCGCCCGACAACAGTCTCTCCTTAATAATCAAAACCAACAAAACACAAAGAAAGGAAAAACACTATGGCAGTAAAGTACAAAATCTATCAGAGCAATCGTAACGACAGGTTCAAAGGAAGATGGTATGCCCGCGCCGTGCACGAGGGGACGGTGACCACCGACGACCTCGCCGACATCATGCAGGACAACTGCACCGTGAAACGCTCGGACATCCTCGCCGTCATAAGCGAGCTGGTGGAGGTGATGCGCACGCAGCTCCAGAACTCGATGAGGGTGAAGCTCGACCGCTTCGGAACGTTCAAGCTGGGCATATCCACCACATCCGCCGAGAAGGCGAAAGACTTCACGCCGGGCGCCAACATCAAAGGCATACACGTGCTCTTCCAGCCCGAGCTGAAGATCGACGCCAAGGGCAACCGCATACAGAGCTTCATCTACGGAGCGAAGGTGCAGGAGGCTTTGCCATACGACATCGAGAAGGAGCCCGAGACAGAAGAGAACGTATAACCGGAAACATAAATCAAACGTAACATAAACTGTACAACATGAGTAAAAAGAACAACAACCTGTGGACTGTCATCATGAAAGTGCTGATTGCCGTCGCTACAACCATCATCGGCGCGATAGGCGTGCAGGAGGCGGGAAATGACGAATGAGAACCTTGAACGGGTGATACTCGTTCTGAGAATAATAATCATGCTGGCGACACTCATAGCTGCAATAAGCTGCTCGGTGGCGTTGTGCTGACCCAACCTTGCGGGACATCCGCCGGAACAATGCTCCGGCGGATGTCTTTTTCTTATTCTACAAGACATCGTGAAAGGCAGGGAAACGTCTTGCATGTGTCTTTTTTCGGATAAATATGAAGCCATTTGTGAAATTTGTCCCTACCATAAGGCGTCATTAAGGATTTATATTAGTATATTTGCCATACTGTTGCCGCACGCTCCGCCACGCATGGCGGGAAGCCCACAGGCGGCAACATGCCCGCACAGAATAACCGATAACCATATAACCTTGCAACTTATGATGAAGAAATTCTTAGCTATCTCCGCTTTCGTCGCAGTGGCGTCAGCGGTTCAGGCGGCATCGGGCGACACCGCACCGTGCTACTCCAACAACCGCGCACCGCTCCTGCAGAAACCCTACATAGAGCTTCCGCTGGGCAGCATACGCGCCAAGGGCTGGCTCCTCGAGATGCTCCGACGGCAGAAGGACGGAGCCTCCGGACAGATGGACACGCTCTATCCCGAGGTGATGGGGCAGCGCAACGGGTGGCTCGGAGGCGACGGCGACCAGTGGGAACGCGGTCCTTACTGGATAGACGGACTCCTGCCGCTTGCCTATATCCTCGACGACAAGGAACTGAAGAAGAAAGTGCAGCCGTGGATAGAATGGACGTTGAAGAGTCAGAGGGAGGACGGCTACTTCGGACCGGCAAAAGACTACGGCTACGAACCGGGTCTGCAGCGCGACAACTCAGCCGACTGGTGGCCCCGCATGGTGGTGCTGAAGATAATGCAGCAGTACTATTCCGCCACGCAGGACAGGCGTGTCGTCGACTTCATGACAAGATATTTCCATTACCAGCTCGCCACTCTGCCCTCCAAACCTCTCGGCAACTGGACGTTCTGGGCAGAATACCGCGCATGCGACAACCTGCAGGCGGTGTACTGGCTTTACAACATAACGGGCGACGAGGAGCTGCTCAGGCTTGCCTCGTTGCTGCATTCCCAGGGCTACGACTTCACCGGAATGTTCTTCGACGGCAAAGAACTGACAAGCATGGGAGGCATCCATTGCGTCAATCTGGCGCAGGGACTGAAGGAGCCAGTGATATATTACCAGCAGTCGAAGGACGAGAAATATCTGCGTGCCGTGAAGAAAGGACTGTCCGACCTGCGCCGTTTCAACGGACAGCCGCAGGGCATGTACGGCGGTGACGAGCGTCTCCACGGCAACGTGCCCACACAAGGCTCGGAGCTGTGTTCGGCAGTCGAGATGATGTTCTCGCTCGAGAAGATGATGGAGATAACGGGCGACATGTCGTTCGCGGGTCATCTTGAGCGCGTGGCTTTCAACGCCCTGCCCACCCAGATAACCGACGACTTCATGTACAAACAGTATTTCCAGCAGGCAAACCAGGTGATGATAACGCGCCACAGACGCAATTTCTATGAGGAGGGCACGCACAAAGGCACCGACATAGTGTTCGGAACGCTCTCCGGCTATCCGTGCTGCTTCTCCAACATGCACCAAGGCTGGCCCAAGTTCACGCAGAGCCTGTGGTACGCCACACCCGACAACGGACTGGCGGCGCTGGTTTATTCGCCTTCTGAAGTGACGGCACTGGTGGCTGACGGACGCAAGGTGACGGTGAGCGAGGAGACCTCCTATCCCATGGACGGGACTATAAGGATGACCGTGCGCCTACATTCCAAGGCTGACCGCAAGTCGGGCGTGAGTTTCCCGCTAAGTCTCCGCATACCCGAATGGTGTGACGGGTCAGATGTGAGAGTGAACGGCGAGGCTCAGAAGATCACCGGAAACGTGCTGCGGATAGACCGCGTGTGGCGCGAAGGCGACGTTGTCACCCTGTCGTTCCCCATGCACATATCCACAAACGCATGGCATGAGGGAGCCGTCTCCATAGAGCGCGGACCGCTGGTATACGGTCTGAGGATGGAGGAAGAGTGGAAGAAGCGCGAGTTCCCTGAGAATGAGAGGGCGCAGTTCGGCAGGTATTACTATGAGGTGACATCGCCTTCAAAATGGAACTACGGCATTCTTAACGCCGACCTTAACAAAGGCGATAACGCCGCCAAGGTGATAATAGACGAGGAGAAGCTCAAAGGCAGTTATCCGTGGAATCTGGAGAACGCGCCCATACAGATAAAGCTGAAGGCTAAGGAACTCACACACTGGCAGCTGTACAACGAGATGGCTGGTCCCACACCGTTCCACGGCTGTCCCACCGAAAGCCCGGTGGAGGAGATAACACTCATCCCCTACGGCTGCACGACGCTCCGCATAAGCGAGTTCCCGGTAGTTTACTGAAGACCGTACGCTCTGCCCGCCGCCTCCACCGTCACCTTCCGAGCATATGGCGGATGGCGGCAAGCGGAGCGAAGAATATCATGCGCGGTCCAGTCCAGCGCATCACACGCCTTATCATCTCGCGCTGCGTCGGAGCGTAACAGTGGGTCTTGCAATACTGGCACGCCCTCTTCGACTCCCCGTAGCGGCAGCGCGAAAGCCTTGCCGAGGCGTAGTCGCACAGCCGGACATACTCTTCGGGCATCTCCTTGAGGTGCAGCCGGTGGCGGCAATAAAGCTCCACCATCATCCGAACCGTCCTTTTCTCACGTTCTATACGGTTTTTCTTCATACTTCTATCACATTTTCAACGCATCATAAATAAATTGGCAAATATAGTGAAAGGCGAGTGCAACGACAAGACGGAGAAACATCGTTTCTACAGTCTTGGCACTGCCGAGCCGCATCCTATATTCTACAAATATACAAAAAAACATGTCCGGAACATGTGATTCCGAACATGTTTTTATTCTTTCACGTCTCAGCCATAGTCCTTACGTGGCACATTGCCGTTCAGCTCGTGCCCCTCTCCTTGCGCAGACAATAGCGTTCGCACTGCGCGCAGATGTCATATCCGAGCATGGCACCGAGTATGAAGTCCTCCTCCGGAGTAAGTTGGTTGAGCGGACGGTCCACCATCCGCCTTATGGCATGAATGCACTCCCTCTTTCCGAAGAACAGGTTCACCTTTCTGCTGTCCACCGGCTGCACCATGAAGTCGATGTTCTGCCTCCGCAGACGGCTCACCGCCGCCTCCTCATACTTTCGGTTCACCGTGAAGAGCACCATCTGTCTCACGCCCTTCTTCAGCTCATATATATGATTCATGAACACCTTCAGTTCGGTGGGATGTATCTCAGTCCGCTCCATTGTCTTGTCTTTCCTCCTTTCCTTATGCCTCATTGTAAGTATGCGCGGCGCATGAGTGACGCCTTCTCCCTGTGTCCGCAGCGCACGGAGGGTCAGCCTATCTCAGCCTTCACAGCCTCCGCCCACGCACCGATACGTCCGTCGGTGAGGTCGCTCTCGTTCACATCGTCTATGGCAAGACCCACGAAACAGCCGTCGACAACCGCCGTGGACGACTCGAACGTATATCCGTCAACAGACACTCCGCCGCCCGCGAACGTGCAGCCGCTGTCCTTCAGACCCTCATACAACGCGCCCAAGGCGTCGCAGAACGTGTCGCCGTACGACTCCGAGTCGCCGCAACCGAAGAGAGCCACCGTCTTGCCCTGCAGTCCGGTTTTCCTCAACAGCTCCAGAGCGTCATACCAGTCGTCCTGCAACTCGCCGCATCCCCATGTGGAGCTGCCGAGCACCAGCACGTCATAACCGGCTATCATGTCTGCCGTAAGGTCAGCCACGTTGTGCACGTCGGCACTGTCCACACCCAGCCGCACGGCTATCCGTCCGGCAATATCCTCGCACGTTCCGGTGCTCGAACCATAAAAAACTCCTGTCTTCTTCATACCGTCAAGTTATGTTTTAATGTAAAAATTCAAACTGATGTCCGCCGTCCGTCGCATCCGCCGGAATCCTCGTGCGATACCTCAGGAGCCGGACGTATCATCATCAGCTGCAAAATTAATGAACGGCAGACAGTTGTGAAATACCCAATTGTTGCGATTTTTCACACCGTAAAGTCTATTACAGTCATCACATATCGCTACACCATGCCAGAAGAAAAGGCTGCGTAATGACGTCAGACTGTACGTTCTGTCGTACAACATCTACCATGTATCACATCACCACGTCCGTCCGCCAAAACAAAACTCATCTCCACATCCTCCCTCGCACGCACAATGGCGGTTCAACCCGAATCGGTCATCAGACCGTCATAGCGTTTTTTTACTCATTTGCAGAACTCTTCATCCCTCTTCCGCACTGCTGCCGTCATATTGTCTCCCGCTTTTTCCCGATGTAGCCCGCTACATCTTCGATAAAAGCAGAAACCAATCTGACTGACAGCAGTACGAAATAAGGATGAAGTCTGATAACCTATTCGGGTTCAAATGAAAAAAAACCGCAAAATATTTCCGATTATAGCTCATTTTGCTTATTTTTGTCCTGGAACACGGGCATGCCGCAACGACATGCCACGTCGGCGCATATCATAATGAAAGACCTGCCCGGCACAAGGCAGGGAACTGTATCAACACACAACACTAAAAAGCTATGAAAAGAATAAAACCAGCAAGCCTCATCCTCGCCGCTGCCGCGATGATCGCCTTCACGGCGTGTGACGGCAACTCCGGAAAGGCTGACGGCGACTCGGGCATACTGCCGCAGGGCATCACAATGATGACCATCGACTCAGCCAGTCTCACATCCTTCCGCGACAACGCGGAAGAAAGACGCATGCCGAACAGCCTGTTCTACGGCAAGAACGACTCCGACAGCATCAACATACTCTCCCCCGAGGGCAGCGTGCCTTCGTCCACAAGCTGCTTCCTCATAGAGAAGAAAGGGAAGAAAATGCTGTTCGACACCGGCAACGGACCGGACAAGGGAGGACGCCTTCTGGCTCTGCTCGACTCCATGGACATCAAGCCCACTGACATCGACTACGTAATGATAACCCACTTCCACGGCGACCACATAGGCGGACTCATGCGCGACGGCAAACCCGTATTCACGCAGTCGGAGGTGTATGTGCCCGAAGAGGAGTACGACTACTGGATAACCAACGCCCGCAGAGTGAAGAAGGAGCACCGCGACAACGCAGCCTTCGCGGCATCGGTGATGAAGGCTTATGCCGGACATCTGCACCGGTTCGCCTACACCGACGCGCTCCCACTTGGCGTGAAAGCGTTGCCCGCACCGGGACATACGCCCGGACACACGGTATATCAGGCAGGCAGACTGCTCGTCATAGGCGACCTCATGCACGGCTACGCACTGCAGATGCAGAACCCGAAGATATGCGCAGCCTACGACATGGACCGCAAGAAGGCTGTCGAGTCGAGGGTGAAATACATCGGGTATGTGAAGGACAAGAAGCTGATAATGGCTGGCATGCACCTGCCCGGCAACGGTGTGATAGAAGAGCAGGAATGACACGGCGGCGGCACAATGCCTTCACGCCGCCACAACGCACACCCTCAACAATGCCGCTCCATGCCTCCCCACAGGCAAGGCGAGGACGGTATGCTATGCCTGCCGCATATTGCAAGAATATGCAAGAATATGGGTCGCGGAATGAATAATTATTCACCGCAACCTCAGAATACCGCCGTTTTTGCACGCGAATGGTTTTACGCATGCAAATTCGCGGCTCTCGTGCAGTTAAGGCAACGCCCTGACAGCCAGCCGTTTGCGCTCCGCGACACATCCATAGGTGCTTTCCGCCATTGCAGGAAAGCCCGTTCCGCGACGCGAAAGAGGCTGTTCCGCCGCATCACACAGCCTTTTCCGCACCGTAATACAGCCCGTTCCGCACCGTCACCGTGCATTATGTGCAACAACAACAGTCCCGTTCGGGTATAAAAACACCGTTAAACGCATCGCACTACCAGACTCCTTAATGACACACTCCCGTTTTTCCGGCATCACCGTTTTCTGTTCCGCAATTTTCCATTGTCAAAATATTTTACTGTCGGAGTGTATATTTATGCATCCGCCGGGGACGTAAAGCCGTGCTGACAACAGTCATAAGATGTCACGAAACGTCATGATGACGCATGTATTTTCACCGCCATATCGCGGCAGGCGGATAAGAACGCACGGCGGATGTGGGGGATATATGCATGCATATTGAGGGCGCCTGCCTTGTAGAGACGCAAGATTTTGCGTCTCACGAGGGAGGGGTGCGTTTGTTGGCAGCGTATTATAGCTTGCGCATGTTGGTATGGGACAGGACGGGAGACGCAAGATTTTGCGTCTCTACTTTGGTTTGACTGAGTATAATAGGATATGTTTGCTGTTGATGATAATGGTGGCGGAGGCATGAAGGGTTGCGGTGTGTCACTCTCTTTTTTCCGCCGCGTCACGCCCCGATTCCGTGCCCGCGTCCTTCACAAAACGCTCACGGTAGTTCTTTGGCGACACGCCCAGATGCTTCTTCACATATTTCCCGAAGAACGAGATGTTGGGAAAATCGAGGTCGCACGAAATCTCCTTCACCGACTTCCGCGTGTATCTCAGCATGTAGCTTATGTCCTTCACCACGTATGTGTCTATTATCTTGGATGCCGGACATCCGCTCACACCGCTGCATACGGCAGTGAGATATTTGGGCGTGATGTGCAGTCTGCCGGCGTAGAAGCTCACGCTGCGCTTCTTGGGGCGCATGTCTGTGAGCATGTTGATGAAGTTGTTGAATATTGTCTCAGCCGAAGAGAACGTGTGTCCCTGCCGTTCGACGAACCTGTCCACCACATCGCCGAACTCGTAGAGGAACGCGAGCATGAGCGAACCGATGACTTCGGTGCGGTGTTTCCCAAGGTTCGACGCCACCTTCTTCTGCAAAAGGGCATGATACTGACAGAAAAGGGCGGCGTCCTTCTCGTTGAGCGAGAACACGGGATGGGTCTCGAACGCCATCTTGGCGTTCCAGTCGATGTTCACCATCGGCAGTATTCGCCTGAAGTAACCGGGCGAGATGGCTATGCTGCGGCACTGCATGCCGTCGCTCTTGCGTATGCCGCTCACTATCATGTCGGGCGGACAGATGAGCACGTCGTTCTTCCTCATTGTGTATGGCGTGCTGTTTATGCGGAACGAAATCTCCCCACCGGTGCACAGAACCATCACGTGGAAGTCGAACATGAAAGCGTCCTCTCCCTCCGAACCTCTAAGACTGTTGCCTATGGCTATGTCGCCGTCGTTGTATAACGTCTCCTTGCTGACCGCATTGTCGGCAAGATTGATTTTCTTTATTCCGCTCATATCATTGCTTTATATGCCTGCAAATTTACCGTTCTTTTTCCTTCCGCCACACCGAAGGCGGTTTATATAATGATAAAAAATCAAGAAAAAGGTAAAAACAGAACAGTTGCAGCCACACTGTATGCAGTGGTTGAGGCAACGGGAGGGGCGCGCCTTTCACGCCGTCACGGGCATGCGCGCGCTGCCTGATAGCAACAACAGGGTATCGGCAAGCACGATTCGGGTGGCAGGACATGCTCCGAGGCACGTAAAATTCATTATTTCAAGGTATTGCGCGCTTACAGCCGAATGCTTAACTTTGCAAACGTATTTAGATTAATGGTGTTACTTTGCATAACTGAAGTTAATATCAGCTTATAGTTAAAGATACATAATGTTATTGTATAATCAGAAGAAAGCCGGCTGTGAAGTCGGCTTTTGCGTTTTCATAAGCTCCTGAGTCCCGAGCCGCGCGCACGGTGCGTCGTGACAGACATGGACAGGACGCGCCACGGGGGCGCGAGGGATGCGGCATGCGTCACAACGTAAGCAGCAAGAGGACAGGCTGCAAGGAGTGGGAACTCTCCCGTGATGAGGGCATGGCAAAGGAACTCCTGCGTGACGCGACCGCTGTATCAACGGCATGGGAAAGGGGTGGGGAGGTTTTATCTTGGTTACATATAGTTTAAATTTAAATACAAATCATCCAACGGAATTCAAATAATGACTATATTTTTAGAAGATTTGCGGCGCTCGGCAATGCAAGAGCAAGCTCTCATTGCGCTCTCTTGCGGCATCTTTGAATAAGATTTGCTGCGCTCGGCAATATAAGAGCAAGCTCTCATTGCACTCTCTTGCGGCATCTTTGTAAAAGATTTTCCACACCAGGCAAATCATCAGAAACGCAGCGTGCACGCCACACCCGGCTTTGCGCTTCTGCACATCAACACGAAAACAGAGTCCAGACAGGAGCCGGGACCGGACATGACAAACCCAAAACAGTATGAAGCATTTTTTACAGTTTGCACAGTGTGCGGCAGGTCTTCTGTTGCTGTCGGCAACAGCTTATGCCGAACGTGTTGTCGTGGACGGCATAAACGATGAGACAAACGACGACAACTTCACTGCAACGGTGGTGGCTTCCGACGGCGAGCCTTATAAGGGCGCGCTCGTCATTCCGGCTTCCATCACATACAACAACCAGACCTATGACGTGACAAATATCGAAAGCACGGCGTTCTCATACAACGGTTTCATAACATCTGTAGACATCCATGCGCCTATAACAGAGACCGGGAGCATGTTCAGCGGATGCACGTCGCTCACGTCGGTAAGCCTGCCGGAAACTGTCACCACAATAGGCTCATACGCCTTCAGCGGCTGTACGTCGCTGGCGTCGTTCACCGTCGACAACAACATCAGCACCATAGGATACAGCGCGTTCGACGGGTGCGAGTCGCTGGAGGAGTTTGTCATCAAGGACGGCGACACTCCCATATCTCTCGACGACATGTCCACGATGCCGGTAAAGAGACTGAAGATAGGCAGGGAAATAAACTTCACGTCGTACTCCTCACCCAAATGGAACTCCTCGACACTTGAATACGCCACCATATCGGGCAACGTGAAGACCGTCCCCGACAAGATGTTCAACATGTGCTCAAGCCTCAAATCACTGACAATAGGCGATGGCGTGACAACCATAGGAGAGTGGGCGTGCTCCGGATGCACGTCGCTCACAGACATCACGCTGCCCGAAAGCGTGGACAGCATAGGCATGAACGCCTTCTCCTACTACTCCTCTCTGGAGGAGATAACGGTTCCGTCAAAGATGGATTATCTGGCAAGCTCGCTCTTTGAGTATTGCTCGGCACTGAAGAATGTGACTCTTCCGGAAGGGCTCAGGTGCATAGGCGAGAACGCATTCGGATGGTGTGAGGAGATAGACACGCTCAGGCTGCCCTCCACTCTGGAGACAATAGACCGCACCGCGTTCGCCGAATGCCGCGGTCTGGAGGCTATAATAATGTGCAATGGAGTCAAGTCGGTGGGCGACGGAGCGTTCGAGTCGTGCACATCTCTGGAAAAAGTATACTACAAGGGGTCGCTGGAGGAATGGCTCGCAATAAGGATGGACGGCATGACATACGAGGAGGACACCTGTCCGCTGAGCTATGCCAAGGAGTTCTATGTGAACTATGGCACCGGCGACGAGCAGCTCGTGACTGACGTGACAATACCGGAAGGCGTGACGGACATAGGTCAGTTCGCGTTCGCAGGATACAAGGGACTGAGGAGTCTCACGGTGCCGGAAACGGTGAACAGCGTGGGATACATGGCGTTCAGCTATTGCATAAACCTCAACAACCTCGTGCTGCGCGCGCGAAACATAGGCGACTACGCCTTCTTCGCCACAAACCTGAAGACCGCCACAATAGGACCGAGAATGCGGAAGGTGGGCGTCATGGCGTTCAGACCCTATTATTCCAACAATCTGGAACGCACCGACTATGAGGGGACGCTGCCGGAATGGCTGGGCACTACCTTCGCCGACCCGGACGGCAACCCCTTCGTCAGACACGACTTCTATGTGGACGGCAAGCTCATAAGCGGACACCTGAGACTGCCCTGCAACTTTGCCAAGGCATATACCTTCTACGGATGTCCGGCAATAACATCCGTTGACGTGCCTTATATAGAGCCGAACATTGAACCTTATTCCTTTGCCGAAATGCCAAACATAACGTCGCTGAAGATAAACGGAGTGGAGCAGCTGAACGCGCCTGCCGCACTTGAGGCGGAGAACGGAGGCATAATACTGGGCGACGGAGCGTTCAGCGGATGCCCAAAGCTTGCTGACATTGACATCAATTTCGACCAGGTGGAGTATATCGGAGCCGGTGTCTTCGACCGCACGGCATGGTATGACAGCAAGCCTGACGGAATGATATACCTCGGCGACTTCGCATACAAATACAAGGGAGACATGCCTGAGGGCACAAGCGTCACCGTGGAAGACGGCACGAGAGGCATATGCGGCGGAGCGTTTGAATTCTGCCAGAACCTGACGGACATACGCCTGCCACAGTCGCTCACCTCAATAGGAGCCTCGGCGTTCAGCAACTGCACCGGACTTACAGGGATAGACCTGCCCGACGGAGTAAACTCCATTGGCTCATACGCCTTCTCCGAATGCACCGGACTGACTGACGTGGAACTGCCCGACGCGCTGACAGAGGTAAGCGACGGTGTGCTTTACAACTGCACGTCGCTCAAATCGGTCACCATCCCGGGCAATGTGACAAAGATAGGATCGCTGGCTGTATACTCCAACTCGATAGAGAAGCTTACGTGCCTCGCCGTTGTCCCGCCGGCACTACACATTCTCTTGCCCGACATCAACCCCGACGGGTCGGACTCGTTCGGACTGTCTTACAACACAAAGATATACATTCCCGAAGGCTCGCTTGAGGCATACTGCAACGCGCCGGGATGGAGAATATGGGCTACATACTTCGAGGAGTTCGTCCCGTCAGGCATAAACACTGTGGAGAACGCTAACGGCAACACATCCGAAAGACACTACGACATGTCAGGAAAGGCTGTGCCGCCGACGGCAAAAGGTCTGCACATCGTGCGAGGAAGCGACGGAAAGACACGCAAGGTGATTGTACGCTAAAGCCGAATACGGAACATATAAAAGCGGGTCAGGACCATACCTACAGTCCTGACCCGCATTCTTCTGATACCGGATTATGACGGATGAGTCCGGTTTAATACGTGAACCGGAACACGGGCGAAGGCTGCCGTCTGTCGGTTGTCTTGTATATCGGGTCTGACGTATACTGGTATGACGTCACGTTTCCGGCTGAGTCGAACTGATAACTGAACTCCATCGTACCGTACGACGAGTCGGCTGGTTTGAAGTCAATCTTGTCCACAAGCTTGCGGCTGGGCTGTCCGAGGAACCCGAGATAGCGTAGGAACTCAAGATTGGTGTTGATTACGCTTGCCTCCGGATACAGTCCGTTCTTGTTGTCACGTGATGTGTAGCTGAACGTATACGTGCAGTAAAGCTCTCCATCGTTGCGGTATTCCTCCACACGGCTGACATTTCCTCCGCTGTAGCTCACCATATAATAACGGTAGTCGTACGGATTCTCGATTGAGAAATATCTCATGTATCCGTCGTTGTCGCCCGACGTGCGGCAACTCCACGCTCCGTCAGCACCGTCTCTGAAGAAGTTCGCATAGCCTGTCGAGCCGAGTCCGAACGTATAAGTGTATGCGCTTGACTTTGCCGTCACCTCATCATAGGAGTAGCTGAGGGCGTAGGAAGCCGACGACGAACCGGAACGCAGCATGCGCACCACCTTGTTGCCTGAGTACACATACTCCACCTTGAAGTCACGCGAGCCCTGTGCGAACTCCATTTCGAATGTCCTTACCGGGGTTGTAACGAAGTCGGCTATGCCTGTTTCCGGATTGCCGCCCACATCGCCGCCACCCTGACTGCCGCCCGTATCATCTCCTGTGCCTTCCTTCACGAGCCTGTATACCGTGGAACCATATACGAGCGTGTTGTTTCCTGAGGGTGTCAGCGTGAACGACCCGTATCCGCCTGTATCGGTCAATGTTATCTTTCCGTCACTTATGACGTACTCATAGAAGGTGTCGCTCTCACCGCTGTACTCCACATATTCGCCGTTGGAGTTCCACTCCATTCCGCTGTACGCGGTGTGCTGCTCGGCTCTGTCACTGCTTGTGAACTTCAGTGTCATGGTGCCTTCCTCATACTCACCGTTCTCGCTTACCTGAAAATACTCACCCTTCCACTCGCTTCCTACGAGTCTGTCGAGTATGCTGCCGGTCGTCCCGCCGCCACTTCCATCGTCGTCATCGCCTCCGCACGAAGACAAGGCTGTGCAACACAGGAACATCATAAAACACGACAGGACTGCATGGACAGTGCCCGTCATCCTCGAACAAATGTCATTCTTTTTCATTTTGTCTGTTTTATTGTTTTACACTATGCAAGCAACGGCATGACGCTCCGGCACATGCCGTCGCACGTTTAACGAGGACACACCATCAGAGAGTATCTGTGCGTCATTACTGTGAAATAAAAACCTTAAACGTATTTTGCCGCCTTAAAACACCATTAGACACGGCAAGACACGCGCAAAGGCACATGACGTGTCCGAAGGTAAAATTACAATAATATACAATACAGTACAAACGTCGCTTCCACGCATATGGTCCGGACGCGACGTAATGATGCATAAGCGATGAAAAAAAGTTGATATGCGGTTAAAAAAAATACAGCCAGGACTGACAGCGGCATGGAATAAGGATGAATCATGATGACGGTACAGGGTAAAAAATTCCCTGTCAGGCGGTTTCCCGAATACGGTGTCAACAACCCGAAGCCTGTCCGAATATTCCCTGTATGTTCCATCACGAAGACGCACACACATTAGCGGCAGGCGGAAGAACGGTTTGGCTGTACATCTGAATTACCGCTCTCGCTCCGTCGGAACAACGTTGTCAGTTGCTTTTATTGATAAGATTCACCACCACACTCACCATGACGTCTTTCTCTTCCGTGCGGCTCTCGGCTATCATAAGCGTTATGGCGACCAGCGTATTGTCCGCAATCCTCTTGGTGCCATCCTCACGATAGAGTATGCCGTTGTTGTTCATGAACCACAGGAACAATGTCGCCGCTATGCGTTTATTGCCGTCTGAGAACGAATGGTTCTTAACAACGAGATACAGGAGCATCGCCGCCTTCTCCTCAACAGACGGATACAGCTCCATGCCGTCGAACGTCTGATATATCTGTCCGATGGAACTTCTGAACGAATCGTCCTTCTCATTGCCGAAAAGAGCAGACCCTCCGAACTTCTCCCGAAGCTGTCTTATCTCCTGCATGGCACCCTCGTAAGTGGCGCGAAAAGCACCGTGGGCGGTAGTGTTCCTGATGCCCAGCCGCTGATAGTCGTAATCGTCCAAGGTGTCGAGGGCGTAGGTATAGTCCACAACCACATCTACAAGCGCGCTCTGTTCCTCCTTCAACGGGTCGGGAGAGTGCCGGAGAGTTCTTCCAAGCATCTGAACCAGCTGCCGCAGCTCCGCAACCTGTTTCTTGCGCATGCTTTCGTTCACGGCATAACCTTTGATGAGATACTGCTTCAAGACAGAGCTTGCCCATTGGCGGAACTTTACCCCTCGTTTACTCTTGACGCGGTAACCCACAGAAATGATAACATCAAGATTGTACAACGTTGTTGTTGCTTCTTGTGTAAATCCTTTTCTACGACCGTAATCCTTGGTATGTGCAAATTTTGCACATACCAAGGACTCTTGCAATTCACCCTCCTTGAAGATGTTTCTGATATGACGTCCTATAACGGTTCTGTCTTTCTCAAACAGCTCACTCATCTGTTGCTGTGACAGCCAAACGGTATCACCTTCCAGCTTGACATCAAGTCTGGTCTTGCCGTCCTCGCTCCGATAAATGACAATCTCATTGTTAAGGTTAAAAAACTCGTCCATAAATTCTTAGTGTAACGTATTGCCGGCGTATTGCCGAAGCACATAATTATGATGATTAACAAAACGTGTTGCTGCCTTATAGTGTTTAAACACGAAGAACAACCGACGGTAACCGTCATCATTAACGAAAACAAAGGTATGTAAATATTCTTTATGCAAGATGGCTTTCGAGTATATTTTCGTCCAATGAAGGAAATATATAATATCTTCACAGACATACAGTAATGTATTATTATATATATAAACAGCTTTTCAAAAATAACCGACATCATAATAATACTCACATGTCGTCCATATCTTTGCCGTCCTCTTGCGTGCTGTCCAGGGCTGCGTTCCAAAGTCCTGATATGGCGTGTGACAGACTGAACGACCGATGATACATTGAAACGCAGTACTTAACAGCACACAAGATGACGTCAGAAGTGCGGAAGAAGGATTAAGAACAGACAATAAATCTTAAATTTGGAATCAGCGTTCTGATGGCTGATTCTGATTAAAGAACATCGTGTCAGGAACCGCGTTCGCAGCCCGGATGCATCACGATGTTCTTTACACAGTGTGAGAAAAAGCCCGGCTATCTCTTATTTCCTCCTCGTAGCCTCAATCACCGAGGTGTTTATCTCACGCACCTTGTCGAGACTCATCTTCTCCACCCGTCGGTCGTAAGTCACGAGTCCGTTTATCTCATGTTCCACATCGGTGGTCTGAGTGTATATGGCGGTGCTCAGTCCGAAGTAGTTCACCATCTGTTCGAGCTCGGTAGCCATCATCACGTATGTGTCGGTGAGCACTCCGCTGTTTATCATCATCTCGTAGGCATCGTTGCGCACGGGCCACATATGCCCTCTCACAAAGAGTCCCTTGCCCCCGAACTCGCCCAGTGAGGCGGCGCGCCTTTCGTCGGGCTTGGCTATTGCGCCCGGCTCTATCTTGCCGTAGTGGTGCATGTCCACGAAATCGCCGTTGCCCGGATCGCCGTAAGCCTTGCGGTAGCCGGGCGCGTAGTTGTAGCCCGACATGCCGTTGACGAGGCGGTGGGGGTCGTAGCTTTTCACCCATGCGGTGATGTCGGTAGCCTCAAACGCGCCCCAGTTCTCGTTGAAAGGCACCCACATGACGATGGACGGTGAGCTGACGTGCTGGTCTATCATGGTCTTCAGCTCGGCACGGAACTGCCTGCGCACTGCCACAGAGTCGGCTCCGTCGGGTTCCCACAGGTTGGGCATGTCCTGCCATACCATGACGCCGAGGCGGTCGCAATGATAATACCAACGCTGCGGCTCGACCTTTATATGCTTGCGTATGACGTTGAATCCGGCACGCTTAGCCAGCTCTATGTCGTAGCGCAGAGCCTCGTCTGTGGGCGCGGTGAATATGCCGTCGGGCCAGTAGCCCTGGTCGAGAAGACCGAGATGGAACACGAACTCGCCGTTGAGAGTGGGGCGCATCACGCCGTCTATCTTCCTCATGCCTACTGAGCGCATGCCGAAGTAAGAGCCTACCTCGTCCACCACCTTACCGCGCTTGTCCTTCAGTTGCAGCTTAAGGTCGTAAAGAAACGGATCGTCCGGACTCCACAGGTGCGGATTGGGAACGGGCAGGAAAAACGTCTTGCCTGCCATGCCCGTTGCCTCCGACACCTTCTCTACGCCGCTTCCGGCAACCGCCACTACCTGCAGTTGTCCGCCGTCAGCATATGCCGTCACCTCCAGACAGCTGTTCCGCACGTCGGGTATGAGCCTTATACCGGAGATGTGGTGTCTGCCCACAGGCTCGAGCCACACCGTCTGCCATATGCCCGAGGTGAAGGTGTAGTCGCCGCGCGGACCGTTCTTGCCGCATGCCGCGCGTCCGTCGTTGGGATCGTAAGCACCCACCACCAGCACGTTCTCACCCGACTTGAGCATGTCGGTGATGTCGAAGCCGAACGCATCATACCCTCCCGTGTGCGTGCCTGCCTTCCTGCCGTTGACAAACACTATGGAGTGACGGTCCACCGCTCCGAAATTGAGCATCACGCGCCTGCCCTTCCATTCCTTCGGAACGGTGAACCTGCGGCGGTACCACATGCATGAGTCGCCCTTCCTGCCTATGCCCGAAAGTTCCGACTCGGGCGGGAACGGCACCCGTATTCTGCGCACGCCCGACGCGAAGGACGGCGGGGCGGAAGCCTTTACGGGCGAAACGCCGTAGGGGTCGGTCATGTAGTCCCACTCGCCGTTAAGATTGAGCCACTGCGCGCGCGCCAGTTGCGGACGCGGATATTCTGGAAGCGGTGTCACGGCTGCGGCAGCCTCCTCTGTCCACGGTGTGGGCAGGGTGAAACGTTTCTTCCCCTCCTGTGCGTTCACTCCTACAGTAGTGACTCCCGACAACAGGAAAAGAGCCATGCAGGCAATAAGTTTTCTTTTCATACGATGGTATTTTATAAATTATCATTCATTTCATCACACCTGACGGGAATCATTAAAAATCCGCGTTCAAGACACTTAGGTAATATGGCAGGAGCATTGTCTTTATATTGTCTAAAGACATTGTCGAATAAAACCAGTGTGTAAAATCTCACCCCGTCCACATCAGCCTATGCTGCTCACAAAGGTTGTTTCCGCCTTCCTCAGGATGTCACGCCATGCCGCCACGCCTCATCCCGCAATGGCGTTCCGCACGCTTCTCAGACACCCTGTGCGTACGCCGTTGTCCGAAAGAGCCCGTTCCGCGTTCTCAAAGAGCCTTTTCCAGCCTGCCAAAGAGCCTGTTCGGGACACTCAAAGAGGCTCTTTCGCAACCTCATAAAGCCCGTTCCGCAGCATCAAAGAGCCCGTATCGCAGCACACGACATCCGGAACCGGCGTGAAAGCCATAAGAAACGAGATTTTAAGAGACACCGTTCTCACAATCCGTTCTCTTTCAGCAGTCTCCTGTAAATCATCTCGTCCTCTTCAAGAAAACAGCAGAATATCACCTCACCCGTATAAGCTCCACTCCTTAAGGCTTCCCTCACAGTATTGAGGGCAATCCTCGCAGCCTCCTCATGCGGATAGCCGTAGACACCGGTACTTACGCACGGAAAGGCTACGGAGCGCATGCCGCTCTCCGCGGCAAGCCTGAGCGACGTGGCGTAACACGAAGCCAGCAGCTCCGGCTCACCGTGACCGCCGCCGCGCCACACCGGTCCCACGGTGTGGATAATCCTCCTGCACGGCAGGCGGTAAGCCCCCGTCATCTTGCTCTCGCCCGTCCTGCATCCGCCGAGCGTGCGGCATTCCTCCAGCAGTTTCCTTCCGGCAGCCCTGTGTATGGCTCCATCCACTCCTCCGCCGCCGAGCAGCGAACAGTTTGCGGCGTTCACTATGGCGTCGACATCAAGACGTGTTATGTCTCCCGCCACCACTCTTATCCTTTTTCCGTTGTATTCCATCATAAGTTTTCAGTTATCATCTGACAAATGCACACGTGTCTGCCACAACCGCAAGCCGCACCCTCACAGCCGGATGAGCAACAAGAACAAATCCACTACAACCGGCTATCCTTATTATCATAAGGCATATACCTTGCAGGCATATTTGACATGAGAATACAGAGATACGGCTCATATATTCCCGAGCGCAGCTTATCTTTTACAAAGATATACATTTTTCCCCTGTCTTCATCTTTTTGTTCCTACTTATAAACCCAAATCGGTCATTAGAACGTATATATTTGAATAAATCTTCATTTCACATACTCTCCGGCCTGCTTACACGTTTCTGTCGGCGTCTTGCTCACCGTTTCGTCTCGGCGTAGCCCGCTACGCCTTCGTCGGAACGGCAAGCAATCCACTCTACATTAACGCATAATCAAACCG